>Ga0335072_10000914_pt1 | contig 51385 bp, 43 predicted proteins | sample Lox_Sample_21_FD_206725 | JGI IMG/M metagenome (GOLD analysis project Ga0335072, IMG submission 206725) | Soil microbial communities from Loxahatchee National Wildlife Refuge, Florida, United States - Lox_Sample_2.1 | ecosystem: Environmental > Terrestrial > Soil > Wetlands | place: USA...
CCGACGGAGCTGCTGCAGACGGCGCGGGGCGTCAACCTCGGCCCGGAGGAGCTGCGGCGGGTGATGTACGAACTGCCCAACCCCGCCGACCGGCGCCAGCGTCACGTCGATCCGTGCCCGCTGTCGGGCCGTGAGCTGGGGGTGCTGCAGCGGCTGGCGGAAGGCAAGGTCTACAAGCAGATCGCGCACGAGCTGACGCTGTCGACGAGCACCGTGAGGACCCATCTGCACAACATCTACGGCAAGCTCGGCGCCGTGGACCGCGCGCAGGCGGTGTTGATCGCGACGGAGCGGGGCTGGCTCTGAGAGGCGTTGCCCTTTAGAGTCAGGGAGATGAGGCGGCCGCGTCTGTGATCTCGATCACGAGCAAGTCTCCCTATGCGGTGCTGGCCCTGGCGGAGCTGGGGCGCAGCACGGGCGCGGGGCCGGTGCCGATCGGGGAGCTGGCGCGCCGCAGGGAGGTGCCGGTGCAGTTCCTGGAGCAGCTCTTCGCGACGCTGCGCCGCGCCGGCATCCTGCGCTCCCAGCGCGGGGTCAAGGGCGGCTACAGCTTCGCCCGGGACCCGGGGGAGGTGACGGTGCTGGAGGTCGTCGAGCTGCTCGACGGCCCGATCGGGCGCGACGCGGAGGGGGTCTTCGCGGAAGCCGCGCAGGCCGCCCGTCGGGTGCTGGGGGAGATCACGATCGCCGACGTCGTCGAGCGCGAGGCGCGCGAGGCGGGGGCGAGCATGTACTACATCTGAGCGGCTCCCCGGCCGCGAGGAGTGGGTGGCGCCTGAGCCGGCGAGAGCCCCGGGCGAGTGAATGAGAGCCCCGGGCGAGTGGATGGAACCCGGAGCGGCGGATAAACGCCGTGATTGAAAACCATCGGTTGCGGGCAAAACGAGCCCGGGCGATGCCACGATGTCGCAGGCTTCCGGCATGTCAAATATCCCTTTGACATGTCATTTTCTGACAGCTTGACTAAACATCTGTATGAGCCGAGTCCAGATGCGTGAACTTATCGGGCATAGTGTTCGTCGTAGGCCCTGGCAAACAATCTGGAGGAAGCGGTTATGCACGTAGGAGATCACCGGGGTGGTCAGAGGGCGCGGACGATTCGAGCCCTGGCGGCAGGCGTCCTGACGCTGGCGCTGGTGGCGGGGCTGGCGCTGCTGCCGACGGCCTCGGCGAGCGCCGGCGGAGCGCTGCCGGCCGTCGAAGAAACACAGGTGGGCATCGGGCTCGACGTCTCGCCGGAACAGCTGGAAACGATCGCGGGGTCGCTGCCGACCGGAGACCTCGGGCTGAGCACGGCCCAGCTGGAAGCGCTGCTGAAGTCGCTGCCCGCGCTGCAGGGACTGGGACCGCTGGAACTGGGGCTGCTGCCGGGCCTCCTGTCCGGGCTGGCCGGCACGACGTCGCTGGGGGCCCTGGAAACCGTCCTCGGCGTCCTCGGTGTGCGCGTCAAGCCGCTGGAAGTGCTGGAAGCCCTGAAGTCTGCGGCCCAGGAACCGGCGGAAGTGGCGCGCGTGCTGAGCGATCTCGCGGGCGCCCTGACGCCCGGCCAGATGACGGCGCTGGAAGGGATCCTGGGCTCGCTGGCGGGGCACCTCTCGGCGGAAGACCTCGCTCAGCTGCAGAACGAGCTGCAGACGCTGCTGGCGGAGCTCGGCGAAGCCAACCTGAAGGCCGTCCTGGAGACGCTCGAAGGCGGCCTCAGCGGCAGCCAGCTGGGTCAGCTGCAGGCGCTGCTGGGGACGTTGGGCTCGCTGAGCCCGACCGAACTGAAGACCAAGCTCGGTGAACTGCTGGGCGGTCTGGAACCGACGATGCTCGGTGGTCTCGTCGGCACCCTTTTCGGGGCGCTGAGTCCGTCGCAGCTGCAGGGCGTGGTCGGGGAGCTGCTGCAGGAACTGCCGTTCTCGCCGGGCGACGCCGGCGAACTCGCGGGTGGCCTGGGGATGTCGCTGGAAGAAGTCGCCTCGGAGGTGGGGGTCGAGCCCGAACAGCTCGAAGGCGACCTCTCGACGCTGACTGCCCCGGTCGGCGGCGCCGGCGAAAAACTGGCGGTGCTGGACGGTCTGGAAGGCCTCGACCTGGGCCTGCTCGGCGGCAAATCGCCGTCGCCGGGCGAAAAATCGGAAGGCTCGGGCGGTGGCTCGGATGGCTCGGGCTCGGGCGGCGGGTCGGGCGGCAGTGGCGGCTCGGGCGGCAGCGGCGGGGCCGGCGCCAGCCAGGACACCGGCAATCCCGGCGGCGGCTCGGGCGGGAGCGGCACGCCGGGCGGCTCCGGCGGTGGGGGGTCGACGACGGTGACCGTCGTCATGCCCGGCGCCACGGCGCCCCAGCCCTCGGCGCACGGGACGACGGCGAAGCGGGCGGCGGGGAAGGTCGAGGTTCTCGCGCATCGTGTCCACGGCCGGGTGGCGACGCTCGTCCTGCGGGTCCCGGCGGCGGGGCGGTTGAGCGTGACCGGGCCGGGCACCAGGACGGTCCACCGCCAGCTCGACAGGGCGCAGCGGCTGACGGTCCGCGTGGTCCTGGCTCGCGCCGGCGCGGCGGCGCTGCGCCGCCACCACGGGCGCCTGGCGGTGAAGCTCCGCGTCGCCTTCGCCGCCGTCGGCGGCTCGCGGTCGACGGCGAGCCCCCGGGTGAGGTTCGGCTAGATCAGGGCGACAGGCAGGGCGGGAGCCGGGGCCGCGCGTGTGCGGCCCCGGCCCTCGGGCCTGCGTCGCTGGGGCGTGTGCGCCCACCCCGACGACGGGGTGCGCGCACGCGGGGTGCTCGGGGCGCGCGGCGGCGGCGCTCACTATTGTCGGACGCGGATGACGCGAATTCCGATCGACATTGCGGAGCTTGTCGGGGAGACGCCGCTGGTGGGCCTGCCGGGGCTGCTCGGCGAGGACGCCCGGGGGCGCGGGGTGGAGCTGTTCGCGAAGCTCGAGTCACGCAACCCCGGTGGCAGCGTCAAGGACCGCATCGGGGTCGCCATGCTCCAGGCCGCCGAGGCGGAGGGCCGGATCGAGCCGGGGCGGACGACGATCGTGGAGGCGACGAGCGGCAACACCGGCATCGCCCTGGCGTTCGTGTGCGCGGCGAAGGGCTACGAGCTGCTGCTGACCCTGCCTCAGGGGATGAGCCGCGAGCGGGAGAGCCTGCTGGCGCTGTACGGGGCGCGGGTGCAGATCACGGAGTCCATGGGCGGGATGAGCGAGGCCGTCGCCGCGGCCCGGGAGCTGGCTCGCTCGCCGGACGTGTTCCTGCCCGACCAGTTCTCCAACCCCGCCAATCCCGCCGCCCATCGCCGCACCACCGGGCCGGAGATCGAGCGGGCGCTGGACGGCCGGGTCGATGTGCTCGTCGCCGGGGTGGGCACGGGCGGCACGATCACGGGCGCCGGCGGGTACCTGCGCGAGCGCAACCCGGCGCTGCGGATCGTGGCGGTCGAGCCCGCGGGCTCGCCGGTGCTCTCCGGGGGGCCTCCCGGCCCGCATCGCATCCAGGGGATCGGCGCGGGCTTCGTCCCCCCGGTGCTCGACCGGGCGCTGCTCGACGAGGTGGTGACGGTGAGCGACGACGACGCGATCCAGACGGCGTGGCGCGTCGCCCGCCGGACGGGTCTGCTGGCGGGGATCTCCGGCGGGGCGGCGCTGTGGGCGGCGCTGCTGGTCGCCGAGCGCCCCGAGTGCCGGGGGCAGCGGATCGTGACGGTGGTGCCGGACTCCGGCGAGCGCTACGTGTCGCAGGCCTTCTTCGCGCCCGCGTAGGCCCATTGCGCCGGGATGATCCGGGGCCGGTCCTTGGAGGGTCGATCCCTCCGGGATCGTGGGTGGTTGGCGGGTCGCGTTGCCGCGGCGGAGGCTCGAGTGCTTGCCGCTACCCTGAGGCCATGCTTGGGCTGGGAGCCTTCGCGGGGGTCGCGCGGGAGCTGCGCCGCGACGTCGCGGCCGCGCGCGACCGCGACCCGGCGACGCGCGGGGTGGGGCCGGTGGAGATCCTGGCGACCTGGCCGGGCATCCACGCGGTGCTCTCCCACCGCGTCGCCCACGCGCTGCACGATGCGGGGGTGCCGCTGGTGCCGCGGACGCTGGCGCTGGCGACGCGCACGCTGACTGGCATCGAGATCCACCCGGCGGCGCGGATCGGCCGGGGTCTGTTCATCGACCACGGCACCGGCGTGGTCGTGGGGGAGACGGCGACGATCGGCGACGACGTCACCCTCTACCAGGGCGTGACGCTCGGCGGGACGGGCTTCGCGACGGGCAAGCGCCACCCGACGGTGCAGGACAACGTCACGATCGGCTCCGGCGCGAAGCTGCTCGGCCCGATCACGATCGGCCACGGGGCAAAGATCGGGGCGAACACGGTCGTCATCACCGACGTCCCGCCGAACTCGACGGTGGTCGGCAACCCCGGCCACCCGGTGCGCGTCGACGGCCGCCGCCCGGAGGGGCCGGACGCCGACTGGATTCACCTGCCGGACCCGATCGCGGAGGCCATCGCCGGGCTCTCCAGCCGCATCGGCGCGCTGGAGCGGGCCGTCGGCGAGCTCTCCGGGGGGCGCCTGCAGCCGCCGGCGAAGGTCACCCGGCTGCGGCCCGTCAAGGGGCAGAACCCGGCCGGGGGGTAGCCCCGGCCGATCGCGCGACCCCGTAGGCCAGGGCGGCGAGCGGGCGGGCGAGCGCACGGGCCAACCCGGGCGGCCTCCGGCCGCCATTCTCAATAGAAGACGCAGCGGCAGCGATGCCGCGGCCGGGCCTTGTGCTCCGGCTCCTGACCGCGGTTCCAGAGCCAGGTGTCGAGCACCCGCGGCGGTACCCCGGTGCGCTCGGAGACGAGCTCGCAGGCGTGCAGGGCGCAGCCCCGGATCTCGCGCTCGGAGCCGCCCGGCGGCAGGATTTCGCCGGCGTCGATGCGGGCGGCGAGCGCCTCGTCGTAGACCAGCACCCCCGCGCAGCGCAGGACGTGGGGGACGAGGTTGTCGGCGAAGATCGTCAGGCGGTCGAGGTCGGAGAAGGTCGCGACGCCGGCGAGGGCGAGGTCGGCGGCGACGATCTGGGCGCGCTTGTAGAAGCCGCGGTCGGCGAACATCGCCATGCCCCCGGCGAGCGCTTCGGCGAGGCGCTCCGCCGAGCCGTGGCATTCGCGCACGAGATCCAGCGCCCGGCGTCCGTCGAGGAAGCGCCCGAGCTGGCGCAGGGCCTGGGCGTAGAGGCTCATCAGCTCGAGGTCCGCCGGCTGGCCGAGAATCGCGGCGATCTCGCGCGTGCCCACCCCGCGCAGCCAGGCCGCCGTGAGCGGGGTCGGCGGGCTCCTTTCCCGCACGTGGTCGGCGAGCGCCCAGGCGACGGTGAAGTACCCGCTCAGCGCGCGGCCGTGCTCGTGGCGCTTGCGCAGCAGCGGGAACCAGCCGGAGCCGAAGTTGATGGCGTCGAGCGCGAGCAGGTAGTCGGCGACGTCGGCGGGCTCGCCCTCGAGATAGTGGCTCTCGGGGTCCAGCGGCGGCGGCTCCGTCGCGCCCCCGGCGGTCAGCTCGGGATGCGCGGCGAGCGCAGCGAGGGCGTCGTCGTCGATGCGGACCGAATGCGCGGTGGCCGCGATCTGTGCGCATTCGCGGCGAATCTGGTCGAGCATGGGCATGTCACGAACTTAGCCGGCTGTGCCATCGGCCGGTGGGCAGGAGGCTGCGCTCATGCTCGGCCGCGTTTGTGCCACGAGGCGTGGGACAAACGTGGCACGAATGCCGGGCGAGCGGGCCAGTCGGGTGGCCGGGGTGACATCTATGCTGGGCGGGATGGCCGTGAACCCCCACGCCGAGCACCTCCAGGAGCTGCTGGAGGGGCTCAACGAGCCTCAGCGCGAGGCGGTCACGCACGGCGAGGGGCCGCTCTTGATCCTGGCGGGCGCGGGCAGCGGCAAGACCCGTGTCCTGACGCACCGCCTGGCGTTCCTGATCTACACCGACCAGGCCCAGGCGGGGGAGATCCTGTCGATCACCTTCACCAACAAGGCCGCCGGCGAGATGCGCTCCCGCGTGGAGCGGCTGCTGGGGCGCAGCACGCGGGGGATGTGGCTGATGACCTTCCACGCCGCCTGCGCCCGGATCCTGCGGGCGGAGGCCCCGCGGCTGGGCTACACGCGGCAGTTCACGATCTACGACCAGGCCGACGCGCGGCGGCTGACGAAGCGCTGCATGGACGAGGTCGGGGTCGACCCCAAGCGCTACACGCCCGCCGCCATCCACAACCAGATCTCCGGCGCCAAGAACCGGCTGCTCGACGCCGAGAGCTACGGCCAGCAGGTGGGGGCGCCGTTCGAGGAGATGGTCGCCGAGGTCTACCGGCTCTACGAGCGCGACCTGCTGCGGATGAACGCGATGGACTTCGACGACCTCCTGCTGCGCACGGTGAGCCTGCTGGAGCTCTTCGCGCCGGTGCGGGAGAGCTACGCGGCGACCTTCCGCCACGTCCTCGTCGACGAGTACCAGGACACCAACCACGCCCAGTACCGCCTGCTGCAGCTGCTGGTCGGCGGCGGCAGGGCGCCCAAGCGAGGCGAGCCGGTGCACCTCGCCGGCCATCGCAACCTCGCCGTGGTCGGCGACGACGCCCAGTCGATCTACGGCTTTCGCAACGCCGACATCCGCAACATCCTGGACTTCCAGGACGACTTCCCCGACGCCCGGGTGGTCAAGCTCGAGCAGAACTACCGCTCGACCGAGACGATCCTGTCAGCGGCGAACGCCGTCATCGCCAACAACCGGGGCGGCATCGCCAAGCGGCTCTGGAGCGAGCTCGGCGCCGGCGAGCCGATCCACGTCCGGGCCCTGGACGACGAGCACGCCGAGGCGCGGTTCGTGGTCGGCGAGATCGAACGCCTGGTCGACGACGGCGCCTCGCGCACCGAGATCGCGGTGCTCTATCGGACGAACGCGATGTCGCGGGTGCTCGAGGACACCCTGGTGCGGCGCGAGATCGCCTACCAGGTGATCGGGGGCACCAAGTTCTACGAGCGAGCCGAGATCAAGGACGCCATCGCCTACCTGTCGTGGCTGGCGAACCCCTTCGACGTCGTCAGCTTCACCCGCATCGTCAACTCCCCCCGGCGCGGCATCGGGCAGACCTCGCTGTCGCGCATCGTCTCGTACTCGGCGACGATCGGGGTCTCGGTGTGGGAGGCGGCGGCCGAGCCCGAGCAGATCCCCGGCCTCGGCGCCGCCGCGGTGAAGGCGCTGCGGCGCTTCATGACGACGATGGCCGAGCTGCGGGAGCACGTCGAGCAGAACATCCCGATCGGCGATCTCCTGGAAGCGGTGCTCGCCCAGACGGGCTACGTCGAGGCGCTGGAGGCGGAGCGAACGATCGAGGCCCAGGGTCGCGTCGAGAACCTCCAGCAGCTCGTCGAGGTGGCCCGCGAGTTCGACGCCGCCGCCGACGCCGAGGCGGACACCCTGGATCTCTTCCTGCAGCAGGTCGCCCTCATCGCCGACGCCGACAGCCGCAGCGACGAGGAGGGCCTGGTGACGCTGATGACGCTGCACAACGCCAAGGGCCTGGAGTACCCGACGGTGTTCATCACGGGCTGCGAGGACGGCGTCTTCCCGCACTCCCGGGCGCTCGACGAGGGCGGCCTGGAGGAGGAGCGGCGGCTGTTCTACGTCGGCGTCACCCGGGCGATGCGCCAGCTCTACCTGACATACGCCCGCCGGCGGGCGATCTTCGGGGCCCAGGCCTACGGGCTGCCCAGCCGCTTCCTGGGCGAGGTGCCGGCCGAGCTGACCGATGGGGGGCTCGAAGAGGGCCTGCTCGGGGGGCGGGGGGGCGGCTGGGGCGGGGCCGACGGGGGTCCCGGGGGTGCCGGCCGGCGGTGGTCGGCGGGGGAGGACGAGTATTCGATTTCAGCCCGAGACGGAGGTGTGCGCGCGCGCACACCTCCGTTTTCGGACACCCCCAGCTCAGGTGGCGGCGGTGCAGGCAACGGCGCCGGCGGCGGCTGGGCGGCCGCCGCCCGGGCCAGCGCCGAGCGCGGAGGGGGCGGGCGGGGACTCCCGGCGGAGTCCTTCCGCCTCGGCGAGGACGTCACCCACGCCGCCTTCGGCGAGGGCGTCGTCACCGGCGTCGAGCCCGACGGGGTCATCGTCGTGCGCTTCGCCCGCGACAGCTCCGAACGCAAGCTGATGGCCGAGTTCGCGCCGGTCAGCCGGCGGGCGTAGCATCCCGGCCGATGCCCGCAACGCTCATCGACGGCAAGGCGATCGCCGCGCGCGTGCGCGCGCGGGTCGCCGAGGACGTCGCCGCGTTCGCCGCCGAGACCGGCCGCCCGCCGGGCCTGGCGACGGTGCTCGTCGGCGAGGACCCCGCCTCGGCGGTGTACGTCGGCGGCAAGCAGCGGGCCTGCGCCGAGGTCGGGATGACGCCGCTCGATCGCCGCCTGCCGGCCGAGGCCTCCTTCGATCAGGTCGCGGAGCTGCTGGGCGAGCTCAACGCCGACGAGAGCGTCAGCGGCATCCTGCTGCAGCTGCCGGTGCCGGCCCACCTCGATGGGCCGACGCTGACCGGCATGATCGACCCCGGCAAGGACGTCGACGGGCTCACCCCAATCAACGCCGGCCGTCTCTCCCAGGGCCTGCCCGGGCTGAGGCCGTGCACGCCGCTCGGGGTGATGGAGCTGCTGTCCCGCGTCGACGCCCGGCTCGAAGGCGCAGAGGCCGTGGTCGTGGGACGCTCCAACCTCTTCGGCAAGCCCATGGCCCAGCTGCTGCTGGAGGCCAACGCCACGGTCACCGTCTGCCACTCCCGCACCCGCGACCTGCGCGCCGTCTGCGCCCGCGCCGAGATCCTGATCGCCGCCGTCGGGCGCCCGCGGCTCCTCGGCGGCGACTACGTCAAGCCCGGGGCGGTGGTGATCGACGTCGGCATGAACCGCCTCACCCCCGAGGAGGCCGGCAACAGGAGCGGGCTCGTCGGCGACGTCGACTTCGCCGCCGCCGCCGAGGTGGCCTCCGCGATCACCCCGGTGCCCGGCGGCGTGGGGCCGATGACGATCGCGATGCTGCTCGCCAACACCCTGCAGGCCGCGCGGGCGCGCTCCGGGGTGGCGGCGTGATCACAGGCCGGGGTGGCGGCATGATGAGATACCGGACGATGCCGAGCCGGAGAAGCCGATGAGCCTGCGCCGCCTGCGCCCCGGCGAGCTGGTGGCCCTGCTCGGCTCGATCGGCATCGTCGTCGCGCTCACGATGCGCTGGTACGAGGCCCCGAGCGGCAACCTCGATGCCTGGAGCACCTTCGGCCCGACGATCGCGCTGCTCATCCTCGCCGCCGCCGGCGGCTTCTGGCTGGCGCTGGCGACCGTCACCGAGCGCACCACGGCGCTGCCCGTCGCCGCCGCCGTCTGGGGCACCCTGCTCGGCTTCGTCGGCGTCATCGCCGGCGCGGTCCGGCTGCTGGAGCGGCCCGACCACGCCACGATGCTCTGCGCCGGCGCCTGGGTCGCCTTCGCCGGCGCCCTGCTCGTGCTCGTCGGCTGCTGGCTGTCGATGCGCGACGAACGGCCCGGCCTCTACACGCCGGCCGACCCGCCCGTGCGGCCGGCGCCGCCGGGGTAGACGGCGTTGCCGGGGTGGGCGGCGTCGCCGGGGTGGGGCGCGTCGCCGGGTAGGGGGCGCCGCCGGGTAGGGGGCGCCGCCGGCAGCAGCGGGCGTCGCGGCGCGGTGACGTTGCGGCCGCCCGGCATACAATCCCCGCCGTGATCGACCGCGACGAGGTGCTGCACGTGGCCCGGCTGGCGCGCCTGCAGCTCGACGAGGACGAGGTCCAGGCGATGGCCGGCGAGCTGTCGGCCGTCCTCGACCACATCGCCCGCATCGGCGAGCTCGAGTTGGACGACGTCCCGCCGACGACCCACGTCGTCGAGGTCACCGGCCGGCTGCGCCCCGACGAGCCCCGACCCTGCCTGCCGCGCGAGGTCGCCCTCGAACAGGCGCCGGCGGTCCAGGACGACGGGTTCCTCGTGCCCAGTCCGCAGGCATAGGTCGGAGGGGGCGCGTTCAGCTATGGCCGATTCAGACGTCGTCGCCCTCACCGCCGCCGCGGCGATCGCCGAGATCGACGCCGGCCGGCTGTCGGCTGTGGAGCTGTTCTCGGCCTACCGCGCACGGGCGGCCGCCGACGAGCTCAACTGCTTCACCTGGGTCGCCGGCGAGGGCGAGGGGCCGGGATCTGGATCGGCGTGCGAGGACGGCCGGGCTCCGGCTGCTCGCGCGGCGCGAGTCGGCGACGGCCCCCTGCGCGGAGTCCCGCTGGCGGTCAAGGACCTCTTCTGCACCGAGGGCGTTCCCAGCCAGTCCGGCTCGCGCATCCTGGAGGGCTACCGTCCGCCGTACACCGCCACCGCCGTCGCCCGCCTGTCCGACGCCGGCGCGCCGCTGCTGGGCAAGACCAACCAGGACGAGTTCGCGATGGGCTCCTCCAACGAGAATTCTGCCTACGGCCCGGTCCTGAACCCCTGGGACCGCGCCCGGGTGCCCGGCGGGTCCTCCGGCGGCAGCGCCGCGGCGGTCGCCGCCGGCCTCGCGCCGTGGGCGCTCGGCACCGACACCGGCGGCTCGATCCGCCAGCCCGCCGCCCTGTGCGGGATCGTCGGCGTCAAACCCACCTACGGCGCGGTCTCGCGCTACGGCATGATCGCCTTCGCCTCCTCCCTGGACCAGGCGGGGCCGCTGACGCGCGACGTCACCGACGCCGCGCTGCTGCTGCGCCACATGGTCGGCCGCGACGACCGCGACGCCACCTCGCTGCGGTTTCCCGGGGAGATCGAGCCGCCCGACGCCGAGCGCCTCGACGGCATCCGCCTCGGGGTTCCGGCCGAGCTCAGCGGAGAGGGCGTGCAACCCGGTGTGCTCGACGCCTTCCGCGCCACCCTGACCCGCGCCGAAGAGCTGGGGGCCGCGGTCACGGAGGTGCGTCTGCCGCACGCCCCCCACGCCCTGTCCGCCTACTACGTGCTGGCGCCGGCGGAGTGCTCCTCGAACCTCGCCCGCTTCGACGGCGTCCGCTACGGCCGCCGCGCCGACGACCCGGCGGACCTGCTCGACATGTACACCCGCACCCGCCACGACGGCTTCGGGGCGGAGGTCAGGAGGCGGATCATGCTCGGCACCTACGCCCTCTCCGCGGGCTACTACGACGCCTACTACGGCCGCGCCCAACGGGTGCGCACGAAGATCGTGGAGGACTTCGACGCGGCCTTCGCGCAGGTCGACTTCATCGTCACCCCGACCAGCCCCAGCGTGGCGTTCGGCTTGGGCGAGAAGACCGGCGACCCGTGGTCGATGTACGTCAACGACTTCTGCACCGTCCCGATGTCGCTGGCCGGCATCCCCGCGATCTCGATCCCCTGCGGCCTGGCCGGCGGCGAGGACGGTCTCGGCCCCGGCGGCCATGCCGGCCTCGGTCCCGGCGGCCGCGGGCTGCCGGTCGGCTTTCAGATCGCGGGGCCCGTGTTCAGCGAGAACCGGCTGCTCGACGCCGCCCATGCCCTGGAGCAGGCGATCGGCTTCGACGGATCGGCGGCGCGGGCATGAGCCGGCGCGCCCAAGTTCGCGCGCGACGCCCCGCAGGGCGGCCGCGCCACGGGCTTCGCGGAGGCTGTCGGAGGAGCTACGCATGAGCGCCGTCGAGCACGAGACCGTGATCGGCCTGGAGATCCACATCCAGCTCTCGACCCGGACGAAGATGTTCTGCGGCTGCGAGCTCTCCTTCGGCGAGCCGCCGAACACCCGCACCTGCCCCGTCTGCCTCGGCCTGCCCGGCAGCCTGCCGGTCGCCAATGCCGGGGCCGTCCACTACGGGCTGATGATCGGTCTCGCGCTGGGCTGCGAGCTGGCGCCGCGCTCGATCTTCCACCGCAAGAACTACTTCTATCCCGATCTCCCCAAGGGCTACCAGATCTCCCAGTACGACGAGCCGTTGTGCCGCGGGGGCCGGCTGGGCGAGGTGCGCATCCACCGGGTGCACCTCGAGGAGGATGCCGCCAAGCTCATCCACGCCGGCGCCAGCGGCCGCATCCACGGCTCGGACGCAAGCGTCGTGGACTTCAACCGCGGCGGCACGCCGCTGGCGGAGATCGTCACCGAGCCCGACCTGCGCTCCGCCGAGCAGGCCGGGGAGTGGCTGCGGCTGCTGCGCGCGACCATGCGCCGGCTCGGCGTCAGCGACGTCAACATGGAGGAGGGCTCGCTGCGCTGCGACGCCAACATCTCCCTGCGGCCCGCCGGCAGCGAGGAGCTGGGTGTCAAGACGGAGCTGAAGAACATGAACTCCTTCCGCTTCATCGAACGCGGCATCCGCGCCGAGGTCGCCCGCCAGGAGAAGCTGCTGCGCGCCGGCGAGCGAGTGATGCAGGAGACCCTGCACTTCGACCCCGACTCCGAGCGGATCACGTCGCTGCGCTCCAAGGAGGAGGCCCACGACTACCGCTACTTCCCCGAGCCCGACCTCGTCCCGGTCGCGATCTCGGCGGAGATGCTCGACGCAGCCAGGGCCGAGCTGCCCGAGCTGCCGGCTCAGCGGGCGCAGCGACTGGAGCGGGAGGTTGGCCTCAGCTCCGAGAGCGCTCATCAGCTTGCTTTCGACGCCGCGCTCGGCGACTACTTCGACGCGGCGGTGGCGGCCGCCGGGGAAGGGTCACGGACGACGCCGCCGAGCGGGGCCGCGGCGCAGGCGCTGGCAAACTGGGTGACGGTCGAGTTGCCCAAGCGGCTGGCGCCCGACATCGCCCCGCTCGACTCGAACGTCTCCCCGCAGGCCATCGCGACTGTCTCCGCGATGGTCGCAGCCAAGGAGATCAGCGTCGGAGCCGGCCGGCAGGTGCTCGACCGCCTCGTCGTCGACGGCGGCGACCCGGCTGCGATCGTCGCGGCCGAGGGGCTCGCCGCGATGGACGGGGGCGACGAGCTCGCCGCGATCGTCGCCGCCGCGCTGGCCGCCAACGCCAAGGCCGCCGAGAACGTCCGCGCCGGCAACGCCAAGGCGATCGGTCCGATCGTGGGCTACGTCATGCGCGAGACCAAGGGCCGCGCCGACGGCGGCGAGGTGACCCGGCTCGTGCACGAGCAGCTCGGAATCTGAGACCTCCCGTCCATCGGTCGTCGGGTCGATGCACGGTGTCGGTGAATTGGTTGTTCCTCCTCGCCCGCCCGACGCCGTGGAGGCCCGACTCGCATCTGCGACATCTCCCGCGCTGACATCTTGGACTTCGGGCCAAAGGCAGAACGGCCTCGGGGCGCCAATATGCTCCCCATGAACAGGCCAGCATCAAACTCCATCGATTCCTCCCGGCGGTTCCTCCTGCTGCCGGAGGAGGGCGCGGAGACCACCGGACGACGACCCGCCATCCGCCGCTACCGCCTGACGAGCATCGGGCGGCGGGCGGATGCGAGCGGGGCCGATCTCGCCGCGGCACGGATCGCCGGCGAGTTCGCCCGCATGGGTCGCTTGCACCGATAGTCACTCGCGCCAGACAGCTTCCGCCGCGCTGACAGCTCCCCTCGGCCGCGGTGCGGCGGGATAGGGCGCGCGCGGTCGGGCAGGGGCGGCGATTTCCTGCCCGACCGCGCCGTCGCCGTAACCTCCACTCGTCGCCGTAACCCTCTACTCTGTACCTATGGACGAGCTCCCCACTGGCTCCACCGGCTCCTCGCGATCGATCGGCCGCACGGTGGTAGCGGTGCTGGTCCTCGCGGTCGCCGCGTGGCTCCTGTTCAAATTCGTGATCGGCATCGTGGCGTTCCTGGCCGGCATCCTGGCGATCGTCGTCGCGGTCGTGGCCGTCGTCTGGGCGCTGCGCGTCCTCTTCTGAGGGCGGCGGGTGGCCTACGCGCTGATCGCGGTCGCCTTCGGAATCTCCGGGGGCTTGGTCGGGCGGGCGAAGGGCAGCTCGTTCTGGATGTGGTTCGTGATCTCGATGGTGGTGCCCTTCATCGGTCTGCTCACCGCCCTCCTCTACCGCTCCGAGCGCGAAGAGCTGCGCCGCCAGTGTCCCAACTGCGGGCGGGTGACGAAGATCTACGACGCCCTCTGCACGCGCTGTGGCGCCGAGCTGGAGTTTCCCGACGTTGCGATCGCGCCGGAAGCCTGGGAGCAGACTTCGCGCGCCTGAGTCAACGGCCGGGGCTTAGGGATCCCGATTAGGGAGCCCGAAGGGCCCCGGTCTCTATGGTCCCCGTCGTGGAGGCCAGAAGAGCACCGTTGCGCGCGCACGAGAGTCTGATCGCACGACTGATCCACCGCGCCGGCTTCGCCGACGAGCGGGACTTCGTGCTGCGCGTGGTGCAACCGGCGCTGGTGGGGATGATCGACGGCACGGTGTCCTCGCTGGCGCCGATCTTCGCGGCGGCGTTCGCGTCGGACTCGCGGACGGCGCTGCTGGTGGGCTTCTCGACGGCGCTCGGCGCGGGCGTCAGCATGGGCTGGTCGGAGGCGCTGTCGGACACCGGGGAGAGCACCGGCCGCGGCTCGCCGCTGGTGCGCGGCGGGATCACGGGCTTCATGACGGCGCTGGGCGGCGTCTTTCACACGTTGCCGTTCCTGATCTCCGACGTCCACAAGGCGCTGATCGTCGCTGGCTGCGTGGTGGCGGTCGAGCTGTTCGCGATAGCGTGGGTGCGCAAACGCTTCCTGGAGGTCTCGCTGCGCTCCTCGCTGCTCGTGGTGACGGTGGGCGGCCTGATCGTGCTCGCCATCGGGATCGGGATCGGCTCCTCGTAGAGCGCATTCGGCCCAGCGCGGCACCCGGGTCGTGTGCGAATTTGCCGAGGTGTGCGCGGGCGCACGCACGCGCGCGCGAACCGTCGAAACCCACTGATACACTGGCTTTTTTCCGGATTTTCGAGCGATGTGGGAAAGGAGGTCGGTTTCATGCGCGCGGTTGACGCCCTGATGGAATGTCTGAAGGCAGAGGGCGTGGAGGTCGTCTTCGGGCTGCCCGGCGGCGCGAACCTGCCGACCTACGACGCGTTCGTCGACGCCGGCATCCGCCACATCCTGGTCCGCCACGAGGCCGGCGGCGGCCATGCCGCGGAGGGCTACGCCAAGGCGACGGGCAAAGTCGGCGTGGCGTTCGCCACCAGCGGGCCGGGGGCGACGAACCTGATCACGCCGATCTGCGACGCCATGATGGACTCGGTGCCGGTGGTGTTCATCACCGGCCAGGTCCGCACCGAGCTGCTCGGCACCGACGGCTTCCAGGAGGCCGACACGATCGGGATCACGATGCCGGTGGTCAAGCACTCGTTCATGATCCAGAGCCCCCAGGAGATCCCGCGGGCGATCCACGAGGCGTTCTACCTGGCCCGCACGGGACGCCCGGGGCCGGTGTTGGTCGACATTCCGCAGGACCTCTCCCGCGCCGACATCGACTACGAGCCGGTCAAGGACGTGCGCCTGCCGGGCTACCAGCCGACGCTGGAGGGCAACCAGAAGCAGATCCGCCAGGCCGCGAAGGCGCTGGCGGCTGCGCAGCGGCCGGTGATCTACGCCGGCGGAGGGGTTGTCAACGCCAACGGCGCCGAGGAGCTGGTGGAGCTCGCGGCCGCCGACCGCTTCCCGGTGACGTGCACCCTGATGGCGCTTGGGGCGTTTCCGGCGCGGGTGGACGGCAAGCCCCATCCGCAGTGGCTGGGGATGCTCGGGATGCACGGCACCCGCGCCGCGAACTACGCGATGGACGAGGCCGACCTGATCTGCGCCGTGGGAGCCCGCTTCGACGATCGCATCACGGGCAAGCTCTCGGAGTTCGCGCCGCGGGCGAAGTTCATCCACATCGACGTCGACCCGGCGGAGATCTCCAAGAACGTGCCGGCGCACATTCCGATCGTCGGCGACGCCAAGCACGTGCTGGCGAAGCTCGCCAAGGAGTACCGTCACCTCGATACGGACCCCGCCCGCCTGGATGCCTGGTGGAGCCGGATCGAGGGGTGGCGCGCGAAGTACCCGCTGCGCTTCCAGGACAGCGCCGACACGGAGATCAAGCCGCAGTTCCTGATCCAGGCGCTGCACGAGGCGACGGGCGGCGAGGCGATCGTGACGAGCGACGTCGGCCAGCACCAGATGTGGACGGCGCAGTACTACGACTTCCCGGCGCCGCGGCGCTGGATCAACTCGGGCGGCCTGGGCACGATGGGCTTCGGCCTGCCGGCGGCGATGGGCGCGGCGGTCGGCTGCCCGGATCGGCTGGTGTGCTGCGTGGCCGGCGACGGCTCGGTGCAGATGAATGCCCAGGAGCTCGCGACGTGCGCCCAGGAGGGCATCCCGATCAAGGTGTTCATCATGAACAACGGCTATCTGGGCATGGTGCGCCAGTGGCAGGAGCTGTTCTGGGATGGGAAATACAGCCACGTCGACATGGGCAGCTTCCCCGACTTCGTCAAGCTCGCGGAGGCCTACGGGGCGACGGGGATGCGCTTCGAGAACAAGCAGACGCTGGTGGCGGACATCAGGCAGGCGATCGAGACGGAGGGCCCGGTGGTGGTCGATGTGCGGGTGACGCGCGAGGAGAACACGTACCCGATGATCCCGGCGGGCCAGCCGGCGCGTGAGATGGTGGGCTGAGCGATGGCCGAGACGGCGACGACGAAGGCAACGCTGAGCCTGGCCGAGCTGGAAGCGGCGGGCAGCCTGCGGACGGGCCGCAAGCACGTCCTGTCGATCCTGGTGGAAAACAAGTCGGGGGTGCTGACGCGCATCGCCGGCCTGTTCGCGCGGCGGGGCTTCAACATCGACACGCTCACGGTCGGGCCGACCGACGACGAGCGGGTGTCGCGTGTGACGTTGACGGTGGACGGCGCGCTGCACCCGATCGATCAGGTCACCAAGCAGCTGCACAAGCTGATCAATGTGCTGAAGATCCGCGACCTCGATCCCCAGGAGACGGTGACGCGGGAGCTGGCGATGTTCAAGGTCGCCGCCGACGGTGCGCAGCGGGGCGAGCTGATGCAGGTGACGGAGATCTTTCGCGGCAAGATCGTCGACGTCACCAAGCGGGCGGTGATCGTGGAGGTCACGGGCACGACCGAGAAGATCGCGGCATTCGAGAGCCTGGTGCGGCCGTTCGGCCTGATCGAGATGATGCGGACGGGAGAGATAGCGATAGCACGGGGACGCGCGGAGACGTGATCGGGGTTGCTCGGCAGCAGCCGGGCGACTTCGCGCTCGGCGAGGCTGACGGCGAGCGTCTCGCGGCACGTCTGCGGTTGGCCGTCAGGCGGGCGCGGCGCAGCGGGCGCCCGACGCTGGCGACGCTCACGGTGGCACTCGACGGCGACGTCGATCCAAGCGCTGTGGCGTGCGCGGCGCGGCGCCCGGGCGAGCCGTGGTTCCTGTTCGAGCAGCCCGAGCGGGGTCGCAGGGCGCTGGCGGCGCTGGGCGCCGCGGAGCGTCTGACGGCGTCCGGGGGTGAACGCTTCGCGGTGGTCGCCGATCGCTGGCGGGAGTTGGCGGCGGCGGCGGTGGGCGACGCGCCGGACGACCCCGACCGCTTAGCGCCGGTCGCGGTCGGCGGCTTCGCGTTTGCGCCGGAGGGCGGCCGCGATCCGGCGTGGGGGGGCTTCGAGCCGGCCTCGCTGGTGGTGCCGGAGGCGACGCTGACGCGACGCCCGCCCATCTCGCGCCGCGGCGGTGGGGCGGAGGTACGCCTGACGCTGGCGGCGCTGGCGGCGCCGGACGACACCGCCGAGGACCTCCTCGGGCGTCTGCGGAGGCGCGTCGAGGAGCTGGGCGCGGCGATCGCGCGGCGCCGACCGCTGGCGCTGCTGGACCCGGCCCCGGCGGGACGCTACCGGGTGGCCAGCGCGATGCCGCCGGAGCACTATGAGGCGGCGGTGGCGCGCGCCGTCGAGCGGATCCGGGCGGGGGCGCTGGAGAAGGTGGTGCTGGCGCGCGAGGTCCAGGTGCACGCGCCGCGGGCGCATGACGCGGAGGCTGTCTTCGGAGTGCTGCGGGAGGCGTTCCCGTCGTGCTCGGTGTTTTGCGTCGGTCGCGACGAGGCGGCGTTCGTGGCGGCCAGCCCCGAGCTGCTGGTGCGCCGCGAAGGTCACCGGGTGAGCACCCTGGCGCTGGCCGGCTCGATGCGTCGCAGCGCCGACCCCGCGGTCGACGATCACCTCGGCGAACAGCTGATGCACTCCGAGAAGGACCGGGAGGAGCACGCGATCGTGATCCGCCGCATCGAGCGAGCGCTGCGCGCCCACGCGCTGTGGGTGACGGCGACGCCGGAGCCGGCGGTGGTGAGGGTCGCCAACATCCAGCACCTGGCGACCCCGATCCGGGCGCAGCTGGCGCAGCCGCTGGACGTGATCGAGCTGCTCGAGCTGATGCACCCGACGCCGGCCGTCGGCGGTGAGCCGTTTCACCGGGCGGCGCCGTTGATCCCGGCGCTGGAGGGCCTTGACCGCGGCTGGTACGCGGGCCCGGTGGGCTGGGCCGACGCCGACGGCGACGGCGAGTTCTGCGTCGCCCTGCGCTGCGCCCTCCTGCGGGAGCGCGTGGCGCGCTGCTACGCCGGGGTCGGGGTGGTGCGCGACTCCGACCCTGCCGCCGAGCTGGCCGAGACCGAGGTCAAGCTGCAGGCGCTGCTGCCGCTGCTGGCGGGGTAGGGCAGAGCCGGAGTCTCAGTCGCCGACACGCTCAGCCGGCGTCGAGCGCGGCGGCGACTGAGGTCCAGAGGCGTCGGTGCAGGGCGACGTTGCGGTCGCGCTTGCCGCGCACCTCGACTATCGACGCGCGCGGCGGCTGCGCGCTCAGCGCACGCTCCAGCGCGCCGCGGAACGCGACGACGTCGTCGACGCGCTCGTGGCCGAGCCCGTAGAGGCGGGCGGCGTCGGCGAAGTCGAGGCCGGTCGGGGTGGCGATGTGACGGGTGAAGATGTCCTGCTCGCCGGGGTCTTCGCCGGGCGCGGCGGCGCGGGCCAGCGGCGCGGCGGAGATCGGCAGGAAGTCGAAGATGCCGCCACCGGCGTTGTCGAGCAGCACGATCGTCAGCGGGAGGTCGAGCCGGCGCGCCGCGAGCAGGCCGCCGATGTCGTGGGCGAGGGCGACGTCGCCGATCAACAGCACCACGGGGCCGCCGCCGGTGCTTCCCGGCTCGGCGTCCGCCGTTACGGCATGCTCCGTGGGCGCGGCCGCCGTCGCCGGGTGCTCCCAGGCGGCGACGCCGAAGGCGCTGGAGACGGTGCCGTCGATGCCGTTGGCGCCGCGGTTGCACAGCACCCGTGGGGGGTCGGGACGGATAGGCCAAAACGTCTCGATGTCGCGCACCGGCATCGAGGACGCCACGAACAGGGTCGCCTCGGGCGGCAGCAGCACGCCGAGCTCGGCGGCGACCACGGGCTCGCTGAGGCCGCCGGCGGCCAGCGTGCCAAGCGTCGCCGCGGCGACGCGCTCGTCGGCGCCGCGCCAGGTCGCGAGCCAGTCGCCGTCACCGGGGCGGGTGACGATCTCGGTCAACGCCGCCGCGGGCTCGACGGCGAAGGAGTGGGTGAGCACACCGGCGGGGTCCTGCCAGGCGCCCTCGGGGTCGAGCTGGATCTGCGGCGTGCCGGGCTTCAGCCCGGCGAGCCATTCGCGCAGCGGCTTGGATGTCGGGAGGTCGCCGACACGGAGCACCAGGTCGGGTCGCTGTGAGGCGGCGAAGCCGGCGTCGCGCAGCAGCGCGTCGTAGTGGGCGATGGCGGCGCTCCCGCGGCGGGCGCCGGAGAGCGGGTCGGCCAGCAGCGGCCAGCCGGCGGCCGCGCAGAACCTCGCGGCGGCCTCCCCGAGGGACGTCCGGCGCTCGTGGCGCCCGGCGACGAGAACACCGCGTTGGGCACCGCGGATCAGGGCGCCAAGCTCGTCGATCGCCGTCCGGTCGCGTCCGGCCGAGCTCACATGCCTGGCGTAGGGCGCGCCGTCCGGTCGCCCCGTGAGGTCCTCGGGCAGCTCGTCGGTGTCGGTCACGAGCGGCTCGCGCAAAGGGAAGTTGAGGTGCACCACGCCGGGCCGACCGTCGAGCGCGCGCCAGTAGGCGCGGCAGGCCAGCGTGCGCATCCAGCGCAGCCGTGCCGCGCTGGAGCTGTCGAGGTCGGCGAGCTCGTGGGTTCCGACCTCGAAGAACCACTTGGCGGCGCCGCCGAGCAGCTTGATCTGGTCGATCGTCTGTCCTGCGCCGCTCTCGCGCAGCTCCGGGGGACGGTCGGCGCTGAGGATCAGCAGCGGGACCCGCGCCTCGTGGGCCTCGACCGCTGCCGGCAGGAGCTCGGCGAGCGCAGTTCCCGAGGTGCAGGTCACCGCGACCGGCAGTCCCGACGCCTTGGCGAGCCCCACGGCGAAGAACCCGGCGCAGCGCTCGTCGATGTGCGAGTGGCAGCGCAGGCGGCGGTCCCGCGCAAGCGTCAGCACGAGCGGCGTGCATCGGGACCCCGGAGAGGTGCAGGCGTCGCGAAGCCCGCAGCGGGCGAGCTCGTCGACGAAGGCCCGAAGCAGCAGGTAGGTGTCGGTCGGGGAGTCGATTTTCTTGATTTGGAGGGTTCGCTGGTTGGGAGTTGGCGGCCCGCGGCATGGCGGGTTGGGCCCGGGCTTGACCGGGGCTTAGGATCTCGGCGTGTCCAAGCCCGAGGCGGTGGTTCTGTTGCACGGCTTCGGCGGCACCCGCCGCGCCTGGGATGGCGTGGCGGCGCTACTGCCCGCCGAACGCTATCGCCCGGTGGCGTTGGATCTGCCCGGGCACGGTGCGGAGGCGGAGGTGCCGCGGCCGATCACGTTCGCGGGCTGTGTCGCGCACGTGCTGGAGCGCGCTCCGGCGGATACGGCGTTCACGCTGTGCGGATACTCGCTGGGCGGCCGGGTGGCGCTGCACGTCGCACTGGCCGCCCCAGAGCGGGTGCGACGTCTGGTGCTGGTCTCGACGAGCCCCGGGATTGAGGACGCGAGCGAGCGGACGCGGCGCCGGGAGGCCGACCGGGCGCTGGCCGACGAGCTCAAGGACGGTTCCTACCAGGAGTTCGTCGAGCGCTGGCGCAGCCAGCCTTTGTTCGCCGACGAGCCGCCCTCCGTCGGAGCGCTGGCGCGGGCCGACCACCGGCGCAACCGGCCTCGGGCTCTGGCCGCGGCGCTGCGGGGGATCGGGACGGGGGAGATGGAGCCGCTGTGGGCGCGGCTGGGGGAGCTGGAGATGCCGGTGGCCGTCGTCGTCGGCGAACGCGACGCCAAGTACCGGGCGCTGGGGGAGAGGATGGCGCGGCTGCTGCCCCGGGGACGGCTGTCGGTGGTGCCCGGCGGGCACGGCCTAGTGCTCGAGAATCCCGAGGCGGTGGCCGCGGTGCTGCGGGGCGAGCCCGCCGGCTGACACTGCCCTACAGCAGCGGCTCGACGCCCAATCCCGGACCGTCGGGCGTCGCGATGTGTCCGGCATCGACGGGCAGCGGGTCGTCGATCTCGGCGAACAGGCCGAGCGTCGCGAGCCCGCAGGGCGGAAGTGGACCGCGCGAGGCCAGGGCGGCGGCGACGTGCACGGCGGCGGCGATCCCGAGCGGACCGTCGTAGGTCGAGGCGAGGTAGACCTCGGCGCCCGACGCGCGCACCAGCGTCGCCGCGGCGAGCAGGCCGCCGATGCCACCGCAGCGAGAGATCTTCAGGCAGACGGCGTCGGCGACGCCGGCGCCGAGGGCGCCGTGCTCGGCGGCTGTCTCGTCGATCGCCACGCGCGCGGCGACGCGCTCCCGCACGGCGCGTACCGCCTCCAGCCCATGCGTGGGCTCCTCGACGAGCTCCAGGCCGACGGCGGCGAGGGCGTCGATGGCGCGCACCGCCTGCTCGACGTCCCAGGCGCCGTTGGCGTCGATCCGCAACGAGACCTCGGGGCCGGCCGCCGCCCGGACGGCGGCCAGGCGCCCCGCGTCGTCGCCGACCCCGACCTTGACCTTCAGGCACCCGTAGCCGGCGGCGACCGCCGCCGCGGCCTGCGCGGCGGCGCTGGCGCGATCGGTGGCGGCGAGGGTCGCGTTGACGGCCACGGCGTCCGCGGGGGCGTCGGTGAGGAGTGCCGCCAGGGGCCTGCCGGCGCGGCGCCCCGCGCGATCCCACAGCGCCAGGTCGACGGCGGCGAGGGCAACCGGCTCGTCACAGACCCGCCGGCAGGCGTCGATGAGCTGCGGTCCGGTGGCGCCCGCCGACTGCATCAACACCGGGCGGTAGCTCTCCAGAGCCTGCGCGACCCGCTCGGGGGTGACGCCGTCGTAGGCCGGCAGCGGCGCCGCCTCGCCGTAGCCGGTCGGGCCTTCGTCGCCGTCGAGGGCGACCGTGAACAGCTCGCGCTCGGCCACCGTGCCGTAGGAGGTGCGCAGCGGAGCCCGCAGGCGCAGGGTGCGCCGGGCGATGCTCATCCGCATCGGCGATGCCCCGCTAGGAGCCGATCCCGCCGCTGGCGAGGATGCCGGCGGAGAACAGCAGGCAGAACACGAGCTGCAGCATCCCCGTGCGGGCCAGCGCCCCGTTGAGCGCCGGCCCGTCGGTGCGCGTCCGGACGACGCCGGCCACACCGACGGCCAGCGGTATCGCGGCCCATGGCAGCAGCAGCCAGGCCGTCATCGAGCCCAGCAGCCACGGCAGCGGCGCCGTGAGGAAGGCGACGGCGAGCATCGCCGTGTACAGCGTCCGGGTCCGTGCTCGTCCGATGCGCACCGCCACGGTGCGCTTGCCCGCGCGGCGGTCGGTCTCGAGGTCGCGGACGTTGTTGACGACCAGGATCGCGCTGGCCAGCAGGCCGACCGGGATCGCGCAGATGAACGGCTGCCAGGGCAGCTGCTGGACCTGAACGAAGTACGAGCCGGCGACGGCGACGACACCGAAGAAGAGGAAGACGAAGATCTCGCCGAGCCCTTCGTAGCCGTAGGGCCGGGGGCCGCCGGTGTAGAGCACACCGGCGAGGATCGAGGCGGCGCCGACCGCGATCAGCTCCCAGCCGGCGACCGCGACGAGGTAGGCCCCGCAGAGCACCGCCAGGCCGAACGTCGCGTAGGTCGCGATCAACACCTGGCGCGGCGGCACCAGGCCACCGGCGGTGACACGCACCGGCCCCAACCGGTCCTCGGTGTCCGCTCCGCGGCGGGCGTCGGAGTAGTCGTTTGAGAGGTTCGTGCCGACCTGGATGAAGATCGCGCCGAGCAGCGCCGCCAGGAACGCCAGCGGTTTGAAATGGCCCGCGCCGAGCGCGAGCGAGGTGCCGACGAGGACGGGGGCGATCGCGGCCGGCAGCGTGCGCAGGCGCGCCGCCATCACCCAGATCCGGGCGGTGCTCGTGCCGCTGGGTACGGCGACGGCCACTACGGCCGCCGCGGAAACTGCGAGAAGTCGGGGCGGCGCTTCTCCTTGTAAGCATCGCGCCCCTCCTGGGCCTCCTCGCTCATGTAGAAGAGCAGGTTCGCGTCGTGGGCCAGCTGCTGGATGCCCGCCAGGCCGTCCTCGGCGGCGTTGAAGCTCGCCTTCAGAAGACGCAGCGAGAAGGGGGAGAGGGCGAGCATCTCACGGCACCACGCCACGGTCTCCTCCTCCAGGCGGTCGAGCGGCACCACGGTGTTGACGAGCCCCATCTCGAGGGCCTCGTGGGCGCCGTACTGGCGGCAGAGGAACCAGATCTCCTTCGCCTTCTTCGGCCCCACCAGGTTGGCGAGAAGCCCGGCGCCGAAGCCGCCGTCGAAGGAGCCCACCCTCGGGCCGACCTGGCCGAAGCGGGCGTTGTCGGCGGCTATCGTGAGGTCGCAGACTAGGTGCAGGACGTGGCCCCCGCCGATCGCGTAGCCGGCGACCATCGCCACGATCGGCTTGGGCAGCCGGCGCATCTGGACGTGCAGATCGGTGACGTGAAAGCGCCCCACGCCTTTGTGGGCGGGCGGGGATGGGGTGGGTGGGTATCCCATCTCATGGTCGGACAGGTAGCCCGAGTCGCCGCGCACCCGCTGGTCGCCGCCCGAGCAGAAGGCGTCTGGCCCCTCGCCGGTGAGGATGATGGCGCCGACCTCGGTGTCCTCGCGAGCCTGCTCCATGGCGCGTGAGATCTCGATCACGGTCAGCGGGCGAAAGGCGTTGCGGACCTCGGGCCGGTCGATCGTGATCTTGGCGATCGTTATCGGCGACTCGGGGGTCGGGGCGGCCTTCTCGTAGCGGATGTCGGTGTACTCGCCTGCGGCGATCCATGTGTTGGGCATGGGGGGGAAGGCTATCGCCTGCTTCGTTCTAGCCTGTGGGGATGCTCGTAGAAGCCTGGCTGCAGCGCGCCGCGGCGACCGCGCCGAGGAGGACCGCGCTGCAGACGCCCAAGGGCGCCTGCACCTACGCCGAGCTGCTCGAGCGTGCGCGCGCCGGTTCCGCCGAGCTGGCGGAGCGCGGTGTGGTGGCAGGTGATCGCGTCGCCATCGCCCTGCCCGCGGAGCTCGACTTCGCCTACGCCCTGCATGCCTGCCTGTTGGCGGGCGCCGCCGCCGTGCCGGTCGACCTGCGACTCGGCGAAGCCGAGCGGCGTGCCGTCTGCGACGGGACCAGGGTGGTCATCGACGAGCCGCTGCGGGCCGATCCGTCGGGTCCCGGCGGGCGCCTCGGGCCCGCCCGTGCCGGCGCCACTCGGGCCGCCGGCGGCGCCGGGACTGGTCGTGGAGCCACCCACGATCTCGCCGCCGTGGCGGCGGTGATCCACACCTCCGGCACCACCTCGGCTCCCCGACCCGTGGAGCTGACCTACGGAAACTTCCTCTGGAGCGCCCTGGGCTCAGCCGTCGCGATCGGCCGCGATCCCGGCGAGCGCTGGCTGTGCGCACTGCCATTGGCGCATGTCGGCGGTCTCTCGATCCTGCTGCGCAGCGCGATCTACGCGACCACCGCCGTCGTGCATCCCGGCTTCGACACCGAGCTCGTCCTGCGGGAGCTGGGCGAGCAGGACGTGACGCTGGTCTCGCTCGTCGCCACCACCCTCGCCCGCCTGCTCGACGGCGGCCTCGCGCGTCCGCCGAGGTTGCGCTGCGCGCTGACCGGCGGCGGGCCCGTGCCACCCGCGCTGCTCGGCAGGGCCGCCGCCGCCGGGGTCCCGGTCAGCCTCACCTACGGGTTGACGGAGGCCTGCTCTCAGGTCACCACAGCGCCCCTGGCGGTGGCGCAGCCGTCGGCCGGTCCGCCGCTGTTCTGCACCCAGGTGCGGGTGCAGGCAGACGGCGAGATACTCATCCACGGGCCGACCGTCGCTCCCGGCGCGCGGGCTCCCGACGGATGGCTTCACAGCGGCGATCTCGGTAGGTTGAACGCGCAGGGTCACCTCGAGGTGACGGGACGAAAGGCGGACACCATTGTCAGCGGGGGGGAGAACGTGGCGCCGGCCGAGGTCGAGGCCGTGCTGGAGGCGCATCCGGACGTGCTCGAGGCAGCCGTCCTGCCGCGCGCCGACAAGCGCTGGGGGGAGGCCGTCACGGCGCTCGTCGTCGTCCGTCCCGGTCGCGACGCCGCCACCGAGCAGCTGCGTGCGCACTGTGCGGAGCGCCTGGCCCCGTACAAGGTGCCCAAGCAGATCGCGCTCATCGCCGGTCCGCTGCCGCGCACCCGCTCGGGCAAGCTGCTGCGCCGGGAGCTGAGATGAGGCGTTCGCCGCGGCCCCTCGCCGACACGTGCGCCTGGCTGCGCCGGGGGGTGGGATGAGCTCGATCGACGCCGAGGAGCATCGGCGCTCGAGCGCCGAGCACTGGGAGGAGGCCGCCGCGGGATGGATCCGCCGCCAGGAGACCATCCGCGAGCTGGGGGCGCCGGTCGCCCAGTGGATGGTGCAGGCGATCGACCCTCAGCCGGCGCAGCGGGTGCTGGAGTTGGCGGCCGGCCTCGGCGAGACCGGCCTGCTCGCCGCCGAGCTGGTCGCGCCGGCCGGCGGCGTGATCCTCTCCGACCAGGCCGAGGCCATGCTCGACGGCGCCCGTGCCCGTGCCGCCCAGCTCGGCCTGACCAATGTCGAGTTCCAGGTCTGGGGGGCAGAATGGATCGATCTGCCGGTCGCCAGTGTCGACGCCGCCCTGTGCCGCTGGGGCTTCATGCTGATGGCCGACCCCCTGGCGGCGCTGCGCGAGACACGTCGCGTGCTGCGTCCGGGCGGACGACTGGCGCTCGCCGTGTGGGACGCCGTCAGCGCCAATCCCTGGGCGCTGTGCCCGCAGTCCGTCCTGCGCGAGCGCGGGCTCGTCGCCGCCCCCGACGGCTCCCGGCCTGGGCCGTTCGCGCTGGGTGACGTCGACCGGCTGCGCGCCCTGATCCAGGACGCCGGCTTCGCGGACGTCGAGATCGACGCGCTCGAAATCGAGCACCATCACACGACGTTCGACGCCTTTTGGGAGACCCTGCTGGACATCTCGCGCGAGTTCCACGATGTCGTCCTCGGTCAGCCCGAGGCGCAGATCGAGGAGATCCGCGCCGCCCTCGCGGAACGCCTCGCGCCCTACACCGCTCCTGACGGCTCGCTGGCGATCCCCGGCCGCTCGCTGGTCGCCGTCGCCGAGGCCTGATCCCCGTTGCGATTCACCGGAGCCGCCGGGCGGCGCGTGGCATGAGATAGCCTGCCGACCATGCTCTACGACGACGACGCAGATCTCACGCTTCTCGACGGCAAGACCGTCGCGATCATCGGCTACGGCTCCCAGGGCCACGCCCACGCACTGAACCTCAAGGACTCCGGCGTCGACGTCGTGGTCGGCCTGCGCCCGGACTCGGCGTCGGTCGCCAAGGCGCGCGAACAGGGTCTGGAGGTGCTGTCCGTCGTCGAGGCCGCGAGCCGCGGCGATCTCGTCATGATCCTGCTGCCCGACGAGCTGCACCGACAGGTCTGGGAGGCCGAGATCCGCGACGGCATCGCCGAGGGCAACATGATCCTCTTCGGCCACGGCTTCTCGATCCACTACGGCGAGGTCGAGCCCCCGCCCGGGGTCGACGTCGCGATGGTCGCGCCAAAGGGCCCCGGCCACCTCGTGCGCCGCCAGTTCCAGGAGGGCAGCGGCGTGCCTGGCCTCATCGCCATCGCCCAGGACGCCACCGGCAACGCCCGCGGACTCGCCCTGGCCTACGCCAAGGGCATCGGCTGCACCCGCGGCGGCGTCATCGAGACGACGTTCAAGGACGAGACCGAGACCGATCTCTTCGGCGAGCAGGCAGTGCTCTGCGGCGGCGCCTCCGAGCTCGTCCAGGCCGGCTTCCAGACACTCGTCGACGCCGGCTACGACCCCGAGATGGCCTACTTCGAGTGCCTCCACGAGCTCAAGCTGATCGCGGACCTCATGTACGAGAAGGGGCTCGCCGGGATGCGCTACTCGATCTCCAACACCGCCGAGTACGGCGACTACACCCGCGGCAAACGCGTCGTCACCGAGGAAACCCGGGCCAACATGCGCAAGATCCTGCAGGAGATCCAGTCCGGCGACTTCGCCCGCGAGTGGATCGCCGAGAACCGCGCCGGGCAGGAGAGCTTCAAGCGGATGCGGGCCGAACAGGCCGACACCCAGGTCGAGCACGTCGGGCAGGAGCTGCGCTCGCACATGGACTGGATCAAGCCCGCGTTTTGAGCGACCCCGGCGGCATCCGTCGCGCTCGGACACCGCTGCGCGGTGCGTCCCGGGCGCCCGCCGGGCTCGCCTAGCAGCGATGCTCGCCTACCTGCTCTGGCACCGCCCGCGGGAGGGCGTCGAGCGGGAAGCCTACGAGCGCGCCGCCGAGCGCTTCCACCGATCGCTCGCGCACTCCCCGCCGGCCGGCTTCCGCGGCTCGGCGCTCTACCGGGTGGCCGAGCTGCCGTGGCTGGAGGGCGGCGGCTACGAGGACTGGTACCTCGTCGAGGACTTCGCCGCCCTCGGGGTGCTCAACGCGGCCGCCGTCGCCCACGGCCACCGGGGCGCCCACGAGGAGGTCGCCCGGCGCTACGGCGCCGCCGCCGGCGGGCTCTACGGTCTGCTGGAGGGCTGCCCGCGCCTGGGTCGCTGGTCGCCCGTCACCGAGTCGATCGGCACGGCCGACACGTTGCCTGGCGCCGCGGTGTCTGGGCTACCGGCGCTCGTCCCGGCGACGCCTGGCGCAGAGGCGTCCGGGCCACTGGAGCCCGTCCCGGCGACGCCTCGCGCCGCCACCTCCCTGGCGATCTGGATCTCCCGCCCTCCTGGGACCTCCGGGCCCGAGCTGGGCGAGCTGCTTGGCGACGGCATGGACCCGGCGTGCTCGAGCCTGTGGCGCCGCTCGCTTGTGCTGGGGCCGGCGCCCGAGTACTGCCTGCTCGCGCCCGAGTCGCCGGCCGGTGTCGCGCCCACCCGTCTTCCGGCGGGCTGGATCGCGTCGACGGTGGCGCGCGAGCCGGTGTGGCATGGTGGTCGCGATGGTTGACCCCGTCATGGGCCGTGAGCTGGACAGCGGCGAGTTCCGGCGCCAGCAGAGCCACTTCCGCGACTGGGTCGGCGTCGATCCCCGCCGCGGCGAGCCCGGCGGCTACCCGGTGCAGGCCGGGCGCTACCACCTGTACGTCTCGCTCGCCTGTCCCTGGTGCCATCGCACGGCGATCCTGCGCGAGCTCGCCGGCCTGGGGGAAGCGGTCGGGATCTCCTATGTCGCGCCCTTCCGCGACGAGCGGGGCTGGGCGTTCACCGGCGAGCGCTTCGCCGACGGCCCCGGCGGCGAGTACGTCGACCCGCTTCACGGCTGGGCCTTCATGTCCGAGGGCTACCGGCGCAGCGACCCCGGCTTCGACGGGCGGATCACGGTGCCCGTGCTGTGGGACCGGCAGTCCGAGCGAATCGTCAACAACGAGTCCAGCGACATCGTGCGGATGTTCTGCGCACCAGACTCCCTCGGCGCGCTGTCGGGCGTCGCCCCCGACGGCACCGATCTCGCCGGCGGCGGCCTGGAGCTGTACCCGCCCGAGCTGCGAGACGAGATCGACGCGATCAACGAGCGGGTCTACGAGACGGTGAACAACGGCGTCTACCGCGCCGGCTTCGCCCGGCTCCAGGACGCCTACGAGCGGGCCTTCGCCGAGCTCTTCGACAGCCTGCAGTGGCTGGAGGGACTGCTCGGAGAGCGGCGCTACCTCGCCGGCGAGCGGATCACGGAGGCCGACTGGCGGCTGTTCCCCACGCTGGTGCGCTTCGACGAGGTCTACCACCTCCATTTCCGTTGCAACCGCCGCCGGATCGTCGAGTACCCGAACCTCTGGGGCTACACCCGCGAGCTCTACCAGTGGCCGGGCGTGGCGGCGACGGTGGCGATGGACCAGATCAAGCGCCACTACTACACGACCCACGACGAGCTCAACCCCAAGCGCATCATCCCCGTCGGGCCCGCCCCAGACTGGCTGAAGCCGCACGGCCGCGGCTAGCGTCGCGGGCGTCTCGGCGGTCCTCGATACCCCGCGCCCACGGTTCGCTACACTCGCACGCGTAGTCGCGACTGGCGCAGCAGCGAGGTGGAATCGACCACCGGGGAGCGACTGGGGTTTGGCACCGCCGCGCGCCTGGGCACCTCCCGATCAGTGTGAAAACCTCGACGTCGAAGCGAGGAAGCCCGTGACGCCCAGCACAAGCGCAGCAGCAGAGCAGTTGACGATCCCCGCCGAGCTCAAGCCCGCCGACGGTCGCTTCGGCTGCGGGCCATCCAAGGTCCGCCCGGAGGCACTTGTCCATCTCGTCCAACGTGGGGCCGCGGTGATGGGGACCTCCCACCGCCAAAAGCCGGTAAAGGCACTCGTCGGCGAGATCCGCGCCGGCTGCATGGAGCTCTTCGCGGCGCCCGACGGCTACGAGGTCGCGCTCGGCAACGGCGGCGCCACCGCCTTCTGGGACGCCGCCGCCTGCGGGCTGATCCACCGCCGCTCCGGGCACCTCGCCTTCGGAGAGTTCTCCAGCAAGTTCGCCTCCGTCACTCGCGACGCGCCGTTCCTGGCCGAGCCGCTCGTAGTCAGCGCCGAGCCCGGCGACGCACCCTCGATTGGAGACATCGATGCGGCGCTCGCCGAAGCCGCGCGGGAGGGCGCGCCCGGGGGGGGCCGCGGTGTCGACGCGGTCGCCTGGGCGCATAACGAGACGTCGACCGGCGTCATGGTCGCCGCGCAGCGGCCCGCCGCGGCCGGCGACGCGCTTGTCCTGATCGACGCCACCTCCGGCGCCGGCGGGCTGCCGGTCGACCTGGCGCAGGCCGACGCTTACTACTTCGCGCCCCAGAAGAGCTTCGCTGGCGACGGCGGCCTCTGGGTGGCCCTGCTCAGCCCCGCCGCCCAGGAGCGGATCGCGAGCCTCGCCGGCGCGAACGGCGTCGAGGGCCGCTGGATCCCGCAGTTCCTCTCCCTGGCGACGGCGCTGGAAAACTCGCTCAAGGACCAGACCTACAACACCCCCGCGGTGGCCACCCTGTTCCTGCTCGCCGACCAGCTCCGCTGGATGCTCGACAACGGCGGCCTGCAGTGGTGCGTGGACCGCGCCACCGAGTCCTCGACCCACCTCTACGACTGGGCGCAGCGCACCCCCTACACCTCGCCCTTCGTCGCGGACCCCGCCAAGCGCTCCCTCGTCGTCGGCACCATCGACTTCGACGATGCCATCGACGCCGCCACGGTAGCCAAGACGCTGCGCGCCAACGGCATCGTCGACGTCGAGCCATACCGCAAGCTGGGACGCAACCAGCTGCGAGTCGGCATGTTCCCCGCCGTCGACCCCGCCGACGTCAGGGCGCTGACGTCGTGTATCGAGTGGGTAGTGGAAAGGATCGGCGGATGAGCGGCGTGGAGAGCAGCGAGACCGATACGACGGCCGCCGCCGCGAGCGGGACTGCCGCTGCGGCGCCGGCCACCAACGGCGCCCGTCCCCGGGTGCTCGTCAGGGAGAAGATCGGCGACTCCGGCGTCGCCCTGCTGCGCGAGCACTTCGACGTCGACCTAGGCGTCGACTGGAGCGAGGAGGACTTCCTGGCGCGCCTCGGCGACTACGACGGCATCCTCATCCGCTCGGCGACGAAGATGACAGCCGACCTCATCGAGCGCGCGGCGCGGCTGCGCGCCATCGGCCGGGCCGGCGTCGGCGTGGACAACGTCGACGTCGACGCCGCCACCAAGCGCGGCATCGTCGTCGCCAACGCCCCCCAGTCAAACGTGGTGACCGCCGCCGAGCACACCATGGCGCTGCTGCTGGCGCTCGCCCGCAACATCCCCCAGGCGCACGCCTCGCTGGTCGCGGGCAAATGGGACCGCTCGAAATACTCCGGCGTCGAGCTCTACGAGAAGACGCTCGGCGTCGTCGGCTTCGGGCGCATCGGCCAGCTCGTCGCCGCCCGTGCCCGCGGCTTCGGGATGCGTGTCCTCGCCTTCGACCCCTTCGTCAGCGCCGAGCGCTACCGCGAGCTCGGCGTCGAGAAGGCCCAGAACAGCGAGGAGATCTACGCCCAGGCGGATTTCGTCACGATCCATCTCCCCAAGACCCCGGAGACCCAGAACTGGCTGAACGCCGCCGCCTTCGCCCAGATGCGCGACGGGGCGAGGATCCTCAACGTCGCCCGCGGCGGGCTCGTCGACGAAGCGGCGCTGAAAGACGCCCTGGACTCCGGCAAGCTCGGCGGCGCCGCGCTCGACGTCTTCCCCAGCGAGCCGATGACCGAGAACCCGCTTTTCGGCCACCCCAAGGTCATCGTCACCCCCCACCTCGGTGCCTCGACCGCCGAGGCGACCGACCGCGCCGGCTACCAGAGCGCCGAGCAGGTCGTCGCCGCGCTCACCGGCGGCGTCGTCTCAACCGCCGTCAACATCCCCGCGATCGGCGCCGAGGACATGGAGGTGCTCGGTCCGTTCCTGCCGCTCGCCCGCCAGCTCGGCAAGCTCGCCATGGAGCTCGCCGAGGGCAGCTCCGTCGAGCGCATCGAGGCCGCCTTCATGGGTCGCATCGCCGACTTCGACACCCGTCTCCTGAGCCTCGCCGTGATCCAGGGCGCCCTGCAGGGACGCACCGAGGAGGACGTCAACCTCGTCAACGCCCCCACCATGGCCGACGAGCGCGGGATCGTGCTCGAGGAGAAGCGCGTCAGCGAGGCCCAGGACTTCAACGAGCTCATCCGCGTCACCGTCATCGCCGGCGACAGCAAGGTCGCCGTCGCCGGCACCGGCATCGGCCCCAAGCGCGTCCCCCATCTCGTCGAGGTCCAGGGTCGGCGGCTCACCGTCGAGCTGGCGCCGTTCGTAACCGTCTTCCGCTACGCCGACCTGCCGGGGATGATCGGTCGCGTCGGCACCATCTTCGGCAAGCACGGCATCAACATCTCCTCGGCCGCCGTCGGGCACACAGCCGACGGCGACGAGCAGCGGCTTGCCGCGATGGTCGTCACGACCGATGTCGCAGTGCCCGCCGACGTCGTCAAGGAGATAGTCGCCTCGGAGGGCTTCGAAGATGGCTGGGCCGTCGTGCTCGACTGACTGAGACGGCCGATTGCCGGCGCATGGCTGCGTCCTCCCTCGCTCGTGTGCCAGGCACACTTCGCTCGGTGCGTCCTTGCCCTGCTTGGCACTCGGCCGTCTCAGCGGCGCTGTCTGTGCCGCGTCACGGCGGGAGGTCGCGAGCGATGCGGTAGGCTCGCGGCGCGATGCGCGCGGTGGTGATCACCAAGCACGGGGGGCCCGAGGTGCTGCAGGTCCAGGAGCGCCCCGACCCGCCGCTGGGCAGGGGGGAGGTCAGAATCGAGGTTGCCGCCGCCGGCGTGAACTTCGCGGACACCATGGCCCGGATCGGCGTCTACCCCGATGCCCCCAAGCCGCCCTGCGTCATCGGCTACGAGGTCGCCGGCACGATTCTCGAGCTGGGGGAGGGGGTGGACGACCTCGAAGTCGGCGCCCGCGTGCTCGCCGGCACCAAATTCGGCGGCTACGCCTCGCAGGCGGTCGTGCCCGTCGGCGACGTCGTGCCGATCCCCGAGCGGCTCAGCTTCGAGCAGGCCGCCGCGATCCCCGTCAACTACGCGACCGCCTGGGCCGGGCTGGTCGGCTACGGCAACCTCCAGCCCGGCGAGCGCGTCCTGATTCACGCCGCCGGCGGCGGCGTCGGGATCGCGGCGACCCAGATCGCAAAGCGCGCCGTAGCCGAGATCTACGGCACCGCCTCGCCCTCCAAGCACGAGCGCATCGCCGAGCTCGGTGTGGATCACGCGCTCGACTACACCCGCCCCGACTGGGAGCGCGGGCTGCCGCCGTTCGATCTCGTCATGGACGCCCTCGGCGGCGCCAGCTTCCGCCGCAGCTACGACATGCTCCGTCCCGGCGGCCGCCTCGTCGCCTTCGGTGCATCCGCCGTCGTCTCCGGCGAGCGGCGCAACCTCGTCTCGGCGCTGCGCACCGTGCTGCGGATGCCGCGCTTCAACATGGTCAAGCAGATGTCCGAATCGAAGGCCGTCATCGGTCTGAACATGCTCAGCCTGTGGAAGGACCGGGGGACCCTCGCGCCGTGGATCGAGCCACTGCAGGCGCTGCTCGACGACGGCACGATCGAGCCCGTCGTGGCCGGCGCCTTCAGCTTCGCCGAGGCCGGCGAGGGGCAGCGCATGTTGACCGAGCGCCGGAACCTCGGCAAGGTCGTCCTCACGCCCTGAGACGTGCGCCGCGGCGCACGGAGCTCTTCACGGCTCACGTCGCAATCGGACCTGCCGATCGACATGGGCGTGCTAACCTCGGCCGCAGTCATGTCGCACAAGCTGTCTCTCCGACTTCTCCTCCTGCTCCCCCCTCGGGGGGAATAGCGCGTGGCGGCCGCGTAGCCGCATACCCACCGGAGTGAGATCGAACGAGACAGACAAGGAGTTGACGACATGAGCATGACCGAGTCGGACCCCGGGCACGAGACCGAAGATCGCCGCGTCAGGATCTTCGACACCACGCTGCGCGACGGCGAGCAGTCGCCCGGCATCTCGCTGAACACCACCGAGAAGCTCGAGATCGCCCAGCAGCTCGCGCGCCTGGGCGTCGACGTCATCGAGGCCGGGTTCCCGATCACCTCGCCCGGCGACTTCGAGGCCGTCCAGGCGATCGCCCGCGAGGTCGCCGAGCCCGCGGGGGTGGGCGGGGTCCCAATCATCGCCGGCCTCGCCCGCACCCACGTCGGAGACATCGACGCCGCCTGGGAGGCCGTCCGCGATGCCGAGCGGCCGCGCATCCACACCTTCATCTCGACCTCCGACATCCACATCCGCCACCAGCTGCAGTCCACGCGCGAGGACGTCAAGGGGCAGGCGCGGGCGGCCGTCGCCCACGCCAAGCAGTACCTCGACGACGTCGAGTTCTCGCCGATGGACGCCACCCGCGCCGACGTCGTCTTCACCGCCGAAGTCGTCGCCCTGGCGATCGAGGAGGGGGCGACCACGATCAACATCCCCGACACCGTCGGCTACACCATGCCGCACGAGTTCCAGGCCTACCTGGCGCGGCTGTACGAGCTGGTGCCGGCGCTGCACCACGTCACCCTCTCGGTGCACTGCCACGACGACCTCGGCCTGGCCGTCGCCAACTCCTTCGCCGGCGTCCTGGCCGGAGCGCGGCAGGTCGAGTGCGCCATCAACGGCATCGGCGAGCGCGCCGGCAACGCCTCGCTGGAGGAGATCGTGATGCTGCTGCGCACCCGCCACGCCGACATCGGCCTGGACACCACGCTGAACACCCGTGAGCTGGCCCGCACCAGCCGGCTCGTCTCGCGGCTCACCGGCTACCCGGTGCAGCCCAACAAGGCGATCGTCGGCCGCAACGCCTTCGCCCACGAGTCCGGCATCCACCAGGACGGCGTGCTCAAGGAGCGCTCGACCTACGAGATCATGGACGCCACCACCGTCGGCCTCGACGCCAACTCGATCGTGCTCGGCAAGCACTCCGGCCGCCACGCCCTGCGCGACGCCCTCGCCGAGATGGGCTACCCCCTCGACGGCCAGGCCCTGAACACGGCGTTCAAGCGCTTCAAGGAGATCGCCGACCGCAAGAAGACGCTGACGGCGATGGACCTCGAGGCGCTCGTCACCGAGGAGCTGCGCGAGGAGATCGCGGGCTACGGCCTGGAGTGGTTCGAGGTGCAGGCCTCCTCGCGCCGCCCCCCGCACGCCCGCGTCGCCGTCGCCCTGCCCGACGGGGGCGTCGCCGAGGGCTCCTTCACCGGCGACGGCCCGATCGACGCCGTCCTCGCCGCGATCAATGCCGCCATCGGCGTCTCGCCGAAGCTGCGCGACTTCAAGATCGGCGCCGTCACCGAGGGCCAGGACGCCCTCGGAGAGGTCTCCATGGTCGTCGAGATCGATGGGCACTCGGGATCGGGCCAGGCCGTCTCGCCCGACGTCATCGAGGCCGCCGCCCGCGCCTATGTGCGCGCGCTGTCGGTCGCCCGGGCGCGGGCGCAGATGCCGGCCGACGCGGTGGGGCTGCCGGCGACCGCACCGTAGAAGACCGCGGTAATGCCATACGTGCGTATGTGATAACGTACGCACGTATGGCGACCTTGCAACGCGATCCCGTCGATCCGCTCGCCGTCGGCGCCCGCGTCCGCGCCCTGCGCGAAGCCTCCGATCTCTCGCTGCGCGACCTCGCCGCGCGCAGCGGCGTCAGCGCGCCGATGCTCTCCCAGGTCGAGCGTGGCGACACCAGCCCCACGCTCGCCGTCGCCGCCAAGATCGCCGCCGGACTGGAGCTGCGGCTCTCCCAGCTGCTGCGCCTCGACGAGGACGGCGCCGTCACCATCGTCCGGGCCGGCGAACGCCGCCACGGCGGCAACCGGCGGCGCGGACACCGCTACGAGGTCCTGACCGCCGCTCAGCCCGGGCAGCGCGCCGAGCTCTCCCGCCACCTGCTGGCCGCGGGCGGCTCGACCGGGGCGCCGGACGACCCGCCCATGCACGAGCCCGGCAGCCGCGAGACCGCCCTCCTCGAGCGCGGGGCGATCGTGCTCGTCTGCGACGGCGAGCGCCACCAGCTGGGGGAGGGCGACTGCGTCACCTTCGACGCCGACCTGCCCCACCACTTCGAGAACTCCACCGCTGAGGAGGCAAGCTTTCTAGCAGTCGTCAGCGCCGGGCTGAGGCGGAGCTGAGGATGAGTCGCCGAGGTCAAGCCATGGCCGTTCCCGCCGGCCCAAGCGCTCGCGCCGAGCTCCTGGCTCGCGCGCGCGACGCGGCCATGCGACAAGCCAACCCATCCCGGACCCCGGAGGGGTCCACCCCAAAAAATCAAAGCCGGAAGGACCGCTGATGCCCAAGACCCTCTTCGACAAGCTCTGGGAAGCCCACGAGGTCGCGCCGGGCCTGCTCTATATCGACCTCCATCTCGTGCACGAGGTCACCAGTCCCCAGGCCTTCGACGGGCTGCGGCTCGCCGGGCGCAAGGTCCGCCGGCCCGACCGCACGCTGGCCACCGCCGACCACAACACGCCCACCGACGGCACGCCGGTGGCGGCGCGCATCAAGGACGAGCTCTCGCGCGTGCAGGTGGAAACGCTCGAGCGCAACTGCGCCGAGCTCGGGGTCCCCGTCTACTCCCTGGGCTCCGAGCGCCAGGGGATCGTGCACGTCATCGGCCCCGAGCTCGGCGTCACCCAGCCCGGCATGACGATCGTCTGCGGCGACTCCCACACCGCCACCCACGGCGCCTTCGGCGCGCTGGCCTTCGGCATCGGCACCAGCGAGGTCGAGCACGTCCTCGCCACCCAGTGCCTGGTCCAGCAGAAGCCCAAGTCGATGCTGATCCGCTACGAGGGCGAGCTCGGCTTCGGCGTCACCGCCAAGGACCTCATCCTCGGCACCATCGGCCAGATGGGCGTCGGCGGCGCCACAGGGCATGTCGTCGAGTACGCCGGCCCCGCCATCCAGGCGCTCACCATGGAGGGCCGCATGACCGTCTGCAACATGACCATCGAGGGTGGCGGCCGCGCCGGCATGGTCGCCCCCGACGACACCACCTTCGCCTGGTTCACCGACGCCGCCGCCCAGGGCTGGCCCGGCGGGCGACCCGGTGCGCCGCGCGGCGCCGACCTCGATGCCGCCATCGAGCGCTGGCGCGAGCTGCCCAGCGAGCCCGGCGGCCACTACGATCGCGAGCTCCTCGTCGACGCCTCCGCCCTCTCCCCCCAGGTCACCTGGGGAACCACACCCGGGATGGTGCTGCCCGTCACCGACAAGGTCCCCGCCCCGGAGCAGTTCGACAGCCCCGCCGATCGCGAGGCCGCCGAACGTGCGCTGCACTACATGGACCTCGAGCCCGGCACCCCCCTGCAGGACATCCGCCTCGACCGCGTCTTCATCGGCTCCTGCACCAACTCCCGCATCGGCGACCTCCGCGCCGCCGCCGAGGTCGTCGCCGGGCGCAAAGTCGCCGACGGCGTCGACGCCATGGTCGTCCCCGGCTCCCAGCAGGTCAAGGCCCAGGCCGAGGCCGAGGGCCTCGATCGCGTCTTCCGCGACGCCGGCTTCGACTGGCGCGTCGCCGGCTGCTCGATGTGCCTCGGGATGAACCCCGACATCCTCGCCCCCGGAGAGCGCTGCGCCTCGACGTCGAACCGCAACTTCGAGGGCCGCCAGGGACGCGGCGGGCGCACCCATCTCGTCTCCCCCCAGATGGCCGCCGCCGCCGCCATCGAGGGGCACTTCACCGACATCCGCGACTGGTCCTGACGCCGACCGGAAAGGCCACCCCATGGAGCCCATCGAGACAATCACCGGCCAGGTCAGCCACCTCGACCGCGCCAACGTCGACACCGACCAGATCATGCCCAAGCAGTTCTTGAAGAGGGTGCAGCGCACCGGCTTCGGCGAGTTCCTCTTCTACGACTGGGCCAAGGAGCCCGGCTGGGAGCTGCCCGCCAACCCCATCCTCGTCGCCGGCGAGAACTTCGGCTGCGGCTCCTCCCGCGAGCACGCCCCCTGGGGGCTGCAGGACTACGGCTTCCAGGCCATCGTCGCCCCCAGCTTCGCCGACATCTTCTACTCCAACTGCACCAAGATCGGGCTGCTCCCGATCGTCCTCTCCGAGGAGGACTGCCGCGCGTTGGCCGCCGCCGGGGAAGGCCAGATCGATCTGCGCGAGCAGGAGGTCCGCTTCGCCGGCCGCCAGGTCGCCTTCGAGATCGACCACGAGATTCGTCGCCGGCTGCTGGAGGGGCTCGACGACATCGGCGTCACCCTCGGCGAGGAGGGCGCCATCGCCGCCTACGAGCGCGACCGCGAGCGGTCCGGTCCTGTCACCACGGCGCTGTAGCCTGCGGCGCTCGATGACCCATCGCATCGTCACCCTTCCCGGCGACGGGATCGGACCGGAGATCATGGCGCCCGCCCTGCGGGTCCTCGATGCCGTCGGCGAGTTCGAGTTCGACGAGCACCCCTTCGGGGGGGCCGCCATCGACGCCCACGGGGTTGCGTTGACGGACGACACCCTGACCGCCTGCAGGGACGCCGACGCCGTCCTGCTCGCCGCCGTCGGGGGACCCAGGTGGGACTCCACCGACCCCGCCGCCCCCAGACCCGAGCAGGGCCTGCTCGGACTGCGCAAGGGGCTCGGGCTGTACGCCAACCTGCGTCCCGTCAAGCCTCTGCCCGCCCTATACGACGCCTCGCCGCTGCGCCGCGAGCGCATCGAGGGCACCGACCTGCTCGTCGTCCGCGAGCTCACCGGCGGGATCTACTTCGGTGAGAAGACCCGCACCGAGCACTCCGCCTCGGACCTCTGCCTCTACACCACCGCCGAGATCGAGCGCATCGCGCGCACCGCCTTCGGCGCCGCCCGGGCGAAGGTCTCAAGCGTCGACAAGGCCAACGTCCTGGAGACCTCGCGGCTGTGGCGGGAGGTCGTCTCAGACCTGCACGCCCGCGAGTTCCCCCACATCGAGCTCGAGCACGTCCTCGTCGACAACGCCGCCATGCAGCTCGTCTCCGCGCCACGCCACTTCGACGTGATCCTGACGGAGAACATGTTCGGCGACATCCTCTCCGACGAGGCCGCCATGCTGACCGGCTCGATCGGGATGCTCCCCAGCGCCTCGCTCGGCGGCGACGGCCCCGGGCTGTTCGAGCCCGTCCACGGCTCGGCCCCCGACATCGCCGGCCAGGGCATCGCCAATCCGCTGGCGATGTTTCTCTCCGCCGCGATGCTCCTGCGTCACGGTCTTTGCATGAACGACGAGGCCGCGGCGGTAGAATCGGCGGTGCAGCTCGCGCTGCGGGAGGGACTGCGCACCCCTGACATCGGGGGCGACGCGGGCACCGACGAGGCGGCGCGGGCGGTGCTCGACAACCTCTGACAGGGAGCTCTGAAGACACGTGGAACCGACCGACCTCATCTGGATGAACGGAGAATTCGTCGCCTGGGAGGACGCCAAGGTCCACGTCCTGACGCACGGCCTGCACTACGGCACGGGAGTCTTCGAGGGCGTCCGCTGCTACGAGACCGAGCTGGGCCCCGCCGTGTTCCGCAACTCCGAGCACGTCGAGCGCCTGCTGAAGTCGGCCGAGCTGTACTACATGCCGGTGCCCCACACCGCCGAGGAGCTGCGCGCCGCGACCTGCGAGCTCGTCGCCCGCAACGGGCTTGGCTCCTGCTACATCCGGCCCCTCGTCTACCGCGGCTACGGCTCGATGGGGCTGAACCCGATGGAGGCCCCCGTCGAAGTGAGCATCGCCTGCTGGGAGTGGGGGACCTACCTCGGCGAGGAGGGCACCCGCCACGGCGTGCGCGCCAAGACCTCCTCCTGGCGGCGCATCAGCCCCGACTCGCTGATCCCCCACGCCAAGGCCTCCGGCCAGTACCTCAACAACGTCCTCGCCAAGGTCGAGTCGCTGAAGACCGGCTACGACGAGGCCATCCTCCTCGACGACCACGGACACGTCTGCGAGGGCACCGGCGAGAACATCTACGTCATCCGTGACGGCGAGATCGTGACGCCAGGGCAGCACAACTCGATCCTCGACGGCATCACCCGCCGCTCGGTGATCCAGCTCGCCGAAGACCTCGGCTACGGCGTGCGCGAGCGCAACGTCGCCCGCGCCGAGATGTACCTCGCCGACGAGGTCTTCCTCTCGGGCACCGCCGCCGAGATCGTGCCTGTCCGCGAGATCGACGACCACCCCATCGGCGGCGGCGAGCCCGGCGAGATCACCCGCGTCCTTCAGAGCGCCTTCGACGACGCCATCCACGGGCGCAGCGAGCGATATCGCGAGTGGCTCGACTTCGTCCACGCCCCCGCCCTGGAGACGCCCACCGGTGACGCCGCCGTCGCGGCGTCGCCGAGCGCCGCGACGAGCACCGGCTGAGATGTCCCGTCAGATCGAGCTCTACGACGCCACCCTGCGCGACGGCATGGGCGGCGGGGGGCTCTCCCTGACGGCAGAGGAGAAGCTCCGAGTCGTCCACGCCCTCGACGAGCTCGGCGTCGACTTCATCGAGGCCGGCTTCCCCGCGTCCAATCCCAAGGAGCAGGAGCTCTTCCGTCTGCTCGCGGGGGAGACCCTGGACAACGCCCAGATCGTCGCCTTCGGCATGACCCACCGCCGTGGCGTCAAGGCCCACGACGACGAGGGTCTGCGGATCCTCGCCGAGTCCCACGCGCCCGTCTGCACCCTCGTCGGCAAGAGCTCGACGCTTCACGTGGAAAAGGTCCTGCGGGTGCCGCTCGAGGAAAACCTCTGCATGATCGAAGAGTCCATCGCCTTCCTCGTCGATCACGGCAAGCGCGTCATCTTCGACGCCGAGCACTTCTTCGACGGCTTCATGCTCGACGACTCCTACGCCGTGGAATGCGTCCGCGCGGCGGCCGAGTCGGAAGCCGAGCGGGTCGTGCTCTGCGACACCAACGGCGGCTCCCTGCCGACGCTCGTCGGCGACGTCGTCAGGGAGGTCCGCGAGCGCCTCCCCGCCGCGGCCCTGGGCATCCACACCCACGACGACTCCGGCTGCGCCGTCGCCAACACCCTCGTCGCCGTCGCCGCCGGCGCCACCCAGGTGCAGGGCACCATCAACGGCATCGGCGAGCGCACCGGCAACGCCAACCTCATCACCATCGTCGCCGACCTCCAGCTCAAGATGGGCTTCGACATCCTCGCCCCCGAGCGCCTCGCCCGGCTGACCGCCACCGCGCACTTCCTCGACGAGCTCCTCAACCGGGTCCCCGACCCCGCCCAGCCCTACGTCGGCAAGCACGCCTTCGCCCACAAGGCCGGCCTGCACGCCTCGGGGGTCAGCTCCGACTCGGCCACCTTCGAGCACATCGACCCCGACCTCGTCGGCAACACCCGCGACGTTCTTGTCTCCGAGCTCGCCGGCCGCGGCACCGTCCTCACCAAGGCTCGAGAGGCCGGCATCGAGCTCGACGACGCCGCCGCCCAGCGCGCCACCGAGCGCGTCAAGGAGCTCGAGCACCGCGGCTTCCAGTTCGAGGCCGCCGACGGCTCCTTCGAGCTGCTCATGCGCCGCGAGGCCGGCGCCTACGAGCCGCTGTTCGAGCTCGAGTCATGGCGGGTCATCGTCGAGAAGCGCGCCGACGGGCGGGTCGCGACGGAGGCGACCATCAAGATCACCATCCCCGACCCCGACTCCGATCGCGGCCGGCGCTACGTCCGCACCGCCGAGGGCAACGGGCCGGTCAACGCGCTCGACAACGCCCTCCGCGACGCCATCGGCGAGATCTACCCCCACCTCCGGGACATCGAGCTCGTCAACTTCAAGGTCCGCATCCTCGACGAGGACAAGGGCACCGGCGCCGTCACCCGCGTCCTCATCGACGCCTCCGACGGCGAGCGCGTCTGGGGCGCCATCGGGGTCTCCGAGAACGTCATCGCCGCCTCCTGGGACGCCCTCGTCGACTCCCTCGAGGCAGGGATGCAGGGCGAGCGCCGCGCCGAGATCGGCCCACCGCGTGCCGGCGCCGGCGAGGCCGTGGCGACCGTCGGGCGAGGGTAGTGGGGGAGGTCGCAGCGACCGGGCAGGCGTCCGCGTCACCCGCCGAGCTGGGGCCGCCGGCAAGCGTGGAGCCGGGGCCGCCGGCAAGCGTCGAGCCAGGGCCGCCGGCAAGCGTCGAGCCAGGGCCGCCGGCGCCCGGGGAGCCGGTCCCGCTCGCCCGCCCCGTCATCGGCGAGGCCGAGGAGCGGGCCGTGCTCGACGTCCTGCGCTCCGGCCAGCTCTCGCTTGGGCCGCGCGTCGGTGAGTTCGAGCGGGCGTTCGCCGCCCGCGTCGGTGCACCCCACGCCTGCGCCGTGTCCAGCGGGACCGCCGGGCTGCACCTCGCGCTGCGCGCCGTCGGGGTCGGAGAGGGCGACGAGGTCATCACCAGCCCTTTCTCGTTCGTCGCCTCCGCCAACGCCGTCCTCTACCAGGGTGCGCGGCCGGTGTTCGCCGACATCGACCCCGTCACGCTCAACCTAGATCCCGCCGCCGCCGCCGCCGCCGTCACCCCGCGCACCCGGGCGCTGCTGCCGGTGCACATCTTCGGCTACCCCGCCGCGATGCCCGCGTTCGAGCAGATCGCGCGGCGCCACGGCCTCGCCATTGTCGAGGACGCCTGCGAGGCCCTCGGGGCGCGGCACGCCGACGGGAACGCCGTGGGGGGGCGGGGGCACCCGGCGGTGTTCGGCTTCTACGCCAACAAGCAGATCACCACCGGGGAGGGGGGGATGATCACGCTCGGGGACCCTGCGCTGAAGGCTCGCATCGACTCCGAGCGCAACCAGGGGCGGGCGCCGGATATGGGGTGGCTGGATCACGACCGGCTTGGGTTCAACTACCGGCTGTCCGACATCGCCTGCGCGCTGGGGCTGGCCCAGCTCGGGCGGCTGGAGGAGATGCTGGCGGAGCGGGCGCGCGTCGCCGCGCTATACCGTGAGGCGCTCGGCGACGTGGAGGGGCTGGGGCTGCCGTGCGGGGATAACGACGGAGACATCCGCGGGTGGTTCGTCTTCGTCGTCCAGCTACCGCCGGGGGTCGATCGAGACGATGTCATCCGCGGGCTCGCCGCCCGAGGCATTCAGAGCAAGCCCTATCTCCCGGCGATCCACCTCATGAGCTTCTACCGCGAGCGCTTCGGGCATCGCGCCGGAGAGCTCCCGGTTTGCGAGGACGTCGCCGCGCGGTCGGTTGCCCTGCCGTTCTTCCCGGGGATGGGGGAGGGCGAGGTTGGGCGGGTCGCGGGGACACTCGGGTTGTTGCTCGAACGCTAGCTCGCAGGCGTACGATCGCCAGGTCCAACCAACAAGCGCGACGGCAAGAAGAGCGGGCTCGAGAAGTGGCGCGCCCTCACCGGCCGCCGGAAGGCGCCGCACCGGTAGCGGAACCGGGATCGGAGGCACCGGAGGAAATAGCGATCGCTCCGGCGGCGTCCGCCCCGATGAACGGGGCCAGCGCGAAGTAGGTCGCCCGCGCCAGCAGCAGCGGCAGCTCGCGCATCCGCCGCTGCAATGCGTGGTGCAGGCACAGCTCGAACAGGCCGCCGGTGATCGCCTCGATCGCGATCGCCGGCGGCCTGACGCCGTCCGGCGCTCGTTCAAACCCCGACAGCAGGGTCTGGGCGTAGGAGCTCAGACCGCGGCCGGCCCGCTCGCTGACACGACTCGTGGCCGCGGCGGCGTCGACCAGCGCCATGTGCGCGAACGCCGGCTCGCACGCCAGAAAGTCGAACAGCGCGGCGATCGCCGCACGCACCCCGAAGCGCCAGTCCGGCTCGTCTTCGTAGGCCCGCTCGACGAGCGCCAGGCCTTTGTCGTGGCCGACCTCGTAGGCCACGAGAAACGCCTCTTCCTTGCTCGGGAAGTGCTCGTAGAAGGCCTGCAGCGAGATCGCCGCCTCCGCCGCGATCCCTTCCACGGTCAGTGCCGCATAGCCATGCGCCGCGGTGAGCGTGGCGACGGCGTCGAGGATGCGCTCCCGCTGACTGTGGGCCACGTACAGCGGGGAGGCGCCGCTCTCGCCGCCTACGAGCCGGCGGCGATGGCTGGTGGCCGCGCCCAGCGAGAGCGTCCCCGGCGCGCGCCCGCCGTTGGGGTGCCGCCGCAGCGTCTCCGGCCCCGGATCCTGGAGGTTCATGATTGCCGGCGGGGCCGGCCAGTAGGAGGTCGCCCAGCGCACCAGGTCCGGGACCTCCTGCAGCAGCTGCCGGCGGCGCCGCGGCTGGTCGATACGCGCGAAGAGCACGGCGCCGAGTCCACCGACGATCCCGCGCAGCACCGGGTTGGGAATCGGGCCAGGTCCGGGCGGTAGCCCGATGCGTTCACGCAGAGCCTGTTCGTAGGCAGCCCCGAGTTGCTCGCGCCGCGCGATCCCCGCCGGACCGGCGGTGCCGATCTCCACCATCAGCAACCGCAGCGCCCCAGGGCGGCGCAGTGCCCGCTTGTAGATCTCCCGCAGCCCGACCTGCACGCTCTGCTCGAAGTCACCCGAGATCGTCAACATCTGGCGCAGAGCCGCCGCGCTTTCCGCCATCACCGCGTCGTGCGCCGCCAGGAAGCAGGCCTCGCGGTTGGCGAAGTGCTCGTAGAACGCCCTCCGCGAGACGCCGGCACGCGCGATGATGTCGGCCACCGTCAGCTCGGCGTAGCCCTTCTCGGCGACCACGTCGATCGTCGCCTCGATCATCCGCCGCCGCTGGTTGGCCGACACCTCCGCCCGGGTCAGCGAGTGTGGGCCGCGCGGCAGCGCGCCCCGGGGAGGCTTCTCCCGGCCGTTCTTCTTGGCGCCGGCGCGGTCGTCTTTCTCCATTCCGGGAGGGTCCTGCACCGCCCCCCGGCCAGTTTCGCGCTCGCTGCGTTCCGTGACGTGCGTCACAACGCGATTATCGCCAACCTCGGCCCGATGTCCCAGGTGCTGTTTCCAGCTTCCCCGCTGTACGCGGGGGACTGGCTCGGCGTCGTACCCCCTGCTCTTGCGTGTACCCTGCGATCCGCCGCCCGTGTCCCGTTTTCGTGAGCCCCAGCACCCCGATTTCCAGCGCCTGAACGTCTCGCTCGGCTTCGACCGGCGGCTGTGGCCGTTCGACATCGCCCAGTCGCGGGCCCACGCGAGGATGCTCGCCGCGCGCGAGATCATCACCGCCGCCGACCGCGACGCCCTGCTGCATGGGTTGGACGCCGTCGAGGCCGAGCTCGCCGCCGGCAGCTTCCCCTTCGGCGAGGGCGACGAAGACATCCACATGGCGATCGAGCGACGCCTCACCGAGCTCGCCGGCCCCGTCGGCGGGCGCCTGCACACGGCACGCTCCCGCAACGACCAGGTCGCGACCGACGTCGCCCTCTACACCCGCGATCGCGCCCGTCTCGCCCGGGAGGGCCTCGGCGAGCTCATGGCGGCGCTGCTGGCGCGCGCCGAGGAGCACCTCGACTGGCAGCTGCCGGGCTACACCCATCTCCAGCGTGCCCAGCCCGTCTATCTCTCCCACCACCTCCTCGCCTACTTCTGGATGCTCGCCCGCGACCGCGAACGCTTCGCCTTCGCCGCGCGCCAGGCCGGACGGCTGCCGCTCGGCGCCGGCGCCCTCGCCGGCGTCAGCTTCGCCACCGACCGCGACATGGTCGCCGCCGAGCTCGACTTCCCCGAGGTCGCCCCGAACTCGATAGACGCCGTCTCCAACCGCGACTTCGTGCTCGACTACCTCAGCGCCGCCGCCACCTGCGCAACCCACCTCTCGCGCCTCGGGGCCGAGCTCGTGCTGTGGAGCAGCGAGGAGTTCGGCTTCTGCGAGCTCCCCGACGCCTGGAGCGCCGGGTCCTCGATCATGCCCCAGAAGAAGAACCCCGACGCCGCCGAGCTGCTGCGCGCCAAGGCCCCCCGCCTGCTCGGACGGCTCACCGCTCTGCACGGCGTCCTGCACGCCCTGCCTCTGACCTACAACAAGGACCTCCAGGAGGACAAGGAGGGACTCTTCGACGCCGCCGACACCCTCGAGCTCGAGCTCCGCGCCGCCACCGGCATGATCGCCGGGGCGCGCTTCTCCCGCGAGCGGATGCGCGCCGCCGCCGGCGACGAGCTGATCGGGGCGACCGACATCGCCGACCTCCTCGTCGCCCACGGCATGCCCTTCCGCGAGGCCCACGGCGTCGTCGCCGGGCTCGTCCGGGCCTCCCTGGATCAGGGCCGCAGCCTCTCCCAGCTCACCCCCGCCGAGCTCGGCCAGCACAGCCCCGCCCTGGCCGAGCTCGGCGAGAGCTACTATGCCGCGCTGCGCCCCGAGTCGTGGCTGGAGTCCAAGGTCTCCGTGGGCGGGACCGCCCTGGCCCGCGTCCGCGAGCAACTCCAGCTCGCCCGCCACGCGCTCGATGCCGACGTCACCGACAGCTGACGGCGCGCCGGCCCTGACGGCCGACTTCTACGACCGTCCGGTGCTCGCCGTCGCCCGCGACCTCATCGGCTGCGTCGTCGAGCACGCCGGGGTCTCCGGGGTGATCGTCGAGACCGAGGCCTACCACGACAGCGAGCCCGCCTGCCACGCATTCGTCGGTCTCACCCCGCGCACCAGGACCCTCTTCGGACCGCCCGGGCGATCCTACGTCTACCGCTCCTACGGCATCCACGCGCTCCTCAACGCCGTCTGCGAGCCCACCGGGGTCGGAGCCGCGGTGCTGATCCGCGCCCTGGCGCCGCTGGACGGCATCGAGCAGATGCGGGCCCGCCGCGGCACCGACACGCCGAGCGAGCTCTGTTCCGGGCCGGGCAAGCTCACCCAGGCGCTCGCAGTCGAGCTGCATCACAACGACCTCGACCTCGCCGGCGGCCCGGTCTCGATCCGCGCCCGTGACGCCGCCTGGGGCGATCCGCCGATCGTCGCCGGGGTGCGCGTCGGCATCACCAAGGCAGCCGAGCTTCCCTGGCGCTTCTGCCTCGCCGGCAGCCCCCACGTCTCGCGGCCGCGCCCGCTGGCGTCCGGCTCGCTCAACCCGCTGGAGCCGCGGCGCCCCCGGTAGGCGTTCCGGTGCCCCCGCTGCCCGCCTGTCCAGACGAGGATTCGGGCTGGTTTGGCGTATGGGTCGGCGCGGAGGGTTCCGTCGGCGCCGGTGTCCCCGACGGGGCCGATGTCGCCGACGGCGCTGGTGTCGCCGGCGTCTTGGCGCTCGGGGTCTGCGTGCCCTGAGTCGGCGTGGCCGGCTGGGAGCCGTGCGTCTGGGGAGTCGCGCCTTCCTGGCCCCCGGTGCGCGGAGCGGAGTCTCGTTCGGGCTTTTCATGCCCCGCAGTCGGCGCCTGGGCGGCGCCGTGCGACCGCGGTGACGACGGCGGGGACGCTTCGTGCAGCGGCGTTTGCCCGGACGCGCCCGATTCTTCGTCAGAGGCTGCTTGCGTGCCGAGATGGCGCGCCTTGGCGGCCGTTGTGCCGCTCGCCTGTTGCTGCGCTTCTTCGGCCTCCTGCTTTTCGATTCCCATCGCGGCGACCATGAAGTCGTGCCAGATCAGCGCCGGGTAGGTGCCGCCGAGAACCGGGCCGCCGTCGAACTCGGTCGTCATCGGCACCAGGCTGTTCGGGAAGCCCACCCAGACGGCCACCGTGTAGCGGTGGTCGAAGCCCACGAACCAGGCGTCGCCGTAGTTGGACGTCGTGCCGGTCTTGCCCGCCGCGAACTGCCCCAGCGCGGCGGACTTCGCGGTGCCGTACTCGAGCACCGTCTCGAGCACTTCCGTCTCCGTTTCGGCGATGTCCTGGGGAAGGACCCTGTGCAGCACGGTGTGGTTGACTTCGCGGTGCCCACCGTCGGGCAGCGTTCGGTTGGCGGCGCTGACTTCTTCGATTCCGACCGGCATCCCGCGTTCGCCGAGCGTCCCGCTGACACGATCCCCGCCGTGGGCGATCGTCTCGTAGGCGTGGGCCATGTCGATCGGCGTCACCCCGATCTTGAGGCCTCCGATCGTCATCGCCGCGTTCGTCGACAGCGGGGTCGTGATCCCCATCTCGTGCGCCGTCCGCGCGATCCGGCGGGTGCCGACCTTCAGGCCGACTTCGGCGTAGACCGAGTTGTCGGAGTAGGCCGTCGCGTTGGTCAATGTGCTCTCGCCGGTGTACGCGTTTTCGTCGTTGTGCACCACGAAGACTTCATGTGGGTCGGCGATGTGGAAGATCTTCGGCTTGGACGTCCAAACCGAGTCGGGAGAGATGCCGTCCTCGAGTGCGGCCGCGAGGTCGAATGCCTTGAAGGACGAGCCCGGCTGGCGCTCGGCCTCGGTGGCGAGGTTGAAGGGAGTCTCGTTGTAGTCGCGACCGCCGACCATCGCTCGCACCTTGCCCGTCGAGTTTTCGATCGCCACCAGCGCCGCCGCGGGACCTTCGGGTCCGGGCAGGTAGCCGTTGACGGCCTCTTCGGCGGCGCGCTGCAGTTCGAGGTCGAGCGTCGTCTTGATGCGCAGCCCGCCGTCGTAGGCGAGGCCTGCGCGGTAGCGCTGGATCACCTGCTGGTCGATCCAGTCGTCGAAGTAGCCGGTGTCGATCCCGTCGATCAGCGGCTGCTGCGGCGCCGTGATCTCCTTCGGCGAGGGCAGCGGCTTGCTGATGCTTTCCTCGTAGACCGCCCGCGAGATGTAGCCCTGCTGGAGCATCTGTGCGAGCACCACGTCGCGTCGTTCCCGGGCGGCGTTCGGATAGACCACCGGGTTGTAGTCGGTCGGGGACTGGATGATCCCCGCCAGCAGCGCCGCCTCCCACGGTTTGAGCTCTTCCACGCACAGCCGTTGCCGGGGGGTCCCGCAGCCTTCGTGCCCGGGTTCGTGGCCGAAGTAGGTCTGGGCGGCCGCCTCGATGCCGTAGGCCCCGTTGCCGAAGTAGATCTCGTTGAGGTACTCCGTGATGATCTTTTCCTTGGACCACCTGTGGGCGAGATGGAACGCCAGGGCGGCCTCTCGGATCTTCTCGAAGATCGTGCGATGGGCCTGCTCGGCGAGCGCGTTCTTGACGAACTGCTGCTCGATCGTCGAGGCTCCCTGGACAGCTTCCTGGTGCAGGATGTCGGCGATGAATGCCCGTGCGACCGAGCGCAGATCGACGCCGCTGTTGCTGCGGAAACGCCTGTCCTCGATCGAGATCACCGCGTTCTTGACGACCGGCGGGATCTGAAGGGCGCTCACCAGGATCTGGTTGCGGTTGCTCATCACGCCGATTTCGCGCCCCCGATCGTCGAGCAGCACCGAGTTGCGGGCGTCGTTGTACTGCTGCTGGTCTTCCAGTCCGGGCAGGTCGGAGGCGACGGCCATGAACATGCCGAACGCGAACGAGACGAGGCCGAGCAGCAGCAGCGCTACGACAATGAAGAAGAAGCGCAGCTTCTTCAGGCGCGACCGGCTGCCGGCGGGCACTGTGGCAGGCTCCACCGGACGCGAGAGTCTAGCATTGGCGCCGCCATGCCGACCAACCCCGAAGCGGCCGCCGAGGCGGCGCTGGAGCTGTCCCGCGGGGCGGTCGACAGCCTTCCCGCGGGCGCCCTCGCGGCCAAGCTCGCCCAGGCCCGCGCCGACGGTCGCCCGCTGCGGGTCAAGCTCGGCATCGACCCCACCGCGCCCGACATCCACCTCGGCCACGCCGTGGTGCTGCGCCGGCTGCGCCGCTTCCAGGATGCCGGCCACGTCGTGGTGCTGATCGTCGGTGACTACACCGCCCGCGTCGGCGATCCCTCGGGACGGTCGACCTTGCGGCCCCTGCTCTCGGCCGAGCAGATCGAGGCGAACGCCGCCACCTTCCAGCAGCAGGCCCTGCGCATCCTGGATCCCGACCCCGACCGCCTCGAGGTCCGTCGCAACGGCGAATGGCTCGACATGCCGATGGCTGATGTCCTGAGGCTGGTGCGCGACACCACCGTCGCCCAGCTCCTGGAACGCGAGGACTTTGCCAAGCGCTACGCCTCGGGCCAGCCGATCTCGGTGCTCGAGCTCCTCTACCCGATCCTCCAGGGCTACGACTCGGTTGCGGTGGCCGCCGACGTCGAGCTGGGGGGGACCGACCAAAAGTTCAACCTCCTCCTCGGCCGCGACATCCAGCGCGCCCACGGACAGCCGGAGCAGGCGATCATGACGATGCCGATCCTCGTCGGAACCGACGGCCACCGCAAGATGTCGAAGTCCCTTGGCAACCACATCGGGGTCATCGAGGCCCCGGGCGAGATCTACGGCAAGACCCTCAGCCTGCCCGACGCGGCCATGGGCGAGTACTACCGGTTGCTGCTCGACCGCGACCCGCCCGCCGGGGCACCGCCGCGCGAGGCCAAGCGGGAGCTGGCCCGCGAGCTCGTCGCCTGGCTGTACTCGGCCGAGGACGCCGTCGCCGCCGAGCGCGAGTTCGACCGCGTCTTCGTCGAGCGCCGGATCCCGGCGAGCATCGAGGAGGGCGCCTTTCAGGCACATGATGGCAGCGTGCACCTGCCGGAGGTCATCGCCGAGCTCTTCGACCTCTCGCGTACCGAGGCCCGCCGCCTGATCGACCAGGGGGCGGTGGCGCTCGCCGGAGAGCCACTCGTGGCGGGCACCTACGATGTCGCCGCCGAGCGCGCCGACGGCGAGGTCCTGCGCGTCGGCAAGCGCCGGTTTCGTAGGCTCCGGGCTCGTCCGGGGCAGGCCTGAGGAGGCCGACGACGAGCCCGCGCGGCGCGCCTCGGGGGGCGGCGAGCCGGGGCGGCGAAGGGGATCTGGGTGGCGAAGGAAATCGGGGCGCGGTCTCGGGCGGGGTCGCGTGGCCCGCCCGGCGCTCGCCAGGTGAGGGCTGGAAGTGCTCTTTCGGCGAGGTGTGCGCGCGAGCGCGCGCCCGCGCGCGTACCGACGAGCCGCCGCGCGGCGGGACAATGGCGGCGGGAGAGACCCGGCGGCGGCGCTGGAGGCCCATCGGGGGAGCCCTCGGAGATGGTTCCGTCCGACGGTCCGCTAGTATGCCGCGCATAGCGAGCGGGATCGCGGTTTCGGCGTGTGCCATGCTCACGCCGCGGTTGTTCTCGGCGCGCTATACTCCTCGGTCGGCCCACAGGGGCGCCCCAGGGCGCGGTGAGCCGAACGGTCTCCTCTGCAAGAGAAGCCCTCTCGGATGAGGTTCGACGGTCTTTGAAAACTCAACAGCATGCGCACCGACGATCGACCCTCGATCGTGGTGTGCGTCCAGGTTCGACCCGCCGCCGGGTCGGGCGATCGGCGTTGCCGGTCGCCGGAAGATCTCGGCGGGGGAAAGATTGAGTCAAGTAGGGAAGTACCCCGTCATGGTGTCGGGACCACGTGTATAGGTCCCGGCCGTCCGGTCGTCGCTGAGCTTCGGCTCGGCCGGCGCTCCGGAAATCCATGACAGGCTTTTCGTGAAGTTCTTCACGGAGAGTTTGATCCTGGCTCAGGACGAACGCTGGCGGCGTGCTTAACACATGCAAGTGGAGCGACGAACCAGGGCTTGCCCTGGGGCAGA
>Ga0335072_10000915_pt1 | contig 51376 bp, 45 predicted proteins | sample Lox_Sample_21_FD_206725 | JGI IMG/M metagenome (GOLD analysis project Ga0335072, IMG submission 206725) | Soil microbial communities from Loxahatchee National Wildlife Refuge, Florida, United States - Lox_Sample_2.1 | ecosystem: Environmental > Terrestrial > Soil > Wetlands | place: USA...
CGAGGAATTCCTTGATCTCGTGGAGCTCCTCGACGGCCTCGTCGACCCCGGCGACGTCGCGGAAGGTGATCTTGGGCGAGTCGGCGGACATGCGCTTGGCGCGCGACTTGCCGAACGACATCACTTTCGAGCCCCCGCCCTGCACCTGGTTCATGAGGAAGATCCAGAAGCCGAGGAACAGCGCGAACGGCAGGATGTAGGTGAGCAGGCTCAGCAGCGCGCTGCTCTTTTCCGATTCGACGTTGACGTCGGCGCCGGAGGCTTCGAGTTTGCTGATCAGTTCGGGCGAGGCCTGTTCGACGTAGCCGATTTCATAGCTTTCTTTGTCCTTCAGCTTGACTTCGAGGGCTTTGCCCTTGTTCTTGAAGACCGCCGAGACGACTTCGCCGTTGGGGATTTCCTTGCTGACCAGCGTCTTGTAGCTGTGCGGGCGCTTGTCGCTGCCGCTGGGGTTGACGAGTTTGAGCGCAAGGAAGGCCAGCACCACCACGAGGAGAATGGGGAATGCAGCGCTCTTGAAGAAACGGCTCATAGCTGGTCCCTGCTGGTCGTGGCGCCCTCTGAGATCGCTGCCACCAGTGCCCTAGCGTACCATGGAGGTTCTGCGCTTCCAGCAGGCGAGTGGCGCTCCGTGAGGCCCCTGGCGCGCCCGTATCAGCGCTCCAGAGCGGCCACGAACGGCAGGTTGCGGAAGCGCTCGGCGTGGTCCAGTCCATAGCCCACGACGAAGCGATCGGGTATCTCGAAGCCGACGTAGCGCGTGGGCAGGTCCACCTTGCGCCGCTCGGGCTTGGTCAGCAGCGCGCACACCTCCAGCGAGCGCGGGTTGCGCGAGCCGAGGTTGCGCAGCAGGTACTGGAGCGTGAGCCCGGAGTCGACGATGTCCTCGACGATCAGCACGTGGCGGCCTTCGATCGCGGCGTCGAGGTCCTTGAGGATGCGCACCACGCCGGAGGAGTCGGTGGCCGAGCCGTATGAGGCGACGGCCATGAAGTCCACCTCCACCGGCACGTCGATGTAGCGCATCAGGTCCGACAGGAAGAAGACGGCGCCCTTGAGCACCCCGATCAGCAGCAGCGGCTGCTGCGGCTCGCTGCGGTAATCGCGCGAGATCTGCTCGCCGAGCGCGGCCACGCGCCGGCCGAGCTGCTCGGCGCTGACCAGCACCTCTCCGAGCTCGGGCTCGCTCGAAGGGGGCGCGGTGCTTGCCACGGACCTGAGTGTAGTCAGTGGCGGGGCGCCAGCTTGACCATCCGCAGCTGCCCGCGTTCGATCACCGCGCACGCCCGCCCGCCGACGTGCAGCTCGGCGGGGCCGCCGCGGGCGCCCAGCGCGAGGATCTCATGCACGCGCTCGCCGGCCTGGGGCACGTACGCGCCGGCGGCGCCCTCGGCGAGGCGCACCACGACCATGCGCGCAAGCGCGGCCGGGAGCTCGCGCAGGCGGTCGAGCTCGATCGCGTCGCGCCCGCCGAGCTCCCGCTCCACGAGCGCGTCCAGCAGCTCGCTCTCCTCGCGCAGCAGCGCGGCGGTGCGCAGCACGTTGGCGGCCGCGGCGGGATGCACGGACCGCAGCGCCGGCACCAGGTCGTGGCGCACGCGCGCGCGCGCGAAGCGCCGGTCCTCGTTGCTCGGGTCCTCGCGCCAGCACAGGCCGCGCGCGTGGCAGTACGCGCCCGTCTGCTCGCGCGTGAACTCGAGCAGCGGGCGCACCAGGCGGCCTTCGGCGGCTGCCATGCCGAGCAGCGCGCGCCTTCCGGGCGAGGCGGCGAGACGGTAGAGGATCGTCTCGAGCTGGTCCGATGCGGTGTGGCCGGTGGCGATCAGGGCGTCGCGCTCGCCGGCCAGGCGTTCGGCCTCGGCATAGCGGAGCTCGCGCGCCCAGGCATGGAGGTTGCCGGGGACGCCGCCCTCCTCGGCTCCCGGCGCCCCCGGCGCGGCAGACGGCTGCGCCCGGCGCACGCGCAGCTCGACGCCGGCGCGCTCGCACAGCTCGGCGCAGTGACGCTCGTCCGCCTCGGCGTCGTCGCGCAGGCCGTAGTTGACGTGCAGGGCGAGCACCGAGCCTGCGCCTCGCAGCGCCACGCACAGGTCGAGCAGGCAGGTCGAGTCGCGCCCGCCGGAGAGCATCGCGAGCACAGGACGCTCCTCGCCGCGCTCCCCCGCGCGTGCGAGCAGGCCGCCCGCGCGCACCCGCTCGCGCAGCTGCTCGACGATCACGAGGCGCTCACCCCGCGCCGGGGGCGGCGATGAAGAGCTCGGTGGGCTCGGAGAAGCCCTTCAGGCGCACCTCGCCGATCCGCTGGAACTCGACGCCGTCCGCGGAGGCCATCTCCACGACCGCCCGCGTGACCAGCACCTCGCCGCCGCCGGCGCGCGCGACCACGCGCGCGGCCTGGTTGACGTCGCGCCCGTAGTAGTCGCCGTCGCGGTAGAGCGCGTCGCCGTAGTGGATGCCGATGCGCGGCAGCGGGTCCCGCTCCGCCTCCCCGAACGGCAGCGACACGGCCCAGCGCGTGAGCGCGGCTGCGTCGGAGCCGACCACCATCACCTCGTCGCCCAGCATCTTGATCACGCGCGCGTCGACGGGCAGCGTCTGTTCGACGACCTGCACGAAGCGCTCGACGGTGGCCAGCGCGGCCTCGTCGCCGCGCTCGATCGTCAGGCGCGCGTAGCCGGCGAGGTCGGCGAACGCGATCGCCACGCGCAGGCGGCCCTCCGGCGGCGTGTGCTCGGCCAGCTCCGCCTCCATGTGGCCGATCATGTCCTGCTCCACGAACTGCGCCAGCAGCCGTCCGTGCAGGTAGTTCATGAACGGCGCGGCGAACGGCAGCGTCTGGCGCGTGAGGTCCTCCATCTCCTCCGCGATCTGCACGCTGGTGACGCCCGAGCGCATCAGCGGCTCGTGCACGTACAGGTGGATCAGGCGCACCTCGGCGTCGGCGATCTGCGCGAGCGCCTGCCCGTACACGCGCATCAGCTGCACGAACGCCGGCAGCGGCAGCCCTGCGTCGAGCACGGCGGCGGCGTATTTGAGCATCTCCAGGTCTTCCTCGGCGAAGCCGTCGGGGGGACTGCCGCCGAGGCCCATGGTGGTGTAGAGACGCTCGATCAGCTCTCCCTGCAGGCCGCTGCGGCGTTCGGCCTCGCGCAGCGGATGGCGCGGGCCGGAGCTGCTGAGCAGGTTCTCCACGGGACCGGCGGCGAGCTGGCCGGCCTCGCCCGCGCGCTTGATCTGCGCGAGCGTGTGCCCGCGCGCACGCAGGCGCGCGACCACCCGGGCGTAGGCCGCGCCGGCGGGCGTCCAGCGACCGTCGTGGCCGGGGATCAGGCCGGCCTCGACCCACCGGCGCACGGTCGCGGGCGAGACGCCGGCGCGCGCGGCCACCTGCGCGAGCGTCAGCTCGCCGGCCTCGCCGGCGGGGTCGTCGGCCGGCCCGGCCACTCAGGCGGGCGACGCGAGGGGCAGTGCCATGCCTCGAAGTCTAAAGTCGCGGCCGTTGTCGCACAGCGCCGCCATCCACCTGCGCCCGACCGCGCCGCTGGCCGAGCGCGTGCTGCTGCCGGGCGACCCGGGCCGCGCGCTGATGCTCGCCCAGACGCTGCTCGAGAAGCCGCTGATGTTCAACCACCACCGCGGGCTGTGGGGCTATTCCGGCGCGGCCGCGGACGGCGAGCAGCTGACGATCCAGGCAACCGGGATGGGCGGTCCGTCGGCCGCGATCGTGCTCGAGGAGCTGATCATGCTGGGCGCCCGCCGCGCGATCCGGGTGGGCACCTGCGGCGCGCTCGCAGCCGGCCTGGAGCTGGGCGAGCTGGTGGTCGCAAGCGAGGCCATCTGCGCGGACGGCACCTCGCGGGCGCTCGGCGCGGCAGGTCGTGCGAGCGCCGACGCCGCCCTCACCGCGGGACTGGCGCGTGCCGCGCCGGCGGCCCGCAAGGGCCCGGTGGCGAGCGTGGACCTCTTCTACGACCGCGGCAGGATCCCGATGCCCGACGGCGCCCTGGCGGTCGAGATGGAGGCGGCGGCCCTGTTTGCGGTGGGGGCGGGCGCGGGCGCCGCGGTGGCGTGCGTGCTGACCGTGACCGACGTCTTCGACGCGGCCGGCGCGCGCACGCGCATCGAGGAGCACGCGCTGCTGCAGGCCGCCGAGCGCATGGGTCGCGTGGCGCTGGCGGCGCTGTCGAGCTGAGTTGAGCGCTCAGGCTTTGCGGGGGCCGGTGCGCGTGCGGCGCGCGCCGGCGGCGCCTTTGGCTTTGGCTTTGGCGGCGCCTTCGACTTTGGCTTTGGCGGCGCCTTCGGCTTTGGCTTTGCCGGCTGCCTTGCCGCCACCGCCGGCTTTGGCGGCGGCGCTGCGGGGCGTCTGCCCGGCCGGACGCCCGATGCGCCCGACGGCGTCTGCCAGTCGCTCCAGGCGCGCCTCGACCGCGGCCAGGCGTCCGTCCAGCTGCGAGCGCTCGGCGCCGGCGAGCGGAAGCGCACGGTCGAGCCGGTCGAGCGCCTCCTCGATGCCCTCGAGCCGCAGCGACACGGAGCGCAGGCGGCGAGTGAGCCGTTCGATGTCGGCCGCGGAGGGCAGGTTGAGCGCTGCGAGCGCGAGCTCCTGAGCTTGCGCCGCCTTCTCGCGCGCGTCGAATGCGCGTCCGATCGCGCCGCTGAGCAGCGGGTTCTCGAGCAGGTCCGACAGCGCCCGGCCGAGGCGGTCCTCGGTGCCTGCGCCCAGGCGCTCGCGCAGGCTCCTTGCGGCGTTGCTCGCGTCGGACATGCTGTTCGCTCCGATCCTTGGCTTGGGGCGCGGCGCCAGCAGGACCGCGCCGGCGTCGACTGGCCGGACAGGAAGGATACGGTGCACGCATGCCGCAGCAGCTGTTCGTTTTCATCCAGCTCGAGTTCCCGCGCGCGCTCGGCCCGGCGGACGGGCGCTATCTGCTGCGCCGCGACGGGGACGGCGAGCCGCAGAGCGTGGTGGTGCTGGGGACGCTGGACGCGGCTGGCCGGCAGCTGCGCGACGACGCCGCCGGAGCGCTCGGCGGCGGCTCGCTGCTGCGCCGTCTGCGAGCCGGTTCGCGCACGGTGGCGCCGGAGCCCGAGCCGGCCCCGGTGTCGACCACCAGGGCCACCGTGATCGACCCGGTGTGGCTGCCGGCGGAGAGCCAGGCGCGCGCCTGGCTGGCGGAGCTCGACGCGGAGCGCGAGGTGGGCGCGGCGGTGGCGAGGCTCAACCGCGTGATCCACTCGCACCGCGTGGCCGCCGCGGATCCCTACGTGCACGACGCCTCGCCGTTGCAGGCCGTGGCGATACGGGCGGGTTGGGGCGAAGGCGAGCAGGTGGCCGACGGACGCTGGCTGCATGCGCGCGCGCTCACCTGGACCGGCGGACCCGCCCGCAGGCGCAGCGAGGGCGTGCGCGGCCGGCGCGTGGGTCGCGACCGCTCGTGGGCGCTGCGCCCCCAAGAGCGCCTGGCGGCGCTGCTGGCAGGACGGACGCACACGCTGCTGTGCGAGGAGATCGTGCTGCGCGCGCGCGAGGACCTCGACCAGGAGCGACCGGAGCAGGCCGCGCTCGAGCTGGACCGCGCCTACGCGGTCGGGCTGGAGGAGCTGCGTGGCGAGCAGCGCCAGGATCTGGCGATCCGCCTGGCCGAGCTGGAGCAGCTGCAGCCGGGAGTGCAGCAGCTGGCCGCCGCAACGGTCGCGCGGGCGGCGGGCAGGGCGGCACGGGGAGCGGAGCGCGATCAGGACGAGCCGCTCGACGAGGAGCTGCTCGTGCATGCCCTCGAGCGCCTGGAGGCGATGCTGCGGGCGCGCACCGCGGCGGGCGTAGAGGCTTGAGCCGCGGCGTCGATGCTCGAGCGCGGTAGGAGACGGCCGCTGCCACCATTTAGGCTGATGAGCGTGGATCCCACGATCAGCGCGATCGGCACCTGGAGCGGCGGACGCTTCATGCGCTTCGGCGAGGCGCTCGCGGACGAGCGGCTGCAGGCGCTGCTGCGGCCGGGGGACGGGATCGACACGGTGATCACGGCGGACGTGTACGGCGAGGGCGAGGCCGACCGGATGCTCGGGAGGGCGCTCGCGGGCGTGGATCGAGACAGCTGTTGCCTGGTCGGCGCGATCGGCCACGACTTCTACGAGGGGCGGCGCGACGGCGCCAAGGGCTTCCCGCGCTTCACCGACCCGCGCCTGCGCGCGCCGGCGGGCTTCGCGGACTACGTCCGCATGGCCACCGAGCGCAGCCTCGAGCGCTGTGGCGTGGAGCGCTTCGACCTGCTGCTGCTGCACAACCCCGATCGGGTGGGTTACTCGAGCGAGGCGGTCTGGCAGGGCATGCAGGCGGTGCGCGATCAGGGCCTCACGCGGATGCTCGGGGTGGCCCCCGGCCCGGCCAACGGCTTCACGCTCGATCTGCTCGACTGCCTGGAGCGCTTCTCCTCGCTGATCGACTGGGCGATGATCATCCTCGGGCCGCTGGAGCCGTGGCCCGGCGAGCTGGTGCTCGAGGCGGCTCAGGCCCACGGCGTGGGCCTGATCACGCGCGTGGTGGACTACGGCGGGCTGTTCCACGACGATGTGCTGCCCGGCCACGAGTTCGCGCCCCGCGACCACCGCGGCTTCCGCCCCGACGGTTGGGTGCAGGCCGGCCGCGAGAAGCTGGAGCGCATGCGTCCGATCGCCGAGCGCCACGGCCTGAGCATGCTGCAGCTGGCGTGCGCGTGGAACCTCGCGCAGCCGGCCGTGCGTTGCGTGGCGCCGACGCTGATCCAGGAGCCACAGAGCGATCCCGCGAGGCCGGCACGACCGATCGAGGACAAGCGCGCGGAGCTCGCGGCGCTGGCGGGAACCGGGCAGGCGCTGAGCGCGCAGGAGGTGGCGAGCATCCGCTCGATCGGCGAGAACACCGGCTGCATGGCGCTGAAGGGCGCGAGCCTCGAACACGACGGGCCCGCGAGGCCTGACCGCTGGAGCCTGGACGAGCGGCTGGCGGCGGTGGGCGAGCGCTGGGGCGTGGAGCCGGGCCGCGACCTGTTGGCCACGGCGCACGCGGGCGCCGGAGCGGGTTAGGCGAGCGCGACGGCGGGCAGATAGGCTCGCATGACGACGATCAGCGAGCAGATCCCACACATCGCGCTCGGCGAGGGCGTACAGATACCGCAGCTCGGCTTCGGCGTGTTCCAGGTGCCGCCGCGGCAGACGGCGGGCGTGGTGGCGCAGGCGCTGCAGGCCGGCTACCGCCACATCGACACGGCGGCGGCGTACCGCAACGAGCAGGGGGTCGGCCAGGCGATCGGGGAATCGGGCCTCTCCCGCGAGCAGGTGTTCGTGACCACCAAGTGCTTCAACGACGACCAGGGCTACGAGCAGGCGCAACGCGCCTGCTCCGCCAGCCTCGAGCGCCTCGGCTTCGAGTTCGTCGACCTCTACCTGATCCACTGGCCGGTGCCGGCCCACGACCTCTATGCGGAGACGTGGAGGGCGTTCGTCGCGCTCCATCGGCAGGGCCGGGCACACGCGATCGGCGTGTCCAACTTCAAGGAGGCGCACCTGCGGCGGGTGATCGAGGACAGCGGCGTGGCGCCGTCGATCAACCAGGTCGAGCTGCACCCCTACTTTCAGCAGCGGCAGCTGCGCGAGCTGCACGCGGAGCTTGGGATCGTGACCGAGGCGTGGAGCCCGCTCGCCCAGGGGGCGGTGCTGGAGGACCCCACGATCGCGGCGATCGCGGGCGAGCATGGGAAGTCGGCCGGGCAGGTGGTGATCCGCTGGCACCTGCAGCTCGGCAATGTGGTGATCCCGAAGTCGGTGACGCCCGCGCGCATCCGCGAGAACATCGACGTGTTCGACTTCGAGCTGGACGACGCGCAGATGGAGGCGATCGCCGGCCTGGACCGGGGCGAGCGCACCGGGCCCGACCCGGACACGTTCGTGCGGCCATAGCTGCCGCTAGAGCACGCCGAGGCCGGCAGCCAGGGCGTTCAGCTCCTCGACCACGTCGCCGGTCAGGCGCAGGTCGGCGATCCCGTCCAGCGGCGTGGGTCCCTGCGTGAGGATCGCGACGCTGCCGCCGGCGTCGCGGGTGAGGAGGGGCAGCGCGGCGACCGGGTGCACCTCGAGCGAGGAGCCGATGCACAGCAGCACCTCGGCGCCCTCGCACAGCTGACGGGCGCGCTCGAGCGCCTGCGCCGGCAGGAGCTCGCCGAACAGCACCACGTCGGGCTTGAGCGCGGCCGCGCAGAGCTCGCAGCGCGGCACGCCGTCGGCGGCCTGAGCCAGCCGCTCGCGCACCTCCCCCACCGGCACGCCCGTGCGGCAGCGCGGGCAGGTGCAGCCGGCGATGCTGCCGTGCACCTCCACCAGCTCGCGCGTGCCGGCCTTGCGGTGCAGCATGTCGACGTTCTGGGTGATGACCGCGTCGAGCAGGCCGTGGCGCTCCATCGCCACCAACGCGCGGTGGGCGTCGTTGGGCTGCTTCTCGCCGAGGCTCGCGAAGCGCTGCGCGTAGAAGCCCCAGAAGCGCACCGGGTCGCGGCGGAACGCGTCGACGTGCGCGACCTCCATCGGATCGACCTTCTCCCACAGGCCCGTCCCCGGCGTGCGGAAGTCCGGGATCCCGGAGGGCACCGAGATCCCGGCGCCAGTGAGCGCCACCGCCGACCGTGCGCCGCGCACCAGCTCGATCAGAGCAGCGGGCGCCGGCCGGGGGGTACGGCCGGCGCCCGCCGAGGGATCACTCCCCCGATCGCGGCCGCGCAAACCCTCCGTCTTCTCGATCGTGGACACGGGCTCTCGCAAGCAGCGCCCGCGGACGGGCCGGTCTTCTTTACGCCGGCACCGCCGTCGGCTCCCCCTGCGGGGACGATGCCTCGGCCCGCCGCGGCAGCAGCGTTTCGCGCGCGATCACGAGCCGCTGGATCTGCGAGGTGCCCTCGTAGAGCTGCATGATCTTGGCGTCGCGGAAGAGCTTCTCCACCGGGTACTCCTTGATGAAACCGTAGCCGCCGTACACCTGCACCGCTTCGGTGGCGGTCTTCATGGCGGTGTCCGCGGCGAAGCGCTTGGCGTGCGAGGAGACGAGCGTGTTGCGTTCGCCGTTGTCGAGCATCGACGCCGACTTCCACGTCAGCAGGCGCGCCGCCTCGATCTCGGTGGCCATGTCGGCGATGATGAACTGGATCGCCTGGTGCATCGCGATCGGCACGCCGAACTGCACGCGTTCCTTGGCGTAGTCCACGGCGAACTCCATCGCCGCGCGCGCGATGCCGGTCGCCATCGCGGCGACGCCCGGGCGCGTGCGGTCGAGCGTCATCATCGCCAGCTTGAAGCCCTTGTTCTCCTCGCCCAGCAGGTTCTCCGCGGGCACCTCCACGTCGTTGAAGGAGATCGTGGCGGTGTTGGAGGCGCGCTGGCCGAGCTTGTCCTCCTTCTTGTCCACCACCACGCCCCACTCGCGCTCCACCACGAAGGCGGAGATGCCGCGATGGCCGGCGTCCTTGTCGGTCTTCGCGTAGACGGTGTAGAAGTCGGCGTGGCCGCCGTTGGTGATGAAGCACTTGGAGCCGTTGATCACGTACTTGTCGCCCTGCTTGACGGCCGTGGTGCGCATGCCCGACACGTCTGAGCCGGCGTCGGGCTCGGTCAGGCAGAACGACGCCAGCTTGGGAGCTTCGGTGAGCATCCCGAGGTACTTCTTCTTGACCTCCTCCGAGCCGCCCAGCGCGATCGGCGCGGTGGCCAGGCCGTTGCAGCCGAGCGAGGTCTGGATGCCCGAGCAGCCCCAGGAGAGCTCCTCCTCGATCAGGCAGCCGTCGAGGTAGCTGGCGCCGGCGCCGCCGTACTCCTCCTCGATGTGGCTGTTCATCAGCCCGACCTCCCACGCCTTCTGGATGATGTCCTCGGGCCAGGTGCCGTTCTTGTCGTACTCCCAGGCGACGGGGCGTATCTCCTTGACCGCGAAGTCGTGCGCCATCTCGCGCAGGTTCTTCTGCTCGTCGGTGAGCGTGAAATCGACCATTCTCGGGATCTCCTAGCAGGCTTTCGTGGAAATAGATTGACTGGTCAGTCAACCCGCGCGCTCCAGGGTAGCGGAGGGCGTGCCGATCGGCAACAATCGCCGGCAGTGCATGCCATCGCCGCGATCGTCGAGGCCGCCGCGATCGAAGGCGGCGCCGGCCTGGTCGCGGTCGGCGCGATCGCGCTGCTCCTGCTCACCGTGCTCGCCTTCGCGCTGACGCGCGGCGGCGGCGGCGGCAGCGCCTACGACCGCATCGGCGCCGGCGGCATCTCGCGCGCGGGCGAACACGGAGACCCCCCGCCCCCGCCGGACTCCCCGGCGGCACGCTCCGAGCGCGAGCGCGAGATCCGTCAGATGCTGGAAGCCCGCAGCGAACGGCTCGTGCGACAGGGGGGCGAGCCCCTCGACGTGGAGGCCGAGCTCGCTCGCCTGCTGGCGCGCGAGGGCGGGCGCCCGGCACACGACGCGGCGCTCGTGGCGGAGGTGCGCCAGCTCGCGGTCGCGCGCAACGAGCGCCGCCTGCGCCAGGGCCAGGAGCCGCTGGACGTCGACGCGGAGATCGCCCGCACGCTCGCGGAGCTTGAGCCATAACACGACGCCCGGCAGTCGGGTATAAACGGGCCCATGACCAAAGCGCGACGCTTCCAGCTCGACGAGATCACGCTCCGCCCCGGCACCTACTTCAACCCCCAGACGGAGATCATGATCGTCGTCGACGACTCGCCCGAGGTCGATCACGAGATCTTCGAGAGCGACGAGTTCGAGGGCGAGGAGTGGGTGCTGATGTCCGACGACGCACCGCTGGACGAGAACAGGCGCGACGAGATCGTCGAGCGCTTCCAGCTCTCGCACGGCGCGGGCGGCGACCTCGGCCCCGACGACGATCTCGACGACCTTGACGACCTCGACGACGAGGAGGACGAGGAGGACGAGCTCGACGGCGTCGACGACCTCGAGCTCGAAGCCGAATGAGCTGAAACCCGAGGCGCGCCGGCGCGGCGGTCGCACGCGTCACCGCGCAGGACGGCTCGCAGGACGGCCGCTGCAAGCGGTCCTGCAGGCACGGTTCCCGCTGGAACGCGCGGGCGGGCGTCCGTAGCATCGTCTCGGTGCCAAGCATCGAGCGACCCGTACGGCGGCTTGCGCAGCTGGCGGCCGCGGTCTCCGTGACGCTCGCCGTGAGCCCCGCCGGCGCACTCGCCCATGCCTCGCGCGGGCGTGCAGCTCGCGCCGGCAGCGCGCTTGCGCCCGTCCGCACGCACGCCCGCACCCCCGCCCGGGCCGCCGCCCACGGCCCCAGCGTGTCGGCTGCGCTGAAGACGCTGCTGCGCAGCTCCGCGATCGACGAAACCGCTTACCAGCGCGACTACTCGGCCTACCTCGCCGCCAAAGCCACCGTGGCCAAGCTCAAGGGCACGCGCAAGAGCGAACTGGCGGCGGTGATGGCCAACGTGCAGGCGATGGCGGCGGCCGGGGAGATGACCCCCTCGCGGCTGCCGGTCGTGTTCCTCACGCTCGAACGCAACCGGCTGTGGTGGAGCGAGGACTCGCTGCTCGGCGACGACGCGCGCGTCACCTTCCCCGGCAGCCACATCATCTGGGAGCACTATCCCGGCCAGGGCATCGAGATCCAGTGGCTGGCGACGTTCGGCGAGGCCAACGGCTACTTCCTGGCCGGCGACGAGAACGCCGACCTGCGCGCGTTGCTGTCCGAAGTGATCCCGCTGGCGACCCAGCGCGCCGGCGGCATCGCCTGGGAGTACTTGTTCGAGTTCGACGGCGGCGCGCCGCCGTGGACCAGCGGCCTGTCCCAGGGGACCGCGCTGCAGGTGCTGGCGCGCGCCTGGCAGCGCTTCAAGGAACCCGCCTACCTGACCGCCGCGCAGCAGGCGCTCGGCATCTTCGAGCAGCCCCCGCCCCAGGGGGTGCGCGTGGACACGCCGGCCGGCGCGCTGTACGCCGAGTACACCTACGCGCCCGGCGACCGCATCCTCAACGGCTTCATCCAGGCGCTGGTGGGGCTCTACGACTACACCTCGATCACCAAGGACCCGCTCGGCCTGTCGCTGTTCGAAGCCGGCGACGCCGAGGCGCGCGCGATCACGCCCTCCTACGACACCGGCGCCTGGTCGAAGTACGACCAGTACGGCGAATCGGATCTGAGCTACCACGAACTGCTGACCGAATTCCTCCAGCACCTGTGCGAACGCACGCGCAAGGGCCCTCCGCTCGCGCCCGCGCCCAGCGCGCCCCCGGCCTCGGGCAGCGGCGGCAGCGCCACCACCCCCACCAGCACCACCAGCGCGCCCACGAGCACCTCGACCGGCGGCGCCAGCGCCTCGGCGCACAAGGCGTCGGCCAGCGCCCCAATCGCCGGCGATCAGGTCTACTGCACCGCCGCGCAGGACTTCACGGCGGACCTGCGCACCGCCCCGGTCGTCTCGCTCCTCTCCAAGCGGCTGCCCGCGCACGCCCGCGCCGGCGTGCGGCTGTCGCTGTCGAAGATCGCCACCGTGAAGATGGTCGTGCGGGACGGTTCGCGTGTGGTCTGGACCAACACCGCCACCGTCGAAGGCGGCAAGCCGCGGCTGCTGTGGGTGACGCCCGCCAAGGGCGGGAGGTTCACCGTCGCGCTCACCGCCACCGACCTCGCGGGCAACGCGGCCGCCGCCGAAGGCACCGTCACCGTGAGCGGCCGTTAGCCATCTGCGGCGAGCCTAGACTGGGCCGGTGAGCCCGAAGCCGATGAGGCCCGACCCGTGCGCGCCACCACTCCCGCGGCCCGCGCCGAGCCTGCGCCGATGAACCGTCTCGCGCGGGCCTGGCGGGCGCTCGCGGCCGAGCGGCGGGCGGCCGCGCTGCTCTCGGCGGGGCTGTTCGCCTCGATGTTCCTGCACTGGTACAGCAAGACGGACACGCTCGTCGTGCACGGCACCGCCAAGGCGACCGAAACCAGCCTCAGCGCCTTCCAGGCGTTCTCGTTCGTGGAGGCCGCCGTGCTGCTCGTCAGCGCCGGCGTGCTCACGATGCTGTTCGCGCGCGCCGAGGGCCGCCACTTCCAGGTGCCGGGGGGCGACGGCCTGATCGTGATGATCGCCGGCGGCTGGGCGGCGTTGCTGATCTTCTACCGCATGCTCGACAAGCCGGGCCTGCACGGCAACGCGCGCGTCACCGCCACCGTCGGGGTCGAGTGGGGCATCTTCGTGGCGCTGCTGCTCGCGCTCGGCCTGCTCGCCGCCGGACGCCGCATCAGGGCGCACGAACGCCCCGAGCCGCCGCTGCTGCGCGCACGCGCGCCGCTCGCGCACGAGCCCCCGCCGCCGCTCGCGCACGAGCCCGCGACGCCGCTCGAGCAGGAGCCGCCGACCGTGGTCGCCTCGGCCCGCGCGCCGCGGCCGGCGGCGGCGAGCGCGGCGGGCCGCCGCCGGCCGCGCTATCCGCCGGCGCCGGCGAGGGCAGGGGCGAAGGCGAGGGGCGAGCAGCTGTCCTTCGAGGACCCGCCCGCGGGCGAGGGCTGAGCGGGCGACGCGCGGCGCAGCCGGACGCTCGGCAAACGCGCTCGCCGACGGCGGCGCTCGCGGGCGCGCCGCATATCATGGACCGCACATGAGCGCCGCCCCATCGCCCGAGCCGACCTCCGTGCAGGAGGTGTCCGACGGGCTGCGCGCGGTCGGCTACCTGCCCGGCGAGTCCACCGCGCTGGTTGCGTTCCTGGCGACCAGGCTGGGCAAGCCCGTGCTGGTGGAGGGCCCGGCCGGGGTCGGCAAGACCGAGCTGGCCAAGGCGCTTGCGGCCTTCCTCGGCCGCGAGCTGGTGCGCCTGCAGTGCTACGAGGGCCTGGACGAGGCCAAGGCGCTGTACGAGTGGAACTACCGCAAGCAGCTGCTGCGCATCCAGGCCGAGGCGTCCGGCACCGGCTGGGAGGCGGTGCAGGAGGACATCTTCGGCGAGGAGTTCCTGCTGGCGCGGCCGCTGATGAGCGCGATCGCCTCCGAGCAGCCGGTGGTGCTGCTGATCGACGAGATCGACAAGACCGACCAGGAGTTCGAGGCGATGCTGCTCGAGGTGCTCTCGGACTTCCAGATCTCGATCCCCGAGCTGGGACGGGTCGAGTCGCGAACGCATCCGATCGTGCTGCTCACCTCGAACAACTCGCGCGAGCTGACCGAGGCGCTCAAGCGCCGCTGCCTGTACCTGTGGCTCGACTACCCCGAGCTCGAGCACGAGCTCGAGATCGTGCGCCTGCACACGCCCGAGCTGCCCGAGACCGTGGCGCGACGGCTGGTGGAGGTGATCGGCATGGTGCGCGAGCTCGACCTGAAGAAGCCGCCCTCGATCGCCGAGTCGATCGACTGGGCGCGCGCGCTGCTGCTGCTCGGCGTCAAGGACATCGACGCCGACACGTTCACCGAGACGATGTCGGTGATCGTCAAGCACCGCACCGACATGGACGTGGTGGCCGAGCGCGTGGGCGTGAAGCTGCGCGCGCCCGCCGCGGATGCCGCCTGAGGGCCTGCCCGCCCACATCCTCGAGTTCGGCGAGGAGCTGCGCGGCGAAGGCGTCGCCGTCGGCACCTCGGAGATGCTTGACGCCTTCGCCGCGCTGCGCGAGATCAGCTGGCGCGCGCAGGCCGACTTCCGCGAGGCGCTCGCCGCCACGCTCGCCAAGAGCCAGGAGGACCGGCGCATCTTCGAGCTCGTGTTCGAGCGTTACTTCTTCCGCGCGGTGGAGATCGCCGCCGTGCGCGAGGGGGTGCGCGAGGAGGACCTGGCCGCGCTGGCCGAGCTCGGCGAGGCGGAGTTGGAGGAGCTGCGCATGCAGATCGCCGCGGCCGTGCGCGACGGCGCCGAGGGTGCGATGCGCGACCTCGCGCGCATGGCGATCGCGGCCTTCGCGCGCCGCCAGGAGGGCTCGGGGGTGATCGGCGTGGACGTGCAGCGCATCCGCCGCGCGCTGGGCCTGCGCGCGGAGCCGCAGCCCGAGCTGCCGCCCGCGGACCCGCGCAGCGAGGGCCTGCCGCGCGAGGCGCTCAGGCGCTTCGAGGCGCTGCTGCGGCGCGAGCTCGAGCGCGACCAGATCGAGCGCACCGGCAAGCTGCCGCCGGCGCGGCCGCTGGGGGAGCTCGACCGCGCGCTGCCGTCGGGGCCGCTCGCCGACCTCGCCGCCGTGCACCGGGTGGTGGCGCAGCTGCGCCGGCGGCTGGCCACGCAGGGCATGCAGGCGCGCGGGCACCGCCGCCACGCCCACGTGGACGTGCGCCGCACGATGCGCGCCTCGCTGCAGACCGGCGGCGTGCCGGTGGAGCTGAAGTTCCGCCCCCGCCGCCCCAAACGCCCGGAGATCTTCGTGCTGTGCGACGTGTCCACCAGCGTCACCTCGGCATCGGTGTTCTTCCTGTCGGTCCTGCACGCCCTGCACGACACCTTCCGCAAGATGCGCTCGTTCGTGTTCATCGAGCGCATCTCCGAGGTCACCGACGTCTTCGAACGCGAGCGCGACTTCAAAGCGGTGAGCGAGCGCATCTCCAGCGACGCGGGCGTCGCGGACATCTCCGGCTACACCGACTACGGGCGCGTGTGGTCGGAGTTCCTGCACCAGGTCGAGGACGAACTGCACCCGCGCGCCACCGTGATCGTGCTGGGCGACGCGCGCACCAACGGGCGCGACCCGCGCGCGGACGTGTTCGCGCGCATCGCCGCGCGCGCCGGGCGCACCTTCTGGCTGAACCCCGAGCCGCGCCTGTACTGGAACTACGGCGACTCCGTGATCGCCGCCTACGAGGAGTTCTGCACCGCCTTCGAGTGCTGGACCACGCCGCAGCTCGAGGACTTCGTGCGCGCGCTCACGCGCCCGGCGCTCAGCGCGTAGCGCACGGCCGCCGCGCGCTAGCATCGTGCCCCAGAGCAGACACCAGGGGGGCTGGCGGGAAAGCCGGCTGAGATGGCGCACAGGAACCACTCCCCGGCGCCGACCCTTAGAACCTGTGGGGTAATGCCCGCGAAGGGAGCGAAGTGCCGACCGAACTGCAATCTCGCCCACAGCCCCGAGACGGGCGGCTCGCTCGCTCCGGCGCGGGCGAGCTCGCGCAGGCCGGCGCCTCCGCGGCAGCGCTCGAGGGCGTGAGCCGCAGCTACCGCGCGCCGGCGCGCGGCGGCCTGCGCCGCCGCAGCCGCGGCGAGCGCGCGGTGCAGGCACTCGGTGGAATGTCGCTGGCGGTGGCGCCGGGGGAGCTGGTGGCGGTGGTGGGGCCGAGTGGCTGCGGCAAGAGCACGCTGCTGGAGCTGATGTGCGGGCTGCAGCGGCCCGACGCGGGCACGGTGGCGTGCCTGCCGGCGGTGCTGATGCCCCAGCGCGACCTGCTGCTGGGGTGGCTCGGCGCGCTCGACAACGCCGCGCTGGGGGTGCGCATCGCGGGGGCGTCGCGGGCGCAGGCGCGCGAGCGCGCCGGCGCGCTGTTCGCCGAGCTCGGCCTCGACGGCTTCCAGCGCGCGCGCCCGCACGAGCTCTCCGGCGGCATGCGCCAGCGCGTGGCGTTCGCGCGCACGCTGCTGTCGGGCAAGCCACTGCTGTGCCTGGACGAGCCGTTCGGGGCGCTCGACGCGATCACGCGCGCGCAGATGCAGGACTGGCTGGCGGCGGTGCTGGCGCGCGAGCGCCGCACCGTGGTGCTGGTGACGCACGACGTGGAGGAGGCGGCGCTGCTGGCCGACCGCGTGCTGGTGCTCTCGCCGCGTCCGGGGCGCGTGCTCGCCGAGATCCCGGTGCAGACGCCGCGCCCGCGCGCGCGCACCGCCCCCGCGGTGCTCGAGGCGCGCCGGCGCGCCCTGGCGGAGCTGGGCATGGGAGCGACCGCGTGAACGGCGCCGGCGCTCGCGCGCGCGCGTCGAGCCTGTGGGCGCCGCTGGCGCTGGTGGCGGCGCTGCTGGCGGCGTGGGAGCTGTACGCGGACTTCTCGAGCGTGCAGGAAGACCTGCTGCCGGCGCCGCACGCGGTGGCGAGCGCGCTGTGGCACAACGGCGGGATGATCTGGCGCAACTTCGCGGTCACCGCCGAGCAGGTGGTGCTGGGGCTCGCGCTGGCGCTGGCCGGCGGCTTCGCGCTGGCCGTGGCGATCCACCTGCTTCCGCTGCTGCGGCGGGCCGTGTACCCATTGGCGGTGGGCTCGCAGGCGGTGCCGATCCCGGTGGTGGGCGTGCTGCTGGTGTTCTGGTGGGGGTTCGGCATCTTCCCCAAGCTGGTGGTGATCGCGCTGATCTGCTTCTTCCCGGTGGTGGTGGCCACCGTCGACGGGCTCGCGTCGGTGGACCCCGAGCAGCCCAAGCTGATGCGCACGCTCGACGCCTCGCGCTGGCAGACGTTCCGCTTCGCGGAGCTGCCGGCGGCGCTGCCGGCGGCGCTCAGCGGCGCGCGCATCGCGCTCGCGGTGGGCGTGATCGGCGCCTTCATCGCCGAGACCAGCACTCCCACCGGCGAAGCCTACGCGGGGCTCGGGCACGAGATCATGACCGACGCCGGCGGCTTTCAGACCCCCCGCGCGTACGCCGCCACCGCCGTCTTGTTCGCGTTCGCGATCGCCTGCTTCTACGCGCTGGCGCTGGCCGAACACGCGCTCGTCCCCTGGCACACCCGACCCCGAGGAGAGACGACTTGAGACACCGACTGGGAAGGTCGCGGCGGACGCTCGCGATCGCGGGCCTCGCGCTCGCGCTGTGCCTGGCCGCCTGCGGCACCAAGCAGGAAACGCTGACGGCGGCGCACACCAAGCGCTTCACGGTGATGCTCGACTGGTTCCCCAACGCCGACCACGCGGCGCTGTACGAGGCGATCGCGAAGGGCTACTTCCGCGCGGTGGGGTTGGAAGTGGACCCGATCGCCCCCTCGGAAACCGCCGAACCGCTGAAGCTGCTGGCCGCCGGCAAGCTCGACATGGCGATCTCCTATGAGCCCCAGGTGCTGCTCGCCCGCGACCAGGGCCTGAAGGTGGTGTCCGTCGCCGCGCTCGTGCAGCGCCCGCTCACGTCGATCATCGCCCTGCCGGAAGCGCACGTGGGCTCGGTGGCGCAGCTCGCCGGCAAGACCGTCGGCACCGCCGGCATCCCCTACCAGGCGGCGATGCTGCGCACGATCCTCCAGCACGCCAAGCTGCCGGCGTCGAAGGTCAAGGAAGTGAACGTCGGCTTCGACCTCGTGCCCGCGATGCTGTCCGGGAAGGTCGCCGCCACGCTCGGCGGCTATTGGAACTACGAGGCGGTCCAGCTGAAGCTGATGCACAGGCACCCGCTGGTGATCCCGGTCGACGAAGCCGGCGTGCCGAGCTACGACGAGCTCGTGCTCGCCGTCCGCCAGGACGAGGCGCGCTACGACGGCGTCGACCTGCGCTCCTTCCTGCAGGCGCTCAGCCGCGGCGAGCGCGCCGTGCGCGCCGACCCCGCCGCCGCCGCCGCGGCGGTCATGAAGGCCAACCCCTCGCTCGAAGCCAAGCTCCAGCTCGAATCGATCAAGCAGACGCTGCCGGCGGCGCAGCCGAGCGACCCCGGCGATCCCTACGGCTGGCAGGACCCCTCCGCCTGGGCCGCGTTCGGGCAGTGGATGTACTCGCACGGCCTGCTCCGGCACGACCCCGGCGCCGGGCTGCCCCCCTTCACCAACGAGTTCCTGCCGGGGCAGGGCATCAGGTGAGCGCGAGGCGGCGCGTCCGGTGAGCTCCGAACGCGGGCGGCGAGGAGGCATGCGCGCCATGCAGTTCGAGGGCGTCGAGCGGCCGCTGCGGGCGGTCGAGCGGGCGATCCCCGAGCCGGGGCCGGGGCAGCTGCTGATCCGCGTGCAGGCCTGCGGCGTGTGCCGCACCGACCTGCACCTGCTCGACGGCGAGGTTGAGATCGCGCGGCCGCCGCGCATCCTCGGCCACCAGATCGTGGGCACCGTCGAGCGGCGCGGCGCCGGCGGCGAGGACCCGCTGCGCGCCGGTGAGCGCGAGCCGGGCGAGCAGCCCCGGCGCGTGGGCGTGCCGTGGCTCGGCTGGACCTGCGGCGAGTGCGTCTACTGCCTCAGCGGCCGCGAGAACCTGTGTCCCAACGCGCGCTTCACCGGCTGCGACATCGACGGCGGCTTCGCCGAGTACGCGCTAGCCGACGAGCGCTACTGCTTCGAGCTCCCCGAGAGCTACCCCAGCGAGCAGGCCGCGCCGCTGCTGTGCGCCGGCCTGATCGGCTACCGCGCGCTGCGCATGTGCGGCGATGCCCGCAGCATCGGGCTCTACGGCTTCGGCGCCGCCGCGCACATCCTCGCCCAGGTCTGCCGCGTGGGCGGCGAGGTCGCCGACGGCATGCCCGAGCGCCGCGTGTTCGCCTTCACCCGTGCCGGCGACGCGGCGGCGCAGTCGTTCGCGCTGGAGCTCGGCGCCGAGTGGGCCGGCGCCGCCGGGGAGCAGCCGCCCGAGCCGCTCGAGGCCGCCATCGTGTTCGCCCCCGCCGGCGAGCTGGTGCCGGCCGCGCTGCGCGCGCTGGCCCCCGGCGGCGTGGTCGTCTGCGGCGGCATCCACATGAGCGACATCCCCTCCTTCCCCTACTCGATCCTGTGGCAGGAGCGCAGCGTGCGCTCGGTCGCCAACCTCACCCGCCGCGACGGCGAGGAGATGCTCGCGCTCGCCCCCAAGGTGCCGGTGCGCACGCACGTCACCGTCTACCCGCTGGAGCGGGCCAACGAGGCGCTCGCCGACCTGCGCGCCGGCCGCTTCACCGGCGCCGCCGTGCTGGTCCCCTGAGCGAGGCCAGGATGTCGGAATGATTCGGTAAGCGCTCGTGCGTTGGTGTATTGTCCGTCGGGGCGATTTTGCCGAGACGAGGGGACATGGCGAGCGCGAACGCAGACAGGATGAGGTGGATGCGGGGTCCGTCGACCCCGATGCGCGGCGCGCTGCTCGGGCTGCTGCTCGAACGACCCGGACACGGCGGCGATCTCGCCAACCGGCTCGCGGCGCGGCTCGGCGAGACCTGGCGGGTGGACACCAACGACGTCTACCGCCTGCTGGAGCAGCTGGAGAAGACCGGCCTGGCGCAGTCGCGCGACGAGCCCAAGCGCAACAACCACAGGCGCACCCACCTCGTCTACTACCCCACGGAGGAGACCTCGGAGGCGCTGACGCTGTGGATGGAGACACTGCTGCCGCGCGAGCCGGTGCGCCTGGGCCTGCAGGCGAAGCTGTCGGTGGCGCGCGAACAGGACGCGCCGCGGCTGCTGCAGGCGCTGAAAGCGTACGAGCGCGAGTGCCTGATGCTGGCGCAGCTGGTCGGACCCACCGATGGGCGCGGGCGCTCCTGGACCGCGCTGTGCATGGACTGCACGCGCGAAGCGGTGTACGCACAGCTGCAGACCGAGATAGACTGGGCGCAGCGCACGCGCCGTCGCATCAACGAGCACCTCGAACAAGCCCGCTAGCCGCGCGCGAGATGGCTTCGCTGCTCTCCTTCGCGAACGTCAGCAAGCGCTATGGCGACGGCGGCCGCGAGATCTGCGTGCTCGACGGCGTCTCGATGGAGATCGACGCCGGCGTCTCGGTGGGCGTGTGGGGCACGCGCCGCTCCGGCAAGTCCACGCTGCTGCGGTTGGCCGCCGGCATCGCCCTGCCCGACTCCGGCGCCGTGCGCTTCTGCGGGCGCAACCTCGCGCAGATGTCCGGCGGCCAGCGCAGCCGGCTGCTGCGAGGGGAGATCGCGTTCATGTCGGCGGGCGACTGGCGCGCGCACCCCGGCGAGAGCGTGATCGACCACGTGGCCACGTCGCTCGGCAGCGAGGGGCTGACGATGCGCGAGGCACGCCGCCGCGCGATGCAGGTGCTCGACCGCGTCGAGATCGGAGCCGCCTGCGCGGAGGAGCGCACCACCGCGCTGTCGCTGAACGAGCGCGCACGGGTGATGCTGGCGCGCGCGCTGGCGCGCGAGCCGCGCATGCTGGTGCTCGACGAACCGGCGCTGCTGCCCAACCTGGGCGATCGCGACCGCTTCTACGCGCTGCTGCGCGCGGCCGCGCAGGAGCGCGGGACCGCGGTGCTGATGGCCTCCGAGGAAATGGCCGCGCTCCAAGGCGTGTCGGTGCTGATGTCGATCGCCGACGGCGAAGTCGTGTCCACCGATCGCAGCGGCACCGTCGTGCCGATGCCGGGACGCCGGCGCCTCGGCGCGGAGCGTCCCGCGCGGTGAGCACGCTCGCGCTGCGTGAGGTCGTCAAGCACTTCGCGAGCGACGCCGAGACGATCAGGGCCGTCGACGGCGTGTCGCTGACGGTCTCGGCGGGCGAGTTCGTCGCCCTCTACGGCCCCAGCGGCTCGGGCAAGACCACGCTGCTGATGCTGGCCGCGGCGCTCAGCTCGCCGGACAGCGGCAGCGTGAGCTTCGACGGGCGCGAGCTCGCGCGCATGTCCGCCCGCGAGGCCGCGCTCTACCGCCGCCGCGATGTCGGCTTCGTCTTCCAGGCCTTTCACCTGATGGCGCACACCTCGGCGCTCGACAACGCCACCATCAAGCTCACCGGCGACGGCTGTACGCTGCGCGAGGGCCGGCGCCGGGCGCTGCCGTGGCTGGAGCGCGTGGGCCTCGGCGGGCGCATGCAGCACACACCCGAGCAGCTGTCGATGGGCGAGCGCCAGCGCGTGGCGATCGCCCGCGCGCTCGCCAACGAACCGCGCCTGCTGCTGGCCGACGAGCCCACCGGCAACCTCGACTCCGCCCGCAGCAAGGAAATACTTACGCTGATGCGCGACCTCTGCCACGAGCGGGACATCCCGGTGCTGCTCGTCACCCACGATCACGACGCGGTCGAGTACGTCGACCGCGTGCACACGCTGCGCGACGGCCACATGGTCGACGGGCTCGACCCGAAGCTGGCAGCGACCTTGTCGTGAGGAACCCGCTGAACCCCCCCGTGGCGGGGGTGCGCGTGAGCATGCTCGCCCATCTGTACGGCGTGCGACTGCGCTCGCACGCCGTACAGGAGCTGCTGGCCGCCAGCGGCATCGCGGTGGGCGTGGCGCTCGTGCTCGGCGTGCTGGTGGCCAACGCCAGCCTCACCGGCTCGGCCGCCGAGCTCAACCACGAGCTGGTGGGCTCCGCTCGCCTGGAGCTCGCCGCGCGTTCCTCCGACGGCTTCCAGCAGAGCCTGCTGGAATCGACGCGCGCGCTCGCCGGCGTGCGCCTGGCGGCGCCGGTGCTGCGCGAGGACATCGCCCTGGTCGGGCCGCACGGGCGCACCTCCGTGCAGCTGCTGGGCGTGACCGGCGCGGTCCTGCACCTGGGCGGCTTCGCCGCCCGCGCGCTCGGCGTCAGCGGCTTCAGCTTCGGTCCGGGGCTGCTGCTTCCGCAGAGCGTGGCGCGCGAGATCGGCGTGGAACCGGGCGAACGCGTGAGCGTGCGCGCCTTCGGCTCCACCCACGCGGTCAAGGTCACGGCGATCCTCAAAGATCCTCCCTTCGGCGCGCTCGCGGCCAGCCCGGTGGCCGTCAGCATGCTCGCCAGCGCCCAGCGGCTGGCCGGCCTGCAGGGACGGCTCACGCAGATCCTGGTCCAGCCCCGACCGGGGGCGCTCGCCTCGGTCGCCGGCGGACTGCGCAGGCTCGCGGGCGGGCGCATCAGCGTGGTTGCGGCCGACGACGAGCTGCGGCTGCTCGAAGAGGCGATCAAACCCAACGACGAGTCGACCTCGCTGTTCGCCGCGATCAGCGTGATGGTCGGCTTCCTGCTGGCGCTGAACGCGATGCTGCTGACCGTGCCCGAGCGGCGGCGCTTCGTCGCGGACCTGCGCCTGCAGGGCTACGACTGGCGGCAGATCCTGGTGCTGCTCGTGTTCCAGGCGAGCGTTCTCGGCCTGGTCGGCTCGAGCCTTGGCGTGGCGCTCGGCGGCATCATCTCGCACGCCTTCCTGCACCGCATCCCCACCTATCTGACCACCGCCTTCCCGGTGGGCAGCCAGGAGACGCTGCACCTGGGCACGATCGCCGTGGCGCTCGGCTGCGGCGTGCTGGCGACGATGCTCGCGTCGCTCTCGCCGGTGCTCGACCTGCGCCCGCAGCGCCCCACCGACGCCATCTTCCGCGACCGCTCCGACGGTGGCGAGGTGCTCGCACGCGCCACGATCTTGAAGCTCTCGCTGATCGGCGGCGCCCTGCTGGTCGCGATCACGGTGCTGATCGCGCTGGCGCCCCGCCTGACGATCGTCGGCGGCATGGCGCTCGCGCTCACCGCCCTGCTGGCGATCCCGGCGCTGTTCGCCGCAGCGGCCCGCGTGCTGCAGCTCGCCGCCGAGCGCCTGCCCAGCAGCTCGCTGATCGTCGTCGTCTCGGAGCTGCGCACGGTCACCATGCGCACGGTGGCGCTCGCCGGCATCGCCGCCCTGGCCGTCTACGGCAGCGTTGCCATCGGCGGCGCCCGCGCGGACCTCCTGCGCGGCCTCGACGCCAGCTTCGGCGAATACCTGAACCCGGCACAGCTGTGGGTCACCACGGGCGGCAACGACCTCACCACCAACGCCTTCGCCGCCGAAGGCACGCCCGCGGCGATCTCGCGCCTGCCCGCGGTGAGCTCCGTGCGCATCTACCGGGGAAGCTTCCTCGACGTCGGCCGGCGGCGCATGTGGATCATCGGCAGGCCGGCCGCCGACGAACCGCTGGTGCCGGCCACGCAGCTGCTGCACGGCAGCGTCGCGCAGGCGAGCGCACGGCTGCGCGCCGGCGGCTGGGCGACCGTGTCCGGCGGCTTCGCCTCCGAACGGCGCCTCGCGGTGGGCAGCTACTTCACGCTGCCCACGCCAACCGGCCGCGCCCGCCTGCGCGTGGCCGCGATCACCACCAACCTCGGCTGGTCGCCCGGCGCGATCATCATGGGCGCGAGCGACTACGGCCGCTGGTGGGGCACCGCGCAGCCGAGCGCCCTGGAGATCAACCTGCGCCCGGGCGTCGGCGAAGCGGCCGGCAGGGCGGCGGTGCTGGGCGCGATCGCGGCGCGGCCGGGGCTGGGCGTGTTCACGTTGCGCGAACGCGAACGCCAGTACGACGCCAACGCCCGCCAGGGCCTCTACGCGCTCAGCGAAATCTCGCTGCTGCTGCTGATCGCCGCGGCGCTGGCGGTGGCCTCCGCGCTGAGCGCCGCGATCTGGCAGCGACGGGCGCGCCTGGCCTCGCTCAAGATCCAGGGCTATGACACCGCCCAGCTGTGGCGCGCGCTGCTGCTCGAGAGCGCGATCGTGCTCGGCATCGGTTGCGCGATCGGCGCCGTGGTGGGTGTGTACGGGCATGCGCTCGCCAGCCGCTGGCTGCGCCTGCAGACGGGCTTTCCGGCGCCGTTTGCGATCGGCGCCGGCAAGGTGATGGTTACGCTGGCGCTGCTCGCGGCGATCGCGCTCGCCGTGATCGCGCTGCCGGGGCTCGCCGCGGCGCGCTCGCCGGCGCGGGCGAGCCTTCAGGAGTGACTATCAAGGTGGCGCTCAGGCAAACAAAACTGTTCTGGTGGTTGCTCCCAGCCGGAGTCGGCTCGCCCTGGCCAGCGCCTTCGCCGGCACCGCCACCAGATACTGGCTCGGGGTCTTTCCGCTGGTGGCGCGCGAGCTGCACCGCTGGAACGTGAGGGCCAGGCAGATCAACGACCCGGTGCTGCGCCAGCTGGCGCTCGTCACGCAGCGCGCCGAGCGCGGCAACTACGAAGGGGCCGCCGCCTACGCCGCGCTCGCGCCGCACGCCTATCGCGCGCGCGTGGTGCGGGCGGTGGTCGCCTTCCAGACGACCTACGACTACGTCGACACGCTCGCCGAGCAGCCCAACGACGACCCCGTGGCAAATGGCCGCCAGCTGCACCTCGCGCTGCTGAGCGCGCTGGACCTCGGCGCCGGACAGCCGGACTACTACCGCCTCCATCGCCAGCGCGGCGACGGCGGCTACATGCGCAAGCTCGTGCAGACCTGCCGCGAGGCGCTCGGCACGCTGCCGTCCTACCCCGCCATCGCCGAGCCCGCGCGGCACGCCGCCCGCAGCATCGTCGCCTACCAGAGCCTCAACCACGCCCAGGCGGCGGGGCGCCCGCGCGCGCTCGCGCGCTGGGGAGCTGCGGCGGCCCCGCCCGGCACCGGCCTGCGCTGGTGGGAGGCGGCCGCCGGCGGCGCGTCCTCTATGACGGTGTTCGCGCTGATCGCCGCCGCCGCCCGCCCTGGACTCAGCGAAGCCGAGACGACGGCCACGCACGACGCCTACTTCCCCTGGATCAGCGCCCTGCACGTGCTGCTCGACAGCCTCATCGACCGCGCCAGGGACCTCGAGCACGGCCACCACAACCTGATCGACCACTACTCCTCGCTGGCCGAAGCGGCGCACCGGTTGGGGTGGATCGCCGGCCGCGCGATGCGCGCCGCCGAGGCCCTGCCCAACGGAGCGACCCACGCGCTGATCCTGGCGGCGATGGCCAGCTACTACCTGTCGGCGCCCACCGGCACCGCCACCGCCACGCTGCCCGTGGCCCAGCGCGTGCTCGAGGCGATGGGTGCGCTGGCGACGCCCACGATGGCTGTGCTGAGGGCGCGCAGGACCGCCACGCGCCTGCTCTCCAACGGTCGCGCCAGGACGGCTCCGCACTCTTGAAACTCAAGTATTGGACTTTCCCCTTGTTCTGGGAGGCCCGCCTCGGCGATCATTCCGATTGCGTGAAACCTGGACTCACGCGTGGCCACGCAAGGCAGCGCCAGGTCCAGATCCCGCTTTCGTCTCGCCAGTGACCGGGCCGGGCGCCGAGCGCCCGGCCCGCGTGTATCGAGCCGAGATATATATGACGGCCAGTGGCATCTCGATAGAGCTCACGCGATCGCAGATCGATCAAGTCGTGCGCCGCGGCGCGGAGGCCGACGGCGTGGCGAGCCTGCTGCACGGCCTGCCGGGCCGCGCCCGCGCCTCCGACTTCGCCGCCCTGGCAGAAAGCCCGCGCCTGTCGCGCTCGCTGCTGCTCGGCCTGCTGGTGCTGGCCTGCTTCCCTGCGGACGGCGGCGAGCTGACCGTCACCGACGTGGCCGAGCGCCTGCAGCTCAGCCCCAGCACCACCCACCGCTACATGAGCACGCTGCTGGCCGCCGGGCTGCTGGACCAGGACCCGCGCTCGCGGCGCTACCGCATCCCGGTCTCCGACTAGCGCCCGGCCGCGGGCGGGCGCTCGCGGGCGTCAGGTCGTCGCTTGGAACCCGGCGAGCATGTGGGCGCCGGCGAGTCCCGCCCACTCGCCGTAGGGCGCGAAGTGCTCGCGCACCTGCTGTTCGCTCGCGCGCACGTGCGGGTCTCCCCCCGAGAGCCTGCGCCCCACCAGCTTCAGGAAGGCGAGGTCCCCCGCGGGCAGCTGGTCGTGGCGGCCCTGGCCGTGCAGCGCCAGCTTCTCCACCGTCCACGGCCCGATGCCCTCGATCGCGCGCAGCCGCCGCCAGCCGGCCTCCGGCGCGTGCCCGTGCAGCTCCACGCGACCGCGCGCCACCTCGCGCGCCGCGCGCACCAGCGTCAGCGCGCGCGAGCCGGCCAGGTCGAACGACTCCAGCAGCGCCGGCGCCGTGCCAGCGATCACCGAGGCCTCCGGCAGGTCGCGTAGGCGCCCGTCGAGCCCGTCCCAGTCGGGGGCGCGGCGGCCCAGCGCGGCCACCAGCCTGCGCTCGATCGCGGCCGCCCGCTCGTACTCGATCAGCTGTTCGCAGATCGCCCAGGCGAGCGCCTCGAAGGGCTCCGGCCGGCGCCGCACCCGCAGCCACGGCCGCCTGCGCAGCGAACGGCCGATCAGCGGGTCGCGCCAGAAGCGGGCCAGGAACGCCCGCAGGTCGTCGTCCACGCCCAGCGCGAAGCGCATGCGCTCGATGCCGTACCTCGCGCCAGCGCGCGTGGCCGCGCGCGCGCCGAACAGCACGAGCCCGCTGCGCGACTGCGCCACCCGCACCAGCACCGGCTGGCCCTCGTGATGCAGCAGGCGTTCGAGCACGCCGCCGCGCCGGCGCGTCATGCCGTCGAGGCCACCCGTGCGCGGCAGGGCGAACGCGCCCGCGCCGCCCGGCGGCGCGACCTCCACGCGCAGCTCCACGCGCCCCGCCAGCGCCGTCGTCCTCAGCGCTCGGAGCTCGATCCGAGCAGGTGCACGTCCACCAGCAGCGAGCGGCTGCCCACGATCTGCACCAGCTCGAGCGCGCGCGGGCCGCGCCCGGCGCCGCCGCGCTTGGCCGCGCGCCGGGCGCGCCGTGAGAGCGGCTTGCTCGTCGCGCGCCGCCGGCGCCGCCGCACCAGCCCCGCCATCGCCGCGCCGGCGACGAAGCCGCTCGCTGCCACCGCCGCCGCCTGCACCGCCGGCAGCGTCCCGACCGCCGCCTGCGCGAGCGCCCCCTGCTGCGCGGCCGCCGGGGCGACGCCCGCGCCCGACGCCGGCACCGGCAGCGCCCGCGGCTCCTCCTCCCCGGACTGCGCGTCCCGCGCCGAGGCGTCGCGCTCCGTGCCGGGATCGCAGGCGTCGATCATGCCGCGGAGTCTAGAGCGCGGCCCAGACCGCTCGCTACAGCAGCCGCTCGTACACCCGGTAGCGCTTGACGACGCGCCCGCCCATCGCTTCCATGCCGCGGTTCATCGGCTCGTTGGTCTCGAGGATCCAGCCCATCTCGCCGCCCTTCTGGGGCCGCGCCAGCGCGGCGTTGAAATGCTCCACGTACAGCTTCGCCGCCACGCCGGTGTGCTGGTACTCCGGCTTGACCCCCAGCCAGCCGACGCGCACGCGGTCGATGATGCGCGCTTTGTTGAGGAAGTACCACCAGCCGAACGGCAGCAGCCGCCCGTTCATCTTCTCGAGGATCTGGTTGGGGTCGGGGATCGTCATCGCGATCCCCACCGTCTCGCCGGTGTCTTCCCTCTCGGCGATGAAGAACCAGTGCTTGTCGAACACCAGGTGCAGCTCCTGGGCGAGCGCGTCGAGGTCCTTCTTGGAGTAGGGCACGAAGTCCCAGTTCTCAGACCAGGCCGAGTTGTAGATCTCGGCGAACGCGTCGAGGTCTTTGCGCAGCTGGCGGCGTCGCATCGAGCGCACGCGGATGCCGTGCTCGGATTGCACCTTCTCGGCCAGCTCGAAGATCACCGGCAGCACGCGATCGCGGTCGGCAACCTCGAGGTTCCACATCAGCAGGTCCATCGCCTTGCTCAGCCCGGCCTGCTCGCAGCGCTGCTGGTAGTAGGGCGGGTTCCACGGCTGAGCGACCATCGGGCGCAGCTCGAAGCCCTCGATCAGCACGCCGCTTTCGTCGTTCATCGTGAAGCTGGCGGGACCCACCATGCGTTCGGCGCCGCGCTCGCGCAGCCAGGCGGCGGCGGCCTCCAGCAACGCCTCCAGCGCCTGCGCGTCGTCCTCGAACTCGAGGAAGCCGAACCAGCCCCAGGTCTTCTGCCGGTGCTCGTTGAAGGCGTGGTTGACGTGCGCGCTGATGCGGCCCACCACGCGCCCGCCGCGGCGCGCCAGGAAGTACTCCGCTTCGCCGTGCGTGAAGAAGGCGTTCATGCGCCGGCTCAGGAACAGCCGCCGCTCGAGCCGCAGCGGCGGCACCCACGGCGGCTGGCTAGCATGCAGGCGGTACGGCAGCTCGATGAAGGCCCTCAGGTCCCGCCCACCGCAGACCGGGTCGACCTGCACAGCCCCTGTCGTCGCGCTCACATCGACCGCCATCGCCGCGCCAGCCTACATGCCAACATCGATCGACGTATTCGCCAAGGTCCGCGGCCACGAGCGCGAGCAGCTGCTGCGGGCCGCGCGCGAGGCCGGCCTGATGCCCTACTTCCGCACGGTCTCCTCGCCGGCGATGCCGGTGGTCGAGATGGAGGGCGCGCCGCGCATCATGCTGGCCTCCAACAACTACCTCGGGCTCACCGCCGACGAGCGCGTGATGCAGGGCGCGCAGGACGCGCTGCACCGCTACGGCACCGGGCTCACCGGCTCGCGCCTGCTCAACGGCACCACGCCGCTGCACCTGGAGCTGGAGCGCGAGCTGGCGGAGTGGATGCAGAGCGAGGACGCGATCGTGTTCACCACCGGCCACCAGGCCAACGTGGGCACGCTCGGCACGCTGCTGGGACCCGCCGACACCGTGATCGTGGACTCCGCCGACCACGCCTCGATCCTCGACGGCGCGCTCATCTCCAAGGCCAAGATGCGCCCCTTCCGCCACGGGCGCCTGGACAAGCTCGAGCGCGCGCTCGAGCGCGGCGAGCACGACGGCGGCGGCGTGCTGGTGGTGGTGGACGGCGTGTTCTCGATGGAGGGCGACCTGGCGCCGCTGGTGGAGATCGCCGAGCTGTGCGCGCGCCACGGCGCGCGGCTGATGGTCGACGAGGCGCACGCCGCCGGCGTGCTCGGCGCGCGCGGCGCCGGCGCCAGCGAGCTGCTGGGCGTGGAGGACAGCGTGGACCTGCGCATGGGCACCTTCTCCAAGTCGCTGGCCGCCTGCGGCGGCTTCGTGGCCGGTCCGGCGGAGGTGATCGACTATCTGCGCATCGCCTCGCGGCCGTTCCTGTTCACCGCCTCGGCCGTGCCCGCCGCGCTGGGGGCGGCGCTGGCCGCGCTGCGAATCGTGCGCTCCACGGAGGGGCCGGCGCTGCTCGCGGCGGTGCTCGAGCGCGCCCGCTACCTCGCCGACGGCCTGCAGGCGCTCGGCTATCGCACGCTGCAGGGCGAGCCGGTGCGCAGCGGCCCCGCGCCCGACGCGCCGCTCGAGCGCTTCACCACGCCGATCGTGCCTGTGCTGGTCGGCGACGACTGGCGCGCGGCGCTGCTGTGGCGCGCGCTCTACGACGGCGGCGTGTTCACCAACTGCGCGCTGCACCCCGCGGTGCCGCCGGGCGGGGCGCTGCTGCGCACGAGCGTGATGGCCACGCACGACACCGCCACGCTCGACCGCGCGCTCGAGGTCTTCGCGCGCGTCAAGCGCGAGTTCGAGTCAGAGCACGGCCCGCTGCCGGCGCCCGCCGCACGCTGAGCGACGCCTGCCCGGCGCCCGCTCGCGAGCTCCCGCCGGGCGCCCGACTTGTCCAATTCTTCACAAGTCCGCCGGGCGACGAAAAAGGTCGCTTCTAGCGTACGAAGCGCGTGCGCCGGTGTTGACCGGGCACCCTCCTCTGACGTAGCTTGCACATGCGCTTTGCAAGACCGTTCGGGGCCTGCCTCGAAGAGAGATCGAAGGGGACAGGGGGTGCGTGACGGGACAGCCGTGACCCGTCACGCGGCCGGCCTCGTGCGGGTTGTGCATGGCGCGAACCGAAAACCCTCGAGCAAGCACGTTCTCGTCGCGCGCACCCGCGACCGGAGCGGGGAGAGTGCCTTATGAACGCAGCAGCGACGGTCGCCCCTGCCAGCCCGCAGTACATGCGCGCCCTGGAGCGCGCCAACAAGGTTCGACTCGCTCGCGCCGAGCTCAAGCGGCGCATCGCGATCGGCGAGCTGCACGTGTCCGAGGTGATCCTCGAATGCCCGTGGGAGGCTGAGAGCATGGCGGTGGCCGACCTGCTGATGAGCCAGCGTCGCTGGGGACAGACGCGCTGCCGCAAGTTCCTCGCCCAGGTGCCGATGTCCGAGAAGAAGACGATCGGCTCGATGACCGAGCGCCAGCGCCGCACGCTGGCCGCGATGCTCACCTCTGTGAACCGGGGCCGCGCGTGGACCGCGACCCCCTGGCTAACGGACAGCCTGACGAGAGCTTGAGCTGCCACCAGCCCGCCAGCATGCCGATCGGGCCGAGCCGCGGGCGCACCTCCCACACGCCGCACACGCCCTCGCCCAGGTCCCTCACCGGCAGCCGCGCGAACTTGTAGCGCCCCGGTTCCAGGCGCATGCGCTCGAGCCGCTCGCGCGCGCGGCGCTCGCGCTCGAGCCGCGCCGCGGCCAGCGCACGCAACTCCTGCACGCTGTCGGCCAGCTGGTCGCGAACGCGCTCCAGCGCGCCGAGGTCCAGCAGCGCCGGGCCGTCGGCCGCCGCCACGGCCGGCGGCGGCGGGACGCGGATGTGCGGGAAGCGCTCCACCACGACGCGCGAGCACTCCCGCTCCAGGCGCGCGATCTGCTCGCGCAATGACGCCCGCGCGGCGCGCTCCGATGCTCCGCCCGCCGCACCGGGCGGCCCCTCGCGATCGATCAGCTGCTGCTCGTACCGAGACACACCCGCCTCCTCGCCGGCCGAGGCGATTCTACCAGCGCTCCCACGCGCCCGGTCGCGCTCGCTCAGTGCGCTTCGAGCGCGCGGGCGGCGTTCCACAGCGCCTCTTCAGCGTACAGCGTGGGCACGCCCTCCACCTGCACCGCGAACAGCAGCAGGCGCCGCGTGTGCGCCTGCGGGGCGTGCCCCGGCGCGCCCTCGCCGAACAGGGTCGCGAGCGCGCTGGCCTCGTCGGCGACGACCAGGCGCCCGCCGGGCAGCCGGGTGGCTGGCTGGCCGCGTCCGAGCGGCTCGCCCTCGGCGCTCGCGCGAATGCCGAGCTGGCCGTCGACGGCCTCGGCGTCCAGCGCCCACACCGGCACGCCGGTGTCCAGCAGCGCGATCAGCAGCACGTCGTCGAGCAGCCCGCAGCTGGGGAAGCCGCCCCGCAGCATGCGCTCCGCCACCGCCGCCTCGATCGGCGTCCGCGCCACGTCCGGGTCCAGGCCGATCTGGCGGAAGAACACGCGGTAGGCGCCCGGCACCGCCTCGCGGCGGATGCCCACGGCGCGGGCGCCGCGGAAGCGGTTGGAGAGCTCGCGCAGGCGTGCACGCAGCTCCTGCGGGGAGCCGCCGGTGAGCGCCTGCTCGCGCGCGTGCAGCGCCTCGCAGGCCAGCAGCCGCACGCCCGGCAGCTCGCGCTGCACCTCCGCGGCGCACCAGCCCGCACGCACCGGGGCCCCGTCGCTCACCGCGCCGCTCCCGCCTGCCGGCGCGCACGCGAGGCCGCCACCAGCTCGCGCACGCGCGCGCCCAGCGTGGCCGCAGATGGCGTGCCCAGCAGCGGCTTGCTCTGCACCACGCCGCCGGGGTAGGCGAAGTCGACCTGCGGGCAGCTGAAGACGTCGTAGAGCACGCCGACCGCGCCGTCGGGGTCGAGCGCCACCGGCAGCGTCAGCCCCAGCCTGCGTATCAGCCGGCGCACGCCGGCGCGTTCGCCCTTGATCGCCACGGCCGCGAAGCGCACGCCGGGAAACACGGCCACCAGCCGCTGCATGCTCGCGAGCACGTTCGCACAGGAGCCCGCGTCGACGAACATCGCCAGCACCACCGGACCCCGTTCGTAGAGCTCGCAGACGTTGAGGATCTGCGGCCCGCGCTCGGCGCAGGCCGGCACCCTGCCGCTCGCGCCTTCGTCGGCGCGGTCGGCCACGTCGGCGTCGCCGCGCAGGCTGCCGGCGGCCAGCGGCGCGGCGAACGGCGGCAGCCGCCGGCCCGGCGCGATGCCGCTGACGCCGCTCGACCTCGCCAGCAACACGATCACCAGCACCACCACGAGCACCACCAGCCCAAGCGTTCCCGTGTATCGCGCGCCGCTCCGGCTCACCGGCCGGCCCAGGCCTGGCGCCGGCGCCAGCGCCAGCGCCGCGGCCGGCGAGCGCGGCGCACGCGTGCGCCGCCCGCGGCCGCCCCGGCGGACAGCACCAGCGTCGCCGGCAGCGCCAGCAGCACACCCAGCAGCGACACGCTCAGGTCGACCAGCGTGACCAGGCCGAAGTCGCGCAGCATCGCGATGTCCGACAGCGCCAGCACGCCGAAGCCGGCGATCGCGGTGACGCCCGAGGACGCCACCGCCGCACCGGTGCGCCCGTAGGCGCGGCGCAGCGCCTCCACGACGTCGTAGCCCGCCAGCCGCTCCTGTCGATGGCGCTCGGACAGCAGCACGCTGAACTCGGTGGAGATCGCGATCACCAGCGCGCCGAGCGTCACCGACATCGGGTTGAGCGGCACCCGCAGCGCAAACAGGATCAGCGCCGACCAGCCGCTGGCGAGCGCGATCGGCACGAGCGGCACGAGCGCGCGGCGCACGTCGCCGCGGAAGGCCGCCATCAGCACCAGCGCCACCGCGAGCAGGCTCGCCAGCAGCGTCTCCAGGCGACGCCACGGGTCGGCCACCTCGGAGCCGGACTTCGCCGCCAGCACCGACAGGCCGGCGAGGCTGGCGCGCACCCCCGCCGGCGGGTGAAGGCTCGCGCGCATGCTTTCGATCAGCCGCTGCTGCCGGCCGAGGCTCATCAGGCGGATCCCGAACGCCAGCGCCGCGGTGCGCCGGTCCGGCGTGATCACGTCCTGGGAGAAGTAGGCGGGGATCGCCTTCAGCAGGGCGTGTATCTCGGCGCTCGAGAGCTTGCGCGAGCCGCCGGCTCCCTGCGCGTCGAACAGGTCCGGCAGCGAGAAGGCGGGGCACAGGCGCGCGTGCCTGCAGCCGTGGGCGCCGCTGTAGCCGAAGCGCGCCAGCACGCGCCGCTGATAGTCGATCATCCATTCGACCGTCGCCGGCGCGAGCAGGTGCCGGCCTTCCACCAGCAGCTCGATTTCACCGCCCACGCCGGTCGTGCGCTCCACCGCCTGCAGGTTCTGCAGCGAGCCCAGGTTCTGCGGCACCAGCTTGGTGATGTCCGTCTGCACGCCGGTCCGCGAGTCGAGCCCCCAGCCGAGCGCGGCCAGCGCCAGGCCCAGGCCCAGCACCGGCGCGGGGCGGCGCACGCAGCCGACCAGCGCCGCGCGCGTGAGCCCCCGCGTCAGGGGGTTCTCGGCCAGCAGCTCGCGCGCGCCCCGCCAGGCGCTCGCCAGCGATGCGCCCGCGCGGGTGCGTGCCGCGGCGCTCGCCGCTCCCCAGCGGCGCGACCCCGCTGTGCCGGTCTGCGCGCCGCGCAGCGAGAGCGAGATCGTGGCGGCGCCGACGGTGAGCGTGCACAGCAGCGCGAGCAGCACGCCGATCACCAGCAGCACGCCGAAGCCGCGCACCATCGGCACCGGCGAGAGCGTCAGCACCAGCATCGCCGCGGCGCTCGCCGCGGCGGCCGTGGCGATCGTCGGCGCGCCGGCGCGCGCCGCGCGAGCCACCAGCGCCGCCGCCCCCGGCGCCGCCGCGCCCAGCGCCGACCCGCCCGGCCCCGCCGCCCCCGGCACCGCCACGCCCGGCGCCGACCCGCCCGGCGCCGACCCGCCCGGCGCCGCCCCGCCCGGCCCCGGCGCGCGGCGCAGCTCCCACTCGCCGGCCGCCCGCTCGGCCTCCTCCTGCACGCGCGCCTGGAACTGGATCGCGTAGTCGACCGCGAGGCCCACCAGCACCGGCAGCACCGCGATCGAGGCCATCGTCAGCGAGGAGCCGGCGAGCCACAGCACGCCGAAGGTGAGCGCGGCCGCCAGCAGCGCCAGCGCCAGCGGCGCCAGCCGCGGGCGCCCCGTGAAGACCAGCCCCAGCATCGCCGCCATCACCAGCGCCACCGCCACCAGCAGCAGCTCGATCGAGTGGCTGATCGAGCTGGTCAGGTCGGACACGATCACCGGCTCGCCCGTCACCACGTAGCTCTCGCCGTGCGCCAGCCGCCACTGGGGCATCCGCACCGCCCGGCGGATCAGGGCGATCGTGCGCTCGCGCTGGGCTTCGCTGAGGCCCGCCCTCATGCGCACCGACACGAGCGCGGCGTCGCGGCTGGGGAACAGGTAGGCGAAGCGCGCCTTGGGCGTGCCGGCCGGCTTGCTCGAGTCGAACACCACGTTCGAGACGAAGTTGGCGTCTTCCAGGCTCGGCCTGCTGGTGATGCCGTATTCGAGCGCCTGCGTGAGGAGCCGCGACTGGAACGAGGCCATCGTCACCCTGCGCGCCTGGCTGCCCAGCTGGCGCGCCTGCACGCGCGTGAGCCCCCGCGCGAGCGCCGCGCGTTCGACCAGTTTGCGCGCGTGCGCCGCCTGCGCTTCGGCGTGACGCGTCTCGGCCGTGAGCTGATCGTCGATCTGTTCGGCCGCCTCGTTCAGGAACGTGCCGGGCCCGAACGCCACCTTGACCGTGTGCGCGCGCGCCAGCTGCCCGCACGGCCCGTCCACCCCGCCCTCGTCGGCCAGCGCGCGCCTGGGCGTGTTGCCCGACAGGCACCCCTCCAGGCCGGCCAGGCGCCCGATGTCCGAGCTCAGCACCAGCTGCTGCAGATCGCCCTTGACCATCACCACGATCGGCTCTTCGCCGAAGGCGCGGTAGTAGCGCTGGGTGGCCCGGTACTGCGAGCTCGTGCTCGACACCAGCGTGCTGGTGGCCGCGGTCGGGCGCAGCTGCGAGGCCAGCAGCGCGGCTGCCAGCCCCAGCGCGAGCGCCGCTGCGATCACCGCTCGCGGGCGGCGCGCCGCGCCGCCCGCGAGCGCGGAGAACAGGCGCGCAGCGTTGCTCACGTCAGCCGGCTGACGGCGCGCCGCGCCGGCAGCGCTACTCCATTCCCAGCGGTCCGGCGGCTTCGCCGGAGAGGAACTGGCGCACGAACGGGTTCTCCGAGGCGAACAGCTCCTCGGCGGGGCCCGACTCCACGATGCGCCCCTTCCACAGCACCGAGATGTGCTCGGCCACCCGGCGCGCGCTCATGATGTCGTGCGTGATCACCACGTAGCAGCCGCCGTTCTCGGCGTGGACCTCCTTGATCAGCTCGCACAGCAGCGCGGTGCGCACCGGGTCCAGGCCCGAGTCCGGCTCGTCGAACAGCACGATTTCGGGGTCGAGCACGAGCGCGCGCGCGAAGCCCGCGCGCTTGCGCATGCCTCCAGAGAGCTCGTTGGGCATCTTCTGGCCCTCGCCGCCGAGGCCCACCTCGCGCATGCGGCGGTTGACGATTTCGGCGATCTCCTCCTCGCCCTTCTCGGTGTGCTGGCGCAGCGGGAAGGCCACGTTGTCGTACAGGTTCAGCGACCCGAACAGCGCGCCGTCCTGGAACAGCACGCCGAACTTGCGCCGCAGCTCGAACAGCTCCTCGTCTTTGAGGCTGGGGATCGAGCGGCCGTGCACGATCACGTCGCCCTGGTCGGGGTAGAGCAGCCCGACGATGTGCTTGATGCACACCGACTTGCCCGTGCCGGAGGGCCCGATGATCATCGAGATCTTGCCCTCCGGCAGTCCCATGTTCAGGCCGCGCAGCACGTGGTTGCGCCCGAAGGACTTGTGCACCTCCACGAACTCGATCGCGTCCGGCGCCTGCGACGGGCGGATCGTGCCCGTGTGGTAGCGGAACTCGTCCTGCTCGCCCGCGCCCACCCCTGCGGCCGCGTCGGGCCGGCGCTGCTCGCCGGCCACGCTCAACCCCCGATCGGCGCGCGTGCGTTGGTGCCCCAGAAGATCTGGGTGCCGAACGCGTCGATCACGTTGACCAGGATCAGGTTGAGCACCATCGACTTGGCGGTGGCACGGCCCACGCCCACGGGCCCGCCGCTCGCGTTATAGCCGTAATAGCAGGCCACCAGCACGATCGCGGTCGAGATCGCGAGGCCCTTGATCACGCTGTAGAGGAAGTCCGTGGGATTCTGGAACTGCCAGAAGATCAGCAGATACCCCCCCGAGGACGTGTACCCCAGCTGGTCGACGATCGCCAGGTAGGAGGCGAGGAAGCCGACGCCGATCGCGGAGATGTACATGAACGGCAGCACGATCCACGCCGCCAGCAGCCGCGTCGCACACAGGAACACCATCGAGTCGACGCCCATCACCTCGAGCGCGTCGATCTCCTCGGAGATGCGCATCGCGCCGAGCTCGGCCACGATGCCGGTGCCGACCTTCGCCGACATCATGTAGCCGAACACCAGCGGCACCGCCTCGCGCAGGTTGCACCAGGCGGCGAACACGCCCGCGTAGTTGGGCGTGCCGGTGGACTGGTTGAAGTAGGCCGCCTGGATACCGCAGCCGCCGAGCCCGATCAGGAACACCAGTGACCAGATCACCGTGGTGGAGCCCACGATCAGTATGCCCGACTGGCGCAGCGCCTCGCCGAAGAAGCGGAACACGCGCAGGCTCCACACGTCGCGCACCACGGTGCCGGCGAAGCGCGCCATCACCCCCGCCGTTTCCAGCCATTCGCGCGGCATCACGAGCAGTTCGTTCATCGCCTGCGCTCGCTCACTTGATGACGAGGATCTGCGGGTGCGTGGCCAGCAGCGTCTGCGTGAACACGTAGTTGAAGGCGCCGATGCCGAGGAAGGCGATCACCACCGCCTCGTTGACCGCGCGGCCCACGCCCTCGGCGCCGCCGGAGGCGGTCATGCCCTTGTAGCAGCACACGATCGCGATGATCGCCCCGAACACGGTGGTCTTCAGCACCGAGCCCCACAGGTCGGTCACGTCCGCGTTGGACAGCAGCGTCGACCAGAACGGCCCCAGCGGCTGGCCGTTGAAGATCTCGGCCACGACGCCGCCGTAGATGCCGAACAGCAGCGCGTAGATGTCGAACAGGCCGGTGACCACCATCAGCGAGAGGAAGCGCGGCACCACCAGGTTCTTCACCGGGTCCACGCCCAGCACCTGCAGGGCGTCGAGCTCCTCGCGCACCTTGCGCGCGCCGAGGTCCGCCGTGATCGCCGTGCCGGCCACGCCCGCCACCACGATGGCGGTGATGAACGGGCCGATTTCGCGCACCACCTCGATCACGAAGAAGCCGCCGAGCCGGTCGAGCGCGCCGAACAGCCTGAGGAAGTCCGCCGCCTGCAGCCCCGGCGCCCCGTAGTCGATCGCGATCGTCGAGAGCAGCAGCGGAAACCACACCAGCCGCAGCGTGAACAGGAACTGCGAGACGAGCTCGCCGCCGTAGGGGTAGGGCGGGCGCAGCGCCGACCACACGGTGCGCCCGGTGAGGATCATCATGTCCCCGAATTCCTCGAGGACGTGCCTCGCCGTCGGGCCGACTCGCTCGGCGACGCTGCGAACCATCTGTAGCCCTGCCCCTCCTCCCGGTCGCGGTCAGTCCCGCCGAACTCTAGGGTATGCGCCCGCGGCACGCCACCGATCGCCTGCCACGGGCGTTGCGCCGGCCGCGTCCGGCCGCCAGCCGCACTGGTATCGTGGCGCGAACAGTGAGGGGAGGTTGGAAAGGCTTCCGCGCGGCTCGCGGCGACGCCCGCGAGACCCTCGGACCGGCGCGGCGCCTCGGCGCGCTCGCCGCAGCCGCGGCCTGCGCGCTGCTCGCGGCGGGCTGCGGCGGCGGCAGCCGTCAGGACGCCGGCGAACCGGCCGGGACGTTCGCCGTGCGCCTCGTGCGCGCGAGCTTCCCGGCGAAGCAGACGATTGCGCGGCAGGCCAAGCTCGAGATGGTGGTGCGCAACACCGGCACGCGCACCGTCCCCAACCTCGCCGTCACGCTCGACTCGTTCGCCTACAACTCGCGCTATCCCGAACTGGCCGACCGCGAACGCCCGGTGTGGGCGATCGAACGCGGCGCCGGCGGCGTCGCCTCGCCGCCCGTCGAAAGCGAGCAGATCAGCCAGCCAGGCGGCGGACAGACGGCCTACGTGAACACGTGGGCGTTCGGGCCGCTCAAGGTCGGCGCCAGCCGCACGCTCAGCTGGCGCGTGGTGCCGGTCAAGTCCGGCTCCTGGACGGTGCACTACACGCTCGCCGCCGGCCTCGCCGGCAAGGCCAAGGCGAGGCTCGCCTCCGGCGACCCCGTGCACGGGAAGTTCGCGGTGCAGATCGCGCCCGCGCCGGCGCTCACGCACGTCAACCCCTCCACCGGGCACGTCGAAGCCGGCCAGTTCCCGCTCAGCCCATAGCGGTTCCCCGCCGGTGCGCGGGCGATGAGGCAGTCGCCGCCCGCGCACCGGATGCGCCGTCGAAGCGCGGGACGGGCGCGCCGGCGGCGGGCCGTCGCGTTTGGCCCGCTGTCGAAAGATCGGGCCCGCGATTTCGCCATTCGGTGATCCCCTTCGGCGGGCGTGGCATTACGATTGCGTTCCGGCTTCGCGGCCCGCGTGGTTGCGCTCTCGTGGTCAGACGAGCCGTCGCATCTCAGCCCTTCTCGAGGAGGAATCGACCGAGCCCATGCCCAGGACCCGCCAGCAGAACGTCACAGCCGCGCAGTGGAGCGCCAACGGCGCCGCGCTCGGGTCGCCCGACCTGACGCTCCCCGACAACCAGGTGTTCGGGGCGAACGTGTTCTCCCCCGCCGTCCAGCGCCACCGCCTGCCCAAGCACGTCTACAAGGCGCTGCACCGCACGCTCGCGCGCGGCGAGGCGCTCGACACCTCGCTCGCGGACGCGGTCGCGCAGGCGATGAAGGAATGGGCGATGGAGAAAGGCGCCACGCACTACACGCACTGGTTCCAGCCGCTCACCGGCTCCACCGCCGAGAAGCACGACTCCTTCTACGGCCCCGCCGGCGACGGCACCGCGATCGCGGAGTTCTCCGGCAAGGAGCTGATCCAGGGCGAGCCCGACGCCTCCTCCTTCCCCACCGGCGGCATCCGCGCCACCTTCGAGGCGCGCGGCTACACCGCCTGGGACCCCACCAGCCCGGCCTTCATCCTCGAGAACCCCAACGGCGCGCTGCTGTGCATCCCCACCGCCTTCACCTCCTGGACCGGCGAGGCGCTCGACCACAAGATCCCGCTGCTGCGCTCGATGGACGCGCTCTCGACCGTGGCCGTGGGCGCGCTCGCAGAGCTCGGCGTCGAGGAGGCCTCGCGCGTGTTCACCACCACCGGCTGCGAGCAGGAGTACTTCCTGATCGACGAGCAGTACTACTTCGAACGGCCCGACCTGGTCACCACCGGACGCACGCTGTTCGGCGCCAAACCACCCAAGGGCCACGAGCTCGACGACCACTACTTCGGCTCGATCCCCGAGCGCGTGCTGGCCTACATGCTCGAGCTCGAGCTGGAGCTGGCCAAGCTGGGCGTGCCGATCAAGACGCGCCACAACGAGGTCGCGCCCAACCAGTACGAGGTGGCGCCGATCTTCGAGAACTCCAACGTCGGCTCCGACCACCAGATGATCACGATGCAGATCATGCAGAACACCGCGCGGCGCTACGGGCTGGTGTGCCTGCTGCACGAGAAGCCGTTCGCCGGCGTCAACGGCTCGGGCAAGCACAACAACTGGTCGATGGGCACCGACACCGGGCTGAACCTGCTCGACCCCGGCGACACGCCGCACGAGAACCTCGTGTTCCTGTTCTTCTGCGCCGCCGTGATCCAGGCCGTCAACAAGCACCAGGCGCTGCTGCGGGCGTCGATCGCGAGCGCCGGCCAGGACCACCGCCTCGGCGCCAACGAGGCGCCCCCGGCGATCATCTCGATCTTCATGGGCGCCGAGCTCGAGAAGGTCTTCACAGCGATCGAGACCGGCAAGGTGCAGCCCTCCAAGCCCGGCTCCTTCCTCGGTCTCGGCACGCCCGTGCTGCCGCCGCTGCCGCTGCACGGGGGCGACCGCAACCGCACCAGCCCGTTCGCCTTCACCGGCAACAAGTTCGAGTTCCGCGCGCTCGGGTCGAACTCCTCGCCGGCCTTCCCCAACACCGTGCTCAACACGATCGTGGCGGAGTCCGTCGACGACCTGGCCGGCAAGCTGAAGACGGCGCTCAAACGCTCCGGCGCGACGCTCGAGAAGGCCGTCACGAGCGTCGTCAAGGACGCCTGGGTCGCCAACAAGCAGGTCGTCTTCGACGGCGACGGCTACTCCGAGGAGTGGCACAAGGAGGCCGAGAAGCGCGGCCTGGCCAACCTCAAAACCACGCCCGACGCGCTGCCCTGGCTGACCGACAAACAGACCGTGGCCGCCTTCAAGAAGTACAAGGTGCTGTCCAAGCGCGAGCTCGAGTCGCGCGAGGAGGTGTTCACCGAGCAGTACGTCATCAACATCAACATCGAGGCCGAGACCGCGGCCTCGATCGCGCGCACGATGCTGCTGCCCGCCGCCGTGCGGCACCTGAACGAACTCAAGGCCACCGGCCTGGAGGAGCTCGTCGAGGAGGTCGAGCCGGTCGTCAAGGAGCTGCAGTACGCGATCGTCAAGCTCGAGGACGCCAACCTCGACGAGAACCACCCCGAGGGCGCGCACAAGGAGGCGCTTTACATGCGCGACACGGTGATCGCAGCGATGGACGACGTGCGCGAGGTCGCCGACCGCCTCGAGCGGATCGTCGCCGACGACCTGTGGCCGCTGCCGAAGTACTCGGAGATGCTCTTCATCAAGTAGCCGGCGGGTGACGCGGCCGAGCCGGCGGGTGACGCGGCCGAGCCGGGCGGGTGACGCGGCCGGCGGAGCGGGTCGAGTGCCAGCTCACCCCGCTCCGCTCGCGGCCGTCATCTCGCCGCCGCGAACCCCGGCGGCGGCGAGCTCCCCTCACGGAAGCTCGTAGGCGCGGCCCACCGGCTCGCCGTAGGTGCAGTCCAGCACCTGCGGACAGCGCTGCAGCCAGCCGTAGTCCCAGCCGGGCTGCATCGTCAGCACGATCGCCAGCTCGTAGTCTTCGGGCCCGAAGCCGGAGGCGTCGCGGCGCGGGTCGGGGTCGACCGTGAACATATCCTCGCCGTCCACGCGCAGCACCGGCACCAGCGGGTCGTGGTAGTCGACGCGCACGTCTTCGGCCGCCAGCCAGGAGATGATCTCCACCGCCGGCGAGCCGCTGCAGTCGGCCACGCCCGGCTTGTACGCCGCCCCCACCACCAGCACGCGCGCGTCGCGCAGCCGCCCGCCGCTGCGCAGCAGCAGCTCGTGCGCGCGCATCGCCACCAGGCCCGGGCGCGCCGCGATCGTCTGCATCGCGCCCTCCAGCACGGGCGAGCCGCGCCCGCGCTCGCGCAGCGGGCCCAGCAGGTGGTAGGGGTCCACGCCGACCGCGTGGCCGCCCACGCCCGCCGAGGCACGGTGCGCCATGAAGCCAAACGGCTTGCTGGCCGCGGCCGCCGTCACCTCGGCCGCGTCCAGGCGCTGCGCGCGGCACGCGTCGGCGATCTCGAACGCGAGCGCCACGTTGACCGCACGGAAGGCGCTCTCATACAGCTTCGCCATCTCCGCCGCCTCGAGCGAGGACACCCGTTGCAGGCGCTGGCTGATCGGCGCCAGCAGCCGTGCGGCCCGCTCGTAGCTGGCCTCGCTCACGGCGCCCACCACGCGCGGCGTCAGCAGCTGGTCGTGCTCGGGCACGCCGGCGTCGATGCGCGCCGGCGAGCAGGCCACGTGCACCTCCTCGCCGGCGCGCAGGCCGCGGCGGGCCAGCGGCGCCACCAGCAGCTCGCGCGTGGCGCCCACGTGGCCGGCGCTGGCCAGCACCAGCGTCTGTCCCTCGTGCGCGCACTCCACCACCGCCGCGCAGGCGCGCCGCAGCGCCTCGAGGTTCGGCGCGCGCACCGCGTCGAGGATCGCCGGCACGCAGATCAGCACCCAGTCCGCCTCGCGCGCCTGCTCGATCTCCTCGCCCAGCACGAAGTCCTCGTCGGCCAGGCGCTCGCGCAGCTCTTCGGCGCGCACGTCGAGCAGCTCCGCGCGCCCGCTCCGGATCTCGCGCAGGCGCGAGGGCGAGGTGTCGATCCCCAGCACGCGCATGCCCGCGCGCCGCAGCGCCAGCGCGCTCGGCAGGCCGGTGTGGCCGAGGCCCACCACCGCCGCCGTGCCGTGCCGCGCCGCCGTCTCGCGCACGATCCGCGCCGGCCCCGCCGCCGCCTCGCAGGCGGGCCGCGCGCGGCGCACCCGGGCCGCGCTCAGCTCGAGCTCCCGCACCGCTGCCTCGAGCACAGAATCAGGCGTCATGTCTACCCCTTGTGATGCTTGCCCCGGCCGAGCCTCGCGACCCGGCCCTCGAGTCCCGGCGCGGATCCCGTGTGGCTTGTCCCCCGCACGAGCGTCCCGCTCGATCCTCGCGCAGCCAGTATTGGACGCGCCGGGACCGCCTTCCCGAGATGTTCGACGCTTGGCGGATGGCGGCGGCCCGGGCGGACCTCAGGCTGTCGGCCGTTTCGGGCAGCGGCGATGGGTGCCAAGGGTGCCGGCGCCGGACGGCTCGGGCGACCGTCTGGCCCGCCCCAGCGACCATCTAGCATTCACACATGGCCGAGCGCGACTACCTGCGGGCGATCAGCGAGCGCGTCGTCGTCTACGACGGCGGCATGGGCGCCACGCTCGAGCAGTTCCCGCTCACTGCGGAGGACTACGGGGGCCTGCAGGGCAAGTGCCACGAGGCGCTGGTGCTGAACCGCCCCGACGTGATCGAGGGGGTGCACGCCTCGATGCTCGACGCCGGCGCGGAAGTGCTCGAGACCGACACCTTCCAGGGCTCGCGGCTGAAGCTCGGCGAGTGGGGCCTCGCCGACTACACCGTCGAGATCAACACCAGGGCCGCCGAGATCGCGCGCAAGGCCGCGGGCTCCCACCGCTACGTCGCCGGCTCGATCGGGCCCACTGGCTACCTGCCCGCCTCGGAGGACCCCGCGCTCGGGCAGGTCCGCTTCGGCGAGCTCGTCGAGGTCTTCGCCGAGCAGGCCGAGGGCCTGATCGACGGCGGCGCCGATCTGATCATCATCGAGACCGCGCAGGACATCCTCGAGGTCAAGGCAGCCGTGTTCGGCGCCCGCGCCGCCTTCAGGAGCGCCGGACGCACGCTCCCCATCCACACCTCCGTCTCGCTGCTGCCCAACGGCGGCAAGATGCTGCTCGGCACCGACATCTCCGCCGTGCTCGCCACGCTCGAGGCGCTGAAGGTCGACGTGATCGGCCTGAACTGCTCCACCGGCCCCGAGGACATGCGCGACGCGATCCGCTTTCTCGGCGAGTTCTCCCCCGTGCCCGTCGCGTGCATCCCCAACGCCGGCCTGCCCCTGCAGGGGCCCGACGGCGAGACCATCTTCCCCGAGCAGCCCGAGCCGCTCGCCGAGGCGCTCGCGGAGTTCGTCGAGCGCTACGGCGTGGGCGTCGTCGGCGGCTGCTGCGGCACCACCCCCGCGCACATCGCCGCGATCGCACAGCGCGTCGCAGGTCGCAGTGTCGGGCCCCGTCCCGCACCACGAACGCCGCACATCTCATCGATGATCGCCGCAACCCCGCTGGCTCAGGAGCCGGCGCCCACGATGGTCGGCGAGCGCGTCAACTCGCAGGGCTCGCGCAAGGCCAAGGAGCTGCTGCTCGCCGAGGACTACGACGGCCTAGCGCAGATCGCCGAGGACCAGGTCACCGGCGGCGCGCACGTGCTCGACGTGTGCGTCGCGCTGACCGAGCGCAGCGACGAGGACGAGCAGATGCGGCTCACGGTGAAGAAGATCTCGCTCACGCAGCCTGCGCCGATCCAGGTCGACTCGACCGAGCCGGAGGTGATCGAACGGGCGCTCGAGCAGATACCCGGACGCGCCATCGTCAACTCCGTCAACCTCGAGGCCGGCCGCGCCAAGCTCGACCGCGTCGTGCCGCTCGCGCTCGCCCACGGAGCCGCCCTGATCGCGCTCACGATCGACGAGGTGGGGATGGCCAAGACGGCGCAGCGCAAGCTCGAGATCGCCAGGCGCATCCGCGAGCTGTGCTGCGAGGAGCACGGCCTCGACCCGAAGCTCTTGATCTTCGACTGCCTCACGTTCACGCTCACCACCGGCGAGGAGGAGTGGCGGCCGTCCGCGGTCGAGACGATCGCCGGGATCAAGGCGATCAAGGAGCAGATCCCCGACGTGAAGACCTCGCTGGGGGTCTCCAACGTCTCCTTCGGCGTCGGCGCCAGTGCGCGCGCCGTGCTCAACTCGGTGTTCTTGCACCACTGCGTGGACGCCGGCCTCGACCTCGCGATGGTCAACCCCAACCACATCACCCCCTACGCCGAGATCCCCGACGCCGAGCGCCAGCTCGCCGACGACCTCGTGTTCAACCGCCGTGAGGACGCGCTCGAGCGCTTCATCGAGCACTTCGAGTCCAAGGGCCCCGAGGACGCTTCGCAAGGCGCTGCCGACCCCACCGAGGGCATGGAGCCCGAGCAGGCGCTGCACTTCCACATCCTCCGCCGCCGCCGCGAGGGCGTCGAGCAGTGGATCGATAAGAGCGTCGAGAAGATCGGCGCGGTGCCCACGCTCAACGACGTGCTGCTGCCGGCGATGAAAGAGGTCGGCGACAAGTTCGGCGCCGGGGAGCTGATCCTGCCGTTCGTGCTGCAGTCAGCCGAGGTGATGAAGCGCGCGGTCGCGCAGCTGGAGAAGTACCTCGACAAGATCGAGGGCTACACCAAGGGCACCGTCGTGCTGGCCACGGTGTTCGGCGACGTGCACGACATCGGCAAGTCGCTCGTCAACACGATCCTCACCAACAACGGCTACACCGTGGTGGACCTCGGCAAGCAGGTGCCGATCCAGACGATCCTCGACGCCGCCCAGGAGCACCGCGCCACGGCGATCGGCCTGTCCGCGCTGCTCGTCTCGACCTCCAAGCAGATGCCGGCCTGCATCGCCGAGCTGCACGCCAAGGGGCTCGAGTTCCCCGTGCTGATCGGCGGCGCCGCCATCAACCGCGCCTTCGGCTTCCGCGCGCTCTACCCCGGCGGCAAGGACTCCGAGGAGGTCTACGAGCCCGGCGTGTTCTACTGCAAGGACGCCTTCGAGGGCCTGGCGGTGATGGACCAGCTGGTCGACGAAGGCGCGCGCGCCGCGCTCACCGAGAAGCTGCGCGCGAGCGCGAGCGCGTTCCGCGAGAAGGGCGAGGAGCCCGAGGAGGAGCTCGACCTCTCCGACGACTCCGTGCGCTCTCCCGCCCGCACCGACGCCCCCGTGCCCACGCCGCCGTTCTGGGGCGTGCGCGAGATCCCCGTGGACATGGACGAGGTCTACCGCCACCTCGACACGCACGTGCTGTTCAAGCTCCACTGGGGCGGGCGCGGCGTCAAAGGCGAGGCCTGGCAGGCGCTCCTGCGCGAGGACTTCCGCCCGCGCCTGGAGCGCATGTGGCGCGAGCAGACCTACCTGCACCCGCGCGCGCTGCTCGGCTTCTTCCCCTGCTATGCGCTCGGCAATGAGATCGTGGTCCTGCAGGCGCCCGCGGAGGGCGAGCGACCGCGCGCCGACGCCGCCGAGCTCACCCGCTTCGTGTGCCCGCGCCAGCCCAAGGGCGACCGCATCTGCCTCGCCGACTTCTTCCGCCCCGCCGTCGACGGCCAGCCGCCGCAGGAGCTCGACGTGATCGCGTTGCAGGCGGTCACCGTCGGCTCGCAGGTCACCGAGCTGATGGCCAAGCTCGAGACCGATGGCGAGTTCGCCGAGCAGCTCTACGTGCACGGCCTCGGCGTGCAGACCGCGGAGGGCCTGGCGGAGTGGCTGCACTGGCGTGTGCGCGAGATGCTCGGCATCGACGCCGCGCAGGGCCGGCGCTACTCATGGGGCTACCCCGCCGTGCCCGACCAGTCCGAGCACCTGAAGGTGCAGCAGCTGCTCGACCTGAGCCAGATCGGCATGGGCATCACCGACGGCTACGCGCCCGACCCCGAGCAGTCCACGCTGGCACTGGTGGCGCACCACCCGCAGGCGACCTACTTCGGCACCAAACAGGGCAGGCTGCTGGCGAACGGCTCCCCCGACGACCTCATCCGCGGCTCAGGCCGCGACCCCTCGCTGTTCGGCGATCCCGGCGACGGCGAGCCGCCGCCGGGTTCGGTCGAAGAGGAGGACCCGCAGCCGGGCGAGCCGGCGATGGCCGGCGAGGGCGCCTAGGCGCGGCTCGGCGCGCCCGCCGTCAGCGCGCGCACGCTCGGCTGCGCCGCGGCCATCGCCAGCACCTGCTCGCCGGTGAGCGGCCTGGCGAAGTGGAAGCCCTGCCCGAAGTCGCAGGAGATGCCGCGCAGGCGCTGCAGCTGGGCGTGGCTCTCGATCCCCTCCGCCACCGCCTTCAGCTTGAAGATGCGCGCCAGCTGCACGATCGTGGCGGTCAGCTCCTGCATCTCCGGGCTGGGGTCGGCGAGGAACGAGCGGTCGATCTTGAGCACGTCGACCGGCAGCTGGCGGATGTAGTTCAGCGAGGAGTAGCCGGTGCCGAAGTCGTCGATCGCGAGTTTCACGCCGAGCGAGCGCAGCGCCTTCAGCCGCAGCAGGCTCAGCTCCATGTCCTGCATCATCACGCTCTCGGTGAGCTCCAGCGTGAGGCTCGACGCGGGGATGGCGCTCTCGTGCAGGGCGGCGCGCACCTCGTCGATCAGCTGCGGGCGCTGCAGCTGCCAAACCGACACGTTCACCGCCATCGACAGCGCCGGCACGCGCGGGCAGGCGCGCTGCATGTGCGCGGCCCACGCGCACGCCTCGCGCAGGATGTGGCGTCCGATCGGCACGATCATGCCGGTGTCCTCCAGCAGCGGCACGAACTCGAGTGGCGCGATCGTGCCGCGCGCCGGGTGCTCCCAGCGCACCAGCGCCTCCATACCCGCCATGTCCCCGCGCGCCAGGTCCATGATCGGCTGGTAGCGCAGCGTGAACTCGCCCGCGTCCAGCGCACGCTGCAGGTCGCTCTTGAGCTCCAGCCGTTCGAGCGCGCGGGCGTGCATCTCCGGCTGGAAGATCTGGTAGTGGTCCGAGCCGTTCTCCTTGGCCATGTACAGCGCCGCGTCGGCGTCGCGCAGCAGCTCCTCGGCGCCGGCCCCCGGCTCGCCGGCGGTGCCGCGGTCGCTGAACGCGATCCCCACCGTGCAGGCCACCGCCACCTCCCTGCCCGCCAGCGCGATCGGCAGCTTCAGCGCGTCCATCACGCGCCGCGCGATCTCGATCGCCTGCAGCTCGCTCTCGGTGTCGTGGATCAGCACCGCGAACTGGTCGCCGCCGAGGCGGGCGGCGGTGTCGCTCGGGCGCATGCAGTCCTCCAGGCGGCGCGCCAGCTCCCGCAGCACTGTGTCACCGGCCGCGTGGCCGAGGCCGTCGTTGACGCTCTTGAGGTCGTCGACGTCGAGGAACAGCACCGCCACCGGCAGGCGGTCGCGGCGCTGGCCGGCGAGCGCGTGCTCCACGCGGTCGCGGAACAGCGCCCGGTTGGGGAGCTCGGTGAGCGCGTCGTGGAAGCTCAGGTGCTCCAGCTCCGCCCGCGCGGCGCGCTCGGTCAGCTCCACCATCTGCACCGCCAGCTCCTCGTTGCGGCGGACGATCCCCGCCATGCGCATCAGCGCCAGCGCGAACATGAAGGCGGAGGCCCCCACCAGCACGTACAGGTCGAGCGCCTTGTGCAGCGCCGCGCACACCACGATCAACAGCGGCACGCTGAAGCTCGCGCAGCTGAGCAGCGCCAGCCGGCTGCGCGTGAGGTGGCCGTCGGACTCCGGGCCGGGCGTGGAGAGCAGCCGCATCGAGGGGTGCAGGGCCGCGGTGCCGAGCAGGCCGTAGTAGATCGCCCAGCCGACGTCCACCGCGCCGCCGGTGCCGTGCAGTCCGCCCAGCAGCTCGGCGCCGTAGACCACGTCGGTGAGCAGCAGCACCACCGCGCTGGCCAGCAGGAACGCGAACGCCGGCTCGCGCCGGTGGCTGCCGGCGGCCACGCGCGCCAGCACCCCCAGCACGAGGATGTCCATCGACGGGTAGGCCATCGAGGTCAGCCGTCCCAGCAGCGACAGCGAGCGCACGTCGGCGTAGGGCGCGATCAGGAACACCCACAACAGCGTCGCCAGCGCCAGCGCGACGATCAGCGCGTCGATCAAGCGCGCCTGGTCGCGCCGCTCGTTGCGTTCGCGCACGACCAGCAGCATGCCGGCCACCAGCAGCGGATAGAAGGCGAGGTGGAAGGGGTCCGCCGGCGAGGGGAATGGCAGCGGCTCGCCGAACAGCCGCATGTAGTTGTAGGCGAGCACGTCGCTGGTGACGAACATCGCCTGCCCCGTGGCCAGCAGGTACCAGGGCAGGCGGTGCCCGGCCGGGCTCCGGCGCGCGCCCGCGACCAGGGCGACCACGCTCGAGCCGCCGATCAGGTTGAACACCAGGCCGCTGCGCAGCGGCGAGGGGCCCCACGCCTGCGCCAGCGTGTACGCCAGCGTGAGCGCCAGCACGCCGGCGAGGTAGAGCCACCACGTGCGTCGGGCCAACGCCCCTCGGACGGCGGCGCCGCCCGCAGATGCGCCGGCGGCGCTCACGACCTCAGCCGCGCCAGCTCCGCACGGACGAGCCGCGTGTCGATCAGGCGGGGGCTCGGACGCCCGCCGTGAACGCCCGCCGTGGGCCGTGCGTCGCGTGTTTCGCCCCCCGCCTGCTCGGCGCGGGCGTGCCGCGGCGCGCCGCCGGTCGAGCGGGGGTGCAGGTGACGATGTCCACGGGCATGGGCTGCATGCCGCGGCGATGCGACGGTGGTTGAGCTCCGCACGCGTCAGGTATCGGGTTCGTTCCCACTGACCTGAACGTTTGCAACGGCTCGCTTCGGTTTGCCGCGGTCTGCGGCGCGCGCTCCCGCGCTAGTCCTCCTCGCGGGGCGGCGGGCGGAACAGGATGCGCTTGACCTCCTCCGCGGAGCCGCCGCCGAGGCGCAGCGCGGTCTGGAAGCCCTCCGCGCCCAGCTCGCCCGCGTCGAGCGCGCGGCGCAGCTCGTTGAGCGCCGCCAGGTCCTCGTCGCGGACCTGCTCGCGCGCGGTCTCGAGCAGGATCAGGTGGCGCGGGCGCTTGAGCGCCGCCGCGGCGCGCACGAACGGCTCGCGTGCCGCCGGCTCGAGCCCGTCGAGCGCCAGCACCACCGTCTCGCGCGCCTGCAGGCGCTTGGACACAGCCGCGCGCAGCAGCTCGGCGGCGCGCTCGTCGAGCTGCTCGTCCGGCACCCGGCCCTTCAGCAGCGCGCGCACCCTGGCCGGCGACAGCACGCTGGCGCGGTCCTCGATCAGCCGCTCCAGGAAGCGGTCTCGCTGCGGTTGCGAGGCGCATGCGAGCACCAGCAGGCTGCCGGGCGAATAGCGCAGCCGGTCGGCCGGCGCGAGCACGCGGCAGTGCACCGTGAGGTCTGCCGGGCGGGGCGGCGCGCCCTCGCGGCGGGGCCGGTCCGATGACCAGCCTCCGCGCTCGTCGTCTGAGATCTTCACGCTGCGCGCGGGCGGCTTCGAGGACATGCACCCCATCATGCCTAAACGCGGGCGCACACGCGACCGCGACCTCGCCGCGGAGCGTCGCTTCGTCGCAGCGGCCCCCCTTTCAGCCCACCGAGCGCTCTGCGACCAGCGCGACCTTGGCGTCGCGAGGCAGGCGTTTGATGCGCGCCTCCTCGCGCCGCGCGCTGGCGCGGTCGGCCATCGGCAGCGCGAGCGCCAGCTCCACCGGCAGGCGGCTGGCGGTGTAGCGACTGGCGCGGCCTTCGCGGTGCAGGGCCAGGCGTCGCTGCACGTCGGTGCTCCAGCCGGTGTAAAGCGAGCCGTCGGCGCAGCGCAGCAGGTACACCCAGGCGTCAGCCAAGCGAGTCGGCCGTGGCGTCGCGCCCGCCCGCCGCAGCTCCCGGCAGCGGCCCCAGCTTGACCGGTGCGGCGTGCATCGCGCGCAGGCGCACCTCGCGCCACGACAGGCCCTCGTTGAGCAGCGCCGGCCCCCCCATCACGAGCGCAGCCGCGAGCTCCACCACCTGCAGCACGATCCCGTAGGCGATCGCTTCGGGCGTGGAGGCGTGGTAGGCGCCCGCCAGCACCGCCACGCAGGCCGCCTGGAAGATGCCGAAGTTGGCCGGCGTGGCGGGCACCACGGCGGTGACGTTGACCGCGAACAGCACGCCGGCGGCGGCGCCGGCGGCGGCCTGCGCGTGCAGGCCGAGGCCCAGCGCGATCAAGAGCAGCCAGCAGGCCAGCCACTGCAGCGCCCAGGCGCCGAGCTGGGTGGCGACGGCGACGCCCGCGCGGCGCGGCTGGGAGAACACGCGCAGCCCGCGGCGCAGGCGCACGAGTGAGCGTCGCGCGGAGACGAGCAGCGCCTGTGCGCGACGCCAGCGAGACAGCGCGGCGGGCGGCACCAGCACCGGCACGAGCGCCAGCGCGACCAGCGCGGCCAGCGGCGCCAGCGCGAGCAGCATCAGCGCGCGGTCGTGGCGATCGAGCACGCTCACCGTGGACAGCGCGAAGCCGCCGAGCGTCACCAGCGCGAGCAGGTTGAGCAGCGTCTGCGAGACCATCGTGCCGAGCACCAGCGGCAGCGTCTCGCGCGCCCTGCCGAGCCGGCGCGCCACGATCAGCGCGCGCGCGGGCTCGCCCAGCCTCGCCGGCAGCGAGGCCGACATCAAGACGCCGATGAACGTCCCCTGCATCGCATCACGGCGTTTGGCGCGACGCCAGGTGGGCGCGGCCGCGAGGATCGCGTGCCACGCGATCGCACGCGCGAACATCGCCGCGCACATCAGCGCGAAGGCGACGGCGATCAGGCCCGGCTTGGACGCGAGCAGCGAGGCGGCCACGCGCGCGAGGCCCACGCGCTGGAGCGCGACCGCCGTGAGCGCGCCGCCCGCGAGCGTGCTGGCG
>Ga0335072_10000916_pt1 | contig 51376 bp, 53 predicted proteins | sample Lox_Sample_21_FD_206725 | JGI IMG/M metagenome (GOLD analysis project Ga0335072, IMG submission 206725) | Soil microbial communities from Loxahatchee National Wildlife Refuge, Florida, United States - Lox_Sample_2.1 | ecosystem: Environmental > Terrestrial > Soil > Wetlands | place: USA...
GTGATCATGGCTGCAGCTCGTATGCGTGGTGTTTTGAGGCTTGCAGTCGATATAAGGCAGAAATAAGGCAGAAATAAGGCAGAAATTTTGGGGGGAGGGCAAGACTTTAAAATCGCACCTCCGTACAATCGTTGCAGTTATGTCGGAAGGCCGTGCATCTATCGTGGATGCCGTTAGCAGACCGACACACTTCTTTCCATTTCAAAATTCTTCACTCGAATCAGCCAAAATTCCTCGTTTTCGACGGAAGTTTACAGCATATCCATCGCTATCATTATGATCAATCCTGATAGTTTTATTGACCCTTACCTCAGTACTCCCGATCTGCTTGTCTTGGAAAATCTCCTGAGGGATATTAACCGTTCAGGAGAGGAACAATCGAAGGCTCCCAGCGTTGCCCAGCCAAATGGCGAAAGATGTCTGTATTCATATCCTATATATAAATACACTAATTGATGATTCTTCCTCCACAGGCTCATTGGGGCAGGTCTCTCGACAAGTGAAAGTAGAGGACGAGACGGCAGAAGACGAGGCAGCAACTATCGCTGCTCTACGCGCACTGAACGACCCAAGCGATAAAAACTTCGAGCCAACTGTATTCCTATTTTGGGACTTCAAAAACTTCAACAAAACTGCCAGACACGTACTACGCCCATATATTCGCTGGGCTGGACAAGCTGCACGAGTTCCCACTGATGTGGTTATGCTCACGCATCTCATTCTATACATGACAACGTCCGTACCAAGCGCCATATATCTCTTCAGACATTTTACATGGGCTCACGGATTCGCGCACTGGATCATGCAATCCTACTATGTTGGCAGCTACACTCTCATGAAACATCAACATATTCACATGAATGGCGTTCTGGCCAAGCGCTTCCCCTACAACTGGATTGACTACCTTTTCCCATATATCACGGATCCATTGATGGGACATACTTGGAACTCATATTACTATCATCACGTTAAGCACCATCATGTGGAAGGAAACGGACCAGACGATCTCTCATCAACAATACGCTACCAACGGGATGATATCTTCCACTTCCTTCATTACGTAGGGCGATTCTACTTGCTCATCTGGTTGGATCTTCCCCAATACTTCATAAGGAAGCGGAAGTTTAGACTGGCATTTAACGCTGCATTCTGGGAAGTGGCTTCATTTACGAGCATTATTCTCATTGCAAATTGGAAGTTCTGGCCGGCTCTCTTTGTGTTTATACTTCCACTACTCTTGTTACGTTTCGGCTTAATGGTTGGGAACTGGGGACAACATGCGTTTGTCGATGAGGCACAGCCGGACTCGGATTTTCGATCCAGTATTACATTGATCGATGTCGCCGTAAGACAGCCTTCATATTCGTTGTGACACTAGAAGCATTGGCTTACCTTGCGTATAGAGTAACCGATTTTGTTTCAACGACGGCTACCACACGTCCCATCATCTCAATCCCCGGCGACATTGGCGAGAACATCCGAACTCTTTCGTGCAGCAGAAAGCTGAGTATACATCGCAACGAGCACTCGTGTTTCGCAATATCGATTATATTATGGTCACAGTTCGACTACTGCGGAAAGACTACGCTTATCTTGCTAAATGCCTCGTACCGATGGGGGATCAAATACATTTGACAATGAAAGAGAGGGAAGCGATGCTTCGCACAAAGACGAAGAAGTTTACGGAGGAGGAGATACGTAAACTATTCAAGAAGTGAATGAGCGTTTGGATTGCTACGAGTATATTGCGTTGCAATGTTTTCTCGGAAGGGTATAGTGTATGACATAGCCAATTATTGAACGGTTCTGGTCATTCCATGTCTTATCATTGAGATGAGACCCGGTCAACGTTCGGTTTACTAGACAGTCATACGCCGAGCCTTCACGAAGCTAATAAATCGTTAAACGTGGGAAGTAAATAAACCAGGGAACAGAATATTCCTTTAGATCTGATACTGTCGACGAGTTCTCTCTTACATCCACAAAACGAGCATGGCTGTAGGAGGCTGTGATGGATTCTCACTCCTAGGATGGGGTTGGCAAGATTCCAAAATATTTAAGTTCCGTTTACGGTTTGTCAGTTGAGCGATCCTTATTGTGATATCTTGAGGGGGTCACGAAGTCTCAGCGTTCTCTGTCCATATGACTTGGGTGGAAATGTGATCCATTTCTGTCATGTGATTTGCATGCGCCACCCAAAATGCGTACGCCATACCTGTAGAGCCTCCCCACTCCTACTTTCTCTCCATCATTGTCGTATCTCGGCAAACAGGCTTCCTATCATCGATCATCCCCCGAAGTATTGCACTCATGGCGGCAAACACAAAGTACCAGCCTGCACCGCAGCGGGATTCGCTGGAAGGAGGCAGCTTTAGCCAAGCCCCACCCAGCTACCAACAAGACGATCCTCTCCTCGGCGAACCTCGTACGGAATACGACAATGTACCAGACGACTTCAAGTTCGGTGGTGTTGTTGCGGAAGCTACTCTGGACATTCGCATGCAGTTCATCCGGAAGGTTTATGCCATCTTGTAAGACTCTTGCTCTCGCCACTCCAGCTCCGAGCTAACCTCTGTATTTAGGACTGTTCAACTCGTCGCCACGGCGGCCCTCAGCTGTGTCTCCTTCTGGAGCAAATCGTACAAGTCATGGATCCAGTCCAACGTCTGGATGCTCTGGGTGTCACTCTTCGGTTCGATCGGCTTCATGCTGCTCACGTACTGGAAACGTAAATCATACCCGACCAACCTCGTGTTTCTGGGCGCGTTCACAGCGACTGAGGCCTATGCCATCTCGGTGATTACTTCATTCTACGACTCCAAGATCGTTCTGGAAGCACTACTCTTCACACTCGGCATCTTCGTCGCTCTTACGCTATTCGCTTGCCAATCGAAGTACGATTTCACAAGCTGGATTCCATACCTCTTCGGAGCACTTTGGGTGCTTATTCTCTTCGGCTTGATGACCATGTTCTTCCCATACAGCAAGAAGATCGAGTTGGTCTATGGCATCGTTGCGGCACTCATCTTCAGCGGCTACATCCTAGTGGACACACAGCTGGTCATCCGACATTATCATGTTGAAGAGGAGATAGCCGCGGCCATCTCGCTTTACCTGGATATTATCAATCTGTTCTTGGCGATCCTTAGGATTCTCAACAGCCAGAGCAACAATTAAGAGTGGACGTGGCAGTGTAGGAGTTGCAGGATGCCCGAGAGACGAGACGGAGGATTCAGAATACAGCCGCTACATAGGACATGGACCGGATTCACTCGGCGTTGGCAGGTAGCAGAATAATGCTTTCAGGTTGTAGGTATATAGTTTGTCAGAAGCGTGCGGAATTCAGACCCGTGAGAGCCTCGTCCACGCTTGCAGCCGGATGTGGTGCATGATGTGAAAGACGAAATAACGCACCACCTGATGGGCTTTTTCGTATTAAGACCGCGGGCAGTTATCACGCAAATAGGAAGCTAATGTTCACGGCTAAACGTGTGTCCATCAGCCAGCCACGATTGGTCTGATGCAGCTGCAAGGGTCCAAGCCGGCGAGTGATGGCATTACAAGCTCCCAAAGACAGAAGTTCGAGGCCGGCCATCCCAATAATTATCCGCACCGAGTAAGGTAGTAATTGCGTCTTTTCGGGCGGGATGCAGCGAGGGCAAAAAGACCGGCGCGAATCAGAATGGCCTGTGACTGAGGAGTACCGTCGAGGATATTTCGTACTTGCGTATCCAAAGCACTACCAAGTCCGCACCACCTCAGACCATAGCTTAATCCACCAACAGAAATCTCGACGAAAGACACAAACGGGCTTGAAATTCTAGCAAAAACACTCGACTTTCTCTCTCCCGGCTCTCTTGATCTCAAGACTCCTGCCTGCCAATCAGCATTTTATTGATTTGCCATTTCATCCCGATAAGACCCCTCCAACCTCCCTGCTCGTGCTGCTACACAGCTGCCGCACCTCACCGCTTCTCCAAAACACCTGTGTCCGAGTTGCTAGAAGAGTGCTCTCCAGTGTTCATTGCTTTCTATATATGCCATTGCTATTGCCAATGATTGTTTGAAGCTCAAAGCACATACTTCACTTCAGTTCGCTGTTCTCACATTCACCATGGCCGAAAATTCATCTCCTCCACTCCGCTCGAAGGCTTCATACCCTCCACCCAGCTTCAAATCCGAAAAAAAGAAGGCCGCACATGGCCATACCTCCTACAGGAAGCGCAAAATGCGTGTTGAATCGACCAAGCAAAAGCCGAAGACTCCCATCGGCGTACTTTGCTCATGGTTGTTCGAGCATCAAGTTGGTATGTTATGCATCTCAATGCACTGCAATGGCTCCAGCTGACCAAATTCTCCACAGGCGTTGCAGTGAACCTCCTCATGCTTCTTGCTCTCGTGCACATATGCTTTCCGCGCGCGCGCAGCCGGACGCGCAAGTTTTTTGAAATGTCCGGATATCGCCCTGCTGACAAGGCTTACATTCAAACATGGGACGATGGATACTACATTTTCTTTTGGACCGTGATATTTACTGGGTTAAGAGTGGTTACAATGGACTTTTTGCTACGCCCATTGATAGTAATGACCGGCATACGGTCGCCGAAAGCCCAGACACGCTTTGCGGAACAAGGTTGGTTGTTCCTCTACTACTCCGCGTCGTGGGCCATGGGCATGGTAAGTCCAATTAAGCTAAGCCTCCTTGTACCTTGTGATCTGAATATTTCTCGCAGTACATCTATGCCAATTCCAGTTACTGGCTCGACCTGAGTGCAATGTGGGCTGATTTCCCGACTCGAACTGTATCTCCACTTGTGAAGTGGTACTACTTGGCGCAGACTGGCTTCTGGTTACAGCAGATCATTGTAGTCAACATTGAAGAGCGCCGTGACGACTATTGGCAGATGTTCGCACATCACATCTTCACCTCCGCTCTACTCTTGTCAAGCTATGGCTTCTACCAGACCAAAGTCGGAAACGTGATTCTCTGCATTATGGACCTGGTCGACATTATTCTTCCTGTAAGCTCCCTTCTTTCGTGCTCTCTGCGAGCTATGAACGACTCTCTTCATCCAATGAAACTGACAACCACACTAGCTCGCCAAGATGCTCAACTATCTCCGCTTCCAAGCAGCATGCGACATCGCATTCGGCCTGTTCCTGATCACGTGGCTGCTGACGCGGCACGTCGCGTTCCCGCTGGTGTGCTGGTCGATCTGGGCGCAAGTAGCGCAGAACGGGGTGATGCCGTACGGATGCTACGACACGTCGTCGAGCATCGGCACACGGATCTCCCGCGACGGCGGCAGCGCGGTATGGGCGAACATCGTGCAGGCGTTCGCGCACCCCGATGGCGTCGTGTGCTTCAACCGCCGCATCCAGCTCGGCTTCTTCGCGCTGCTGATGGCGCTGCAGGCCCTCACGCTGATCTGGTTCGCCACCATCGTGCGCATCGCCTACGCTGTCGTGTCTGGCCGCGGAGCCCAGGACGCCCGCTCCGACGACGAGGCCAGCGAGCCCGAGCCCGAGGGCGAGGGCGAGGGTGATGGTGAAGCTGATGACGACGACGACGTTCTCGATCCTGTCCTCGAGGAGTCGCCGGCCGTGCTCGTCCCGCTCAACAAGGAGGATGAGAAGGAGCGCGAGCGCGACGTCGAGGAGCCCCGTGAGCCGAAGAGGATGAGTCCTGGCCCGTCGTCGGGCCGCTCCGGCAGGAGGAGGGGCAGAGGCAGAGGTGCCAGGGCCAGTGGCATTAGCATCGCGGGCCATTCTGACCACAAGGAGCTTTTGGGTAGGATTGGTTGCGACAAGCCGACTTGAACGTGTCTCTCTGCGCCGGTCTGTTCATGTCTGTGATACGGCTGCCTGTGATAGACTGCTTGCGATGTGCTGCTGTAAGTAGAGGAAAGGATGGAGAGCTGCTGAGTAGAGAGGGGTTGCGGATGGAGGTTTAAAGTTTTCTTGACACGACGTTGAACCAGGGCTTTCGTGCTATTATACCCTTGGAGTACGTACGACACGAATCAACTCGGAGTTTTCTGTTATTGGTATTCACTCTTTCTATATGAACTTGCCTCGCTCTATCTGACCGGAGTACAGTAAGCTCTCTCAATATGAAATGACGTAAAGATTCTTCTAGGAATCTGATCGAATTGAGAGAGCGCGTTTCCCAGGTTTCCATCTGCTTCCTACATAAGACTTCCCACACAAACCCCCCAAAACAAACATTCTAAACCACAACAACCCTCTTCTACATCAACAAAACATCGATTTGCCCCTTCATAAGTTAAACCTCATCCCTACACAACCTTAACTCCAACAACGATGCTTCGAATGCCCGTTCCCTGGAGGCAAGCAGACCATCGAGAACGATATCGGATGGTACTCGTCCAAATAATGATGCGTTCAGGGCGAGTCCGTGATGACGACAACGATTCCATCGAGACAACGGAAAGTGACGAGATCCGCAACATGGCCATGTCTAGAATTCCTGCTGCGCTTGAATCAAGCCGTGAGTCACTCCATACCGCCGCTGCCTCTGCTGACGCGGTCGAGCAGCGACCTGGCACTGCGCTCTTTGACTTTCTTTCTTCACCGAACGGCAGGCCCATCACTAGGCTTGCGCTTGCTTATCACGACGCGCGTTGGCGTAGCTTCTGTCGTCGCAATTTCCCCTCCATTCAACGATGGGCAGTACGAGCATTTCTTCAGATGGAGTATGAGGACCAGCTTCGACTTGACCTTAGGAATGAAGCGCTGATGGCTGAAGAACAGAGAATCAACGACATCGAGCGCGAGGAGTTGGTGGAAAAGATCATTGACACGATTGCGTCGCGGTATCGGTGGACAACCATGATCGATGCGACTGCTGATGTATTCGAGCAGCACAAAGAAAATATCGGCCACGCACACGATGCATACACAAAGTCTTTATTAGGCGCTACGGACCGTGAAAGAGACTCTGTCGTCGAGGCGCTATACAGAACCGTCTGGAGGGCGTTGAAGCCGCTCCTTAGGTACTATGTAAGTACTTTAAGATTACCGTATCGTTGAAATCTCTCACTAACCCTGAAGCAGGTCTTATGTAGAGGATACGAGGAGGCCTACAATGAAGGCGTAGCAGCGGCATCTACGCTCGTGCACGGCCCACACTGGTGCGAGTTCGGGGTCATCGAGGCATTCGGAGTGCGACAGATAGATTGCGTGAGCGTGCTAGAGGGCTTGAAGATTCCGGGTTTCGACGACGAGGTTCGAAGTCACCTTGGCTACGGCAGGCGCGTCGTGATGCACATCAAAGAATACCTGAACACCCAAAAGTGCCTGATCTCCTTTGGACTGAATCTTGAAAGGAAAAGGATGGGACAAGACATCGACGAAGAGAAAATGCAGGACTTATTTGACCGGGCGACAACCCGGTGGTCCCCAACTGACGAGCCATAGAAATATGTCAAGAACTGGAGGACGGTAGCGGCACTACAATATTCCTATTAGCTTGAAGTATCTCAATGACGATTTACCGGAAAGAAACAGTCTACTGTGAACTAAGACATCTAGTATTAACAAGCGTACAACATTTATATGAATGAGAATGTATTTACATCTTCCATCCTAGGTATGTGAACATAACCACATTATTAAGCCTTAGCCGAGTCAGGACGCAAAGAAGCCAGCTCCTGGGTGATCGAGACGTCGTGAGGGAGGTACTGCGACGCAACCTTCAGCAGCTTCCAAGCCTCTGTCTTCTTTCCGAGCGCCTTCTGCGCGATGCCGGTGCGATAGTAGATCTTGCCCATCTGCTCCGCGGCCGCGAAGTTGAGCACGGCCTCTTCGGTGTCGCCGGCCTCCTCCAAATTCATGCCCGTGGCCTCGCGCAGCAGGCGGATGGCGCGCATGCCCCAGAACTCCGCCTCCTCATACTCCTCCAGATCCAGATAAGCCTTGACGAGGTTGGCGACGAGCGCGACGCGCAGGTTGAGGCGCACGACCTGGCCATGCTGGTCCTTGTAAGGGCCGTCGGAGAAGCTCGTCTCGAAGAAGGCGTCGGCCCAGATGGCGCGGCGGCGGCCGACGCACACAATATGGATCTTCTCGAAGCTCGCGAAGTACAACTCGATGGCGCGGCGCGGGTCGCGCTTGCCCAGCGCCTCGTTGCCGGCCTCCTTCAGCGCCATCGCCTCCTGCAGGCACTTCTGCGGCGCGTCGTACGGCTCGGCCTGCGCCGCCCGCAGCGCCCGCTCCAGGCTGCCGTGGTGCGCGCCCTCGATCCGCAGCTCGCGCAGGCCCTTGACGCACCCGAACGGCTCGAAGCAGCGGCGCTGCAGCGCCTTGGGGATGGCGGTGTCGTCGTAGGGCTGCGCGAAGGGGTCGCGTACCGTCAGCGTCAGCCGCAGGTAGCGGTTGAGGTCGCCGGCGTAGTTGAGGTCGCTGTAGAACCACATCTTGCAGAAGAGCGGCAGGTCGTCGAGCAGCACGAGGAAGGCGCGGTTGTCGCTGTCGCGCCGCGGGACCTGAGGCGCGTCGATCTCCACGCTCAAGTGGTAGTTTTGGAAGCGCTCCGCAACATCACCCGAGCACAGTACCGGTACGCTGCCTGCTACGGCTACGTGCTCTTCTGCTTCTCGCCATGGTGTTACAATTCGAACGAAGATGTTCAACTGCCGGAACACTTTGCGGGCTTCGGTATAGACGAGGCGGCAGGTATAGAGAAGAGAGAGATTATATTCGTAGCGAGCGTAGCCCTCGCCTAGGTCATGTCGGAAGGCCGACGGTTGAAGAACATGGCCGTATATCTGGTTATGGAGTTGTTAAAGATTAGACGTCAACGAGGTAGCAATTAAGGTGGCGGTCAAGACGTACCTGCTCCCGAATCTCAGCGGGAAGATTGAGGAAAGGAAAAGGGCGGTCCATGGACAAAGACATGGTGGAAAACTGGGATTAGGAAGGTCCGTAGGACTTTTGGTGTCTTTGTAAGCGTGATAGTTAAAGGTATGGTAGATGCTGACTGCAAGCTGGTTGACTGCAGGTGGTTCCCGTGGGGTTGGGTGGTGCTACGGTAGCCGGAACTTGCAACTCCCTGGCGCTTGCAAGTGATATTCTCGTATTATTAAGCCGCTTTAGAGCCCAATTGCTTTTGATTGGAGTAGCTGGCGGCACAGAGAGAGCACTTATACATGGCAGGTGGAATGGCGAAGGCTTAAACCGCTTTTCTGAGTGAGCGGCGCATCTCAAGGTGGAAATGTTGGTTCCCAGGCAGTTGTGAAAATCATCTTCGGAATGGAAAGTTGATTTGAAGAAACTGAGATGGACCAACTGGAATCATCTTAAGGTCGGCGACCAGAATTTCTGTGGCCTCGGTTATGCTCCGTTTCCAAAACTAGGAATCTCTGCCAAATATGGATGTATGAGTATAAGCACCAATTTTCGCCCGGAACGCCTACATCCCCAAACGATTGAGCTTTAAACGCATCGGGCATGCGCTTATATATCGCGCCTGCAATACATCATCCTTCAAACGCACCTCAATTCCGATATTGCCAGATTCGCCGGACTCCAGTCCATCCTTAACTTTGAGACATTCGCACACCAGCCCTAACTCCGCTCCGAGTTGAAAATACTCCTTCCTGGCACTCTCCCATCAAATTGGACATTGGTATTTCCCGCAATGGGGTATCCGGTGTTGGCTGGAAGCCCATTGCCATTGAGCTTTGCCTTGGGTGAACCGACTTCGGCGCTCCCGCGTAATTCAGCAAGACTGTTTCCATTGCTGCTTCGTCGTCAAGCCTTGGAGGATGGTCCTTGAGCAATCGCTCTTCCTCATCGGGTTTAATTTCGCAGTCTCGCGTGAACAGCGTCATCACCAGCATCAGGCAGGACAATGCGAACAATATCCACCAAACGACCCTCAAGCTCTCTACGAATGCATTGATAAGCCTGGCTCTGTCGGGATCCTTTGCGGGCATGCTCCGAATGACTTCGACGAAGCTTGCTGCATTTTTGGCAACGTCATTGCCCAATCGCTTGTTAAGTTCGTTATTGAACGCAGCTTGGCATATTGCAATGCCGAATGCCTGCCCCAGAGCACGAAAGAATGGGTTCAGTGCCGCAGCCACGGCCTTCACCTTCACCATATCTGCATATGGCAAATCAGCGCGTGCTTCGGCGGATGCTTGTGTTGCGAGTGCAAGCGAAGCAAAGAGCATCCCTATACCGGCTCCGGACGGCATGTTAAGGATAATCCAACCCCAAACCGTGGTATCAGCGCTCAAGATGTTTAGTGTTGCTGTGCCATAAGCGAAGAGTAGCCATCCCACCAGCGAGAAAGGCTTGATTATATGCGAGCGGCCGATCCATGTAGAAGTTAGAGCAGTCGACGGACCAGATAGAATGCATTGTGGTAGCGATGCTAGACCCGCAATGACAGGGGAGTATCCTTTTGCCGTTTGATAGTACAGCGGTAGATTGTACATAAGGCCGAAGAACTATGCTCCTCCGTCAGCTCATATGAAGATCAAAGGACTATTGGGAATACACATACAATGACGCCTTGAAGTACCGTGCCGAAATAACTAATTGCCGCCGTTCGATCCGCAAGAACTATAAGAGGAATCATTGGTGCTTTACATATTCCATACGAGTACAGCACCCATATCAAGAGGAGTAAGAAACCCACAACTAGTGGGAGCTGAGTGGCCAAACTGTTCCACGGATACATTACGCCGCCCCATGATATACCGATCAAGAGTGTAGTGATTGAGGCTGCGAATACGACCATACCGATCCAGTCGATTGCTTTCAATTTATCAAGGTATGACAGATCAGGTTCGATAGGTGATGTCTGGAGGAATGCAATGATCAATGCGTAGCTGATTCCGGCGAAAGGAAGGTTCAGCCAAAATATCCACCTCTACTAGAGTCAGTTATTTTCAACAGAATGAATTCGAATCCATATAGAAACGGCCAGACTTACCCATGAGACATCATATGCAAATCCACCACCAGCAACTGGGCCAGTAATGGATCCTACTAGCCACATGATACTAACAAGGCCATATAGTCTGCTTCGCTGCTCGAGTGGGAATAGATCCGCCATTAGAACGTAAGTGAGAACAAGTAAACCACCACCTCCGATACCTTGAATACATCGACCGCCGATCAGCGTCCCAATATTGGCCGCAACTGCATTGATGATTGAGCCGGTGACGAACAATGTCAGAGCAACCAGAACCGAAGCCTTGCGGCCGAGTACGCAGAGCGATGTGAAGACTGGCTGGAATACCGCGGAGCATAGAACAAAAGAAGTACTCGCCCAGTATGCTGCTGTGGTGTTTGCGTTCAGGTCGCGAGCAATAACCTATATGTCGATGTTAGTGACGCTCGAAACTATGAACTTACTAACAGGAAACAGTACTGGGAGGGCGTTTGCCAATATTGTCAAGTCCAGAGCAACCATCAAGTTGATACTCAAAAGCCCGGCAAACGCAAGCCATGTGCGGGTTGGTATTCGGCTTGCCATGATTAAATGCGTCGAATGGTAATATATGTACTGGGATCGAAGATGATGGAAAAGTTCAAGATTCAGTTCGTCAATATCAGTAGTAAATGGATAGATAAGGAATATAATTCGACGTCTTGGAAATTAATACAGCGCCGCTTGGAAAGGTTCGCTAAGGAGCGCTGAATGGAGATATAGAAGACTACTGGCCATGAGACCCAGCTATCCGGTGGTACATACCGAATGCACAATCACCAAATTTGACATCATGTACGGTATTCCGGTGGCTGACTGCTTCACATATATGGCATGCTTACCCGGCTGGCGAATCCCGACGATCTCCGCGATTTCAACATCAATCTCAAACACGATGTCAACGAGGCTGTGAAGTCTTCCCTGGGGGGCCAAGATAGCCAAGGTGAAGCCTCAGGAGTTTCCTGAGAGTGTGTACAATAAGAAAACCAATGTTGTTGCAACGTATGCTGGAAACTTGAGGAATAATGGAAACAGGTGGTATTCCCCAACATTCCATTCGCCTGCGACGTAGTTGGCCTTGCAGAGCAACACACCACTAATCAGGATACAGATGCCTCATACGAAGATGCCAAGGGTAGCGTAGGTAAGGTCAAGGTTGAGCTGAAGATGCAGTGCTCTTGCGAGCGGAGACCCGCTCATTCTTGCTTTTGTCAGCTGTTTAGACGAATATGCCAACAAATGCTAAAGTTTTGGAGCAAAGTGATGCTTCGTACATGTTTTCATCAACTCTGTGAGTTAAAGATTCTGACGGTTCGAAATCCGACTTTTCAAGATAGAGATATCAGCTTCAGAGGCAGATTTTTCGTATTCCTGTGAAGGGCTCAGACCCAGCCCTTATGTGGCGGCACGTTCAATGTACACTCTTGACACCAGACAGAAGGATAAAGTTTAGGCGCTCATGTTGTGAAGCGAGCAGACGTGTCTAGGATTGACTGCAGCCAAGGCGAGGGAGCTGGTCCGTATGTCTGAATCCAGCCAACACCTTCTCAGGCCGGCGATGGGTGAACCTAAGTCCTCATTGCTGTGCGCCAATCACACGTTTATCAATGATTTTCGTTCACACGAAATCTTCCTTGAAGCCTTGCGGGAAAGTCCGTGCTGCCTATCTGCCCATATTGTGGCGATGCCGCATGTGTAGAATTTAAAAGTTACTTGGCATGCGGTTTCCACACGGAGTTTTACGCAATGCTTGCACTTCAATGGGCTTAGCCGACATCAGGTCATCGTACGACAGAACAAGGCGCAATTGGCGGCCCACGACTTCACCTGCTCTCCAGCGCGATACTGTGCAACAAACTTATGGCTGACTACTCGTCGAGCTCCCAATGACAAATCTGTCGCGTACGACTGTCCCACGGTCGTTTGCACTCTGGTGACTGATGTGTGAAGTCCAGTATTTCTCTATAGAGTAAGCAAGTCGGCATTTCCTTTCGTCCGCAGCGTCGCAGTGCAGCTGAATTAATTAAAAGCAGGAATAGAATGCAGGGTTATGTTGACCATGATCATAATGTCTAATGATAGCACAAATGCTTTTCCTCCTAAGTATCAATTCTGGACCCAATCCTTCGGAAGTCGCTGCTCAGACACAGCTCCGTTATGTCGAAGGATATCGCAAAGTTTTACAGCCTCTGTTCGAGAAAGGCTTCCAGATCCAAAAGGTCTTCCATAAAGGCGACCGTTGGCGTCTCTATGTTCACATTTACTCAAATTGCTCTCTGCAAGACGCAATGGGGTATCAAAATACGAAGCCGTGGCCTTTGAGTCTTTTCTCGTCAGTGCGAATTCGTGTCGTTCCGTCAAGTTATCAAATGCTGCCTCTTTGTTACCAACATCATTCACATCTCATCAATTAAAGTCTGGATAATGTCAGAGCTGTGCTTTCTTTCGACAGCGATCTGCAATGGCGTTTTGCATAGAGCCTCAGGTTTAACACTAGCTCCTTCCTTGAGTAGACATTCTATCACACGCCTATAGCCTTCATCATAATAAGGGTCATTCCTGTTGCGAAGGGCGAGAGTTAGAACTGTCCATGATCCACACCGCGCGTTTGGATTTGGTCCATATCGAAGCAGGAGTTCCACAAAGTCAGTATCGACCATCATGGAAGCAATCTGCAACGGAGTTCCTTCTACATCTTCTGTACAGTCAAAGTATTTAATGTGGTTGTTGCATGGTTTCAATTTGGCTTCCAGAGCGGAAACATCATTGTTTTGCTGAAGTAGATGTTCTGCAATTCCCGGTAAGCCGAACATGCAAAGTTCTGCAGTGGCCAAACTGAATTCTGAGTTGTCACTAGGCTCGAAGTGGTAACAATAGCCATCCTCAGACGTATTGAACATGAGTTGAATGGAATCCAACATTTGATATGCTGACGCCTTAAAGAGCTGAAGTACAAGATCGCGTACAGTAAAATCATCTTGGAGTTTGACTCGGTCCTGAAGTCTATCTTGCCAGTTGAGACCCGCGCAATACAAAAGGGGAAAGCGTCGCAAGATGTCGTCTCTGTACTGTTCTCTGTCTTGGCCACTAAGATTGAAATACGACTCAAGACTCAGGTCCAGGTGATGCGGCAGGTTCAACAAGTATGTAAGAAGCGTCATAGTGTGTAAACGATAACATTGGAATTTCTCCGTTCTGAACATTGCTGCAGGCCCATTGAGTATTCTGGGTGAGCTCAATATTCAGCGACTGTGTAATGTGCGAAGTTTACGCTGCCGGTTTATTAGCAGTGATAAGGCAGAGGCAAATGTCTAACAGCTGTCCGGCGTCGAGAAGGCGATCATCCGTAACAAATTTGCACTGCTCAATGTCGACGACAACAGCTTCAGCAAGTTCTTCAAGTGGCCAACCATCGCAGGTATGTAGCAGCTGAAGAGCTTTGTAAGCCAGTAAGCGATTTGGCGGAGCAATAGACGTCAGGATTCTTTCATATGTTTCTTCAACGGTTTCTGGGAGCTCTGAGAGCGCCTTTCGAATCTGTGATATTGAACAAACTCTGGAGAGAATCTCCAGTTGACAAGAAACCCAACGAAACCTACACCGAAGTCAGTTCTTCCGATTCCATCACGATCTATAGTACGTCAGGATATAGTTACTTACATGCCCTTAGCACTCTTGACCAATGCCTCTTTAACCTCGTGTTTAAGAGTTAGAGGCCATGACGCAAATTTTTGGCTGGTACTCAGTCGACTTTCGATAAAGTGAGAAATATCTCTATCCACGAGCGGGTTTGACATTGAAATACTTTGTCCTAGTGTCTCAAGAGTCCGTTGGATGTCTCCAATGAGTCTACTGGTTGCAAGAATTTTTAGGTTTCGGAATGGCTGTTGCGTAGATAGAGTGTAGAGGAGATTTAAGAGGTTATCCAAACCCTGAGATTCATCGAGCCCGTCAAAGACGATATATACGTGAGTAAATCGCTTAAGAATAGCCTCTAACAGAACCAGGAGGTCGTCATAACCTGGCTCTGTCCCTCGGGCCAGCACAGAATGAAGCTGTCGTGGAATCTCCTTTGCTTGTCGACAATGTTGACTGATAATCCAGCAAAGATATGGACTGCTTTCGTCCTGGTTTCTCTCAAACTAGCAGTAATAGTACGCATGCTCAATAGACTGTTGCTTAGCATTCCTGCAGAGTTTTTGAATATTCTTAATGATGAAAGACGCAAGGATAGTCTTTCCGGCGCCGGGTATTCCATGTATCCAGAAGAATCGAGACATATCAGTGAGCCAATCTTGGTAATCCGGAGTCCGTATAAGCCACTGGCCAGTGTGGTCCTCATGCAACTGACAGGCTCTGTTGTAGTTCGTTGAAGGATCCGGTTTTACCAAACTTTTAAGAGCTTTATCAAGATCGTCATCTATCTCATGCCTTAAGTTTAGCTAGAGTCAGAAACGAGGAAGGCAATTGCACAATCCGCTCATTTCTTTGAGACATTTGCTATCTCCTTTGCAATCTTCTTAACATCCTGACTTTCATCTGTGTTAGATAGCAGACGAGCCATTGCATCACAGTGTGCTATAAGGTTTGCATACTAGGTAGGCGTGAAGGGAAGCGTGATCTCTGTTATATTGCAAAACTAATCCTTGGGGACCTATTCTCCCCCAGGGGGACGCGTTATATAGGCGTCGGCCTTTCGTTACTCCGGCGTTTCGCCTTCGCTCAGCCGTCGTTACGAACGGCTGGTGCTTAGAGGCCCTACAGTGCTTACTGAATGTCGATTGTTAGGACGAGGCTAATTGTTGATTTCGACCTTCCAATTTCTTCAAGCAGCCTTTTCGCCTTGGCTCACTTTAGAGGCCATTCAAGGTCAGCTTGGATGGTATTTAATTTGTCGCTTTTCTTTTTCTTGGAGTTGCTTGTACGGTTAGGTAGTAGTCCTAGAAGATCTCGAAGAGCCGTTTCACAGCCTTTAACAGATTCATTTATGACGGCCACATCCGGAAACGCCCCAGAGATATCAACATGAAGCTTCAAGGTCTCTAGAACGCATTTCATACTTCCCACCTCAATCAAAATGTTGTTGAAGTCGCCAGAAGCATCCTTCACAGCGGATACTTAGGACTAGCATCGTTTGATGACTTGAGCGGCAAGGCTGACAACGGCGATTACACTCGCCGTCAGGCTCAGTGAATCCATGACCGGAATATGCTCCCGGAGGGCTCAGACTTAGTGGGAGAAGAAGCCAGAGAGAGCTGAAGGTCTCAAGGACGTCGGGAAACTGAAAAGAGCTGACTGATGTTGTTCCAGCGGAGATGGAAGTTGTGGCCTGCGTTGACTGTGCAAGTACCGACCGAGAGCAGCAGACGAATCCATTAAGAGAAGAGTGCATTTACACGTATAATCCACTCATTTTGAACGGGGTAAATTTGCAGAAAACGGCGCTCAGCGGCGAAGCAAATCACTAAGGCGCAGCGCATGCGCTCTGTAGTTGTGGTTGACGGAGGCTATTGGGCAGATTCTCATTTGAAGCGACACCGCAGACTACCGTACCGTAAGCCATTTTTCGTTCGCAACACAATGCAGCTTTGATCTCGTATTGCTGAGCCACTAGAAGATATGAAATCTCTTCTAGGACACCATCTCCTGGCCTGAGTTGAGGTTAGCTTGTAAAAGAAGCAGCATAGCATTGATACAAAATCATTAAGGTATCGTACAGATTATTCCTCGCGCCCGAAATGGGAGTGAAAGTTGCACTTACGAATAATGATCATACACCACGCAATTCCTTCGCAGCGCATATAATCCGCAGGAGAAATGACCCACTGATTAATTTTGAGCCTACTAGCGATATGCTTTGCAGTCGCTCAGGTTTTGCTGTAAGCCAGCGCTCGTGCCATCGATCACTCCAAGGAATGCTTCTCTTCGCAGACTGAACATTCACTCTCTGTACTCCGGCTCTCATTTCGGCATGGCTATTTAGTATATGATACAGGAAAACTTTTCTACGTGTAGCTGTTACGTATATCTGGCTATATTCGCTATGTATAGATCAGAAACCTTCCACTTTTACGAGCATTGGAATTGACAACAATCTACATTCCGTATTGCGGCTCTCAGCCAGACAAGAATAGCAGAATGATTCAGCATTCTAGCATGTTTCTCCTCCATCGACGACGTACACTGCTCCAGTCGTGAATGAAGACTCGTCGCTTAGCAAGAAAGCGACCAGCTTCGCAATCTCAACCGGTTTTCCTTTCCTACCGAGCGGTTGGTGATTCTCGAGCATATTCGTAATGGCACTATCCATATTCTTGGGTACTGATTGTACCATTGGCGTATCAATGACACCACTTAACATTGTTAGAACCCAGTGACAAAGTACACCTTGGATGCGAACTTACGGAGCGATGGTGTTCACGCGAATACCAATTCTTCCAACCTCCTTCGCAGCACTCCGACTCAACCCAACGACTCCATGCTTTGCAGCACTGTAATTGGCGTTCTTTGCATTACCCTCAATTCCTGCCGTACTCGCGACATTGATGATGCTTCCGCCGTTGCCAAGCTTCTCCATCGCTTGAAGCTCAGCTCGTAGGGCGTAGAAGGTTCCGGTGAGATTGACATCGTTCACAAAGTTCCACTCCTCGTCCGAGAGCTGCGTGATGTTGTGAATGCCGATGTTCTTGCCCGTTGCACCCGCCATGTTTGCCGCACCATCCAGTCGCCCGAAGTGATCGACCGTACCTTTGATCCAAGCGTCGCATTGGGCGCTACTGCAGACATCTGTGATGATAGAGAAGAAACGACTGCTGTCTGGTTCGGGCGTAGACTCGGTAATAGCCTTCAGCGCGGCCTCAAGTGGTTCCTTGCGTACGTCTGTCACCGAGACTCTTGCGCCGAGAGCGTAGAGGTTCTTTGCTGTTGCAAGACCAAGGCCAGATGCTGCGCCGGAGACAGCATAGACTTTACCAACTAAAGAGCGATACATTTTGATTGAAGAAGCACAGTAGAATATTGAAGAATGGAGAGCGCTTGTCCTATAGATCAGAACAATTATTGACAAGAAGACAGTCTCCTCTTCTGATTTGGCTTTGCTTTCTTTAGTCTCAAAATGCTTATGCGAGCTAACTCAGGCTCAAATGTTCGGATATGAAAGTTATAGGAAAAAGGAAGAGCTAATGTATGGTGAGATATAAAACAAGGACGAATGCCTATAACTTCCGGAAAAGGTTAGCCACGAAGGTGGTACGCCAGGACACAAACTAATCGGAAGAAGATCTTCTGTTGAGTGGTTAAAGCTTATTTGCAATTGGCAATCTTATAGCCCGAAACGGAAATCCGGATAATAAAGAGGATATGCAACCCAAATTCTGATGCCGAATTGGTCCTTGAGCTCCTGTACCATAAGCCATAGATCGTTACGTCTTTGAACCGTGAGTCCGAAACAACCACAAAACTCCCTCTTATGTATTCAATAGCAGAACGCAGTCCTGAACTTATGGTTTCGACACATGGATCACAATCTTGCCTTTGGTGTGCCCACTCTTCAACTTCGCAATTGCCTTCGGAGCTTCGTCGAACTCGAAAGTCTGATCAATGACAGCTTTGATCTTGCCATCCGCCATCCACTGTGATATTTGTCCCAAATCGGCTTGGTTGCTCTTGACTACCACAAACGTGTATGGACGCTTTCCTCCACCCATCCATGTTGGGCGAAGCATTCTGTCGACCAGCTTCGCACTTGCCACCATACTCATGGATGTTCCCACTTGAACGTATTTCCCAGTTGGCTTCAGGAAGTGTTCGCTCTGTTCGTAGAGGTCGAGTGGAGAGGCAGCATTGTCCACAACCAGATCATAAACCTGTCCGAGATTCTTTAGCGCATCGATGACGTCCAACTTTGTGTAGTCCAATACATGCTCAGCGCCCAAGCTCCTGACTAACTCTTCGCTGCTCCCTGAACAGCTGACGCTGACCTCCGCGCCCAGCAGCTTCGCAATCTGAATTCCCCATGTGCCCACCCCGCCGCTCCCGCCGTTGATGAACACCGCCGGATCTTTCAGGCCCCGAAGAAACGGCACAATAGACTGATACGCTGTCAGCGCGGCCGTTCCCGCCGCCGCAGCATCGTCGACGTCCACGCCGTCAGGCAGTCCCACAACGGACGCCTGATTGGCAACGACGTACTCGGAGAGGGCGCCGTTCCTGCCGAACTTGTCGAGGCGGCCGAAGACGAGCTGGCCGATGGTGTGGCGGTCGTCGGCGGGGTGGGTAGCGACGACGCGGCCGCAGAAGTCGAGGCCGGGCGACGCCGGTGTGCTGACCATGGTCTTCGCCAGCACCCCCATCTCCGGCACCCTGTAGTCCGCCGGGTTCAGCGCCATCGACACTACCTCCACCAGCAGCTCGCTCTTCGAGAGCAGCTGCGGGTACGGCCGCGTCGTCTCCACCAGCCGCAGTGCTTTGTCCAGGCCTGCGCTCGCGTTGCTGTACTGCCAGGCCCGCATCGGCTCTTTGGTGTTTTGGGTGGTCTCGGAGAGGGTAGATTGGCGGCGGCCTTCGAGGGCCGCGAGGGCGGCATCGCGATTCGAGGACGCCTGGGAGGTCATTTTGAGTTATGAGGAATGGGGAGCTCGAGAATTGGAATCGGAACGACTGCGGAGGTTTGGGAGCTAAGTGAGGGCGTAGATCGAGATATAAAGTATCACAAGCTTCGAGCTGTGAGACGCTAAGCTTAGTGGGGTCTATCGGGTTTACCGAAAAAGGTGATAGGGCAGAGACTCGGAGTAATGGACCAGCTATTCTTTGTATCAGGTACATTATGCCCTATCGTATCTCTACAAGGTGAAATGGAAACAAAATCCAGGCACTTCAGGCGAGCAGGGCTCTAAATCCACTCACGCCTTGATACTCTAGGGAATTATGTCTCGTGCAGCTTCCCCTGAATCGATAACGAAGAACCCGCCAGCTTCAAGCCCTACGACGCCGGCCGCCGTTACTGACCAGGAAGCAGTGACAACGTCGTCTTCCATCGCGGGAAAGCTCATCAAAGAGAAGTTCGACTACGATGGTGGTCGGCAGGTGACCGTGTATGTTCCGCCAGTTGCGCCCAAGGCAATTGTGTTCGCTGGTGATGGCCAGTTGATTTCGCACTGGGTTGGCGACCTTGAATCAGCAGATGTACCGCCGACCATGATTGTCACTACTCACCGATTGGATGACGAGGTGCTTCGGCTCCACGAATACTCACCAGTCTTCGATGCGGAAAGGTTCGCGGTACACGAGAAGTTCTTCGTCGAAGACGTCCGCCAATGGATTAAGTCACGTTTCGGCGTCGAACTGCCCGCCGACCGCACAGCGGTGTTTGGTGTCTCCGCGAGTGGAGAGTTCGCGCTCGCCATGGGCCTTCGCCATCCCGACATCTTTGGTGCGGTCTTGTGTGCGTCGCCGGGCAGAGGTTACCGACCGCCTGCTGTGATGCCGGATTTAATTCCTCGTGTGTACCTCGTCGCCGGCACGCTAGAGCCATTCTTTCTCAAGAACGCCACCCGCTGGGCCATCGCACTGCGCTCCGCTGGTGCGGACGTGGTCATGGTAGAGCGGGTTGGGTCGCACGGCGACGTATTCTGGAGAGAAGAGTTCCCGCTCATGGTAGCGTGGGCGTATGGAAGTTAAGCAGTGCAATTTCCTCGCAATCTGCCACGCATAAATAGTAATATATAGCAATAGATATTTGCAGGGCATCTTAGTATGAAGAAAATTCGAAGTAGTTGCATATCGGCACGATCAAGCTGGCAACAGCAGAGGGTATATCAAGTTTCTTTCTGCTCGTTGGGCACTCCGCTTCGTAGAGATGTTGTTTGCAGAGGAGAAGCTTAAAAGGTATTGGACTCAGTCTACAGTCAGGTCTAGCCATATCTTTCACAGCTGAGGTGCGTCGATTAAATTAAAGGGGTTATCAAAGGCATGATAATCGCTAGCACTCCATTGGAAGAATATAATTCACCCTTCGAACATTTCGGTAGCTTCAGTTAAAGTCTTCACAACTTCGGCTCTCCTTTTGTACCTACGCTAGGAAGCTTCAGCACTCTTTGTGCATTAAAGCCCATGAAGTCTCCCACATGGTCAGGTCGAAGCTTGCCTTGCTTCACAACATATTCATGAACGTTGTCCACACAGTCCTTCCATTGTAGTTGCGGGAAATTGGTGCCAAACATAACCTTCTTTCGACCGGTCGTATTGGCAAAAGCAAGGAACTCTGGAGCGTAATATTTGGGACTCCACGCACTTGTGTCGATGTACACATTCTGATGCTTCCAGGCAACTGATACTGTCTCGGCAGCCCAAGGATAGCCGAGATGGCCGCAGATGATCTTCAGATCTGGAAATTTCAGCGCAATTGCATCGATATACGGGATCGGTCGTCCAACTTCGCTTGGGCATAGGGGTCCGGTATGACCGACCTGAGTGAGGAACGGGACGTCAAGCTCAATACATTTGACATACAGAGGCCAGTAGTGAGCATCAGTTGGTGGCAAGTTCCAAAGCCAAGGCACGACTCGCAGTCCTTTGAAATTCTTCTCTCTAACGTAATAATCAAGGTCCTTAACTGCTTGGACAGGATCATGCAGGTCAACGGAGACGAGTCCAAAAATGCGATCCTGATATGCTTCCGTGTAGCGACAGATATCCTCATTTGATGCGAGCACCTTGCCAGGTCTGTTCCATGCGGCAAGGCAGATTTGATCAACGCCGCCTTCGTCCATCAACTTGATCAACTGCTCTGGACTCTGCTTGGATTGGGAAAGTGCTGTGTCTGCATGACTATATGCGAAGAGTCGATGGACTTCCGGAATGTCCATCTGCGCTTACTGGTTAGTCTTGAAAGATCATAGTTACGCGTTATAGCTTACTCCCGGAGAGTTAGCCCACACATCCACAATCGGATATGAACCTGTTTTACTCTTGGCCATGTTTGCAAATGCAGCCGTATTCGTTGATGATTATTTTAGTTATGGATGAGTTCCATCTTAACAGTTTCCATTACGAGCTCACTTCGGCATGCTTAAGTGAGCCTCGGTTTCCTTTGAGTAGCGATTATTCGATCACACCGCAGGTGAAAGTGGAGTTACCGAGCAACTAGAAGCCGAAAACGAGATGTGTCAGGCTTCAAGGCTTCAATTACGGTGTGGATTAGCAATCACGTGATATATTCAACGAGGCTGAATATCGAAGATACGGACATAGGAAGGCTTCGCGGCTGAAGGAATCTCGAGATCGAGTCTCCAGATGGGGCAATTGCCTTATTAAATTTGTAAATGTATGGCGAGATGAACTCATATAAAGCGCCGAGCGAAAAGGCGCTGGTCCTGGACGGCACAGCTTGATGGCAACGAACCCGGCCACAGCAGCTAGGTCGTTGGCAAGGTACCTTGGAGGATTGCCGGCTTTAACTGGTGCCTTGCAAAATGTAACGCATACAGCCCTTGACGAAAGTAAAAAGAAGCTCACCGGTGATCCTGTGATGCCAGGAGCGAAGTCTACTGGGCGAAGGCGCAGGCTGCGGAGACATACCTTCGGGATTCGATTGTAGTTCAGTCTTCCAGTAATCCTCGCACGAGTTCATCGGGTAAAAGCTTAGGAAGAATGTGGACGGCGCGAAGAGAGGATGCTCGTAGCATTGGTTGTTGTTCTTTGTAGCTTGAATGGTCAGACCAATTTCAGAGGTCACTAGGTTGCGGCAATTGGGTTCGCAGCTCGGCTTGGCTCCTGTGCGTGGTAAAGAGTAGTTGTTGACGTAGGATAGTGGATTTTTGGATCCTGGCCATGTCTGATAATCGGCCCATCGATAATCAGACGCAGCGCCATCAGATAATCGGTCTTGGCAAGCAGCCTTGGATCGCGCACACGTGCGTGCACCTCGAACATGTTTGTGGCTGATATTGCAACTCCTTTCCCTTCTGGAAGCTCTTCTTCGATCCGCAGGGCGGATCCAGGCTGCAGCTCTAGCTCAAGTTCCCCGAACCTGCCTCATACACCCATACAGCTATCCACTTCTCTGAACTCATCTTGCTAATTTGTGCCATGCGATGACCAGCTCAGCGCTGCTATGGCTAGACGATGCTCTCAAGGCTCCCAATTACCGGGTCAAGTGGACCCAAGGAATCGCTCGCGGCCCTTCTTGTAGCTCCAAAGCTACAAAAACCGGCGTCATGGACCTGGCAGAGTACTTCGACCCTTTTCTCTCAAGAGCTGTAGCCTCCTCGAACTTCCCAGCCTAGGTACGAAGCTGTGAAAAGTTTTCCAAATATTTTCAGTCCAGCTTATAGTTCTCGAATCGTTCTATTGTCTTGTTTCTCTTGCCCAGTCATGCTTCTCCGGGGAGCTTTGGCCTTGGCTGGCTTCGGCTTTGCCAATGGCGCTTGGATTCAGAGGAGGCAAGCTTCTTCGTCGACCACCTCGTCGGTCAGCTCAACTGTAGCACAATGGTTTCAGACTACACCTGAGCTTTTCGCAGGTGAGAGAGCTTACCGGTGGATTGACATGCGAGTTGTGGCTAATGCGTATGAAGGACCAACTCCAACTGGAGTAGTCGCGTTTCTGGCAGAGACAAACCCAGCACCGTTCGCATCTGTTTCCTACATTCCGCCTCAGCCATTGGAAACTCAGGTGCCAATTTCTGGCAACGTGAACAACAGCAACATCTTCCAACTGTTCGGTCAATTGAGCCACTACTTTCCAAATCCCATTGGCCTAGGTGTGAACGAGTATCCGCTTCCAGCCAAGTCAAACATTACCACAGTGTATACGCTTCATCGTCATGGTAGCAGATACCCGACCACCAGCAGTGGTGCTCCTACCACTGGCCAAAAGATCATCAACGCTACCGGGACGTTTAACGCCACAGGTGCTCTTGCGTTCCTAAACACCTGGACATACAAGCTTGGCGCTGAAATCCTTGTTCCTGTAGGCAAACAGGAGATGTTCGATTCTGGCGTGCTCCACCAGTATCTCTATGGTCATCTCTACCCGATCAACGGCACCAAGATTATTGCACGTTCGACTACCCAGGATCGCATGACTCAATCTGCCGAGTATTTCCTTGCGGGATTCTTTGGCCTCCAATGGACTCAAAATGCAACTCTGGAACTTGTACTTGAGCAGAACGGCTTCAACAACAGTCTGGCTGGGTACTATGACTGCCCCAATGCTAACAACGCCACTCTGGAGTACGGAAACCTCGCCCTCGCGCAGTGGACTTCCATTTACCTTGCGAATGCAACCTCGCGCATCAACAAGTTGATCAGTGGAGGCTTGAATTTCACCGTCTCGGATGTATACAACTTGCAGTCATTGTGCGCATACGAGACCGTTGCGCTCGGATACTCTGCGTTCTGTGACCTCTTCACCTATGATGAGTGGCAAGGTTACGAGTACTCCGTGGACATTAACTTCGCCGGAAACAATGCTTTCCAGAGCCCCACGGGTCGTGGTGTGGGTATTGGCTGGGTTCTCGAGACAATTTCTCGCTTACAGCATCACTTGATCACCGGACCGACTGCTAACGTCAACTATACACTCGACGCCATGAACAGCACTTTCCCAACAAATCAAGCTCTGTATTTTGACTTCACTCATGATACGAATATCATGGGCATTCTCACAGCGTTCGGTCTGACACAATTCGCACCTTTCCTTCCTGCCACGGGTATAGTTTCTCACGATCTCGTTGTCTCTCACCTGGAACCTTTTGCCGCCCGTCTCAACATCGAGGTCGTCCAGGCACCTCAGCCGATCTCTCCAACTCGCAATGGGACAGCATCGCTTGACTACCTATTAGGAAATGCGACCTCTTACGTACACTTCATTCTCAACCAACGAACGATCCCTCTTGGCAAGAGCTACAGTCAGTGCGGCAACAGGACTGACGGATGGTGTGAGTTGACTACTTTCCTCAACGTGTTGAGTACCAAGTACAATGAGAGTGAGTACACCTACGCATGCTTCGGATCGTACCCCAATACTACCTACGGTGGAGTCACGAACGGTGTGCCACAGGTATAGTCAAGGATCGCTTGCGGAATGAAATATGCCTCGGAAATATCTTGACATTACGTGGTAAAGAAGTTAATTTAATGTAATCACGCTCATTACGAACGAATATGAACATATGATGCCATAGATAGGAATTCATTCGCTCTACCTGTTAATCCTTGGTCTAAGATTGCTTTTGGGGTATCTCTAATGCTTGTCGTAGTATAGCACAAGTTTATGATGTTTGAAAAACCAGTGCTATTCCATCATCGCCAGCTGTGACAATTCGATCATGACCCTGGACGAAGCCTAGCACTCCTCCACCCTCTCCACCTCCTTGATGACCTCTCCATTCTTCCACGAGACCATTATCGGCGGCTGTAGTGCCTCTGCAATCCCATCTCCTAACTACACCGTCATTTCCACAGCTAGTCAACAGCCAACCGTCCGTACCGCCCTGTCCAGCTTTGACGAACTCAACTTTGATAATGGCCTCTTCTTCATGCGCGTTTTCAATCTTTCGTTTGACAGCGAAGTTATGTGCAGCATCAAAGAGCACAATACTTCCATCTACGCTCGCGGCAGCCAAAACCGTCAGCGGTGGATCCGAAAACGCTAGGCTTTCGACGCTATCACTCTGCGCCTGCAAACTCGCCAAGATCTGGCCTGCCTGTCCGGCGCTCGCAGAGCCAGAAGCACCTTTCCCACCAGCTTTGCCCCTCGTGCCAGTGCCTCTCGACCCAGGAAGCGCTGAAGTTTCTGAGGCGAACCTTGGCAAACCCACGATGCGAATCATGCCATCAGCACCGCCAACCGCGCAAAGTCCTCCGCTAGGCGAGATAGCAATGCTGTACAAACCGCCGTCGACCCGAAACCGCTCGTCCTCGGCCGTCAACCCAACGGTGTAATTCCCACCCGGTGACGCGAGAACCCCCGCTGCCGCCGCCTCGCCCCAAACATCCCAAACATAGAGACTCGCGTCCTCCGCCACCGTAGCCAGCAACCTGCCGTCGGGCGTCCACGCGCCCGCCGTGCACGCGGCCGTGTGCAGCGCAAACACGGCGACAACCGCCAGCGCCGCATCGCCGTCCACCGCACCAAGCGCATACACCCACACGGAGCCGTCGGCCGCGCCCAGCGCCACGACGTCCGGGTGTGCCGCCGCAGGACACGCCGCCACCCAGTTCACCTCGTCGACCTCGCGCGCCGCGCCCGCGAGCGCCCACGCGCGCCCGCTGCCCTCCGCCGATGTGTCGCGCCACGCCCGCACCTGCCCGTCCAGCCCGCCCGTGCACAGGAAGCGGCCGCGCGGGAGCGTGAACGCCAGCGCGCTGACGCTGTCGGCGTGGTCGGGCAGCTGCGCGAGCGGCGCGACGCTGCTGGCTGAGCGGTCTGCGGCGGTGGCGGAGGGCGCGTGCGAGCTCGTGCGAGGAGCGGCGCTGTCCCACACGTAGGCGAGGTCGTCGCCGCCGCCGGTTGCGATGATCGAGGGGTGCGCCGGGTGCGCGGCGATCGCGAAGATGCTGGCTGTGTGGCCCGCGAAGTGTGCGATGCTGTCGTCTTGGATGTCTATGGGTACGGCGGAGGGGTCATCGGCGGCGTCGTCGGAGTACATGGGTGTGTCTTCGTCGGCGGAGTATTCTTCGGCTGCTTCGTCGCGGCTGAGCATGGCCGCGTCGTCGTACTCATCTTCCGGGATTTGCGAATCGTGGTGCTGAGTGTGGGAGGACATGGTACTAAACGTAGGAGGGAATTACTTGGAAAGGAGAACCAAGCTGAATTTCATCAGCTGCAGTGCAAAGTTGGATTTGGGTATTGCATCGAGAAAGGTTTGTGGTTCGGAATTTTGGTTGGATCGGAAATTTTATGTTAGCTTGGTGCTCTCAGCCCTGCACGTCATTCATCCCGGTCCCTCCAACTTGAGACGATCCGCACGACTCATTCGCATTAATAGTCTTTCATGTTCATTGAGCCTGGACTTAGGATTAAGAATTGATCTTGAAGGGGTATTTGATTCTACAATAGCATGGTAATTCCGCGTCGGCGTGATCCGAGAACCAATTCCAATGCAAAAGGTCCTATGAGAGTCCTCCTATTACATCCAACAATCCGAACGCCGCATTTGCAAAAGAGAGTCCTTCATTCCTGAATGGACATGCCGACCTTGATTTCAAAGTATAGGGAGCTTCCCATTCTTCCGATACCTAGCTTAATTCGACCATCTACTGGATGCTCCTATATAGTTGATCCGGAGCTTCGTAGATGGGTTGTCCCTCTGCATTGTGGAGTGTCGTGGCGAATTGAGTCGGTAGCTCCTGTACTGGCGGTTGATTTGGCGGCACACCACCCATGTTCTGCTGCATGTTCTGATATTGGCCATATGTAGGCATTTGCGCATGCATTTCCTGAACATTAGGCGGAGGGCTTCCAGCAGGGCTGATGCCGCCCGCCGGTGCGATGACTTGACTGTATGGAGGAGCTGGGCTCACCGGAGCATGCATCTCCTGCTGAGTGATCTGCGGGCTTCCATGAATCTTCGCTGCCATTGTCGGGTCGTAGGGGTTCTGTGGATTTTGCATGTAGTCCTGCTTTCCTGGACCGTAGTAATCAGACGCTAAGCCTTGTGGTGGGTTCTGAGGAGGCGGTTGATATCCTCCCGGAGCACCATACACGGACTCAACTTGAGGATGTTGCTGTGCCATGTCCGGTGCTGGGCCTTGGCCAGGAGTTGTTGCGGCAGCAGCGCTACCTTCATTTGCGGCAGTCTGGTCTTTGTTCTGTTTTCGTTGACGGAGACAGAACCAAAGCACACCAGCAAGCACAGCACCGATTGCCACTACACCACCGACGACGCCACCCGCGATGGCGGCAACCGGGGTTGACTTCGACTTGTTAGACGGCGTGACAGTGACTGTACTTGCCGAGCCGCCTGAGCCCGCGGTTGTCGCAATGTTCCCTGTGTGGAACGCATTCGAACTTTCAGTTACTGTCAGATCAAGGCCATTACTGCTTGTCAAGGTGTTGTAAACTTTAGTCCACGACCGTCCATCATTTTCGCCGATGTACGTAGTGTCGAATTCGACAAATTCGCTGAAGAATGTCGAAGCACAGCTGTACCAACCGATAGAGACACCTGGGACCATGAACGAATAGCAGTACGGATAGTCGACGTCAGTGCTATGGCAGGTCAGCGACGATAAACAGATGGCAGAGAGTTCAATTGCCTCACCATTTGACAGTGTTGATATCGTTCTGGCAAGCCGGTCCACACAGCGATGAAGACCAGTAACCATCGTACCCGACGCAATTTCCGTACCAAGTACAAAGGTCGTCAAAGGTGTCGCAGCATCCCATTGTCGCCACGCCTTGGACCTCGAGTCCAGCGCAGATCTGATCAGTTTCGCATGTCTTGATGCCGCCTGGCTTTGGTTAGTACATATATATTGTACCAATTGTCAGCAAAAGAACGGACCAACTAAGCCGTCAACATAACCACAAGTATTGTCTGGGCCAAACTACAGCACGGTTAGCCATCTTAAGACTCTTATCGGCTAGGAGCCGACTGGTTTCTCTTACCCAGCCTAGAAACTCGGGACTCGACGTAGCTGCTGCTGCTCTGTTCTTCAGATCCAAACCGAACACTGGAGCTGTAGTTGGTTTTGGAGTGAAGCCTCGCAGATCAACACCTCCAACCAGCGGATCCGTCGGACGCGGAATTGGAGGTGCAACGGCCGCGGTAAGGCCCGTTAGAAGGGCAGAGAATAGGATGAAGCTACGCATATTGCAACGAGCGACCAGAATACCAACGCGGTAAACCTGAAGAGAGGTTTCCTGGGAAAGGAAGAAAAGGTGAAGAGGGGCCAAGGTAGAGAATCACGCCGAAAGACTGAGGCTGTGCGCTCTCCTTCCCGATGTTTGAGTCCATCGCGAAATAACGCGGCGCTCCTCGTCTTGAACTACCGAATCAATCCCCGGTTCGTGTGCCAAATACGAAGGCACAAGCACAACACTTGCTCCGGATGAAGGTAAAGCTGTGGCTGGTCCCACGCAGCCCAATGCATAGCGTGTGGTGCCACCTAGCGCTTTCGAGCAGCCGCGGTTCGTGGCTTTGAGTCGGGATGAACTGGAAGGCCGCTGAAAGGTGGTGATGCACGCCACCAACTATTTCTGTTCGACCGTAGCCAATCATTGCGGCTGGCCGAGTGACTTGGATCATTCCAGCCCACTGCAACGCCGGCCTGCCAGGGTCATAGCGTGTCGCTCCAAGACTTCCGGTGAAAAAAAGGGGAGATTGAGGCTCTTGCCGTGCAAAAACGAACCGTCGACACTTTGGACCAGACGAGCGTTGAACCGTTCGGACGTTCCGGCTAAGGCACGATCTGCCATAAGTTCCGTGTACCTTTTGTATACCTCATCCTCGTTAAGTTAGTTCATACTGACGGGTGGATGTGTCTGGCGAAGATAGTGCTTTCTGGTTTTTAGCTCCGAGACTCCGTAGCGCCATTGGAGGTGTGCTTCCAGGATGATTGCATTTCCTTTACGAGAATGGGGCGCCTTATTGATTGCCGGCTCAGGCCTTGTAAGGCTGCGTTTAACTGGATCAAAAATGTCTAATGAGACAGCGAGTACGCGTACGCAGAACGGTCCTTCGAATATTTGAATAAAAACAAAATCACGGGTGCGTGCGTTCACAGCGTACACACAATTTGACCGCGCTTTTTCTGATTGAGCGTAGATTCTGAATGAGTAGCGGAGTAGCACTAGCACGCCCTTTGAGTGGTGCACCGTCAATCATCTTATTAGAGCATTCCCCTTCTCCAAGCTTTGGTCGCCAATGCTTCAATTCTCGGCACGTCCACAACGCCTCGTACGTCGTGCTCATCTATGGCTTCAACAACAGCTTCGGCCACAACATCTGCTTTCAGCGGTTTTGTCCCACCAGCACCCATAATCCAAGTGAGCCTTCCACCGACAAGACTATTTACCAACCACCCAGCGCCTGTCATCGCTGCTAGCGGCATAGTGAATGATCTCGAACCATCATATAGGAAGCCTGGCCGTATGAATAGGTTTCTCATGGTAGGAAACTCTTTCGATATCGTGCTCTCGGCTGCTCGTTTCGTGATAATATACCGTGCAGGCAATATGGGTGCCCCTGCCGAGGCAGAAATGTACACGAACGTTCCCACGTCATTCTTGCTGCTCTCACGCGCCAAAAGAATTGCTGAGTCTCGATTCATCAACTCATACGTGACCTGGCCATCCTTTTCCTGCGACGCATATTCTCCATCGTTCTCCTGGAGAGGGTTCTGTGATCCGAGTTTCGTGCTTGAGAATGCTCGCTGCAGTCCTTTCATAATAGGCTCTTTCCCTTGCAACACTCCTTTGTAGTCGGCTTCGAGGAGAATACCCATTGAATGTACCACAGCGTCAGCTTTGTTCAGATGTTGTGTGTAGGTTGATGGCTGCAAAATATTGCCTTTTGCCCAAACAACCTCTTTAGACCACGATGGCGGATGGGGAGAGGCTGTTACTGCGGACCATGTTGGCTCACCAGATCGGCTATCAAAGCCAATTGTCAGTTCCAGTGTGACTCAACTTGTGAACAGTGTTGTCATTCATACCTTACCGAAGTAACATGCCATCCGCGGGCAGCAGCGGCTCTACAGATTCGGCTTCCTGTGCAAAAAGTGTTAGTAAAAGTCATGTTGCAGTCAGTTTGAGTTGAGCATCTTCGTACCTAGAAAGCCATTGCCACCGCAAACTACCAGCTTCTTCTTTACTTCCTGCGCCATACTGCGGAAAAGAGAAGAGGTGGCTACATGTTGATATCAGTGACGATTTGGTCGGAAAGTCTGAAATCACAAGAATCGACAAACCAAAAAAAAGGAGCTTGGGCCTCTTCAATTGCGTTAAAGGCGATAAGGCTGTAATGGCACCCCACAGCCACCATGCCACTCGAGGTGAGTTGAAAGAGTCCAATTTGCTGCATCGACTTCGCGCCGGTGAATCAGACCCTGACATTGCGAAAGGTGTGCAAAGGAACTACAGAGTACTTGCTGGCAAGGAGGTAGAAGACGAAATGCCAACTCCAGCGCAGAACAAGCGCGTAAAGGTGAGAGTTGGAATGGTTTTGCGCATTTTGAGATTCGGCAGAAATGCTAACAAGATACCAGAACAAACGCATAACCCGCTATTTCGGTAATATTATACTGCTGAATGCCTCTTTTGCATAGCTGACATTGTCCAGTCATCGGTTCTGAAGCATGGAAACTCAACGACTCCAACCGCCCTCCGAAGATCAAGCCAGGTGATACACATGGTTGGCGGGTCTACGTTCGCAATATCCCAGGTGGCCCAGATCTTTCGTCATGGCTTAAAAAGGTTACATTCCAGCTGCACGAGACCTTCCCGAATCCAGTTCGTAATATCGAAAATCCCCCTTTCGAGCTCGAAGAGACTGGCTATGGAGGCTTTTTGGTTGGCATACAGTTGCACTTCCAGCCAATATGCAACGAGAAGAAGCAAGCGAGGCAACACTTCTTGCAACTCGAACCATACGGGGATGACCCGAGTATGGAGGAACAGCGAAAGGGCGGTATTGTGCGCAGCGAAATTGTGGAGGCCATTGAGTTCAACGAACCTACGGAAGCCTTATGGGATGCTCTGACTTCCGACGACCAATGGAACTACATGAACGAACCTCGCGGACGTGGCAAGGGCAAGGCAAGGCAGCCAGCACCAGCACCTCCACCAGGTGAAGAAAGAAGCGTAGAATTGCCTGATAAAGGCCCGCCGGGAAGCGCATACAGCAAAGAACAAGAAGAGATGCTGCTGGACATGTTTCAAAAAGCTATGGATGCGGTCGACCAGAAGACGGTTGAAACTTTAACAAAAAGCAAGGAACTGAACGACCTTTTGGCGGCGAACAAAGAGGGTCAGGACGTTATGGACAAACTCGTCGCATTGAACGACAAACTGCCAGCGAAGAAGAAGTAGTGCCTTCATCTTGGATGGCAAAATGTGCATTTATGGCGTCACTAAGATGGATCTAGCCCAGACAAATACGATACCCATTTGCTTGGTTGTCTTTACGTGTCTCCCATGGCAAGGCGACTTGAGTGAAGAAGTAGTGCTACCCTGCGCCTACCGCTTCCAAAGCTACTAGGTATGTAAATTGTTCCGGCCCGACGACACATTTTCACGGACTCGATCGATGAGAGTATGAGACTTAGGATCGGTCACTTGCATAGCAAGTTTAATTCTTTCTTGGATTTCATTAGATACGAAATGCTTCTATGTAGGATGTTTTGATGAACAGAAGCTCCCTCCGTTTTCAACGACGTCCGATTCGTCTAGCCAACCCTCATTCAATGCTACGGTGACCAGTTCACAAGCCGAACCCACAACATCGGCAAAACTTGGTGGATCGACCGACAGGAGATTTTGAAGCTGCAATAGTGCATCGTTGAGTTGTTTTGCGGTCCTGCTGGCGATTCCGAGACTTTCTTCTTCGTTGGTGCTGCCGAAATACAGTCTTGGGATTCCCTCTCTTTCGGTTACATCTCCCATAGCTTGCATCAGCTTGTGCAGGACGTAGTGTAACCAAATGACGTTCGTCAGAGGATAGAAGTCTTTCCACTGCCCGCGTTTGTGGATGAGAGAAGAAGCCTGCGACGTTCCAGATATGTGGTTTTCATCTTCCTGAGGCTTCGTCACTTGAACCGCCGCTCTCATATATCGGTAGATCTCGTATTGGTAGTCCTGTTTCGCATCCTGTTCAAACAGATCCGGCTGTTCTTCCAAGTTCAAGTACGCGACATCTTGTGCTGAAGTCATTTCGGCGCGACTCAGTGTGTAGTCAATGATAGTGGTCTCCAATCCCGCAAATCCAAGCTTCTTTCCGTCGAAATTCCTAATACTCGTCTCCCCAGCCGTTACATTCTTCCGATTTGAGCGTACGCAAATATTTCCCAAATGCAAATCTCTATGCTCAAATTTCGCTTCCTCTTCTCCCTTCGCCAAGGAGAGCGCAACACCCCAAAACACATCCCAAACTTCCCAGATCGTTCTCAAAGCCACATGTTCAAGGTCAACTCCAGCATCTTGCATCTCGATCACTGCCCACAGCTGCTCGTTGTCATAGCTACCCTTTTTGCTTGGATTCGGAAACACAGACTTTTCATTCTCAGGCTGCGCCTCGTCAAACATCTTCCATGCGTCGACAAAGACCTGACTAGGTTTTCCTTTCAACACTAAGACGCCTCGAAAGTTTGTGAAACCCGGGATCGGAGTCATCCTCTGTAACAACTTGACCTCGGAGGCAACATTCGACGGTTCGCTCATTTGTTCCTGCCTTCTTTTCTGCGCGGCACTCTTCCTCTTCTTTGCCGCGCATGGAGGAGGCCTGAGCGGTAGAATTTTGAGTACGGACTCATCCGACGATGTGAATTTCGGATGCGGCTGTTTTAGGCAGAGACGATAGACTTCGCCGTAAGAAGCCTCGGCGATTTTGACGATGCTGAAGTACGGTTCAAGAGTTGCAGACCAACATGAGAAGGTTGTCAATGAGGAGTTCTTAGAGCCGTCTGAGCAGAATGATAGAATAGGCTCAAGGTGGTGTATTTCGGGGTCTCTTGACGATTCTTCTTCCGGTTTTGTGCCGGCGTTTAGAGCCGCGATTGAAGGCGATTTGTGAGTTTCTCGTTTTGAAAGAGAAGGGTCCTTATCGTCGTCAATGCCTGCTGTCAGAGAGTGATTTGCTGTTGTTTCCTCCTGCGTGTCTTCTCTCAACGTTCTCTGCTTTCGAATAGTCCCTCTCGGTAACCTGGCATTGTCGTTCTTGTCGCCCAACGCCTTTCTGTTGGTAGTTCTGACTGGCGACTTGTCTTTCTCATTGTCGATTTCCAAGCTTCCTAAACTGTCGGTGACCGATTCCACATTTTCTTTTCTTGCAGCTTCGTCGGGAGAAGAACTGGCTTTGGAAGGACTCGACCATGCGAACTTTGTTGAAAGAGCGAAAGACGATGTGTTCTTGGGCCTCTTGCCGTATACCTGCTTCGGTGCCATTGACAAACAAGTTACAACTTCTTCCTGAGGACGATGAGAACGACAACCTACATTCTATCAAGGCACAGGATAGGTTGGAAATCAAGCGCAAACGCGACATATTGCCGGATCGGTACTAGATACGTGGTTGCCCAGCAGCGCATTTAAGGCTCTAAGGCATCAACAATCGCTTGTTCCTCACGAATAAGTCGGAATTCATTTTCAGTTTCTTCATCTCCCAACGTGGTCTTAGGCTGCGATAAAATGATTTGTTTTTTGTTGGGTCTATTCTATTCAGCATGTCTGGCTAAGCCTCGACTTGATTTGCTCACATCCTGGTCGTTCTGCAGGTTTACAAATGACGCTTTTGTATGTACTCAGGCTTCGCCGCGACTGACCTTCTCGCCGATTTATCCGATTTCACCGTGAGTCATATGCAACGGTGCAAAAGACTGAACATAGGCTTGTGAAACTGAGCAGAGCGTATTTCCGCGCACGTTTTGAGCTACGAATAACATGATTCTTTACTGATAGTCTCGAGGGGGTGGCAAATCACAGCCAGTAAGATAGTGATTAACCAAACGAGGCGTCAGAGAGGGGCTCAGCCTGCAGAGGATTTGAGATAGGTTGGTTGCTTGAGTGGAGAACCAATGTGCTGCAGGGTTTCGGTCACCGGACGGCGGCAGAAGAGCTTGAGAGCTAAAGCTGTGTCTCAAGCACACGAATCTTTCGTTATAAGCTACACTTCGACATGCCGCAAAGATTTGACTGAATCTTCAATGACTGACCATGTTGTTCGTTCCCTGGGAGCCAGTACTCCGAAAAAACGACAACAGAGTATATGTCATAACGACAACAGCCCACCACACCTATGGAGATCCTGTCCGCGGAGTTGTGCACTTCGAGAACGCGAGACAGGTCTTTTTGGAATCGCTTGAGCTGAAGTTTGGAGGAGAATGCGGCACCAACATCAGATATCCGGTGAAGCAACAAGTTTGGACACGGTTTGGCCCTGCAGAACAGGTATACTATAGGAAAGCCAAACAGGTCAAGACTCTATTTCTGGATTCCCGAACCGTCACCGAAGGGACAACTCTCGAACCTGGACATCACGAGTGGCCATTTGAATTTCACTTCCCAGAACGAGAAGAGATCGAGCTGGCACCCAACGCGGAACCCTTCACCGTAGTAGACTATTTCTGGGTTCGATATGAGATATCAGCGAATGCAAACTTCATCGACTCAAATCACACCAAGGGCAGCCTAAAAGCTTCAAGGTACCCTACCTTCCTCGACAGCAGACGTGATGCAATCTCAGGACCCTCGATAGCTTCCGAACTTGCAATATCAAGACGACCGTCGGTGGCAGAGAGACTACCCAACAGTATACGTAGAACATCTACCGCGGTGGAAACATTCCGACTCGTTCTGAATACGCCAGCTCTCATTGTTACAAATGAGTCGCTTCCCGTCACGCTGACTGTCATGGACACGTCATTAGACAACGCCGCTACGGAATCCTCCCCATCAGATCCTAGTAAACTCTGGCGTCTCACGAAGTTCAAACTATTCGTAAAATACCGCATTAGGCTCACCGCTGAGAGACACACGGTGACCGTAGACCTTGGGAAGAGTGAGATCGTAGAGATATGCTCATTCGCCGCGAAAAAGGGAACAGACGCTCCGGAATTCTACTCGAATGAAGACTTGGACGTTGGTCAGAGGTTGAACCTTAAGACGCCGAAGGCCATTCGACCCACCTTCAACAACGAGCTTATTCACTTCGATCATGTGTTCAAAGTTTCCATCGAGCTCGAACACGAAGGGCGAGAGTTCAATGCGAAGTTTACAGACATTGCTGTCGAAATCCAGCCCGAGTACATTCAAGAGTCGTTACCAGCCTTTCATGAAGCTCTGGGTGAGCCACCTCCTCCGTTTTCAACCGTAATGGCAACTTCTCCTGTCGAGACATCTACCACAACTCCACCCGCGACCACACCAGCAACAACGGCAGCTACCATAGCCACAACAACGACTTCTGCGACCCTTCCCGCCGCCACGGCTTTGGCGGTCGCTCCTCCTTCACCTCCGCCTAGTGATAGGGTAACACCGCCACCGTACGCTCGGGATGATGCGAGCGATATTGAAGATGTTGTGTTAGATCCAATGAGGCGTGGGTCTTGGTCTCCATTATGAACAAGCTGGTCTTGGGAGGAAGATTTGATCAGAAAGATCATCGCAACTGTTGATTTCTGTAATCAGTATATTGTGCTTACTTCAAGGTGGTACTGGCAATATGGTCGAGAGGATTGAAATATTGTATGGATGGATTCAGATAGGTACCATATTCTTGGTGCGGTATACCCTTTTGCAGTTATATTATTTTGGAGCTAGATCCTTTGAACACTTATTCTCGAAACTGATAAGCGAATTCCATGAAATATCTTTAAATCAAAGACGTCGTGTATCTTCCTCTTAAGAGCGATCCTTGTTGCATCTCGCAAGGCTAGCTTTGACTGGCTACTCTACTGTACCTCGGCTTATGTCTCCAACACTGCTGACCACGAAAGCGTAGCCAATTCATTAAAATGTGATATAAGCGACGGGTTGTTCGTGTAGCTCTGCTTTCGTTATTACCGTTGTCACCTATGTAACTTCTCTCATCAGCGTAGATTCACTTAAGCTTGGAGCTGTAGATCCTGTGACAAGACATGGCGACACCTTTGGCAAGCTTCAACCAACTGCTAAAACAGGCAACCGAAGGTCCAGATGAAGGCCACAATATCCCTAACGCAGCAGTCGTGGCCATTGACGCCAATGGTAGGTTTTAATGCAAGGACATGAAATATACCTCGCTTTAATGACCAATGTACTAAGACTAACATATCTCAAGGCAATCTCATTCACACCGCTGAATTCGGCTCCTACACGCAGCTGCCACCAGCATCGTCTACGGAAGGAAGGTTAGGTGCAGAGGTTATAGAGCCGCAGAAATTCACCGCTGACACGGTCTGTTGGATGGCATCGTGCACAAAGCTCATGGCCACAATAGCAGCGTTGCAATGTGTTGAAAAGGGCCTTCTAACGCTCCACGACGATATTACCGATCTGCTTCCAGAGCTAAAGGATGCTAAGCTTCTTATAAAGATCGTTGACGACCCGTCCGGTGGCAAGAAACCCGTTTACGAGGAATCCAAAGGAAAGATCACGTTGAGGTACCTATTGCCACGTAACTCATAACAGCTCGTTGACTAAATATGGCTAGTAACTGCTTGACGCACTCTAATGGAACAGCATACGACTTCTCTCACCCAAAAATCAACGCGTGGAGCGAATGGATCGCCGGAGAGTACAAATCCGGGCGGATCCCCAAGCCCAGCAAGCTGATCCGCGCATACGTACGGCCACTACTCTACGAGCCAGACGCCGGCTGGTCATACGGCTTCGGGACCGACTGGGCAGGCATCGCGGTGTCGCGAGCAGCAGGCGTGAGCCTGGAGGAGTACATGCAGCGGCACATCTGGGGGCCGCTGGGCATGGCCAGCACGACGTTCCACCCGCGCGCGCGGCCCGACATCCTCGCGCGCACGGCGGCGCTGGTCGAGCGCGACGACCAAGGCCGCCTCCGCGCCCTGCACCCCAACCACCCGTTCGCGAAGTCGCCCGCCGGCCTGGCCCCCGAGTCCGGCGGCGGCGGATGCTACGGTACCGCCAACGACTATGCGAAGCTGCTCGCTTCGCTGCTGCGCAACGACGGGAGGGTGCTTAGGCCCGAGACTGTCACGATGATGTTCTCGCCGCAGCTGAAGGATCCGAAGTATCTGAATGACGTGCACTCGAACCCGCTGTCGTACGGGTTGGCCGGAAACATTCCCGTAGGGACGCATGTTGACTTTGGCTACGGCGGCATCTTGAACTTCCACCCCGTTGAGAAGACGGGACGTAGCCCGGGGAGCATGCAGTGGGGAGGTTTGCCGAATCTCTTCTGGTGGATCAATCCAACGGATGGTGTCTGCGGCTGCTATTTTGGTCAGCTTCTTCCTCCTGGTGATCCTCAGAGCTTCCAGCTTTACGAGACGTTTGAGAAGGCAGTGATGGATACCGTGAAGGAGAAACGTAAGAGTCGAGGTCGCATCTAAGTTTTGGGCGGGATCTGAGGTTTAGATACGGAATTGCCATTGCTGGGGTGAGATTTGATTCATAGTGAACGAATTGCAGTAATCGAGCATCAGTCCGCAGTTTAGACTGCAACTCACTTCTATTGCATGCTATAACGTTGTAACTCGTAATCCCAGGTAACGAACTCCGTACAATGCCAAACGGATGAAACGCCCAATCAATGGCCCGAGGCTCCGAAATAAATATTCGTCGTCAGACAGACCACCATGACAAGGAGGCCATATATAACAAGGCCCAATGCCAGTTTCCGCAGGATATCCTTCTTCCACCAAGCCTTTAGACTTGACGAACTCCCTGCTAGGCTCGTGATCTCATCTTCACTCTCGTAGCCATCTCCGTCGTCATCCTCCTTCATCAGTCGTTGATGGTAAGGAGAATTTGGCGAGGAGATTTTGTAATAGAAGAGTCCAGGCAAAATGAAACTGATGCTGGTGCTTCCAGTGCTGCCAACGTAGGCAAGCACTTTCTCAAGTGACGACACGCTCATGGCGGTAATGTAGGTTAGAATGATGACAATTGTAGTTAGCGCTGCAAAGCGGATATCGCCCATCTCCAGGTCTCGCTTGTCTTTGTTGGGCACATTCAGCAGTTGCTGACTTCGAGATGGAGATGTATCTTTGCCATTTGAGACACGGTTTGGTCGCCATTTGATGACTGCATCAAGAGAGGCTCGACAAGGGTGGACTTGCAGCGGATAGGAAAACATAACAAGGACCACGATGGCGGCGCGTCCTATTGTTGAGGGAATGGCGTGAGGATACATGCTGACAATGTTACCCTGCACATTGCTTCCGTACGACAGGTAGCCAGTGATTGCCACTAGAATGTATGTAGTAGCAGCTGTGCCTATGCTAGCGATCACAACGGCAGTTGTTCGAAAGTGCGAGTTGTTGCCGATTTCGTTGAGGATGGAAAACATGTTCTGATGGCAAGTGTATGCGAAGACAATGACTGGAAAGCTTGCCAGTGCAGGAATTGGCCCTTTCCAGTGTATGATAGATATCTCGCCTCGGTCCTGAACTGTATCGCCTTTAATGAAGTGTGCCAAGACAAGGATGACGAGATAGCCGATTGCAATCAATGCAATAACGCTGGTGTATTTGAGAGAGTCTAGCCTTCGCAGGAAAGAAAGGGGTATCATTATCAACCTATATTCTAGTCAGTAATTTGTCCTGATAGTAATTTATAGAATAGTCGAGCGCTGGAGGGAGTGCAGTGAAACACTGCGAAACTTTATTTCCTAGGATTCGAAGCTGGACAAAGTGTTACTCACATGAACGCCGTGATCCAGAAATGCCTGTCAACGAGATATCCAATCTCACCGGCACCCTCGTTAAATCCAAGAACGACACCGGGCATGAGATCTCCAATGATAATAAGGTAGCTGACCGATACGCCGAAACATTTTATTGCGATTGCTGCATCGAATACTATAGCAGCATTGGGATATGTGATTTGTGAGAGAGCGAAGAATGAGGAGGATCCGCGTTCAATGTATTCGGCGCATCGAGTCTGAAGGTAGAGGCCAAAGCCGGCGGTTATACCAGACCAAATAATAACGAGCGATCCTAAGAGGATACCCATCTGTGACATGGCTCGAGGCATTGCCAACACTCCAGCACCAACGACTGCTTCAAGTTAGCATTCTATTGCAATCAGCACTTTTGCGTGTACATACTTGTATTGACCAGATTGATAACGCTGCTCGCCCAACTCGCCGTACCTACGTTGCCAACATCCTTCCTCCCTCGACGCGTTCTGGGGTGCAAAACGCCGCGAGAAGGATCCATTCTCTTGACAGCTCTTCTTCCAGACCCAGTCGAGCCTGTACTGGGAGGTCTGACATCGTCGTCCGCAGCTTGGGATATTGCCGAGTAAGAGGTGGCCATCCTCTATGGCCGGGGTTGTAGGCTAGGCTATGAGGATGGCAGGCGCATGAGGCCACAGTCCGGTAAAAGAGTGGGCTTCCGTGGGACAAGACAGACGCAGCGGGTTTGTTGTGGGAATGTAAAGTGATGTGTAGCCAGACGACATTGATCGTACAGCTGAGTTGAATGCCAGCCTGGACTTTCCGCGCCTTAGCTCATCGAGCCACCCGCCCGCCAATCAACCTGAACCGATGGGACCAACCCAACCGTTTCGCGTAATTATTAGGTACAGCTTCGCCATAATCAAGCTGCATGCACTACCATCCTTTGCATCAACATCCCACAATTTTGTTACCATGGCCACCCCAGCCGAAATACAAGAGCTTCTCGTTGACACGCTTAGCCTGCTCGAATGGCGCCTCCGAAGACTGGAATTCGTTCTCAACGGCACCGTAGAAACTGATCAACATTCAAACAAAGATCATAGTCAAACTTCTACGGCAGTTATTACACGCGTCAGAAAGCTTGAGCACTCGTTGCAGCAACTCTCGCTCAAGTCCAACGTGGCTGCCGACCTTCTTAAGCTTCGTACGACAGCCAGATGCAGGATTGATAGCTCAGCGCTAACTAGAGGATTTAGAATCACGACAACCAGAGCTTTTCTCGAGCAAACCACAGCCCGACGCGAATTCAGAGCTCGATACACCTCAGAAGGTGTCCATGGTTCTTTCTGAAGCACCAACATACTCTGAGGTGGCCTCTCAGCTTAGACACCTGAGCGACCTCTCGATACCGCCGACGGACACATTCGTAAAACTAGTTGCGCTACAGCCGCGTATGGCCAACATTCAGCATCGTCAGTATCAGCAAGCTATGGAGATTTCAGACTTAAGGCGTAGAAGCAGCGCGCTGGTTCTTCGGTGGCACCAAGTCTTCATCTTGGGACAAGGCAGATGCTGGGCAGATTGGGACACCCGACTGAGGAACGCCGAGCGAACAGTGAGGAGAGAAGAAACTAGAAGAGCGCAGGATGGATGAAAGACTTTCAGCACGAACATTTTCCGGCGCATCAACCTCATCGGGCCAAGCGTGGACACAACATATTCTGTTCACCTAACGAAGCAAATATGATACGGAGACATCCAAGTCACGCGCTGTTTGATAAAGACAAACGCCGAGTGATGTCGGAAAGCTTATCAACGAGGCGGTTCGACGTGGGAAGGACGCTTTTCAATATGGCCAATCAATCGGCAAATATTATGTGGTCATGAAATTGAAACACCAAGCAAGAGGCTTACTCTTGGAATACGATCAACGTACCACGGCCGAAAGTACATTACGCAATCTTTCCCACGTGCGATATCGGAACTACAGAGCTAGATGCGGAGTCTGCAAGATCCCGTGCACATGCAAGAGGCCTGGGATACCGACTTCCAATTCCGCGACTTCCCGTTCGTTCGACCTCCCGTTCATCAATTTCGTTCACCGACTTCCTTGGAACTACTACCTTGTAATGCGTTATTCTCCGCGATTACAAGGATGCGAGAAAGCATGAAGAAGCGTGTGTGAGGAGGCAGGCTGGGGACAAAAGCGCACATTATTAACTCTATGGTTCTCTATATCCTTCTCTTGAAGCACCTTAGAAGCTTACTTCCTCGCTTCAGAAATTACGCCAAAATGAAGACGTTGGCCTTCTTTATGCCTACTTCTCTCATCGTCTTCCCCTCCCTAATTCATATAGCGCTGGCTCAAAAATATTTCATAAGCTGCGAAGATGCTTACTCACTTTCCGGATCGGTAATGTCATACACCTACTATGCCGAGAGTGGCGCATTCGTTAGTGGATCGATAGACTTGAGCAAATGCATTTCAAACCAAAATGGCTATTTGAAACACAGTGGAAGGTTAGCATACCCAACTACAGCGCTTAATGCTGTGGTGATGCGATATATACTAAAAGACACCCTTTTTTTAGTGGATATTCGAACACTGGCTACGCATGCACAACAGAAGGGGGCTATTTAGCATGCTATTGCTGGCCTGTCTCAGGGAATGAAGTTCAGACTTCAATTTATTTAGGTTGGTTCTTTAACACCTTAGATTTCCTTAATCATTACGTCGCAAGCTAGTGATGAGATGAGACTAAATTTCTTGTAGATGGTTTTGTCACGAACGAGAATGGTCACCTAGTCTGTTAATCATATTGATACATGCGCAAAATCGTTACATCAATACATACAGAGTTATAATTAGACACTCATCTCAGCAGTGACCACCATAATAATACGAGGCAGACTATAGCCTACGAAGTCAGTCTACTTCCATGAAGTGATTTGTCTTAACTGACCCTTCTCTCCTCATGGCCGCTGCGAGCCGCGCAATTCTGTCGTAGGGTTAATGAATTGCAGCCTTGGCTTCAAGCCGTTTCCTTACCACGTAATGGTTCGTGTCTGCGTTTCGCCTGATACTCAAATCCTCCGTCGCTTTCTCACTGAACCATCGTCGTCCATCCTCTTCCTTTTCCCATGGTCAGCCCTTCCGAAAAAGCCATCCAAACCCTATGCGAGCACAGGATTGCTCACACAGAATGGAAACCGGCTAATATTGCTGGGCTCCCACGAGGCTTGCCTGAGATATTGTGAATTTGTCCTCAGAATTGAACTCTATCTGCTTTCTGAAGTTTCTATCTTTGGTGAAGCGTCGTGAAGTGCCGCGGGAACTGGATAACCATCAACGAGGAACTCGGCTGAGTTTGCGGACAATTTGCGAAGTATGTCATTTTGATTCATACGTGGCCAATTGACCCAGCAACACGGAAATCAGTATCAGCACGATACTTAGCAAATATTGCTGTGAATCAATACACCCTGCACATAAAACCATTCGATGTTGAATCAAATACCACTAAAAGTCGAAGCTTTCGCCTCCATTCTTTGAGGATTCTGCCTTAAATGCCTTTCGAAGCGCGGCCGGTTGCTACGAATTCCACAACACCAATATCTCCCACAGCCTAAACTCACATAGATTACGCTTCTGGGCTGTTCACCAGGGACGAAACATGTAAACATAGGAGAAATAGACACCAAGTACGATGGTTGTAAGAGGAAGAGTGAGAATCAGGTACCAAGACCATTCTGGAATGGTTTCGATGCTCTTCATTGATTCGAACTCTGGCACGGTCATGAGTATCTGTAATAAAATACTCTCAGCAAAGCGTTAATGATAAGGACTGAGGTGGCAGTCACACCTACCGCAATGAACGTTCCAGGGAGAAATACCATGGTTAGGACCGCGATTGCTTTCATCTGTTGGGTGTCTAATCTTGCTTGACGGGCTGTGTCCTATGAAGTATCAGCTTTGTATGCGGTCAAGCTTCTATTAGTAGAACCTCCAACCTTTTGAAAGGCAAGTGAAATGTTTAGGAGAACCACATCACATTTCCCCATTCGCGCGTCATAGTCACGAATTAGACGACTGAGATAGTCGTTTGGATGAATTTCTTGGGAATCTTGAGCTGCTACAGCCCAGTCTTCAACAAACTCCGTCATCTCGAGCAGTTCAGCTTTCCATGCAGCCAGTGCATTCTTCAAATGCGACACCTCATGATAAAGCCACAGGAGTTTATGGGGATCGTCCTTATCAGAGCTAGTATTGCTATTTGGTGGAGCATATCCCACCGGAATTTTTCCATACCCGGCGATAAGGTTACGGATATTGGTAACATTCGTGTCTACGGCACCGAAGCGTTCTTTTTTCTCGACTTCGAGAAAAATTTTCATAAGGGTGAATGGTGAAAACAAGCGCTGTCCCGAATCGCACAGATCCAGCCTTATACGCTCGATCTTTTTTGCACTGAAGCCCAACGCCAGTGCATATGTCTTGCTGCCAACATCATTAGTTTTAGGGAAGTGTGTGATAGTGAGTGCTGTATGCTCGAACATCCCGTTTTCTACACACAAGGTATAGACTGGTCCACAAAGTCAACCATTGGTTACGAAGCATCAGGTGAGTAGCAACCTGTTTAATCGCCGGTCCAACTTACCTTTGCATTGGCGGTTATCAATTGTGCACGGAATGCTGGAAAATGTCGCCGTACCATTCTTGAGAAATACGGACAAAGCCCTATGTAAATGGAACTTGTTCACGATTAGCCGGAATGACTGCAAGTTAACGGGAAGAGACTGAAGTATGTTCGTAGGTCTGTCAACAATATTTGGCTGGGCGCGAGGGAATAATCTGAAGTACAAAATGATCAGTCTCAAGCCTGGTGCTATAAAGTCGGCGTGGCTAGGACACCTACAAAATGCTTGTCGCACTTTCCGGCTCATTTACTTCGTACAACTTCCCCTTCTCTGCAAACCATGTCGTCCACAGCACATTATTGTCGTGCCTAAATCTAAACGGCCTACCGTCGTCATAGTTGCCGTCCTTGTCAATTCCAGATATGATTGTTGGATTTTCACCCTCTTTCGGCAGGAAAGTGAAAGCGTGAAAGTCGGCGTAAGAGAAGCCGTGCGTTCTCCAAAGCGTGTCCATAGCGAACAACGCTGCTCGATCTTTGTCAGTGAGGAAGACTTACTGCCAAGGTCAAGAGCCTTTATTAGCTTCAGGAGCTTCACTTACTGTTGCACTATCGTAACGTAATGCCGCTATTTGTAGTAGGTGTCGATGTTTGAGGGCGCTGGCATGCCTTCGGTCAAGTGTCAGCTCAGCCGCGCGATACCCGTATTTCGGTCAAATCTACTCTTGGCATACGGTTACACCCAATCCGGTTCGTCAATCTTGGCGCATTAAGTTACATCAGCAATTTCTTACTCGGCTCGATGGTGCTCAGTCTCGTACTGCCACTGCTCGTGCTATGCTTAGGCGTACTTAAGCTCGCTCAGGGTTGGTTGCGGTCTAATTACTCAGGCTTGGTCAAGCTTACGGAGTACCCGTCATTGAAATCTTAGTACCTCAGGCCGCTCACGCTGGTTGGGGACATAGCCCGCGCTGAGAAACGCAGGGTCGATAGGGGCCTCAAATCAGGCTGGCTGGGGACCTGAGCTTCTCTTAGGGTGCTCCCCTCTCCTGGAAGCCTTCTCCTCAGAGTTCTTCTCTCCTGGGAGCTCTTCTCTCGCCAGAGCTTTCTTCTCCTGGGAGCTTTCTTCTCCTCGTAGCTTTTCTATACCAGGACCACTTCCGGAATAGCCCTCCCGACATTAAGCGCTGCCGCAGACGATTATAAAAGAAGCACTGCGTTCCTGCCCCCTTCACCTTCATCTTCCTTCCTCAATTTTCCTCTTACCTCCTCCCTATTGGCTCAGCTGTTCAGTCCCTAGCCGCCAGGATGCTCCGTTTAATGCCGCCACTTACACGCAATGATACCCACCGCGTGTCGAAACTGCGCCGGTTTTGCACCATGAAACGTAACTACAGCCTCCTTTGGCACATGGGGTTTAATTACCTGTGATGTAGCTTTCCGCAAAATGCACAACCTTGCCCATGAAAGCCCGCGTAAGCCAACTAGCTGGCTCCGTGGACGTCAATCGGGGCTGAGGCAGCCAGCCTGGGGGCTAGTGCAGGCAATAATTGGCGAGAATCCATCCCACCTTGGGCATTTTGCGGGTTTGACAGCAACCGAACGACTGTTCCTGCAGACAAGCCTCTAACAACCAGGGGCGGTAGTGTGCATGGCAGCGGTACGTAAGTGGAGTATCCTTTCGACCTCGGGCACCAGGCTGTGCATGCCTGTGGAGCATTCGGCCAGGCACGCGAAATGCGAAGCACCCGGCACGAAGATTAAATAGAGCAAAGCTCGCTTTTTTGAAAACTCCACGCTCCGCCATATTTTAGTGTAAACTCGCCTTGTGCGCCCCACTAGCGAGCCAAGGCTCATTTCTCTTCTACAATCGCAATGAGTTCGCCCAACATCGACTTGTTCAAGCTTTTTCAGATCTGGAATCCTAGTTTCCGCTACAACAGCTGCGTAGGCTATGCCCCAACTAGGCGCAAAAGATGCGGATGGGAAATGTATGGTTCAAGTGTGGCGAAGCAATTGAAAGATATCGGCGACAAGCTCCCGCACGTAAATCCCACCAAAGCGGAGCTGATGGAAGTGGCTATGGACGCTCTATGCCACCATCACAAACGCCAAGCGAGCGACATTGCCACGAAGTGGAAGAGTCTCATTAACGATCTGGATCTAGAGGATCTTTCTGAACGAATGCGAAACGTTCGAATGAATGATGACGATTCCAATCCACGATTTGGCGGAAGCCAAAACACGAGAGATGAGGCGAAGAGGAAGCAGGAAGAGAAGAAAAGGCAAGAGCGCGCCCAGGATGAAGCGAGAAAGAAGCGAGAAGAGGAAGAAACGAAGAGGAGGGAGGAGCGTGCCAAGGAGGATGCACGGAAAGAGCAAGAGAGAAAGGACCGCGAAGTCGAAGGAGAGAAGCGGTCATGGATGCAAGCGTGGACACGATATGCGGAGGCTCAAGAAAAATTCAAAGGTTTGTTGAAAATTTAACTATGCACTAGACTTAATCCTAACGTTTCCGACAGAGAAAAAAGTCCGCAGTTCTTCTGGAATTCCTTGGCCGGTTAAGTCAGGCCTGTGCAAGGAGGTGAACGAACAGAACGTCATCGCATTCTATCTCAATGCACTCCGTGGCTCATCTGTCAACGAAATCTGTAAAATCATGCAACGGGAGTGCTTGATATGGCATCCGGACAAAGCGAAGCAATTAATCGGGAGCCTCACTCTTACGGCTACGGAGGAGGCCAGTATGGCAGTCATCGGCCGCACGGTCATTAGTCTGCACAGGGAATTTAAGGAGAGAAGGGCTTCTTGATGCAGAACTGTGACGCGTACAAATGTTTTTGTCTTGTTCCTTTCATTTGCTGGGCTAGCGGGAGGCGTTTGGGTATGGTTCTCATCACTGCCAAGGCGGTACTTTTCCCACTATGACTGGGATGTTTGCACTGGCGGCGCATCTACGATATACGATATGAAGGCAGATTATGCGTTATTCGAAGCTGGTCAGAATTTTGGCATAAGGAAAAGAACTCCGATACTTGTGACGCGGCAAGTTCACGCTCAATTGATAATTCTAAACTGTCATAAAGCTCATTTGTTTTGAGCTCTACTCGAGGCACGTGAGAAATTTGATGCGAAAATGGTAGCAGAAATGGTTTCACGAGATTCGTAGCTGTGCGCACAGAATCAGTATACGGTATGGTGGAAGTATCAAGCCATGTTCAAATAACACCTTGGTATCATAAAGGAGTAATTACTGGGTTATCGTCTTGATTATCTTAATCACAAGTGATCAGGGCGGATCAGATGTGATTTGAGTGATCAACAGGAATCTCCTTTATGACTAGATTGCCGTTTTTGAGATTTCTCCCCCCCCGAGGTACCGAAATTCACCAAATTCGCAATAACGTCGTCATTTTTGAAGATATTTTCCTATATAAACATTCAAATAGAACTCCAAGTCTTGGAGAATATTGCATATTATTTTTAGCCCCAGAACCTTTGCAGCTATGGCTTAATCTTGCGTCGAAATTGGTGAGTTGGTTCTGCGCTTCGACAAAAGTGCGTGTCAAAAGTCAGGAGGGAGAAATCTCAAAAACGGAGACGCACGCCAAAAATCCTGCCTGGGGAATCAATGTTTCGCTTATTGATTCCCCAGGCAGGATTTTTGGCGTGCGTCTCCCGGTCGGGGCTGGGTGAGTCCCTACGTTACCTGGTCCCACGATCGCTCTGAGCCTGCAGGTGAGTTCCTCGTCAGGACTTTTACCCTCAACACCAACTTCAACAGGAATATCATTATCGCAGTATCGATGTATCGCAGTCTTGCGAGAAGAATAGCACGTTCCTCAGTCGGTGATCTGGAGTCCCACCAAGGCATCGACAGACGAGATTCAGAATGCTCAGTGGAGAGTTCGTCATCCGCATCCTCAGGCTCAAATTCTAAGAGAAAACGGCCGGTTCGTGCATTTCCCACCGACTCGAATGACGTTGATCCCTGGGTACTGCATCACGTCCTGGATGAGGAACTCGGCATAGGCAACTGGGAACTGCAGGTAAATACCAGTGTCCCAATCTTTGATTGTATCACACTCATTTGTTGCAGCAACATCTCGATAGATCCATCCTCTTTGCAAGTCGAGATCTAACACAGGTATGTGAATCTCTTTTAACTGGCGTATAGCTTTAGCTGACCGTGGCCTCTAGGAAGGATTAGCACGCTTAAGAGACACGACAGCGCAGTGGTTCATGAGGCTTCGCGAGCTGAATGAAGTCCTTGCACCACAAAGAGACAAGATCCCTACATCGCGAGAGAATGCGACTAAGAACGAGTGGTCCGCTATCAAAATTGCTATAATAAGCTCGGGAATATGGCCTAATCGTCATGTATTCAAGCAATGGAACTTTATCAAAAATGGAGATCTAGCGAAGGATGATGATACAGGACGTGGGACGAATTCGGTCGACCTGGTTCTTCAAGTGTTTGACCGAGCTGAACTCTTTGTAGCTAAAGTGTTTGAAGGTTCCGAAGCTGACGAAGACGCACCAAAGCGCATTAGACGAGTATGTTGTCGATTGACCATCTATTGGGTCTATTGCTGACAATGTCTAGGCTATTCGGTGGGCTAGGCGCGACCAAGTCGACATTATCTGCATACCAGCAAGCGTGAACACCTCTAATGTCAAATTCGAATCTGAAGACGAGACAAACGTGGATCAGAATCCCCTTATCTTTGCTGCTGCTGCAGGTGGGATATCCACGGACTCGGTCACATATCCAGCCAAAATGGAAGAAGTGTTTCCTATCTTCTCCACCGACGGCCAACTCAGGATCTCAGAGTACAATCCACTACCCATCCCGGGGCAAATGAACTTTGCCATCCTCGGAGAGCATGTGACAGTGGATTCAAGCCAAAACCCGATTTCTGGCACCTCCGTTTCCACTTCCATCGCTACTGGTGTTGCTGCACGGCTGTTAGACTTTGCACGACAGCCGGATTCCCGTACAATCATCGACGAAGAAAGTTTTAAGAAAATGAGAACGAAAAAAGGCATGACTGCAATCTTCAAATTGATGTCGTATCGAAGTGACAATGGGTACAATTGTTTGGCTCCGTGGGAACTTTTGCCGCCTGATCACGCCACGCAAGATCGTAGATCTACCAGGAAGGAGATCTGTCAGAGCATTTTGAGCGCCCTTCAAGATGATAATTAAGATCCGCGTTAAGCCTTTGGGTTGGCCGGCATCTATGCTGGAAGACTACCAGATGGTGAATCACTGAGAATCTAAGACGCTGAGGATTTCGTGGAAATACTCTCTCCGTTCAAGGAGACGTGGAGGCACGTGGTACTGGATTGACTGCTTTCAACACTCTGTTATGATAGCTCAAAGGATAGTCATTCCGACCTTTCAATGTATTCCCTGTGCATGACGCGGTTTGTCTTTCTGTCAATCTTTTGGCCAGTGGCTCTCTCGTACACGAGACGGTAGGATTTTCCAGTATGTACCCAAACAAACCCTTATGCTTGGTGCCACGTCTTCTCCTTCCTCTCTTGCAAAACTTTTGTGACAGTAGCTACTCGAAAAAGCTGACTAACTGACGGGCGTGCAAGGTCTGGTACATCTGCTGAGCGTCCTTGGAATCCCTGAGGAACGAGTTTATAGAAAGTTGCCCATTTTATCGTGAATGTCGGTATGCGGGTGATATAGTGAAAGTTAATAAATACTGTCAGAATACGAACTAAATGCCGAGAATAGGGGTTGTGTAGTGTAGCGGTTATCACTTCGGAGTAAGTCCAATTGCTTCTATATCTAAAACATTACTAACTCTATGGAAAGTTCTGATTCCACCCCAAAAGTCATTTTCCGACAACCCCGGTTCGATTCCGGGCACGACCTGAGGGAATGTTTCTTTTTTTTTTTATTTTAAAAATATTTTTTTTATTTTATTATTCTTTATTGGCAAACGTTGTATGGATGCCATCTGAGTATCGGCCATCGTGATCGGCCGTGCTGGGGAGTACCATCGGCATCCGAGCTGGATCTGGAAAGGTATGGATGGGTAACCTCCCCCCCTGGGTGATGGAACACCCGCCGTGCTGGAACAAATCCAAGGTACTTCGACTTCAAACAACCGCAGAGTTTTGCACACATTATTATAATTCTTATATTACTACGTAAATCTTCAATCAATTCACTCTTGAGTATTATGAACTGTTCCATTCTCAAAAACAAAGCAGTGGCTGTCAGTGAGCTAGTTTCTGCGGAGTGTACTTTGATGCCATGACAACCATTCTACGCTGCAACATCACCACAATCGTCTGTTCTTTCATGAAAGACATGTGAGGGACCGCCCAAAATAACGTAATCACTTTATGATGCTGAAAGACTTCTTTCTAAAACGTACGTGGTGTTAGAAGCAATTCCACCACACCAGGAGGTACTTGTTCTCTGTTGATCGGGTCACGGGATTGGTTATATAAGTATTTTATCGTAGAATACGGAGATTCGCGTCAAAAGTCTTGCCCAGGCATCAACAAAAATTCCTCAGGCACAAACACAGTACCGATTGATGCCTTAAAGTTGTCCAGGTGGCGTTAGTGGGGCTTCCCCCTAAAATTAGTGGAATCCCACTAATAATAGGGCCCTACCCCCTGTTTTTTAGTGGACCTTGATCAGGCATTAAATATGTGCCTAAGAAATAAAGGCATTAATGCCTTGATGCCTGGGCAAGACTTTTGACGCGAATCTCCGTACTAACGCCAAGACAAACCGGCAAATCCTCCCCAGCAACGCATGCTCGCAGCTGACTAATCCTCTGGGGGGGTGGATTTCCCTGCGTGGAGGAACCAGTCACTGGGCATATTCCGAAGGAAACCAATTCGAAATTAGAGATTAACAGTTAACTCACCATCACGATCTTCTCGAAGAGTCTAACCCTAGGTCCTCCATCTCCCACTCAGTCAAAGTCGTGCGTGAAGATGACGTGAAAGGATGTTCTGTACCTAAGACACGTTCTCGAAGCTGCAAGCATTCCCTCATCAATGCCAGTGCCTCCCTTCTTTTATCCCGAGCTATCCATGTATGCGCAAGATTGTTCATGCTGGTCAAGGTGTCTGGATGCTCAGCGCCAAGCACTCTCTTTCTCGTCTCCATCACTTGCACCTCCAGCTCTTCGGCCTCCTTCCATCGGCCTTGATTCCTGTACGTCGACGCCAGATTGGCCATGCTGGTCAGCGTGGAAGGATGCTCAGCCCCAAGCA
>Ga0335072_10000917_pt1 | contig 51318 bp, 35 predicted proteins | sample Lox_Sample_21_FD_206725 | JGI IMG/M metagenome (GOLD analysis project Ga0335072, IMG submission 206725) | Soil microbial communities from Loxahatchee National Wildlife Refuge, Florida, United States - Lox_Sample_2.1 | ecosystem: Environmental > Terrestrial > Soil > Wetlands | place: USA...
ACGCTTGCCGTTGGCGCGCTTTCCCCAGTCGACGGAAGAGAAGTTGATCTGGGAAATATCTCGGTTGAGAAACAGAGCGCGGCTGAGATCGGTCATGAAAAAGAGAATGGCTTCGGGGCGTGTAAGCTCGGTTTGCGCAAAGACGAGACTCGGAAAGCGTTCGCTGTCGGAAAGAAATCGTGTCTCACGGAACTCTGCGGCGTCGAGGAATTTTGCCTGGTAGAAAGTGGCTCCTTTGAGGAAGCTGGTATCGGCGAAATGAGCTGGTTGCGTGAAGGTCGTCGCAATAAAACTTACTGGATATTCAAAGGTGGCTTTTGCAAAGAATGCGTGCTGAGAAAAGGTAGCGTTGCCGAAGTTGGCCTTTTTCCTGAAGGTGGTTCGCGGAAATACAGCGGGGCCTTTGAACTGCACGCTGCCTAAATAGGCTTCGCCTTCGAAGGTGGCTCCGTAAAAGCCTGCTTCTTTTTCAAAGATGGACATGGTGAAGGCTGTATCGCCTTCGAAGGTAGTTGAGAAATGGGCATCGTCCCAGAAAGTTACGGTGTGGAATTCAGTCTTGCCGCGGAAATGTGTTTTGGTGAAGTACACCGGTTCGGAATGCTCCGCACTGCCGAAAGTTGTTTTTTTGAAACGGACTCCTTGCTCGAATTTTGCTTTCTGAAAACTTGTCTGCCCCAGGAATTTTGCTTCGTCGAATACGCAGGGTGAAGGGAATTGCTTGTTCCAATAGATAGCTGCCCGAAAGACAAATCTGGTGAAGTCTGCAATGCCGCCGGATGCAGCTGAGGCTGCGATGATGCGGTTGAATTCCTGGTCAAAGAGAGTCGTGTCTTTGGCGGGATCGAGTGAGTGCATGAGGCAGACGGGAACTACGTCGACTGCGCTGGGGTGAATGGAGCGGCCGCATGGCAGTTCGTTCTCCATGAGTACGGGACAATGCTGAGGAGTTCGCCTCCACATGCGCGGGATTGTAGCAGAGCCGCATGGTGCGACCCTGCTCATTCTTAACTACTGCGGGGATTGTGGCGATGCTGGTGGCGGTGCGGGTGCATTTGGATCACGTTGTGCGAGTAACTCGATATCGAAGATAAGGTTGGCTCTGGGCGGGATCTGGCCTCGGCCTTGTTCGCCGTACGCGAGTTGCCATGGAATGAAGAGACGACGCTTGCCGCCTACGCGCATGCCAGCGAAGCCCTGGTCCCATCCGGGGATGACGCGGTGCGCGCCCTGTTGAAACTCGATGGGCTGGCCGCGGTCAAGGGATGAATCGAACTTGGTTCCATCTTCGAGCCAGCCGGTGTAGTGGACTTTGTAGACGTTTCCGGGAGCGGCGAGGTCACCGGTGCCGATGGTGATGTCCTGATAGCGCAGGGCGAATTCGTATTTGACGGGGCCAGTGACGGCGGGGATGTCTTTAGGGACGACGGGCGGCGGCAGCGGCTGGGAAAAGCGCACGATCCTGGGCGGCGTGTGGTGGGTCGTGGTCTTTGGCGCGGGAGTGGTTTGGGCGGCGGCTGAGAGGGCGAGACACAGGAAGAGCACGGGCTGAACGGGGCTGAGTTTCTGCATAGGATTTATTGAAGTCATCTTCGCTGGCCGTGGGATTTATTGCAAGGTTCGGGAGAACATTTTTCACCACAGAGGACGCAGAGTGCAGGTTTTGCGGGGAATACGCCTCAGAATGACGGCTGAGATGGATTTGTGCTTTCCCACCCTTTCGCAAGATGCGCGAAAAGATGGGGCCCCCTCACCCGTTTCGTGCTGCTACGGCACCCCCCCGGTTAGCTTAGCGAACTGAGGGCACCCAGGATTTCACTTATCACTTTTACTGGTGAGGGCGCTGCTCGGGCGCGACGGCCGGTGGTGGAGGCACATTTGCGAGTGCTGCTTCTGCTTCCTTGAGCTCTGGCAGAGGGCCTTCGAGGGCCAGGTGCAGGACTTCGTCCATGGAGTCGACAAAGTGGAGCTTCATGGCGGTCTTCAGGTTTTCGGGGAGATCGGCGAGGTCCTTTTCGTTGTCCTTAGGCAGGATGGCTTCGAAGATGCCTGCACGATGGGCTGCAAGGAGCTTTTCCTTGAGACCGCCGATGGGCAGGACCTTGCCGCGCAGTGTGATTTCGCCGGTCATGGCAATGTCGCGGCGGACCGGGATTGTTGCCAATGCGCTAGCGAGTGCTGTGGCCATGGTGATGCCTGCCGAGGGGCCGTCCTTGGGGATGGCGCCTTCGGGGACGTGGACGTGGATATCGACGTTGCGGTAAAAGTCGCGGGGCAGGCCGAGATGCGCGGCGCGGCTGCGGACGTACGTGAGGGCGGCTTGCGCTGACTCCTGCATGACTTCGCCAAGCTGGCCAGTGGGGGTCAGCTTGCCCTTGCCATCGAGGATCTGGACCTCTACGGGCAGGATGCTGCCGCCGACTTCCGTCCATGCAAGGCCGGTGACGAGGCCGACTTCACTCTTTTCGTGCACCTGCGAGTCGCGGAACTTGGGCACGCCGAGGAATTCGTTGACGTTGGCTCCGGTGATTTCTTCCTTGTGCTTGGCGCCGTTCCTGACGACGCGGCGCGCCACCTTGCGGCAGATGTTGCCGATTTCGCGCTCGAGGTTGCGGACGCCAGCTTCGCGGGTGTAGCTGCGAATGATTTCGACAATGGCGTCGTCGGTGAAGGTGACGTTCTTGTCGGTGAGGCCGGTGTTGTCGCGCTGCTTCTTGAGCAGGTATTGCTTCGCGATTTCGAGCTTCTCGGCTTCGGTGTAGCCGTGCAGGCGCAGGATTTCCATGCGGTCCTGGAGCGCGGGCGGGATGGTGTGCAGGACGTTTGCGGTGGCGACGAAGAGGACTTCAGAGAGGTCGTATTCAACGTCGAGGTAGTGGTCCTGGAAGCTCGTGTTCTGCTCGGGATCGAGGACTTCAAGCAGAGCAGAGGCCGGGTCACCGCGGAAGTCGGAGGCCATCTTGTCCACTTCATCGAGCATGAAGACCGGGTTCTTGGTTCCAGCTTTCTTCATGGACTGGATGATCTGGCCGGGCAGCGCGCCGATGTAGGTGCGGCGGTGACCGCGAATCTCGGCCTCATCGCGCACGCCGCCCAGCGACATGCGGACGAATTTGCGGCCTGTGGCTTTTGCTATTGACATGCCGAGTGAGGTTTTGCCGACGCCTGGAGGTCCGACGAAGCAGAGGATCGAGCCCTTTGGGTTCTTGACCAGCTGGCGGACGGCGAGGAATTCGAGGATGCGCTCTTTGATTTTTTCGAGGCCGTAATGGTCTTCGTTGAGGACTTTTTCGGCGCGGTCGATGCTGCGCGTTTCCTTGGATTTCTTCTTCCACGGCACGGCGAGGAGCCAGTCGAGGTAATTGCGGGAGACGGTAGACTCGGCGGACATGGGCGGCATCGCTTCGAGCTTTTTCAGCTCCTGGATGGCCTTTTCCTGCACGTCTTTCGGCATCCCGGCGGTTTCGATTTTCTTCTTCAGATCGTCGAATTCGTTCTTTTCGCCGCGGCCCAGTTCCTTCTGGATGGCCTTGATCTTTTCGTTGAGGTAGTACTCTTTTTGCGCGCGCTCCATCTGCCGCTTGACGCGGGATTGGATGCTGCGGTCCATGTTGAGCTTTTCGATTTCTACGTCCAGAACATCAGCCATGCGCAGGAGGCGCTCTGCCGGGTCAAAGATGTCGAGGAGTTCCTGCTTCTCGGGAATTTCAAGCTGAAGGTTGGCGGCGATGGTGTCGGCAAGCTTTGCGGGCTCGTCGGTGCGTACGGCCGCAATCATGGTTTCGTAGTTGAGCGACTGCTGCAGCTTGACGTACTGCTCGAAGAGGGAAGTGACACGCTGCGTGAGTTGCTCGATCTGCGAGGTGATTTCGAGGTCGGTTTTGCCGGTGCGCACGGTGGCGACGAAGAAGCCGTCTGAATCGCTGAGTTCGACGGCCTTGGCGCGCTCCAATCCTTCGACGAGCACCTTGATGTTGCCGTCGGGCATCTTGACGCTCTGCACGATGTTGCCGATGGTGCCGACGGGATAGATGTCGTCCGCTTTCGGCTCATCGATGCGCGCGTCATGCTGCGTGGCGAGGAAAATTTTGCGGTCGCCGTTGAGCGCTTCTTCAAGCGCGCGCACGCTGGACTCGCGGCCCACGACGAACGGGGTCATCATATAGGGGAAGATCACCATGTCCCGGATGGGCATCATCGGGAGCTTGCGGAGATCGTTCCGGTCTTTGGTTTCTTTAGATTGGGTCACGTCGTCCCTTTCGGTGTTCCTTTCCTATTAGATGAACTGTAACTCATATGGACGCTGGAGGGAACTGAACGGGTGTGTTTTTGGTAACGTGGAATTCGCTTTCCTTTCGCAGCGACTCGAAAGAAAAGAATGACGCCGATGCTATCCGGGGCCGCTTGATTGTGAAGACTTAATCCTTCTTGGGCCGTTGACTTTCTCTTGCTTCGCGGATAGCGTCCGCGTCCGCGATATCCTGCGGGCGTCCAGAAGCCAGCTTTGAGGCAATGAGGTCGTCGGCAGAAATGAAATTTGCTGTCAGGCCGGTGGCTGGGTCAACTACGACTTCAACGCGCCTCTCCCATGCTGTATCAAAATCGACGCCTGGGATTTCGGGAAGAATATCGAACGCTCGCGGCTCGCGTCCAAATCGGAACAGATTGCCGGGTTCGGCGAAGTCTTCTGGGCGGATGCCCTGGAGCGATGCGCGAACTTGGCAAGCGCAGCATAGATTGCCTGCGCATTCGCAGGATTGGCTTTTATGAAAGGATCCATGTCCTTTGTAAAGCGAGGCTGCGCATGAAGGATTACCGCGAATCCTCCTACCACCAGGTATTTAACGCCATGAGCATGGAATGCGGACAAAAGATCTTTGTGATCTTGGTACATCCAGCTCGAGCTCCCAACCCTTAAGGGCGTAAGCGGTCTGGATTATTTCATCGAGAGCGTCCAGTCGCTCGTGCGCGGGTCGGCTTTGCCAGTAGCGATACTCGTCCGCCTTCATTTCGTCGAAGCTGGTGTACTTGCGTACGATCAGCGTGTCATCCATGTGCTCTCTCGGTGAGTATCAACCAGCCTTGTCGAGCAGAGTGATCGAAAGATCGCGTTTGCGGACCATTTCCGCTGTGATCTCAAGCTCTCTAATTTTCTTGTTGCTCGGGAGGTGGTACATCAGGTCGAGCATCAGCTCTTCGAGGATCATGCGCAGGCCGCGTGCGCCGACTTTGCGGTGCAGGGCTTCCTGGGCGATGGCCTTGGAGGCTTCCTCGTCGAAGTGCAGGCGAACGCCTTCGTATTCAAAGAGCTTTTGATACTGCTTGAGGATGGCGTTGCGCGGCTTGGTGAGAATTTCGACGAGGGCGACTTCATCCAACTCGTCGAGAATGCCGATGACCGGGAGGCGTCCGACGAATTCGGGGATGAGGCCGAATTTGATCAGGTCCTGTGGCTCGGCCTGGCGGAGAAGTTCGGCGTCACGCTGCAGGCGAATAGTGCCGGGTTCAGCCTGCTCGGCTTCTGACAGTGCCTTGAAGCCGAGGGCTTTCTTGCCGATACGGCGTCCTACGACGCGTTCCAGTCCGACAAACGCCCCGCCGCAGATGAAGAGAATGTTGGTGGTGTCAACAGGAGTGAATTCCTGATGCGGGTGCTTACGGCCGCCTTGTGGAGGAACGTTCGCGACGGTGCCTTCGAGGATTTTGAGCAGGGCCTGTTGCACACCTTCGCCCGATACGTCGCGCGTGATGGACGGGTTTTCGTCCTTGCGGCCGATCTTGTCGATCTCGTCGATATAGATGATGCCGGTCTGGGCGCGCGCTACATCGCCATCGGCGGCCTGCAGAAGCTTGAGGATGATGTTCTCGACGTCTTCGCCGACGTAACCGGCTTCAGTGAGCGTAGTGGCATCGACGATGGCGAAGGGAACATCGAGCATCTTGGCCAGCGTGTGCGCGAGCAGGGTTTTGCCGCTGCCGGTGGGGCCGACGAGCAGGATGTTCGACTTGGAGAGCTCGACATCGTTACCGCGCGTGCGGTTCATCTGGATGCGCTTGTAATGGTTGTAGACCGCTACGGCGAGTTTTTTCTTGGTCTGGTCCTGGCCGATGACGTATTCATCGAGGAAGGCGCGGACTTCGAGCGGTTTGGGGAGATGCGCGGGGGCGGCACCAGTCTGCGTTTCACTGCGATCGTCTTCGAGGATCGAGTTGCAGACGGCGACGCATTCGTCGCAGATATACGCGCGGGGGTAATCGCTTGGCGATGATATGAGTTTGGCTACTGCGTCCTGCGACTTGTGGCAGAACGAGCAGCGAAGAGCGTCGTCAGATCCCGTGCGTGTTTTCATCAAAATGCTGCTCCCAAAACAACCATTAGTCGGCTGCGATGAGTTTGGTATCTGGCGCCTGTCCAGAGACCTCGTCAACGATGCCGTATTCTCTCGCCTGTGCGGCGTTCATGATAAAGTCGCGCTCTACGTCGCGTTCGATGCGTTCCAGCGTTTGCCCGGTGTGCTTCGACATGAGGTTATTGGTGATCTCACGGATGCGCAGGATTTCGCGCGCGTGAATGTCGATATCCGTCGCCTGACCGGAAAGTCCGCCCATCGAGGGCTGATGAATCAGAATGCGCGAGTTGGGCAGGGCAAAGCGCTTGCCCTTTGTCCCCGACATGAGGAGGAATGCTCCCATGCTCGCCGCCTGACCGATGCAGTATGTCACCACATCATTCTTTATGTATTGCATTGTGTCATAGATTGCGAGCCCGGCGGTAATGGAACCGCCCGGGGAGTTAATGTATAACTGGATATCCTTCTCCGGGTCTTCGGCGGAGAGAAACAGCATCTGGGCAATGACGAGATTGGCGATCTGATCGTCGATCGGCGTTCCAAGGAAGATAATGTTGTCGCGAAGCAGACGGGAATAGATGTCGTAGGCGCGCTCGCCTCGGTTCGTCTGCTCAATGACCATTGGTACCAGTGCCATGCTTTGCTTCTCACTTTCCGGAGCATTTACTCCGTCAATAGATCGTGCGGAAACGGGGCCGGTGCGTTTCTGACAATTCATCGGCCAGAACCTTGATCGTCTTAGGAGGCGAGCTTTTCGTACAGCAAGCTGCCTGTTTTTTCTCTGCGGATTTGTTCACGGATTCTAGCGATACTGCCGTCGTCCGTCAAACGCTTGCGCAGAGTTTCCAATGGTTCACGCATTTGCAGCGAGAGCAGTTCAAGTTCGCGCTCCACTTCCGCGTCGATGGCTTCAATCTTTTCTTCGTCTGCGATGCGGTCGAGCAGCAGCGAACCCTTTACTTCGTTCACCGCTGAGTCGCGCTGGGCGTCGCGCAGGCGATTGAAGTCGAGCTTACGCATATCTTCGGTGCGCATGCCCTGCTGTGCGAGTGTGCGGAGGCCGCGGTCGAGGCGCGCGTCGACCTGCTGCTGCACGAGCGATTCGGGTACAGGGAACTGGTACTTTGCGATCAAGGCTTCGACGATCTTGTCGCGAGTCTCGCCTTCGAGTCTGCGCTTCTTGTCGTTTGCGAGATGATCCTTCAACTTCTGCTTGAAGTCTTCGATGCCTTCGTAGTCGCCGAGCTCCTTGGCGAAGTCGTCGGTCAGCTCAGGCTGGATCTTCTTCTTGATCGCCTTCACTTCAACATCGTAGGAGACGGTCTTGCCGGCAAGGCGACGCTCGCCGAAGTCTTCCGGATAGCTGACTTCAAACTTCAGCTCCTGGCCGGGCTTCGATCCGCGCAGCGCTTCGTTGAAGGCCGGCAAAGTGTTCGGGCCGCCGACTTCGATCATGACGTCGTCGCCGGTGACGGGCTGCGGTGCGGCTTCAGGGGTTTCGCTTTCGCCTTCACCTTTGATTTCGCCGCGGAAAGTGATCTGCGCCCAGTCGCCGTCCGTGAGCGGACGGTCTTCGGTTACAGGCTCCATGGTGGAGCGGGAATCGCGGACGCGCTCAAGCTCGGCGTTGAATTCTGCGTCGGTGAGTTCGGTGTCCGGCTTTGGCACATGGACATCCTGATAACCGGCGATGGAGAAGTCGGGAAGGATTTCAAAGACGGCCTTGAACTTGAGCGGCTGTCCGTCCTCAAGGTGAAGATCGGTGACCTGCGGCTGTGAGATCGGCTTCAGTCCGGCCTTTTCGATGGCTTCACGAAAATGCGTCGGCAGCACGGATTCGACTACGTCCTGGCGAATGCCATCGGCGAAGCGCGAGCGGATGAACGACTCGGGTACTTTACCGGCGCGAAAGCCGGGAATTCGCGCCTGCTTCTGATAGCGCTTGGTTACGGTGCGGAACGCCTTCGATACCTCGTCGGCGGGAACCTCGATTTCCACTTCGCGCGTGCATGCCGGGTTCAGGCTGGGGCCGTGCTGGTGATGCTCGTGATTGTGATCGTGGGTGTGCTCCGGTTGTTCAGGAACTGCTGCCTCGGGATTCGGAGTTGTTTCGATGGTGTCTGCTGAGCTCAACGTAGTGCCCTTCCAAATATCGTCGTTCAATGCGGAATGAGGGCGATTGTCAGGGGATTCAGTCGCGCCTTTGGTGCGCCCGGGATGCAGCACAGAACGGTCTCTCCTTTATGTTAAGTGCCTTCCCAAATAAGATCAAACCGACTCCACGTCGAGCGGGGCGCGCCTTTGGCGCCATCTCTCTGCTTACTTCCTGGCGCTCCCTTGGGTCGCGATTTAGAGGTTGTTTAAGGAAAGACTTCAGACTTCGGCTTCAAGCGGTTTGCGGACATGGCTTACGAAGCGTGGATGCGCGGCGCCGCAAATCTGAAAGTTATTGCGGGCTTCGGCGAGGCTCAGTTCTCCGTTCACTGTGCCGCGCACTACGTTCGCGTCGCTATCGTCCTGTCCATCGTCCTGCCACCAGCAGACGGGACAAAGGCCGAGGGAATCCGGGGCATCGAGAGTCTTGAAACCGCAGCAGAGACAGCGCACGCGCGCAAGTGTATCCATGTAGCTTCAGACGCGATTTTCGTTTTGGAGTCGCGGAAATATTCGCAGGTGGTCATATCCCGTAACGGGTTACTAGGAAGCATCGGGCTTTCCCTTGGCTTCGTCGATGAAGCGGTTGATTTTGACGATGTCCATGCGTCCATGACTAAGCAGGATTTCATCATGGACGCGTGTATCAATCGCGCCTGTGCCGGAGGGAAGCGGAATGCCCATTTCACGGAGGATTTCAGCCGCATTCTCCATAGTGATGGTCTTGAAAGCGTATTCGGCGAATTTGTCCGGGGTGGTCGTGATGATGATTTCCCGTTCATACCCCGCCATTACGTTACCTTCGTTTGCTCCAACACCTTTATTGGAAAGGTCACTGTAGGTTGCGATCTGCAGAACTTTGCCGCCCAGCGGGCCCGGGGTTTTCATTGCGAAACTGGTTGAGACTACCGGAGACAGAGAGCAATAGCAGAAGCCGGTACTGCCAGGGAAGCCTTTGGTCGTACCGCGAAAAGCGTAGAAGAATTTGGTTCCAAAATCAGCATGGTCCGGTTTCGGAATCAGCAGCGGACGTTTTAAGGCCCGTGCCAGAAAGTATGCCACCTCTTCTTCAACCTCGCGACGGCTTGTCCCAGTTCGGTCGTCCCACAGCGGATAGTCCCGAAACCGATCGAAAAGATCGTGTAAAAACGAGTTCAGATATCTGCCGTTCTGGGTTACTTCCTCGGTGTCTTCGTCAAGCGCTTTGACTGTCCATCCTGTTTCGCCCAGGAAAGACATCGAAGCTACGAAATCCTCAAATTGCCTCAGGGTGAAAGCCATGGTGTAACTCCTTTCGGGAAATGAAGAGCGGGAGCGCGTTCTTGCTGCGCAGGTTGGCATAAAAGTTAAAGTCTCAAGGAATGTCAGGTCTGATTTTTCGGGGCAGGCCCACTTATGCTCCTGCCCCGGAAATGTGTTGGTTACTTCGCTGCCGGTGGTGTAAATAACGCGAGCTTGCACTTCCATGTGACGGACTGGCCAGGCTTGAGCGTCACCATGCCCGTGTCCATGCCGTGCCATTCCTTGCCGAAGGGATCGCCGTAGTTGAATTGTTCTTCGACGGCAACGAAATTTTTGTCAGGCGGAGCGTAGACCTGCACCGTTTTGATCTCGGGCGATTCGCCCTCGACGTGAATGCCGTAATTGGATGCGGGGTCGGTGAGGCCGACGACGACTGCGCCATCGGTGCGCTTGAGGTGCGAGAAGTTGTCGTCGAGGAAGATGTCTTTCAGCGGCACACCGTCGGGCGCGTTGAAATCATACTTCGTGCCTTTGACGGGAATCAGTTTGCCGGTGGGGAAGACGTCATCATAGTTATTGACCTGGGCCATGACTTCTGCCGGGACGTGCAATCGCGCCTGTGTGCGGTCGCCGCTGGGGATGGCGAAGTATGGGTGCCAGCCGATGGCCATGGGCTCATCTTCATTGCCGACGTTCTTTGCGGTGATGGTTGCTTCGACTGCATCGCCGCTGAGCGAGATGGTGAAATTCAGATCGGTTTGCGAAAGCCAGTGGCCGCCGAAGTCGCCGGCGTGGATGACGCCGGTCACAGTCTGTCCGTCGGGTGTGTCCTGCGTCTGCACATCATCGGTTTTGTCGGCGAGGATCAAGCCGTGCATTGCGTGCTTCTCCGCGCCCGGTTTCTTTCCAACCCAGTTCGCGGGCAGCGTGAGCGTCTTGCCATGCCACTCCGTGGTGATGGTCTGGCCATCGGCTGACAACTTGCCGCGAATGCGGTTCGGATAGGGAACGAGAAACGCGCCACCAAAGGAGAAGCTCGCATTGCCGTTCTGATCAGCCGGGCCGCCGTTGAGCTTGGCCGCGGCGTCCTCAAGCGACGGTGAAGCCAGCACCTGAATCTCGCCTTTGCCGGGCAGGTTCGCTGTGATCTGAAAGAGATTCATGCCGCGGCCGGGAAGAATGGTGGCAGAAAGAAACTCTGGCTTGGCTCCATTGGATGTTGCGGTGCGCTGCAGCTTCACGATGTTTTCTCCGCCAATCTGGGTGACGGCTGCGGGCCGGGCTGGGCTTTCCTGCTGTGCCGGCGGAGCAGGTTTATTGCAGCCTGCGCTGAAGAGCAACGCGGCCGCGGCTGCCGCCAGCAAACACTTTTCGTAAGGAACAGACATCATTGGAATCCTCATGCTTGGTGCGAAATGGGAACCGTTTTGCCTCGTGAAGAGAAGCGGAAGCAAAGCGAACCCATTCTACGCGATGGATGCGGGGAAGTAGAATCGGCATGTGCCTGCAAAACAACTCTCTGGAATCGCTGCGCTCACGGCGTTGAATGCGCGCATTGTCGAGTGCAATCGCTGCCCGCGCCTGCGGGCTTACTGTGAAGAGGTCGCGGCGAAGAAACGCCGCGCTTATATGGACTGGGAATACTGGGGCAAGCCGGTGCCTGCGTTTGGCGATGCGAAGGCGCGCGTCCTGATTCTCGGGCTTGCTCCCGGCGCGCATGGATCCAACCGCACGGGCCGCCCCTTTACCGGCGACGGCTCGGGCGATTTTCTTTATCCGGTGCTGTATGAGGCCGGGTTCGCTTCGCAGCCGCTGGCAACTTCGCGTGACGACGGGATGAAGCTCTATGACGCATTGATCACGAGCGTCGGGCGCTGCGCTCCTCCGGGCAACAAGCCGTTGCCGGAAGAATTGATGAATTGCTCTTCGTTTCTCGATGAGGAGATTGCTTTGCTTTCGCGGCTGCGCGTGGTGGTCTGCCTGGGCAAGATCGCCTTCGATGGGTTTGTGGCGCATCTGATACGGACGCGGCAGATCGAGAAACGCGGGGCACTGCAGTTTGCGCATGGAGCGGAGTACGCGGTTCCCGGCGATCACTGGCTGCTGGCGAGCTACCATCCATCGTTGCAGAACACCAACACAGGGAAGCTGACGAAAGCAATGTTTCTCGCCATCTTCAGGCGCGCCCGCGCGCTGGCCGGCATAAAGTAACTGTCTCTGTGACGAGAACTGCAAATGGTTGCCTGTTACGACAGAAATTATGCGCATAGACGACTGGTGTTTTGTGCGGTTCGAGGGCATCTTCCAGCGATGGGGAAAGCATCTTCTGATTGGAGCGATTCAGGTCCTCTGGAGGCAAGAATGTTGATCGATGTTCTGATTGTGATTCTGCTGCTTATGCTGATCGGCGCTTTCCCTTCGTGGCCATACAGCAGAAGCTGGGGATACTATCCCAGCGGCGGTCTGGGATTGGTTCTGCTGATTGTGATTGTGCTGCTGTTGCTCCACGTCGTATAACCAGGCGTGTGATGCGCTGCCTATGCCGATTCATCAGTGCACATCCACTGTTCGGTCTCCCTCGTATTCCATGATGTGGAAGTACGCCTCCCATCCGCTCCACGCTACCGGCGCAGGAAGCTTTGCTAAGGGATCCTGCAGGTGGTCGGCGTAGCTTTGCACCAGTTGCCGTGTGCGATAGACTCCGGTCAGCCAGTCGCCGCGATACCAGTTTTTCCATTTGCCGTATTCGGCTTTCGTCATGGACTCCTGTATGGCGTCCAGCGCTTGCAGCGCTTCGGCCACTTCAGCGCGAGCCTGATCTGTATGGCCGGCTTCGGCATGTTCGACGGCCTTCGCAACCAGGAGCAGGCTGCGGTTGCTCTCGCGATTGATGGTGATCATGGTGAGAACTTCCGCCTGATAGTAGTCACGCCGGTCAGGATCGACCAGCGCTTCCGCGGCGACTGCGTGGTCCCACACTGCATCCCAGCGCGGCTGGGCGGCTTCACAGTCCTTAATATCCTGATCGAGGAACTCCTGCCTCACCTTGGCATCGAACGATGGAAACAGCCGTGGCGGCGTCCACTTCGGTGACTGGCTGGGCATGGCAGCTACCTGATGCTCGCTCAGCGTGTCCAGAAGGATGCGGCGAATCTCCGAGTGATAATGCTGATCGCCGTACTCGCGTTTGACTTCGTTCTCAGTTGTTGGCGCGGCGGCTGCTCGTGGTGCTCCCGGAAAGCCGCGCGGGCGCAGCGCGGGAGCCGCGAAATATTCCTTGTACAGGGCCGTCAAGGCGTCCGCCGATTTTGCGCCGAACTCTTCCGTTGCCCATCGTTTGTAATAAGCAGTATCGTCGACCTTGTCGTTGGGCAATCCGCCCCAGGCTACTTCCATCAATGCGCGCGTGGTCATCGCGACGGGCCGTATGTCGCTCGTGTTGACCAAAAGATACGAAGTGGCGCCGGCGCGGATGTATCGCCCGAGTTCGGATTGAATGCGCGCAACCGGCACCATCTCCGAAAGTTGATTTGCCTGACCGTTCATCATGGCGACATGGAAGTAAGCGCCCTGGCCGGCGGCGACCTGTCCGCCATCCTGCATGTCTCCATAGCCGGTATCGGCCCATACAAGCGTGACCTCGGGCGGAATCTTCAAATAGCCCTTCTGCATCAGGCGCGCGCCTTCCTGCCACAAGTCGGTCACGAACTGCGCGTTCGGATATTTCGCTCGCACGATCTTTATCTGATCCGCGATTGCCTGGCTCACGCGCTCGCCGAGCAGCGGATCGTTGTTGCGCACGCTTGGATCGAGCGTGGCATAGCTCGAGTCGGAGAGACCGCGCAAGCCGACGCTCCACAGGATTTCTTCATCAGGCTTGTAGGCCGCAACCGCATTGGTCCACGCGCGCTCAAGAATCTCAGGATGAGTGGAGAAATTATAGGGAACGTCTTTCGGCCAGCGAGCGACATTGACGCCGAGCGGAATTGCATGATGCTGATTCACGATCAGTCCGCGTTCTGTAGCCAGATGGACCTGCGCGTCGTCGGGAAAGATCCATGTTCCAGGCACCACCATGTTGCCCTTCAGTCGAAGGATCGTCTCGTAGATGTTGTCCCAGGTCTTTAACGAGATTCCTGTCTGCTGGCCTTTTTCTGCGGGAATCCAACCCGTGAGCAGGTCTTCGTCATTCGGAAAGAATCCGCGATACCGGAATACTGGTTTAGGATAGACGCGCGTGAAATCCGTGGGCAGCGTGATCGCGTTGCGTTTCTCCGGCTGTTTGTCTGTCCATAGATACATGGGGTCGACGCCGAGATAAGACTGCGAAAACTGATAGATGGCAAAGATGGTGCCGCGCATGTCCGCGCCCATCAGGCACACGATCGATTTGGGCTTTCCCTTGCCTGACAGTTTGACTGTCGAAAAAGCAAAGGCTTCCGTATCGTGTGCCATCGCGCATTTCACGCCAAAAGGAAGTTCAGGGCCTTGCGCAATCAGGATGGAAACAGGGCCAGCTTCTTCGAGACTGTTCACCAGCCGCGGTGATGTCCCAAACACCTTATTGAAGTCGCTGAGCAGGTCGTTCGTAGCGAGGCGCACAGGCCCGGCTGCCTGCGCGCTCTCCACGATCGTGACTAAGGGATCGATCACGATGGTTGCCGGATTTTTCGGTTTCTCTGCCCATGCGGACACCATTGCGGCGAAGATGACTAGCACACAGACGACAGCCCGCCGCAGCGGATTCATTCTGCCTGGAGACATGCGCTCTCCTTCATGGTTCAAGCTGGATTTAGCCGAACGTATTGCTTCGCAAAATACGGCGGCAGCCTCCGGGGAAGCTGCCGCACAAATGCATCCGGACGGATCAGAATCGGAAGCGTCCGCTGAACTGCAGCGAGCGCGAAGCGCCGTAGCCGCTCGTGATCATACCGAAAGCGCCGTAGTTGCCTGCGGCGATGTTTGCATTCGAGGGCACAGTTGCATTCGGGTTTGCGAGCAGCGTGTGGTTCAGGGCATTGAACGCCTCGAAGCGAATCTGGAACTGGCTCTCGTGATACACGGTGAAGCTGCGGAAGATGCTTGCATTGAGAAGAGTTTGTCCGGGGCCGCGGAACTGGTTGCGTCCCGTATTGCCGAAGACCGCAGGAGCAATCGCGGATGGAGACTCGGTAGAGGAATACGTTGGCTGCGTGGGATTGGCAAAGACCGTCGGATCGAACCACGGTCTGCCGCTGCTTACCGGGCTGCCGGCGCTGCGGGCGCGGCCACCGAGCTGGTGATACGGCCGGATCAGATTTGCATACAGCGGGTTGCCAGGCGAATTTGCGTTATTGCTGTTGGCGCTGACCGTGAATGGGGTGCCGCTGGTGTGGCTGAGCTGGCCGTTCAGCTGGAAGCCGCCGAGGATGGTGTTGGCGATGCCGGACTGGGCCCAGGTCTGGCCGCGGCCAAAAGGCAGACTATAGATTCCATAGACCTGGATGTTGTTGGTCACGTCAAAGCTGGCGTCGGCGCGGTTGAAACGGTAGTACGCCGGGTAGTTCCACGCCAGGCCATTCGAACCGGAACCGGCGCCGTTGTCTTCATAGTTGATGGCGTGCGAGAAGGTGTAAACCGCGCCCACCTGCGCCAGACGGCCTGCATTATACGTCAGCTGCGCCTGCAGACCGTTGTAGTTCGCGCTGAAGAGTGGCGCGACCAGGCCGATGCCGCCGGTGTTATAGCAGGTGAGATTGCTTCCGGTACACCATTGCTCGTTGATAATTTCGTTGGCGGCAAAGTTGCACTTGCCGGTCAGGCCGGTGGCGGGATTCCAGTAGCCGTTGGCCATGCAGGGGGTGGCGCCGCTGGGCAGTGGCGCAGCATTCAGGTAACCGGTCTGGACGAGTTGCCGGACATCGTGCATGCCCACATATCCAAGATTCATGACGAGCTGAGAAGTAAATTCCTGCTGAATGAAGGCGTTCCAACTCTCGATGTAGCCACGATGGAAGTTCTTGACGGCCGAGACGGTCGATCCGCTGACGGGCAGTGAAGCAAATCCGTTGACGATAGGCGGAGCACTCACGGGCGGAATACCATAGGCGAGCGTCATGGGCGCATCGCCGTTTGCCGGGTCCACTGCGATGCTGTTTGCCGCAAGTCCGGTATATTGCGGCGCCAGATCTTCCGGGAACGAGTCGCGCAGGAAGCGGAGACTGTCCGGATCAGAGGTAAGACCCCCGCCGGCCCGGAGAACCGTCTTGTCGGTCACGCGATAGGCAAGGCCGACACGCGGAGCGATAAAGCCCCAGCCCATCTGCAGGCCGGCGTTTTCCGGATTGCCGCCCACGCCGCCTATCTCGACATTGGCGCTCTGCGGCAGGTTGGGATCGGTGATAAAGACGCCTGTATGGTCGCGATAGGGCGGAGGATAAAACTCATAACGGATGCCGTAGTTGACCGTCAGCTTGGGTGTCGCCGTCCACTGGTCCTGGGCATACGCCGCATACTCTGACCAGCGCAGGGCGTTGGGGTTGGATATCTGGTGGGCCGTAGTTACGGCTGAACCAGTTCCATTGTTGGGCAGGCCCAATAGGAAGTCAGCCATATTGTTGTAGTTCGTTGTTCCGCAAGTGGACCCGCCGCAGGTCATGCCGCCGGCGAAGAGGAAGCCGCCACGCGGATTGTTGATGCCGCTGCCGCTGGTCGGCTGAAAGTGGTTCAGAAGAAAGTGGTAATAGGTAAAGCCGTACTTGGTGGCATGTTTGCCGATGGTCCAGCTCAGGTTCACGTCGCCGGTGAACTGATTGTCGCGGAAAAGGAAGGGATTGGCGCCATTCGCGTTGCCGAGAGTATTGAAATTGGCCGAGCCGCCGCCCATGGAAAGGATTGGCTGGCCCTCATAATTCGGCCCGATGCCATTCGTGCCGGGGATCATCAACACATTGAGGCCGAAGTCGCCGACTTGCTGGTCGATTGTCGACTGCGCTCCTGTTACCTGACGGGTGTACCCGAAGTCGGCGTCGATCACGATGTTGGGGCTGAAGACATGACTGGCCCCGAGGCCGACGTTCTGGATGCGCCCGCTCGCGGCGCCCGGCTGTCCGCCGTCGAAGGTGCCGCCGCCGGCTTGTCCCAGTTCCTGCGGGTCTGAGACGGAAAATGGCTCGATGCTGTAGCGGCCGAAGATCTGCGTGTTATCGCTCGGGACGTAATTGATCTTCGAGTCCGACGTGTTGCGGTTATAAGCGAGGGTGCCGGTGCCGAAGTAGTCGTTCACCAATCCGGCTGCGAGCAGCGCCGGCGTGACCACGACCTTCGACGAAATGGGCTGAAGCAGCGCAAGCATCGTGGCTGCCGCTGAGGACTGGCGCGCTGCCGGGATACAGTTGCAGCCGTACTCCGACAGGAAGGTGGGACGAGAAGCAAAGGGCACATAAGGTCCCACACCCATGGGCTGCGGATCGTATAGGGTGGCGATCGAGGTGATCTCGGAGAAGTCGCCGCCCAGCATGTTTGTGTCCGGAACAGTCACATCGCCGCTGATGAGTTGCCGCCGGGTGGTGCGCTCGAAGTTTTCGAAGAAGAAGAGCTTCTTTCTGCCGGTGAGAATTTTCGGGATATAGACCGGACCGCCGATATTGAAGCCAAACTGGTTAAAGACGTTCTTAGGAATGGTGGGGGAACTCTGCACGGTTGCCGTATAGCTGCGGGCATTGAATCCGCCGTCCTGGTAATACTCCCATGCGCCGCCGTGTAAGTCGCGGGTGCCGCTCTTGATGGTGATGTTGACCGCAGCACCGCCGGCCAGCCCTTGTTCGGCATTGAAGGAGTTGGTGGTGAAGTTGACGTTTTCGATAGAGTCGGCCGGAGGCACATACGCGACGAGATACGGCAGCCAGCCATAATAGTTCACGGCCCCGTCGATACGCGTAGTATTGCCGTTATAGTTCATGCCGTTCACGTTCACTGACATGGCGCGCGATGGGTTGGACGCCGTGGAATTCTTCTCCTGGACGGCGGCTGCTCCGGGAAGCAGAGTGTACAGCGCCTGAAAGTTGCGGCCCTGGGTAGAGGTGATGGGAAGCTCAGCAATCTGTGCCTCGGATATCTGGTGGGTGACGTCGGCTGTCTCTGTCTGCAGGATTGGCGGAGCTCCCGTGACGACGACCTGCGCGGTTACGCTCGCGAGCTGCAGCCTGATGTCTATACGAAGCTGCTGGTTGACCTGGACGACGACATTATTCTGAGTAAACCCGGCGAAGCTGCCCGTGCGCGGAGTTGACACGGTGTAGGAAGCCGGCAGCACGTCCCGGAAGGCATAGTTGCCGGTTGTGCCTGTTGTGGCGGTGCGAATTTCACCCGTGGCTGCGCTCGTCAGCGTCACGGTCGCATTGGGAACGACGGCGCCGCTCGTATCGGTGACCGTCCCGGTGACAGACCCGTAAAGCACCTGCGCTTTCGCCGTCGCAGCTCCCAGCAGCGTTACGATCAGCGTCGTTACGAGCAGCCATCTCGTGACCGCTCCCGATCCAGCCTTATATTGCACATCTGGCCTGCCTCTCATAATTCCTCCCGGCAAACGAACAATTGTTTGTGACTTGAATCAATCGCGTGACAATCTCTGCGGATCTGGCCAAATCAGCCGCATCCGCTGTCTTCAAAATCTGCCATCTCGCCCTCAGGATTTGATCCCCGCACGGTATTCGGTTTAATATGCGACCCGAACTATATGAGCGATATTCCGAGATTGTCAAGCGTCTCAATGCGAAATTTAGTGATCTATAGCATTTGCTTGCTGGTTATACATTGATTCGCGATGACAACGAAATAGCGTTCAGGCAAATATTTTGACCATTCTGGGATACTGGGTGAGATGGGCCAGAACATCTTCAGTCTGCGCGGACGCTCGGCGGTCGTCGTCGGCGGAACATCCGGCATTGGTCGGGCTATCGCCATTGGACTCGCTGAAGCCGATGCAGATGTAGTGGCTGCTTCCCGGCGCGTCAGCGAAGTCGAGCAAACCGCCACGGAGATTGCGGCCCTGGGTCGGCGCACGCTTGCGGTCCCGGTCGATGTCCTTGACCGGACGTCCCTGCAGGCACTGCATGACGAAGTTCTCCGGACCTTCGGGCGGATCGATATTCTGGTGAACTGCGCGGGAATCACACAACGCAAGCCGACCTTAGACTGCGCGGAAGACGAATGGAACCGGATTATAGAAACAAATCTTACGGGGACGCTCCGCGCCTGCCAGATCTTCGGGAAAACAATGGTCGCGCAGCGCTATGGACGCATCATTAACATCGCTTCGCTTGGCACTTTCGTCGCCTTCTATGAAGTAGCCGCCTACTGCGCAAGCAAGGCCGCCGTCGGTTCACTCACGAAATCACTGGCGGTTGAGCTGGCTCCACAGGGCGTCTGCGTGAACGCGATTGCGCCCGGCATTTTTCCGACAGCCCTGAATGAAGAGTTGTTAGATCAGACGGAGCGAGGAAGAGAACTGTTCGTGAGAACTCCCATGAAAAGATTCGGCAGAACAGATGAGCTCATTGGGGCAGCGATCTTTCTGTCCTCAGAGGCCGCGTCTTACGTGAACGGACAGATTCTGGTGGTAGATGGAGGCTATCTTGCAAGTGGAGTGAATCAATAGCCGGTATTTATGATGTCTGAACGGGTCCGAGATGTCGGCCTCCCGTATAACGGCTCACAAGACGGGCGTAGCGGAGGATGAATGCTCGGGAGACATTTTTGAAGAAACCCAGGCAAGTAACGAAGGGGATGCGCCGAGTAAATCTGAACGACATCGAGTCGGCCTCCAGCGAAACGGCGCGCCATATCAATCGGGAGATCGTTCTGCAGCTGATACATTCGCGCCAGCCAATCTCCAGGGCTGATCTTGCGCGTCTATCGGGATTGCAGCGCAGCACGGTTTCGCAGATTATCGAGCAGCTTATCGAGGAGCGATGGATACGCGAGGGGGCCGTTGCGCAGTTGCCGCGTGGTCGGCGTCCAACGATGCTGGTGCTGAATGATGATCTTGTGGTTCTGGCTGCAGATATCCATCCCCGACAGGTGACCGTTGCCATGGTCGATCTGAACGGCCGCTTGCTTTCGCGGTCAACGCTTCCACTTGGCTCGGATCCGGCCAAGGCGGTCGCCGGCATGATTGATTGCATGAAGCGAATCCGGGACAGTTATCCCAAGAAGTCTCTGGAAGGAATTGGCATCAGCGTGCCTGGGCGTGTGGATAAAGAATCGCATTGCCTCATCTTTGCTCCCAATCTGAAGTGGCCAAAATACGATATCAAGCATGCAATCGAGCATGGGATGGGACTGCCGACTGAAATGGAGAATGCCGCCATTGCCTGCCTCATGTCCGAGCTCTGGTTCGGGAGAATGGATGGCGTCCGCGACGCGGTATTGATCACTGTTTCTGAAGGCATCGGAGCAGGAATCCTGTCAAATGGGCAGCTCGTAACCGGACAACGCGGAATGGCAGGCGAGTTTGGGCACGTTTCTATCGATCCCTCCGGCCCTCGCTGCGCATGCAAACAGAGTGGATGCTGGGAAGTTTTTGGCTCATGCAATGCCGCTCTGCGCTACTACAGCGAGTCGGAACCAAAGGCGAAACGGCTCACATTTCACGAACTGCTCAACCTTGCTGAAGAAGGAAACGCGCACGCTCTCAATGCTCTGGCAAAACAGGCTGCGTACATCGGGAAAGGTCTGCGGATGGTTACCGCGGCACTGTCGCCGGAGATTGTTCTGATCGCTGGCGACATCACCTCAGCATGGGGCCGGTTTGCCCCTGTCATACTGGCGGAGATGGGAAAGCAGACGCTCACCGGTAAGACGCCGCGCCTCCTGCCGACTCATGAAGGCGATGTTGCCCGGCTTCGTGGCGCTGCAGCGCTTCTTCTGCAGCGGCACTCCATTCGCGGCCACGCCTGATAAGGATCAACGATAAGCGCTTATCGCCGAAGTCTCCATTTTGGAAGCTCCGCATTCAAAGCCGGCCACTCTCTCGCGCAACCTCAGGTATATTCCGACAGGTGGAATTCAGAATCACGCGAAATGTCGCAAGCGGTTGATTTTTATGGAGCGGGAGACCGGGATCGAACCGGCGACATTCAGCTTGGGAAGCTGACGTTCTGCCACTGAACTACTCCCGCCATTTAGAGTCGATGATTTGTGCGATGGATTCAGCCTTACTATCCAAGCCTGCTATCCATCGCTATCAGTGAGCGAAAGCCGACTTGAAAAGAAGTATATCAAGCATAAGGGAAAATGGTGTGCCAGCGCCGCTGGCGACTGCTCGGGCTTGCGAAGCAAGGCTATATCGATTTGCAACCCCCGGTATTCCCGGGCCCACCAGCGGATAAAATTTCTCTCAACATTTTGTAATCGGACTAAAACTGTCGTATATTTAATTTGCTTAAGGTTGTTGCGAATCGGTCGCAACTGGAGACGGAGTTGCTCAGACGCTGTGAACTGTTGAATGAGGTAGGAGCCAAAGGCATACGCCTTACCGCGCAGCGGCGCGCTCTCATTGAAGTCATTCAGAACGCCGAGGAGCATCTGGATGCAGCAAGCCTCCTCGAACAGGCGCGCAGGCGCGATCCCAACATCGACCGGGCCACAGTGTACCGGACGATTGAATTGTTGAAGCGCCTGGGGCTGATCGATGAACTGGATCTCATGCACCTGAACGGCGAGAAGCACTATTACGAGGTCAGGACGCAGAAAGACCACTTGCATCTGGCCTGTTTTCAATGCGGAGAGATTGAGGAATTTTCGAGTCCTGCCTTCGAGCGCCTGAAACGCGAAATCGGCGTGAAGAACCAGTTTGACATTCAGGTCATACGCCTTGAAGTCGGGGGCCTGTGCAGGAAATGCGCCGCGCAACAGAAGGTTTTGCAGTGAGTTCTCCTGAAACACCAGATCCCCGCGGCTAACTCTTGGCGGAGACCGCGAGGATCTGGGAACCACAGCCGAATAGACTGCGGGCTGCCTTCACTATAGGGTTCCTGCCCGCAAAGTTTCAACTGTTGCTCCCGCCATGAAGCCTGTCTATCTGTGGCGAAGAGACGAACACTTTTGTGAGGCAAGGAAATGAAGGTTGGATTGGCGGTTCCCGTTTTGCCCAGACGTATCTTTTCGCCTGTGGTGCTGATTGCTTTCCTGCTGGCAGCGACATTCGCTGCTCCTGCCCAGCGAAAGTACCCGGGCCGCGGTGCGGTATCAGCCCAGGATTTGGCGAAACTAACCGCGCCGGCCGCAACGGGATCCGATACTGCCGATCAGGTCTGTGCGCGCTACTCCACCGGCTCGGTGGTTGCCGAACCGCCGCAATTGACGAGTCAGAATGGCGTGCTTGAGGTCACCATGACGTTTCTTACCGTGACCGACTCGCAGGGCCTGGTTCGCTATTGCTACGTGACGGATACCGGTTTCGAAGCGCCTACGTTGATCGTCAATCCCGGCGACACGCTGATCATTCACTTCCAGAATCTTCTTCCCGCGCCTTCCGCTTCCAGCACGAGCGACAACATGGCGAGCATGAAGATGACGCTCTCCGCCAACGACGCAGTCACCAGCACCAGCCCTGCCTGCAATGGAGTCATGGGCGCTAACGTCACCAATATCCATTTCCACGGAACCAACATCGCCCCGGTGTGCGGACAGGATGAGGTCATCCATACGCTCGTCCAGCCGGGCCAGAGCTTCGACTACAACGTACAGATACCGGCCAACGAGCCGCCCGGACTTTACTGGTATCATCCCCATCCGCACGGCATTTCCGAGGGCCAGGTGCAGGGCGGAGCGACCGGCGCTCTGATCGTCGAAGGACTGCAGAATGTAGCTCCGGCCCTGGCAGGATTGCCGGAACGCACCTTCGTTATCCGCGACCAGCTGCTGCCGGCTTCCGAAGCTAACGATTCCAACATCCCCGCATGGGACCTATCGATCAACTACGTCCCGGTGACCTATCCCAATTACACGCCTGCCGTGATTCAGACCAATCCCGGCCAGCAGGAATTGTGGCGTGTGGCGAACACAGCTGCCGACACAATTCTCGATCTCCAGTACAACGTGAACGGCGCCGCTCAGCCGATGCAGGTATATGCCATTGACGGGTATCCGATTTCGGCGGGAAGCAGCCAGCAGTCGGAAAGCGAAACCAGCATCCTGCTTGGCCCCGGCGCTCGGGCTGAGTTTGTCGTGACGACGCCGAACGTCGGCGACCAGGCGCAGCTCGTGACGCAATACTGGAATACCGGTCCGGATGGCGATTACGATCCGGCGCGGCCGATCGCCAACATCGTGAGCCAGAATGGAGTCGAGAACTCAACTGTTCCGGGTGCTTCGGTGGTCCGGCGCATGCCTTCCCAGGTCGCTCCGCAGAAAATTACCCAGGCCTCAAGTCTGGCGAACCTTACCCCGGCAGGGCAGCGCAACCTGTATTTCTCCGAGGTGCTGCAGGATCCCTCGAACCCGAACAGTCCAACTACCTTCTACATCACGGAAGAAGGTCAGACTCCGGCTGTTTTCACGATGGATCAGCAGCCGAACATCGTGGTGCATGCGGGCACGGTCGAAGACTGGGTCGTGGAAAACCGAGCGCAGGAAGACCACATCTTCCACATCCACCAGCTTCATTTCCAGGTCCTGGAAGTGAATGGCCAGCCGGTGAACGATCCGGCGCTGCGCGATACGGTAGACATTCCCTTCTGGAGCGGCACCGGGCCCTATCCCAGCGTGAAAGTACGCATGGATTTCAGCGATCCGAGCATCGTGGGAACCTTTGTTTATCACTGCCACATTCTCGAGCACGAAGACGGAGGCATGATGGGCGAGATCCAGGTGCTGCCACCCGGATTGGCCTCAATGACAACCGTTAGCGCTTCCGCATCGACCATAGCTCCAAGTCAGAGCATCACGCTGACAGCAAAGGTCGCCGACGCAGCGACCGGAAATCCGACGCCGACCGGAATGGTGCAGTTCCAGTTGAACGGTGAGAATGTCGGCAATCCTGTAACCATCGCAGCCGGGCAGGCGACGCTGACCACTCCGATTGATGGAAACGTAGGCAGCAATAACCTGACAGCCTTTTACGAAGGCGATACGAACTACGCGGAGTCGACTTCGGCATCGATCCCAGTGACCATCTCCCAGTTCGCGTTGACCTCTTCAGGCGCGACGGCAGCAGCAGGAGCCGCGGCTATCGCGAATGTCGCGGTGAACGTCGCCAACAACTACACCGCTCTCATCAATCTTGCCTGCACGCTGCCCTCGAACCTGACAGAAGGGGCGTGCTTCGTCAATCCGGCTTCGATCACCGGCACCGGTCAGGTCCAGCTCACGGTCAATACCACGCCGGCGCATCCGCTCAACAGCAAACTCACTCCGCACCCCGGATGGCTGGCTGCCGGTGGCGGAGCGAGCCTCGCCTGTGTCGTTCTGCTGATCTTCCCCCGGCGGAGATGGCGCAACATTGCGATCGGTCTGCTGGGATTTATGGCGATTGGCTTCACTGTAATAGGTTGCGGAGGTTCGGCCAGGATCGATCCTGGCACGGCAAAAGGAACCTACATCGTTGTCGTCACCGGCACGGCAGGCAGCGGGTCTTCTCAGTACCAGACCAGCGTCAACGTTCCGATCACCATCCAGTAGGGTTTCTGCGCCATGCAGCCAGGAAAAGAGATCAGGAGAAAGATGATGTTAAGCAGAGCCATGCGTTTCGCAGGCAGGCTGTCAAGAACAGTGGTAGTCATTGGAATTTTATCGGGAGTCCTGGCATGGGCGAATGTGGGAGGCAGCATCTCCGGCACCGTCAAAGACCCGGCAGGCAGCGTGATTGTCCGCGCGGATGTCACTGTCCGGGAGGTGAACACCGGCCTCTCGTACCATTCACATACCGACAGCAAGGGCTATTACACCTTTCCTCTTCTGCCGGTCGGTGACTACGAATTGGATGTTGAAGCCATCGGCTTTGACGGCTATCAACGCAAAGGCATCGTTCTCGATACCAATGCGGCCCTTACGCTCGATGCCTCGCTCGCAGTCGGGAGTGTGGCCCAGAACGTAACCGTCAATGACAATACACTGCACGTCGAAACGATCAGCACGCAGATGGGCCAGGTCATCAGCGGCCGGCAGATGACTGCCGTTCCCCTCGACGGACGCAGCTACACGGATCTTTTGTCTCTGCAGCCCGGCGTGGCCCCCGCAACCGCAATCACTGACACCACAGTACAGGACGTAGGTGCCACCATCCTGAATCCTTCGGGCACTCTCAATCCCGGCAATCTCTCCGTCAACGGCCAGCGCGAGACAGCCAACTACTTCAGCGTAAACGGCAGCGACGTGGAAGAGGACGTGAACGCCGGCACCGCCGTCATACCGAACCTGGATGCGATTTCAGAGTTCCGCATCATCACCAGTAACTACGATGCCGAATACGGGGAGTATAGCGGCGGCCAGGTCAGCGTCATCACGAAATCCGGCGGCAACGCCTTTCACGGCAATGCCTTTGATTTTCTGCGCAACACGGACCTCGATGCGCGTAACTATTTCTCGCCGACGCGCGGAGTGTTCCGGCAGAACCAGTTTGGCGGCACATTAGGCGGCCCGATCCGCCGCGACAAGCTTTTCTTCTTTCTCGACTATCAGGGAACCCGGCAGACGCAGGGCATCGATACCGGTACGATCCCGGTGCCATCGAATGCCGACCGGACGGGGAATCTCGCGGACTTCACCACCGGTCCGGGAGGAAACCAGCTGACGGGAATTGTGGGTGGTCCCTACTTTGCCAGTCTGCTGACTCAGAAACTGGGCTATGAAGTGACTGCGGGTGAGCCCTATTACCTGCCCGGATGCACTTCCTCCTCGACGTGCGTCTTTCCAAACGCGGTCATTCCGCAAAAAGCATGGTCGGTTCCGGCGCAGCGGATGCTGCAATACATTCCGGCGCCAAACACACCCCTGGGCACCTTCGCCACGTCTGCCTATAACCAAACCGTGCGCGATGACAAGGCGGGCGCTCGCATCGATGCGAATACGCGGTGGGGACTCTTGTCCGCCTATTACTTTATCGATGATTTCGATCTCGATAATCCTTATCCTGTAGCGCAGAGCGGCGCAAGTGTTCCCGGCTTCGACGCTCTGACTACCGGCCGTGCACAGCTGCTCGCCCTTAGCGATACGAAAAGCTTCGGCAGCACGATGGTCAATGAATTCCATCTCAGTTACATGCGGGACAATACCAACCTCGGCCAACCGGTGGGCGGGCGCAATGTAAGCCTTGCATCGCAGGGGTTTGTCAACGCAGATGGAAGTGACAGTATTGTCGCTCTCGATCCCAAGGGCCAGAGCGTCGAGAACCTGAACTTCAACGCCTACTCGACCGGCGCTGCCGCCAATCAATTGATTCAGGTGAACAACACCTATCAGGCGGCGGATAATTTCTCGAAGGTGCTGGGCAATCACACCATGAAATTCGGTGCAGAGTTTCATATTGATCAGGTGAATGCCGCCCCAATTGCGCAATTCAATGGGAACTTTGTCTTCTCAGGACAAGAAACCGGGGTCGATTTCGCCGATTTTCTGATTGGCGTACCCAGTCAGTACAACCAGAGTCAGCTTAATCCGTTCTACGCCCGCAACAAGTATGTCGGTGTATTCGCGCAGGACAGCTGGCGCGTTCTCGAGAACCTGACACTCAACTATGGACTCCGCTGGGACCGCATCGCCCCTTGGTCGGAGAAATACAATCAGATCTCAACTTTCGTGGCGGGTGCCCAGTCGGTTGTCTTCCCCGGCGCGCCTCCGGGCATCCTGTATCCAGGCGATCCGGGAATCCCCAACACCCTGGCTCCTATCGACGAACGGAACTTCTCGCCGCGCGTCGGTTTTGCCTGGTCTCCGCAAGCTGACAAAGGCAGTTTCCTCGGGAAGCTTCTGGGTAAACCGGGGACGACCAGCGTTCGCGGCAGCTTCGGTAATTTCTATACCGCCATCGACGCAGTCTCGATCGGCGTGCTCGCTGCCAACGCTCCTTATGGCACAACCTACACGAGTCCGGCTCCGCCGCTCTTCGCTACGCCGTTTATCACCGCCGCGGACGGAACCAACAATGGCCAGCCCTTCCCCTACAAGTTTGCTCCCCTCAACTCTTCGCGGAGCAATCCAGACCCGAATATCAATTGGCCGGCCTACGAGCCGATCAGCGGCATCCCGGGATACGACATTCACAACCACACGCCTTATACCGAAGAGTGGGCGCTGTCGATCGAACGGCAGGCAGGACCGAACACTGTCTTTGGCGCAAGCTATATTGGTTCGGCGTCCCACCGCCAGCGCGTGCTGGTCGAATCCAATCCGGGTAATCCTGCCCTTTGCCTGAGCCTGAGCCAGCCCGGCGAAGTGATGCCGGGAACGCTAACCTGCGGAGCCTTCGGCGAAGACACCGTCTACTATCCGGTTACCGGCGGTCAGGTGAACGGAACGCGCGGGCCGCTCGGGCCGAACTTCGGCAGCAATGCGCTTCAATCCAATGTCGGACATGCAAACTACAACGCGCTCGAGCTCAGCGCGCGCCACACCACCGGACGCCTCGAGTTCTCCGCCGCCTATACCTACAGCAAATCCCTGGACCAGTCGTCGAACATCGGCGAAGAGGTCAATCCCTTCAATCCGGCTCTGAGTTACGCCATCTCCGCTTTCGACGTAAAACAAAACTTCGTGGTCAGCTACGAGTATCAGCTGCCCTTCGATCAGTTCTTCCGGCCCACTCGCCTGACACGCGGCTGGTCGCTTTCCGGCATCACTCATATCGCCAGCGGTTTTCCGGTGACCATGATCAACAACGGAGATAACTCGCTCATCGGGACCAATCCCAACGGAGTGAACAACAGCAGCATCGATGAGCCTGACTACAACGGGGGGCCGCTGCATCTGAGTGGCAATCCGCGCAGGAATGGCCACAACTACTTCGATACCACCGCATTCAGCATGAACGCGCTGGGCGACCCTGGCACTGCGAAACGGCGCTTCTTTTATGGCCCGGGCGCGGACAACTACGATATGGCCGTTGCCAAGAACCTGCCACTTACGGAGTCGAAAGCCCTGCTTTTCCGCGTGGAAGCGTTCAACGTGTTCAACCATACCCAGTTCAACGGCCCGACTGCGGTCGATGGCAATATCGGGAGTTCGTCGTTCGGTCAGGCCATCAGTGCTGCCGCTCCACGCATTCTGCAGGGAGCCCTTAAGTTTTCCTTCTAGGGAGGCAGAAGGAGTTTGAAAGAGGACCGGCAGGGAACGGCCTGCCTCTTGCCTGCAACCCTCACACTGACCCGGCATATTGAAACGGCCGGTCTCCGCTGCTTTTCCAGAAGTAGACGAGAATGATGACGCTTGCAACTGCCGCATAGGCGCACCACAGCGAGGTGAAGGCATACCGCTTCACCGCCATCACAACCAGCAGGATCGCGAGATTGGCGACTCCGAAGATGACCATGTCCTTTACTTTCGAGAATAAAAGCGAGCCGCATGTCGCGATCACATAGAGAACTGCTACGAACGTATTGTTTGTGGCCTGATTGATATACACGATGCTGTTGCTTTTGACGAAGATTTGCGTTGGATAGGCGATCAGGGCCCAGAGTATAAAAAGAGCAGTCAAGCCTCCAATGAGGAGAAATGGCTGCATGCGTCTGCGGCTCTGCGCGTCGGGTTCAAACAACAGCACGCTGAGCGGCAGAAGAAAGGGAAGCAGTCCCTGCGCATACAGCATGAATGCTGCGCCCATGTTGTGCGTGACCTTGGGGGACAGGATTCCGTCGAGTCCGAGCCATACAAATCCCTCGATGAACTGATGAACGGCGAAGAGGGTCGGGAGCGAAGCGAACAGAAGTTCGCGCCGGTGTTTTACGCGGGTCAAAGTCAGCACACCGATGGTGCCCAGGACTCCGCTGCCTGTAAAATTTGCTGCCGCTGAAAAGCACACGTCTGCGCTCCTGCTTTACTTGCTGACGATGAGCAACGTTACGCCGTGTTTAGGGACGGTGCTGGTGAAGACGCCCGAATGATGGCCCAGGTCCTGCTGCTTCCACACGTCGCGCAGGCTGGCGCCGTTCTTGAAGCCGATGTCGCCGAGATCGATGGAGACGTCGCGGTAGTCCCAGCTGCGATTGAAAAGGCCGACGGCGACGCGGCCGCCGCTGAGCGGCTTGGTCCAGACGTCAAGATCGCCGCTCTGGTAAAGGCGGTCGCCCTGCTTGCCGAGCGGGTCTTGATCGATGGCGATGGCGTCTTTGTTCATCAGGATGCTCTTGTCGGCGTCGGTCATTTTGCTGAGGTCGTTGCCGGCGAGCAGTGGCGCGGCGAGGATGACCCAGAGACTCATGTGGGTCTTGTATTCGTCTTCCGTCATTTTGCCATTGCCGATTTCCAGCATGTCCGGGTCGTTCCAGTGGCCGGGGCCGGCATACTTTGAAAGCCCTGCCTGGCTGAAGCCGATGGCGATCATGCGTCCGTAGGAGTCGTCAATGTCATCCGTAGTGCGCCACATCTGCGCGCCGACGCCGGGTCCCCATTTCCAGGGCTGATCGACTCCGTATTGGCAAAGGCTGTAGAGAATCGGGCGGCCGGTAGCTTTGAGAGCGTCGCCCATCTTGCGATATGCCGCGATCATGAGGTTCTTGGCGGCGTTCGGGTCGTCGGGGTGCTCAGCCTGCGCCTTCTTCATGTTGTCCTGAAAGGAACACAGGTCGTACTTGAGGAAGTCAACGCCCCATTCGGCGTACATCTTTGCATCCTGCGCTTCGTGACCGAAGCTGCCTTCGTACCCGCCGCAGGTCTTTGGTCCGGGCGAGGAGTAGATGCCGAACTTGAGGCCTTTGGAGTGGATGTAGTCGCCGAGCGCCTTCATGTCGGGAAAACGATCGTTCGGATGCAGAACGCCCTGCGCGTCGCGCTGGCCCTGCCACGTGTCATCCACGTTGACGTAGATGTAGCCTGCGTCGCGCATGCCGGTGCTGACGAGCATGTCGGCGGCGGAGCGGACATCCGCGTCGGTGACATGGCCAGCGAAGTGGTTCCAGCTGTTCCAGCCCATCGGGGGTGTGGCGGCGAGTTTCGTCTGGCTGAACGATGAAGCAGCAGAGAAAAGCACGGAACAAATCAGAACAGCGAATGTTCGCATCAGAGTTGGCATCAGGCAGGGCTCCGAAGAAATCGATTACACAGCGCGGATAATCATACAGCCCTTGGCTTCTCTGCGCCTATCGCCGCGAAGTGCTCTGTGCTCAGAGCGTGTGAAATGTACGGAAATGCAGAAACTCTTCAATCCCAACTAGAAGCAGTGTGACATAGGAAACTATCAACTGTACTCGCTCCATACGCCGCCTGTGCGCGCTCAAGGGAACCTGGCGCCACTGCGAAGCAGGACGTTTCCGCAGACGCCGGATATGCGCCAGCACGACCAGGTTCAGCAGGGAACCGAGAAGCGCAATCACAATCATCGGTATGCGGATTTGGTTGGCGTGGAATTTGTCCAATGTGGCGCCTGCGCTGGCGGCAAACGCGAGCGAGCCGACTCCGATGGCAAGGCGAAGTCCGTCGAGCGCAGCAAAAAATGTGCAGATACTTTGCAGCAGAGCAAAGCACAAACTGGACCAGGCGATGACGCCTTGCGCGCTCCCGGTTTCCGTTGGCATCCACTTGGTAAGTTTGCCTTCAGGCGTCTTTGGCTTTGCTGTATATGGGGAAGATGTCATTGCAAAAGCTCCATACAAGGTCACCACGTCTCTTCGTACATGTGTGAACCTGCGTCGTATCCACCGATCAGGCTACGCGTCTCGATAACCAATCGGCTCTGAGTTCGACTCATTGGCAAACAGATTGTTAGCGCCGAGTAAAGTTTAGCGCATTCCGCAAACGGTCGGCATTTTCAGGGTTCCGCGCGGTGTTGAGCAGAAGAAAACACGAGCGCCGTACTACCAGTCGGTTAAAGTTCCGTCGAGCTTTCTGTTGATCGGCAGATAGGCGCGCTGATAGGGAAATTTTGCAGCAAGCTTTTCGTCAATATCTACGCCCAATCCCGGACCATCGCCAGGATGCATATAGCCCGCGTCGAAACGGTATTGATGAGGGAAGACCTCATCTGTCTCCGCTGAATGCGGCATGTGTTCCTGAATGCCGAAGTTGTGAACAGCGATGCCGAAATGGAGAGCGGCAGCCATCGTGACCGGGGAAAGATCGGTAGCGCCGTGGCATCCCGTCCGCACGTGATAGAGAGCGGCAAAATCGGCGACCTTTTTCAGGTGCGTAAATCCGCCTGCATGGACGATGGACATGCGGATGTAATCGATCCATTGCTGCTGTATCAGGTCGCGCGCGTCCCAGATGGTGTTGAAGACCTCGCCGGTTGCGATGGGCGTGGTGGTGTGCTCGCGCACAATCCTGAAACCCTCCTGTAACTCGGCGGGCAGCGGATCTTCCATCCAGAAAAGATGGAGCGGCTCTAATTCTTTGCCCAGACGCGCCGCCTCGATCGGCGTAAGGCGATGATGGCAGTCGTGCAGCAGGTGAACGTCTTCGCCGCATGCTTCGCGGATTTTTTGAAAGAGCTTCGGCGTATGTCTCAGATATAACTCTGTCGACCATCGGCCTTCTGAAGGCAATCCACGCTCGGCAGGTTCGTAAGGCTGCGTTCCCTTAGGCACGCCATAGGTTGACTCCAGGCCGGGAATTCCACTTTGAGCGCGCACCGCCAAATAGCCAAGCTCAATATGCCTGATGACGTCCTCGACGGCTTCTTCCGCGGTTGCCCCATGCGCGTGCGCGTAGACAAGGACGCCGTTGCGGCTCCTGCCTCCGAGCAGGTTGTAGACCGGCGTGCGCAGCGCTTTTCCTTTGATGTCCCATAAAGCCACATCGACAGCGGCAATTGCAGCCATAGTTACCGCGCCGCGCCGCCAGTACGCGCCGCGATAAAGGTACTGCCAGATGTCCTCAGTTTGAAAAGGATCACGGCCGATCAAGCAGGGAAGAACATGATCGCCAAGATAGCTGGCCACAGCCAGTTCCCGGCCGTTGAGCGTAGCATCGCCAAGGCCGTAAATGCCCTCGTCGGTTTCGATTTTGAGCGTGACAAAGTTGCGTCCCGGCGAGCAGATGATTACCGACGCGTTTACGATCTTCATCTCATTCGTCTCCGGAACGGTATTAGTCTGAGCATCTTTGCAATGGTAATACGGCACATCAATGCTTACCCGGCTCCTGTGCCAGTCCATCCAGGAATAGCTGCAGCCACTCGTGCGTTGGCCAGCCTGGGAAGTTTTCATTCCACTCCTGCAGATCTTTCCTCGCTTCTGCAAAGGCTTTTTGCCGCGCTGGGAAAAATTCCGGCGTCGCAGCCAGCAGCACCACGCGCATGCGCTCTACCCCCAGGCTTCCGAACAGCCGTAAATGGTAGATGCCCGCATGTGGCAGAGAGAGGCGCGTCGCATCGCCAGTAGCCGGCCATGCTAAAGACCGTTCGGATAACTGCGCGCCGCCTTCGCCCAGCACGGTCATCCGGTATTGCCCCGGAGGCAGATGCGCAAGAGGTTCTTTCAGAGAGATTGTGCCGTCCGTCTGCAGTAACACAACCGATTCCGTTCTGGTGGCAGTTACCGGAATCGAAGTTGCCGCCGCAGTCTCTGGCTGGCGCATGGCGCGACGAACGGTTTCAAATAGCTGTACGGCCTCATCATCGGGCTTCGCCATCAAGGGAGGCACACGAAATCCCTGATTGCATGTGTGTGCATTGTGGCAATCGAAGAAAAGCCGCTGGCCGTCGGGCAGCAGGACTACTACCGATGCGTTCGTCAAAGATGCCGCAGTCAGCAAAGCTCCGGGAGCAACGCTGTCGCCCCTGTGCAGAAACGTTTGTATTTGATTCACGCGCCAGTTGCCTTGAACCTCCCATGCAAGCCCGTCTTCCGCGTAAATGCTTACCGTAACTGCGATCAAAGGAATAACAGCTAACCAGGGTCTGAGAAACCGCATTTCTTTATCCTGACGGATGAAGCGAAGACTCGCAAATGTCACGGGTAATCGCTCACCAGTAATAGCGCAAGTCTGTTCACGGGTAACCGCAAGGCGCCAACTAAGTGCGAAACTTTGCATATTGCAGATACTTGTCAAGACTTCATCAAATTTAGTTATAGTTACAAACTTCCGCATTGCATTTCTATATGGTTCCTGGATCCTGAGAAAGTGACGAAATACGCATGAATGCTGGGCTGGATGCGTTGTCTTCCATATGCCTTTATATTTTCGAGGCAAGATGGGCAGTGAATTGCACTGCGGCCGAGTGTTGGAAATTCTCTAGGAGTGAGCGTCAACAAAATGTTTCTACACAAAAGGCGCATACCTCTGGACAGAACAGAGAGCCAACAAATCTTTGTGTTCACCCGGATGATGCCACGTGCTGCTTTCTTCTGCTTCCCAGGTTCCCAGGCCCGCCATTGGTTACGCTCGTTCTTTGAATTTCTGCAACCGCCGAGTCTGTGCACGATTCACGTGCGCGCTCGCGTTCATAGCGATTCCGTTCGGCTCAGGCGCGCAGACCGCGACGCCGGTGAACGTTCCGACCTGGCGCTATGACAATACGCACGCCGGCGCGAATACTCAGGAAACATTACTTACCACCGCCAACGTAAATACGACCAGCTTTGGCAAGCTGTTCAGCATGGTTGTCGATGGATTTGTGTATGCGCAGCCACTTTACGTCAGCGGCATCACGATGCCCGATGGCAGCGTGCACAACGTTCTATATGTCGCCACCGAGCACGACAGCGTCTATGCCTTTGACGCGGATAGCAATGGGGGCACCGACGCGCAGCCGCTATGGCAGGCAAGCATGCTGGATACCGCGCATGGCGCTGCTCCCGGCGCAACCACAGTCCCGAATACGGATCTCGGAACAGGAGATATTGTTCCGGAGATCGGTATTACGTCCACTCCTGTCTACGATCTTCCAAGTCAGACAATCTATGTCGTCGCCAAGTCGAAGGAGAATGGCAGCTATATCCAGCGCATACACGCGCTGAACATGCTCACCGGAGCCGAGCAGGCAAACAGCCCTTCGCTGCCCATCGCCGCGACAGTTGCAGGCACCGGCAATGGCAGCTCAGGCGGCCAGCTTGCATTCAGCCCCATGTGGCAGATGAACCGCGTGGCGCTCGATCTCTTCGATGGGTTCCTTTACGTGGCCTTCGGGTCGCATGGAGACAACGGGCCCTGGCACGGCTGGGTGATGGCGTATAACGCAACGACTCTGCAGCAGACCGGCGCGATCTGTCTTTCGCCAAACGGATATGGCAATGGCGTATGGGGCTCCGGCGCGGGAATGCCGATTGATACAGTGAATCCGACAGGCCGCATGTTTTTCTCTACGGGAAATGGCTCTTACACCAGTTACCCGCCACTGTCCAGCAATGTGGATTATGCCAACAGCATTGTTCGGCTTGATCTGGCAAATGGAAGCCTGACGCCGGGCAGCGCATTTACTCCTTTCAATCAGGCGGCGCTTACCAGCGAAGACATGGATCAGGGATCGGGAGGGGCGCTGATGCTGCCAGCCCAGCCCGGCACGTATCCCAACGAACTGCTGCAGGTTGGAAAAGAAGGTCGGATACTTCTTCTTGACCGCGACAATCTTGGTGGATATGCCCCGGGTGGAACTTATAACACGAATGTCATCCAGGATATTGATGGGCAAACCAGCGGGTTATGGAGCACTCCGGCTTATTGGAACGGCCACGTGTATATGTGGGGGAACGGCGATTCCCTGAAACGCTTCGATCTAAACAACGGCCAACTGACCACAACGCCGGTCAGCACGGGAAGTGTCGTGTCTGCATTTCCGGGTGCCAGCCCAGTCGTTTCTTCAAATGGCACGCAAGATGGTATTGTCTGGGCGGTCAGGACCGATGCCTATAACTCGAACGGATCTGCAATTTTGTATGCGTTTGACGCGAACAATGCGGTCAATCCGCTCTATGAGAGCGACACGAATGACAGCCGCGATGACGCCGGCGCAGCGACAAAGTTTGCAGTTCCTGTAGTTACAAACGGGAAAGTGTATGTAGGCGCTGCATATCAGGTCGATGTCTATGGCTTGCTGAATGAATCGCAACAGGCAGAGCCCCCGGTAATTACCCCGAACGGCGGCACATATATCGACCCGCAGCAGGTCACGATTACAACTTCCATGCCGAACAGTTCCATCTACTACACGACCGATGGAACGACTCCCACGCCGGCGGCTAACTTGTATACAGGACCGTTTACTGTATCTACCGGCACTACAGTAAGAGCTATGGTCAGCGCCCAGGGTTACTTACAGAGCAGCAGCTCTGCAGTGTTTACCTTTCTGACGCAAACTCCGGCGCCAATGATTAGCCCCGCTCCCGGCGCGTATACTTCGGCGCAGGTAGTTACAATCGGTGACACGCTCCCGGGCGCAACCATTTACTACACGACCGACGGTTCCACGCCTACAAGCAGTTCCTCGATCTACAGCGGCCCAATTGCGGTCAATGGGACTGAAATACTGCAAGCGATAGCTACCAGCACCCTGACCCCAAGCATTGTAAGTGGAGGAACGTATTCGATTGAGTATTCAGCCACCGGCATTAACTTCGGAAACGGTTTCTCCTCGGTAGCCGGGCTGACCCTGAACGGCAGCGCGACCCACAGCGATGACAGCCGCTTACAGATCACCAGTGGAGGAACGTATCAGGCGGGCAGCGTTTTTTACAACACAGCGATCAATATTCAGACTTTCACCAATGACTTTGCATTTCAGCTCTCGGATGCGCAGGCCGATGGTTTCACCTTTACGATTCAATCGAACGCGCCGACAGTTTTAGGGTCTCCAGGCGGAGGCCTGGGATACAGTGGAATTCCCAACAGCGTGGCGATCAAGTTTGACCTCTACAACAATCAAGGCGAAGGCACGGACTCGACAGGACTTTATACGGATGGCGCAAGTCCTACCATCCCCGCAATTGATCTGACATCCTCCGGCATCAATTTGCACAGCGGCGACACGATGTATGTGCATATGGTGTATGACGGCACCACATTGAGCATGACGATCACCGACGCCGTGACGGGCAGCACTTTTTCGCAGAGTTTTACCGTCAACATTCCGCAGATCGTGGGTGGGAACACTGCCTACGTGGGATTTACCGGCGGTACCGGCGGTCTGACTTCAAGCCAGAAGATCCTGTCATGGACATTTGCTTCCGGCGCGAGCGTTGTAACAAAAATGCCGGCGATCTCTCCGGCTAGCGGCTCATTTCTCGCTGCTCAGACGGTAAGCATTACAGATACAACAAAAGGCGCGACCATCTACTACACGACGGATGGCTCCACGCCGACAACCGCCTCGCCCGTGTACAGCGGACCGATGGTGGTGAGCAGTGGCGTGGTGACGATCGCGGCGCTTGCCGTTGCTTCCGGATACAGTCCCAGCCCCGTAGCATCCTCGACCGTTACGATCATTCCGCCTTCGGCAAATGCCCCTTCGTTCACTCCGTCAGCGGGCACGTATACGAATGCACAGACAGTGTCCATCGCCAGTGGAACGCCGGGGGCAACAATCTACTACACGACCGACGGCTCTGTGCCGACGGTCAATTCGAATGCCTATTCGGGCCCGATCAATGTAACAGCGAACGAAGTAATCAACGCCATCACAGTGGCTTCCGGATTTACCGCCAGCCAGATGAGCAGCGCTGCATATGTCATTGAGAACGAAGGTCAGAGCGTGAACTTCGCCAGCGGCTTTACCGGGACCTCCGGCATGGCTCTCAACGGAAGCGCGCAGATCAATGCCGCCACAAATACACTGCAGTTGACGAATGGGAATACGTTCGAAGCCAGTTCTGCCTGGGCAACCGCGCCGGTCGATATATCCGCATTTACCTCCGACTTCACGTTCCAGATGCAGAATCCTGTTGCCGACGGATTCACTTTCGCTGTTCAGAGCAACGGCATTTCGGCGAAAGGCGCCTTCGGCGGATCGCTCGGCTATGCAACGATTCCCAACAGCGTCGCCTTGAAGTTCGACATCTGGAACAACAGCGGGGAAGGGAAGGATTCGATCGGAGTGTATACGGGAGGAGCGCAACCCACCGTCCCGGCAACGGATTTGACCGGCAGCGGGATTGTATTGACCAGTGGCGACATCTTCCATGTGCATCTGGTGTACAGCGGCACCGTCCTTCAAGTATCCATCACGGATACAAATACCTCCGCGTCCTACTCTGCCGTTTTCCCCGTCGATATCCCTGCGGCGATCGGCACTTCCTGGGGCTATGTGGGATTCACCGGCGGAACAGGCGGATACACAGTGACGACCAACATTCAGAATTGGACGTTTAGGCCCGTCAGCCCGCAGGTAGCGGCCGATCCTGCTTTCAGTCCCGCGCCGGGTACATACACAAACGCGCTGCAGGTATCGCTGAACAGTGTTACTCCCAACGCGACCATTTACTACACAGTGGATGGCTCACAGCCGACCAGTTCATCCGCAGTTTACAGCGGACCAATTCAGGTGAACGGAACCTCGCTGACCATCAAGGCCTTTGCCAGTGCTGCAAACTTAAGCGATAGCCCCATCGTGACCGGCACATACATCATCCAGCCGCCCGCTGTCGCGCAACCGGTGATTTCTCCGTCTGCGGGAACCTATACCTCGTCGCAGACCGTTGCTATTTCTCCGCCTGTCGCGGGCGCGCAGATCTACTACACGACCGACGGAAGCACGCCTACTGTCCTCTCAACGCCTTACAGCCAGCCCTTTACGTTGATCAGTTCAAGCACCGTAAACACGATTGCAGTTGTTCCGGGAGTAGGCGAAAGCAGCGTGGCCACAGCAGCGTATGTGATCCAGGATGGAGGCGAAGCCATCAACTTTGCCGGCGGATTCGCCAACGCTCAAGGACTGACATTGAACGGCAATGCTGCAAACCTGAACAACGGGACTCTGAAGCTGACGGACACGAGCACCTCGTTTGAGGCCGGCAGCGTCTTCTTTAATGTTCCGGTGGATATACGGCAATTCCAAACGAGCTTTACTTTCCAGCTCTCCAGTGCTGTTGCCGACGGCTTCACCTTTACCATTCAATCGAATACGCCGACGGCCCTTGGCCCCAAGGGCGGGGGATTGGGCTATGGTCCGGACTCCACCAGCGGCACCGGCGGCATCCCCAACAGCGTTGCCATCAAGTTCGATCTGTATAACAACCAGGGAGAAGGTACAAATTCGACCGGGTTGTACACCGAAGGTGCCGCGCCCACAATCCCGGCGATTGACATGACCCCATCCGGCATCAATCTGCACAGCGGCGATCCGATGCAGGCGAGTCTGAGCTATGACGGAACGACGCTCACGCTTACGTTGACGGATCAGACAACGAACGCAACGTTTACGCAGAATTTCGCAGTAAATATCCCGGCTGCGGTCAACGCGACTTCAGCATATGTCGGATTTACCGGCGGCACAGGTGGTGATCTGTCGCTGCAACAGATCCTGAACTGGACTTATACGCAGACTGCTGCCCAGTGAGGAGCTGTATAACTCAAGGGATCATCGTTCATCACCATGCTCCTTGCTTGCCGCCGAACCACCAGATCAGTCCTACGCCGGCCGTTGTCTGGCTGTTGCTGAGATTACCCAGCGTATCGGTCAGGAAGTAGGGCTGGTTCGAAAAGTCGTGGCGAAGCTCTTCTCGCACCAGAAAACCGTTGCCGACGTTCTGGTCGAAGGTGAAGGTGAATTCTTTCAGCGCCTGCACCTTGCCACTGAAAAGAGCGCCGCGGTCCGACAGGTATTCCGTGCGTCCGCCCAGCGCGAGGAGCGGGTTGAGCTGGTAACGCGCATAGACTGCGCCGCCATCCGTGTGCTGCGGCGCGGAGTAAGTCTGGTAGCGCGAGATGACATAGTCGCCTTCGATCGCAAGCGTGAGTTTTGGCGTGGCTGTCCATGTAGCGTAACTGTCAAAGATATGCAGCTTGCCTTTCGGTGGGTTGGGAATCGGCTCAAAGGGCATGCCCTGTTGTTCCGGCAGATTCGGCGGCCCATTGGTGACATACTCGAAGTCGGGATGTTCCTGGCCGAGATAGTAGTTGAACGTCCAGTCAATGGATTTGATCGGCTTCGCCTCGAAGCCGAACATTTCATCCTTGAAACTGTTAAAAGGCTCAGTCTGCTGCGTGCCATTCACTAGCCAGTAGCGCGCCGAGATCCACGGAGTGACGGCATAAGTTGCGCGCAGACCCTCATGATAGAAGGGCAAATAGTTAAACCAGTATGCGCGGGAGTAGTTGATCTGGTCCTTGGTGTAGTTGCCTTCTATCCCCAGCGCGCTGGCCCACTTTCCAAAATCGACAGTAAGGCCGCTGCCTACAGGAACGACATATGTTCCATAAGCCTGGAAGATATTGCGGTAAATGTCAGGGCGCGGCTCGTTTGCGGGATTGCCCTGCAGAGTCTCCGTTGCCTGGCCGTACTGCAGATCGATCCGCGCGCCAAAGCGCTTGCCGTTCGCAGGATCCACAGCGTGTTCAATCACAAGATCGGCCTGGTTAATGCTGAAGGCGTTGCTGCTTACGTCATAAGCGCGCAGCAGGTTGACGCGGCCAATCGGATTGTTGAAGTTATATTCGTAGTAACCGTCGAAGGTCATGTTGATCGTGGTCCCGTTCAGGAAATCGAGCGACCTGCGATCCTCCGCGGTCAGGGTCTGCGCCGGTGTCGGAGCCGTCTCCGCAGGCTTCGCATTCAGAGCAGCGCCGGCGCTGCTCAGGGCCGCTGCGCTCGCAGCCGGATCAGCGGTCGCGATGCTGGCATTCTCTTCGTTTTCGAGTCTCGTGAGACGCGCGTTGATGGAGGTAAGCTCGCGCCTCAACTCGCGGATCTCCTCGCTCCGCGACTGCGCAGGTTCCAGGGTTTGCGCCATCAGACAAGGAGTGAGTGCGAGGAAAAAAGCTGTGGTCAGCATGCGGATCGACAAGCAAGGAAAACGGCTCATGGTGGCTTCTCCCTGAAACAGCCATTGCACGGTCACAATCATCACAAGGAAAGCATGAGGAATTCATAAGGAGTCTATAAAGGCCAATAAATACGATTTCCCTCTAAATCCATGACGGAGCAAACCAGTCACGCCTGCCTGGCGCGGCCCTGTTATACTTACAGTTTGCGGGAATTGCTCTGAACCAACCCTTGTTTTCAAGCATTTCACCGCAAACCGAAAACACATACGCTTCCGAGGTTTCCCATGTCCGGCCATTCAAAATGGGCGACAATTAAGCACAAAAAAGGAGCCCTTGACGCGAAACGCGGCAAGGCCTTCACGCGCCTGATCAAAGAAATCACCATCGCTGCCAAGGCTGGCGGTGATCCCGACGGAAACCCGCGCCTGCGCACTGCGGTTGCTGCTGCGAAGGCCGAGAACATGCCGGCGGACAACATCAAGCGCGCCATCCAGCGCGGCACCGGCGAGCTGCCCGGCGCCATCTACGAAGAGATCACATTCGAGGGCTACGGTCCCGGCGGCGTGGCCATTATCGTTGAAACAACCACGGACAACCGCAACCGAACGGTGAGCGAAATCCGTCATGCCTTTTCAAAGAATGGCGGCAACCTGGGCGAGTCCGGCTCGGTGCGCTTCATGTTCACCAAGAAGGGCGTCATCGCCGTCCCCAAGACCGCGGCGGACGAAGAAAAGCTCATGAACATTGTGCTCGAAGCCGGCGGCGAAGACCTCAACGACGAAGGCGACACGTGGGAGATCATCACTGATCCCGCATCGTTTGAAGCTGTGGCGCAGGCCGTCCGCGACGCCAAGATCGAGACCGTAATGTCCGAGATCACCCTGGTCGCGTCGACCTACACCAGGCTCGAAGGCTCGGCCGCAGCGCAGATGATTCGCCTGCTTGAAGCGCTCGAAGACCACGACGACGTGCAGAACGTCTATTCGAATTTCGACATGGACGCGAAGCAACTGGAAGAAGTCGCAGGTTAAGCGGTCAGTGAGGTTCAGCATAAGGGCCGCCGGTTGGCGGCCCTTCTTTCAGCCAGAACAAATCGAAGCGCAACTCTGTACATAACATCAAAAAATCACGGTATCTGAAAAAGATCACGCACATATTATGCTGAAAAAACTCGTTCCGTCTCTCGTTGTTCTGGCCTCCAGTTTGGTTTCCCTTTCGGCTATTGCGCAAAGCGCTCAGAAGTCGGCTCCCGCCAATGACAGTCCCGCATCGGCTGTTCTGGCAACGCGTCCGTGGGAATTCGGCCCGTTCTTCCAGGGCGGAGTAGGCACTGGCGACCGCTCCGATTTCAGCTTTACCAGCGCCGGTGTGCGTCTGGGCAAAGTCATCACCAACCAGCATCTGCCGGGGCTGTTGCGCGGGCAGTTTGAATATGCCGGCGAATTCATGCCATATTGGCAGTCCTTCACGCCTGCGCCGGGTCTCCAGGAGACGGAGTATGAATACGAGGAGGAAACCGGATACGCGTTGCTGCCACACAATGGCGGGACATTCACCGGCGTCAGTATTACGCCTATTATTTTGCGCTGGAATCTGAGGCCGGTGAAGAAGTTCGCCCCGTTCATCCAGGGCGCAGGCGGTTTGATCTGGACGAACCATAAGTACCCGCCAGACGTCATCGTGCCGCATGGCGAGCCGGGCGGCACGAGCGTATGGAACTTCACGCCCCAGTTCGGCGTCGGATTTCACTATTTCGTGAAGCCGCGGCAGTCATTGACGTTTGGCGCAAATGCGATTCATATATCAAGCGCATCGCTGGGCGACCGTAATCCCGGCGTGAACGCAAGCGTGCAGTTCCAGATCGGCTATACGTGGTGGAAGTAAAAGAGTGACATGAGCGATGCGCTGATCGAGTGCGTGCCGAATTTCTCAGAAGGCGCAGACCCGCGCAAGGTCGCGTCCATCATTGCGGCCATGCAACTCAACGGCGTATCGCTGCTCGATTGGTCGCTCGATGCGGATCACAACCGCTCCGTCGTGACGATTGCAGGTCCTCCCGCAGCCGTCGTTGAAGCTGCTGTCCGCGCAGCCGGACGCGCTGCCGAGCTGATCGACCTTACATCGCAACAGGGCGTCCACCCGCGCATCGGCGCCGCCGACGTGATCCCATTCGTGCCGGTCCGCGGCATCTCGCTCGAACAGTGTGCGCTGCTCGCGCGCCAGGCAGGCATGGAAATCTGGAAGCGCCATCATGTGCCGGTCTACTTCTATGAAGCAGCGGCTGCGCGTCCCGACCGCGCCCTGCTCGAAGACGTGCGCCGCGGCCAGTTCGAAGGCCTGCGCGACGCCGTGCGCAAAGATGTTTCCCGCCGCCCCGACGTTGGCGGTCCCGACCTGCATCCGACAGCCGGAGCATCCGCTGTCGGCGCGCGCCGCTTTCTCATCGCCTACAACATCTATCTCGACACGCCGAACGTCACAACCGCGCGCGCCATCGCGAAGGAAATCCGCGCCTCCGGCGGCGGTCTCTCCGGCGTGAAAGCGATGGGCGTGCTGGCCCACGGCATGGCCCAGATCTCCATGAATATCACCGATTTCCGTCAGACCTCAGTCGCCGATGCCTATGCCGCCGTCAAGCGCCAGGCCGCGCGCCACCGCACCCAGCCGGTGCGCGGCGAGCTGATCGGTCTGCTGCCAGAGGCGGCATTTGAGCAGGACAGCGAGTGGGTGCGTCAATTACATGGGTTTAATCCGGACGAGAAGCTTCTGGAGCGTAAGCTGGAGCGTCCCATTGCATGGCCGGTTCCGGAACAGGATCGCGCCGGTTTAAAATAGCAGGACAGGCCTCGTTGCCTGCCAGAGATACCATCCGCAGATAGAGGGCGAGAAGTAATTCGGCGGCCCTCGGAGGTAACAACTTGAAGTTTGGCAAGAATCTATCGCTCGCGGCAGCCATGGCGCTGGGCGTCTTTGCATCTTTACCCGTATTCGCGGCACAACTCAGCGGCGATGCCCGCGCAGCTATTCCCAAAGACGTACAGCAGCTGATCGTCGTCGACTACCGCGCAATGCAAAACTCGGATGCCGCGATGAACCTGAAGGCGCGCGTGCTTCCGCCGGAGCTGAAGCAACTCGAAACGGCGCTCAAATCATCGGGCCTGAATGACAACCAGGATGTAGACGAGCTGGCGTTCGCTGCATTCCGCACCGCGAACGGCGGCGACAACACAAAGATCGTCGGCATCGCGCAGGGCCAGTTCTCGCTGCCGGATATTCTGGCGAATTTCAAGAAGCGGAAGGTGAAGGCCACAAAGATCCGTAACAACTTCATCTATCCCATGGGCACAAGCGGCATGCTGGTGAGCTTCCTGAATCCCACCACCATGGTCTTCGGCTCCAGTGACGCCCTCAAGTACGCGCTCGATGCCCGCGACGGCATGGCGCCGAGCTTCCTCAACAACGACACCATGATGCAGCAGATGTCTCTGGTGGATACCGAGCCGATCTGGAGCATTCTCGACCAGAAGGGAACGCAGATGATGATGCGCGGCGTACTTGGCGAAGCGTCGCAGCTCGCCGACTACGACACGGTAAAAAAGCGTTTAACTGCATCGCGTTACACTATGAACTTCAACAATGGCGTGAAGTTTAATCTGGACGTGGTCACGCCCGACACCTTCACCGCCGCCACCATGTCGTCGCTGCTCAACGCCGCCGCCATGTACAAGAAGGTAAGCGGCACGGCAGCCGAAAAAACGGCAATTGACAACACCACGATCGATTCCAACGCCGGCACTTTGGAGGTGCGCTTCGCATCGTCGGACAGCCAGTTCGCCAGCCTCCTGCAATCGCCGCTCTTCCAGTCGGTCGTCCACTAGCCTCCGCATATTTCTGCCAAATGCCCTGACCGTGGTCAGGGCATTCCTGTTTCCACTGCCTGAAATTGCATCTTTTGATTGGAAGAACCGCGGAGTCGGGATTCCCATACAATGACTGTCATGGCCGAACAGTCCTGGAATGCTACGCAGTATGCGCTGAATGGGCGGTTCGTCGCGGAACTCGCCGGAGGCGTGATCGACCTGCTCGATCCGCGGCCTGGTGAGCGAATCCTTGATCTGGGCTGCGGTGACGGCGCGCTGACAGCAAAGATCGCAGCCTCGGGAGCGAACGTAAAAGGCGTGGACAGTTCCGGGAGCATGGTGGTCGCGGCACAGGCGCGCGGCATTGACGCGCAGGTGGCAAGCGCAGACGCGCTCGACTTCGACCACGAGTTCGACGCCGTCTTCTCGAACGCCGCGCTGCACTGGATGCGCAATCAGGACACGGTGCTGGCAGGCGTGCATCGCGCGCTCAAACCCGGCGGCCGCTTTGTCGCCGAGATGGGTGGACACGGCAATATCGCTGCCATTCAGGTTGCGCTGCTTGCGGTTCTATCAAAGCGCGGCATCGACGCGCTCCATGCGGAGCAAAACTACTTTCCCACTCCGGCCAGTTACGAATCGCGCCTGCGCCATCATGGATTCGACGTGCACTACATCGAGCTGTTTCCGCGCCCGACGCCGCTTCCGGAAAGCGGCATGCAGGGGTGGCTCGAAACCTTCCGTTGCGGACTCTTCGATCAGCTGCCGGAACCCGAAAGGGAAGCAGCTCTTCACGAAACCATCCGGTTGCTCAAGCCGGTGCTCTGCGACGACCTGGGTAAGTGGACGGCAGATTACGTGCGTCTGCGCTTTCTCGCAGTTGCAATGTGATTGATCGCGGCTGTGAAGCAGGGCGCGAGGCAACGCTGTCTTGAGCCCTGCGCCCTTGAAACTACCGCGCGTATTTCTTCAGCACTTCCTGCAGCTGCTCATGCGGAAGCCCCGGCACAGTATGGCCATCGATGCCGGTCATCGTCTTCGCGCCGACCATTGCATTCACGATCGCTTCTTCCGTGGCCTCGACTGTGGCGTTAAACAGCGGACTGATGCGCCCATTCGCCACCGTCTGCACCGTGTTGGGGCCGGGCTCATCGTTCGCGTGCGGGTTTGCGGTTGAGAAGGCAAGAAAAATGTCCCCCGACCCATTCCCGGAGGTCGATCCGGTGCGTGCAAGTCCCATCGTCGCCCGTCGCGCCAGCCGCTTCAGCTGCGTGGGAATCAGCGGAGCATCCGTAGCCACAATGATGATGATGGAACCGCGGTCTCCCTCGGCATCATTCTTAAACATCGAGTAGGGAACGCCCTCGGTAATTTCCTTCCCGACAGGAACACCGGCAATGGTGAGCTGCGGCCGCCGCCCGCAGTTGCACTGCACCAGCACGCCGACGGTGTAGCCGCCGTCTTCTTTCTTCAGCACGCGCGAAGCTGTGCCGATGCCGCCTTTGAAGCCGTAGCAGACCATCCCTGTTCCGCCGCCCACCGCGCCTTCAGGCACAGGCCCGCTCTGCGCTCCGTCAAGCGCGGAAAAGACGTGCTCCGGCTTTACATGGAATCCATTGATGTCATTCAGCCAGCCGTCCCATGTTTCCGCGACCACCGGCAGCGACCAGTCCTGATGAAACATCGGATGCTTCAGCGCCCAGGCAATGATGGCATCCCGCACCACCCCCACGCTATGCGTGTTGGTAATGGCAACCGGTCCTTCAAGAAATCCCGACTCTTCCACCCAGGTCGTGCCGGTCATCTCGCCATTGCCGTTCTGGCTGAACCAGCCCGCATATACCGGATCGGCATCCGATTTCCCGCGCGGAAAGATCACCGTTACGCCAGTACGCACCGGGCCCTCGCCGACCTTCAGCGGCCCGTCGCCCCGGATCAGAGTGGTATCTCCTACCTCGACGCCGCGCACATCGGTAATTGCGTTGAGCGGACCAGGAGCGCCATCAAAGGGCACACCAAGATCGCGGGCGCGCTGTGCATGGATCGTCATGGCTGACAGTGAAAGAAGAATAACAAAGCATCTGCGCATGCAAGGAACGCTATCGCAGACGGAACCTATTCGCCAGCAAAAGATGTTCTGCCTAACTGACGTGGGCCGTGGCGCGCGAGGAAGGTGTCGCCAGCGTGTGCACCGGCAGATAGACGCGCACGCTCGCGCCGCGCAGCTCCGCATCGGTGCTGTTTTCAATGCGGATCGTCCCGCCGTGCTTTTGCACGATGCCCATGCTCACCCACAGTCCTAGTCCCGTTCCCTGTTCGCCCTTGGTGGTGAAGAATGGTTGAAAAAGTTTTTGTGAAGCCTGGTCCGTGATGCCCGGCCCGCTGTCGATAATTTCGATCAGGACTCCCGCGCCGCGCAACTCTTCGGCCGGCATGCCACGCATGCGAATCCGGATTTTCCCTTGAGCGCCTACAGCATCGACGGCATTGGTAATCAGGTTGGCAAAGACCTGACGCAACTCCGCAGGAAAGCCTTCGACGACAAAGGGGCCGCCGAAATCCTGCTGCACCGTGATGTACTGATTATCCAGCCGCCGCTGCAGCAGCAGGAGAACGCCTTCAATCAGTTCCTTCAGATCAATATTGACTGGCGCATTTGGCTCACGGTACAGGTTCAGCATGGTCCGGCTGATCTGCATGGTGCGCTTCAGCTCCTGCTGCGCCATCTCCAGATACTCGGCGCGCTTCTTCGGATCGTTCTCCCGTGCGAGCAGATAATGCAGGTTCGCCACCGAATCCAGAGGATTATGGATCTCGTGCGCGATGCTCGCCGCCAGGCGTCCCGCGACGGCCAGCTTTTCGTTCGCCATCAACGCTGCTTCTGTGCGTTTTTGCTCGGTGACGTCGCGGAAGACCAGCACAATTCCGATCATGCCGCCGTTCTTGTCGCGAATCGGCGCGGCGCTGTCGTCGATGATGTACTCTTTGCCATCGCGGGAAATCAGCGCCGTGTGGTTTGCCAGGCCAATCACCGTGTTCAGCCGGCGTACTTTGTCCACCGGGTTCTCAGCGGCTTCGCGCGTCCGCTCATTGATGATGTGGAATACCTCCTGCAGAGGCTTGCCGCGGGCTTCACTCATCGGCCATCCGGTGAGATCTTCAGCCGCCTCGTTCATGAACTCGACGGCGCTCTCCGTGCCGCAGGCAATCACCGCATCACCAATCGAGCGCAGCGTCGTGTGCAGCCACTCGCGGCTCGCGTAAAGCTCGGCAGCGCTTTTATGCAGATCGTCGAGAGAGCTCTGATAGGCCCGCGAAACCTGCCGCAGCCGCGTCATGGAAAAGATGCTCAGCGCAACCCCAACGACAAGCGCCCCAACGATGATGAAGAGGATTTCCCGGCGTTCGAGAAGGATGGCATTTTCAAGCCGGGCCTTGCGAAGCCGGTCTTCGTCATCGCTCATAACTTTTATGGCCTGACGGACCACCCGCATCAGATCGCGCCCGCGATAAGCCTCTTCCTTGTTCATGCCGTTCCAGGGTGAAGAGATGACGCCCCGCGCGAAGCCCAGCCAGATCAAATATGCGTCGTGAATGCGGACCAGGTTTGCGATCTGCCGCGGATTGGCGGAGAGAAACTGGCGAAGGAAGAGAAATTCCGCGTCAATCGTGGATTCCCGCGTGTCAAAGGACTGCAGCATGCCTCGGTCTGCCGTCAGCTCGTAGCCGCGCAATGCTGTTTGCTGGTCGACGATGTGCCGCTCCAGCTCAGCAGTCTGAGCGCTGACCTGGTCGCTGTGGTCGAGCCAGCGCTGTGCGCGTTGCGCGTCGGTGACCAGCCAGATAAGAACGCCGGCCAGCGCTATAAGGGCAAGAATCGGTATAAAGAACGCCTGCTTAAGTATCCGCTGGAAGTCCCGAAGGTTCACGGGTTACTCCCCAATGAAACGTGGGATGCCTCAATGAGCAGTTGCAGCCTGCTGATCAGCATCTCCGGGCCTTCTCCTTTCGAAAGGGTGGCATCCACGATATCGATGGTTGCCTGGGGCAGATCGACGCAGGCTGAATGCAGCAGGATCGGTACACGCGGCTTGATCTTCCGCATAGCGGTGGCTACAAGCCCACCGTCCATCTCCGGCATCAGGTAATCGAGCAGCACCGCGTGTATCTCGTGGTCGGCGAAGAGCACAAGCGCGGTCTTTCCGTCCAGCGCTGTGAGCACCCGGTAGCCGGCCGTTTCAAGCAAGGCACCCCTGATCTGCAGGCCGAGTGCTTCGTCATCGACGCACAGAACCGTGTATGGAGTCGTCATCTCGATCGCTGTTTGAACTTATTGTTATGGTCGCAGGATCTGGAATTCTCACAGCTTGGCAGAAATCCAATGGAATCAGCCCAATCTTGCCTTGCGAGTATAGCATCTGGCAAGCTCCATGACTGTCAGTTATTTGCCTGCTGTCCAGCCACTTTCAGGTGCAGATTCTGTCCTGATGGAATTAACAGAACGTTTGCATTCTCTTTGCCATCATGGGATAGCCTGTAATCGGAAATTTGCGTTCCGTTCACAGTGACAGGAATGCGTTTGCGAGGGGAAAAGCGGATTGACCCAGACAGTATTTGTGCTTGAAGACGACACAGACATCTCACGCCTGGTGCAGCACCATCTTGAAGCTGCCGGGTTCACCGCACGCGTCTACGCCAATCCGGCCAACGTGCTGGCCGATGCCGAACGCCAGCCGCCCGCTCTTTTCCTGCTCGACATCATGGTTCCCGGCGGTGATGGTCTTGACGTCTGCCGCCGCCTGCGCAGTCATCCTGCTCTCAGCTCGGTCCCGATCATCTTCCTGACCGCGCGCGCCGGGGAGAACGATCGCGTTCTCGGCCTGGAGCTGGGCGCGGACGACTACATCACCAAACCATTCGCTCCGCGTGAGCTGCTGGCGCGGGTCAAAGCCGTGCTGCGCCGCTTTGAGCGTCCCGCAACGCCTTCCGTCATCAGCTTTGAAGACGTCGTCATCGACGCCAGCGCCATGCAGTTAAAGGTGCGCGGAGAGATGACCACCACAACAGCTACTGAATTTCGTCTCCTCGATTACCTGGCCCGCCATCCCGGCCGCGTCTTCAGCCGCGATCACCTGCTCGACGCCGTCTGGGGCGACGCCCGCTTCGTCACGCCGCGTTCGGTCGATGTCTATGTACGCCGTATCCGTGAGAAAATCGAGACTGACCCGGAAAATCCGCGATATCTCAAGACGGTGCGGGGCGCCGGATACCGTTTCGAAGTTCCCCGGCCGGTGCAATGATTCCGGAGCAGTAATCAGGGACCGACTTTGACAGGCAGGGTCTTCACCAAGCTACTCGTCTCGTTTGTTCTGGTGCTGTTGGTCGGAACAGCAATCCTCGACTTTTTTCTGCGCCCAATCTTTCAGCATGCCATGCAAGACCAGGTTCACGCCGCGCGCGACCTGGTTTTTGGATCGGTTCTAGCCCTGGCTGCGGCAACGCTGCTGGCGGCCTTCTTTGCGCGGCGCGTGGCTGAGCGCTTTGACCGCATCGTCTTCTTCGCCAACCGCATTGCCGCCGGCGATCTGTCAGCGCGCCTCGAAGAGGACAACCTCGACGAGCTTTCGGAAGTCGCCCATGCCCTGGACGCAACCGCCAGCCGCCTGGAGCAGAGCTTCCACGCGCTTGAGGCCAGCCGCCGCGAGCTGGCCGCGCTGCTCGACAGCATGCAGGAGGCGGTCGTCGCCGTCAACGCGCAGGGACAGGTGATCTGGTCCAATTCCGTCATGCAGCGCATCTGCTTCAGTCCCATCCGGGAAGGCCGTCCGCTGGTCGAGCTGTTGCGCGACCCCGAAGTGCTGGCGTGCGTCGACGGCGCATTGCGCCAGCGCGAAAACTTCAACGGCAAAGCGCTCAGTGTCTCACCCGGGCGAATTTTTGAAGTCAACGCCGCGCCCACGCCCGGAGGCGGAGCTGTCGCCGTGCTGCATGATGTCACCAGCATCGAGCGCGCCGAGAAGATGCGCCGCGACTTCATCGCCAATGTCTCGCACGAGCTGCGCACTCCGCTGACCTCGATCTCAGGATATGTGGAAACGCTGCTCGAAGGCGGCGAACAGGTCTCGCAGCAGGCGCGCGAGTTTCTCGCCATCATCCTCAAGAACGCCACGCGCATGAACCGCCTCACCGAGGACCTGCTGGCACTGGCCAATGTCGAATCGGGCGACTACAAGCTCAAGCTACAGTCCATGCGCGCCTCGGCGATCGTCGAAGACGCCATCGAATCGCTCACCGGCATGGTGCTCGATTCCGACGTCACCCTCGAGTCCGCCGGATCGACCGACGCGCTCGTCCTCGCCGATGCCGACGCGCTCAACCAGGTCTTCGGCAACCTGATCGAGAACGCGATGAAGTATGGCAAGTCCGGCAAGCGAGTGCTGGTCGGCGCGCAAATGCTCGACCGGGGAAACGCTGACCCGAAGATGGTCGAGTTCTTCGTGCGCGATTTCGGTCCCGGCATCGCCTCCGAGCATCTGGATCGCATCTTCGAGCGCTTCTATCGCGTGGACAAGGCCCGCTCGCGCGATTCGGGCGGCACCGGCCTTGGCCTCGCCATCGTCAAGCACATCATCATGGCGCACGGCGGCAGCATCCGCGCAGAAAGCGAACTCGGAGCGGGCGTAAAATTTCTCTTCACCTTGCCCTGCGCCCCGGAAAAGAAGCCCGTTCCCGCCGAACCTGTAGCGCAGGTATTGGTCGATTAGCCGGCTATTCACCCGAGTCGATGAGCCCAGGCCAATATCCGTGCCGATGTAAATCGAATCTTATGGGCGCGCGACTCATCATCGCCATATCGCTCATTGAAACCAAGTCACTTGCGCGATAAGCCGCCGTTATTGATGCTTCTGACATCTTTCCCAATCGTTGCATGCATTGGCCCTCTTTTTCGGGCAATTCACACGACAGTAAAGTTTCTTTAACAATCGGTCCACAGAATCGACAGTAGTTTCTGAGGGGAGAGTTCAGTGAAAAAGAGCACGTTTTTGGCTGCTGCGCTTGTCGTGTGCACAGCTTCTGCAGGGTTTGCCCAGAAAATCAACGGAGCGGGCGCAACATTCCCGTATCCTATTTATTCCAAATGGTTCAGTGAATACAGCGCGCAGCATCCCGGGGTTGAAATCAACTATCAGTCCATCGGCAGCGGCGGCGGCATTCGCCAGGTCACCAGCGGCGTAGTCGACTTCGGAGCCAGCGACGGCCCCATGACCGATGCGCAGCTCAAGGCCTCCAAGGTCAAGATCGTGCACATTCCCACCGTGCTCGGCGCGGTCGTTCCCATCTACAACCTTCCCGGCGTTTCCGCTGAATTGAAGTTCGCGCCTGACGTCCTGGCCGACATCTATCTCGGCAAGATCACCAACTGGAGCGACGCCCGCATCGCCAAAGACAATCCCGGCGTCAAGCTGCCGAATACCGACATTATCGTTGTGCACCGCTCCGACGGCAGCGGCACCACCTACATCTTCACCGACTATCTCTCCAAGGTCAGCAGCGACTGGAAGAACACCGTCGGCAAGAGCACAGCCGTGCCGTGGCCAAGAGGAATTGGCGGCAAGGGGAACGAAAACGTCGCCAGCATGGTGCGCCAGATGCCGGGAGGGATCGGCTAC
>Ga0335072_10000918_pt1 | contig 51292 bp, 47 predicted proteins | sample Lox_Sample_21_FD_206725 | JGI IMG/M metagenome (GOLD analysis project Ga0335072, IMG submission 206725) | Soil microbial communities from Loxahatchee National Wildlife Refuge, Florida, United States - Lox_Sample_2.1 | ecosystem: Environmental > Terrestrial > Soil > Wetlands | place: USA...
CTGATGCAGCACGTGTCTTGCCACCACCGGGACTGCCTCGAACCTGCTCGAATTGCTTTATACGATCCTTGATCGAACCGTTCTGCAGTCGGGATGAGGTGGACAGACTGGGCGACGACTTGGCCACGCTGAGAGGGGTCGAAGGTCCCGAAACAGGCTGCAGACTCGATCGTTTAGCGACGGGTACGGGAGAGGAAGTTGACTTTGGGGTGGTGCCATTGATGTGAGGTGCCTTTCGCTTGGCAGAAGTGCTGGAGCTCATCGCGTCTTGGTCGCCGTAATCCACGATTATGTCGGGGTGTGAAGGCCGATCGGCAAAGGGTCGATAAAAGTCATCGGGATTGTCCCTCACGCCGTCATATAGATAGCTATTGTGAGCAACAGGAGAGCCGTAGTCGGCAGGGGAGAGGACGGAGGATGGAACGAAGTCGAATGGGGGACTCAGGTGTGGATTGTGGCTGTGGTCTGCGGGTTCGTCGCTCTCCATGGTGATCGCGGCACCATAACGGCGTGGTCCGCCGTGTTAGAGGGCCACGCAGGTCCGGGGAGGCGGGCGACGAGTCTGGAGCCGAGCAGTTAGGAGACTGCAGAGCACAGCGAAAGCAGGTTTGGAGTGGGAGGTGAAGGCAGAGAGAGAGAGCTCGAGAGCCAGTACTGAGCTGGCGGCGGACGAAGGGTGAAGCAGGAGCAAGGATGTTGTCTTGCTGCGAAGTCGAGCCGTGCGGCCAATCAGCGCGCGCAACGCAGCCGTCCAGGCACGGAGCAGCCTGAGAGGTGCCAGGTGTGGAGTGGAGAACGAGAAGCGGCAAGGTATAAAAGAGAAGGATGAACGACGACCGAATCGATGGCGGAGATGTGGAGGAGGTGAGTTGAGAGGTGGAGGTGAGGAGGATGTTGAAGGAGCGCCGTGTCGTTGCTGTTGTGCGGCGACGTACACCAACCTGCCAGTGTGTTCTGCTTTTTCTTCTCCACAACACAAATTGCCATGATGGAGCAGCACAAAAGCACACAAGGGTTTCGCTTTGTTGGCTTGCAACTTGCAACTTCACACCGTCCGTTCACCCAACCTAATGCAGCGAGGCGGCCCGCGCCCAGTCCAACCAAGCCTTCGCGGCAACGCTTCCCATTCGGACACGACCCTCTATCGTCTACCATCGGGTCAATTGAGCCATTCACTACTTACCGTTCACTCGTATCTTAATCGTTTCTTCTCTCCGCCCGCTTGCACTAGATTCCAGCTCATGTCACTGCTATCTGGACCTTTGTTTCCTACTTAGGACGCAGTTGTGAACGTTCCCTATCTGTACATTAGCCGTTGTGGCGTTTGTGAACTGCGGCAGGGCTCCCTAGATCGCGCCAACTATCGTTGAGTTATTAGCCTTCATCTTATTTTAAATGTAGCATAAGGAGCAACAGCTCCCAGGCTGTTATCGACCGGATGACATCGGCTTCTTCTCTACCATGGCCACGGTGATCGGTCCAATTCGCAGCAGAGCGAATGGCCCAACCACCACACTACAGCTACGGGCCGATTAAGTTCTAACGGCGTACCAATCCCAATTCACATCAGCGAATACTTTGTTAGTATCTGAACGGCAGTGCAGGCGTGTAGGATGGAAGTCTTACCATAAAGATAAACTTTAACATGAATTGCTCACTGGGAACGAGGCATGCTCGGCGACAGGGCAATATCAATGGAATACATCTCAACCGCTGCATCCCAGATGGTTCGACACTTCCGACAGCTCCGGAGAATTGATTCGGGAAAGTTGCGCCGAATTAATTAACCACTAAACATGTATTAAAATGTCAAGACGGGCCACGCGGTTGCCTTTGCTTGGTGTGCCTACCGTGCTTCTATTAGCCGTGATCCACAGTTCATCGGTTGGCTTGCATGCTGCATGGCGTTTACCGTCCCGTCCATTCGCCAAGCTTTATCATGACTTACGACTTCCAACCATTGATGAGCAACAAAAAAGGCAGTTTTGTAGGGCTCGAGCGAGACCTGCACTGTTGAAATTGATTAGAGCGTTAGTTCCTGACACTATTACATCACTGCGGCTGCTTTACTTCGTTTGCATGTCAGCGTCTTAACTTGCTTACATTCTTTCACGCCGCGACGCGTGAAAACTAGACGCGGTCAGGATGAAGCGCAAACGAAGCCGCCATCCTGAACCGCCTCGAAAGAAGCCCAAAACAGTTATGTCGGAAAGCCAGAGCTGTTCCGTTACCTCATCACGTGTCAATCATCCAGTTCTAAGATGCTACTACAAGGAAGTGGTCACATTGCGGACTTACCTCTGTAAACTTAACCACAGGATATCGCATCGGAGACGGGACACGATATTAAAAGCCGCCGGGAGTGACAAAAGCGAAAACGAACTCTCAAAACTCTTGGATTCAACTCTGGTCGCTTTCAATTTTCTCTCGAATCACACGCATTCTCAAGATGATCGGTCACACGATCTCGCGCTCTTCTCACAGCAACAACCTCAGTCAACTCTTGGCCATGGATCCGCCTGTGATTCGTCTCTTCTACTCGAGGTGATCGACTTTGTGGTTTGGCTTCTCTTTAGAAGATGCAAAACCTCGGGCAGGCCTTCTCATCTGCTCTGTCAAGGATTCGAACGTGCATCGGGCGCGGGAAAGAGCTTGAGTATGGTTGCCGCATCAAGCATACCAGGCATTGTCTGTCAGTTTCCGAATCAGACCATCGAAGAAGTAACAAGTCCTGTCTGGTGTCAGCTCCTCTCTCTTCTTGGCCGTGGAGGTGATCTTGTTATGGTTGACTTGTTAGTTGATTGTGCGCTCTTCATTCCAGCATCGGGTCAAGACGGTCTACAACAGTTGAGCGGATTTCCCATATCTCAACTCTCGGCTTTGAAAGTGACGAACACCGGAACAACGGCCGATTTAGAGCTGAAGGATAAGCAGCTGCGACCACCGTCAAATGGTACTATCAAAAGTTCGCGCGACTGGTCTTCTATCCGCTTCGTACGCAGCCGCATGTTTTACGCCAGGCCGGCTTTGAATACGAATCGAGTGGTAAGATTAGGACTGAGGCACATTCATGTTCTCAATCGATTTTTAGATATAGAGAGCGATGAGCATACGATACATGTGATGAAGTACATTTTTCCACGTCAATTCGGACTTCACAACGTCTTCACTTCGGATGTTGACTCGAGAGAAACGGCTCAAGCATTCAAAGACTACACACTACGAGAGCAAGAAATTTCCTACGCAAGGCGCCAAGCCGAAGCCGCAATCCCGACTCACCTAAAAGGCCGACTCAAACCGCATCTCAAACTACCGAAACGGCTAAGAGGTTGCGTGGTGGACCTCGTCCGGGACTTGCGAATCAACCACCAAAAGTGCCGCTACGTGGAACTGTTGCGGCATCATTGCCGTACGCAGGTTCCCGACCAAACGAAAGGCAAAGTTGATCCGACGGCCCATGCCACTCCGCACGCAAACGTCTCGGCTTTTTGCCGCACAGTTTTCGAGCGAGTGTTTCCAACCGAGTTCTGGGGTTTGGGTTTGGATGGAGAGACAAACATGCGCACCGTCTCTCGAAACATCGACAAGTTCATTCGACTGAGGAAGGGTGAGAGTCTCACTCTGCACGATGTTCTTCAGGACGTTCAAATCGGTGGGATTGTCTGGCTCCGGCCGGCTAAGAGCAGCGGGAAGATGTCCCAATCTGACTTTGAGAAGCGCAAAGAGATGTTGGCGGAGCTTGTGTATTACGTGTTCGACTCTTTCATCATTCCTCTCATCCGCTCGAACTTCCACGTCACCGAGTCCAACGTGCACCGCAACAGGCTCTTCTACTTCCGGCACGACGTCTGGCGGCGTCTGACAGAGCCAACGATCGCGGAGCTGAAATCCACCACGTTTGAGGAGATGAAGCCCGTCGAGGCACGCAAGGTGCTCTCCGAGCGCGCCTTCGGCTACAGCACAATCCGGCTGCTCCCCAAGGCGACGGGATTCCGCCCGATCGCAAACCTGCGCCGCCGAATGCTGACGTGGCGCAACGGCAAGAAGGTCCTGGGCAGAAGCATCAACTCGCTACTGACGCCGACCTTCAAAGTCCTGGACTACGAAAAGGTACGTACCCTACACAACAGCCTCCTCCAAAGCCACGCCGCACTAACACCCCCCAGACGCAGCACCCAGCGCACCTCGGCGCATCACTCTTCTCTGCGGCAGACGCGCACGCGCGCCTGCGGGCCTTCGCAGCGCGCCAGCGAGTCTCGCGCACCAGCCGGCCGCTGTTCTTCGCGAAGGTCGACGTGTCGGCGTGTTTCGACACGGTGCCGCAGGCCAAGCTGCTGGACGTGGTGGCCGCGCTGCTGGCGTCCGAGACCTACCAGGTGGAGCAGCACGCGGTGGTGAAGGCGCGCGGAGGGGCGCCGCCGCGCGTGCGCTTCTTCTCCAAGGGCTGCGCTGCGGCCGGGCGTGCGCCTGCGGCCTGCGAGGCAGGCGGCGCTGCGGGAGCGGTCGAGCGCGTCTTCGTTGGCCCGCTCGCCAGGCAGAGCGTCCGCCGCCAGCAGGTGCTGGAGAGTCTGGCGTCGCACGTGCGCCAGAATCTGGTGCGCCTGGGCAAGAAGTACTTCGTGCAGCGGCGCGGTATCCCGCAGGGGTCGGTGGTGTCGAGCCTGCTGGTCAACGTGTTCTATGGCCGGCTGGAGGCCGAGGTGCTGGGCTGGGAGCGAGAGGCCTCTTCGTCATCTACTACCGCTGATGGTAAGCCCGACTACCTGCTCATGAGGCTGATCGACGACTTCCTGCTCGTGACGACGTCGCGCGCCCGCGCCGAAGCCTTCTTGCGCGTGCTGCACCGCGGCGTGCCCGAGTACGGCGTCGTGGTCAAGCCCGAGAAGAGCCTGGCCAACTTCGCGGTCTCCATCGATGGTAAGCCCGTCCCGCGCTGCGATGCATCCACATTTCCTTACTGCGGCCTCGCCATCGACGTGCGCTCGCTGGAGATCAGGAAGGAGAGCAGTCGTTCCACAGCAGCAGCACCGGGAGCGGGATCGAATGCGGCGGACGCGCTCACCGTCGAGTTCTCGAGCGCGCCGGGCCGCTCGTTCCAGCGCAAGGCGCTCAACGCCTTCAAGATCCGCATGCACGCCATGTTCGTCGACTCGGCCTTCAACTCGCTGGAGGTCGTGGCCGCCAACCTGTACGCCGGCTTCCGCGAGGCGGCGCTGCGAATGCTGTCATATTTGCGATGTCTGCCGGCCACCAAGCGGCCGTCCACAAAGCTGATAGTCGGTAAGTCACATTTTCCATGATTGAGGAAATTTCGTTTTTCCATTCCTTTCCGCTGGAAGCGAGATTGAGGGAACGTTTCGTCCAGCTTGAGACGCGAAACTGACCGCATTGCGTGTATAGATACGATCGAGAGTCTGGCTCGGTTGTCTTGGAGGCTGATACAGCGCAAAGGTGGCGAAAAGGCGACATTGCCGGCAAGGAACCATGGCTACTCGGTGCGCCAAACGCAAATGAAGTGGTAAGTCAATTTTACTTTACATTATTTTTCGAGATTGAAGCATTCCGGCTCACGTTGGCGTCGATAGGCTGTGCTGCAAGGCGTTCAACGACGTGTTTCAGAGTGGTGGTGGCGCATGGCGGCCACTTTGCCATTGGCTGTGTGATCAGCAACAACGAGCGTGGCCCAAGTCATTGAAGGACGCAAAGCTGTTACAGAAGGTGGTGATGACGTGAATTTCAGTAGTTTGTGGTTTTCTTTGTGCGGTTTACGAGATAACGAGTGCGGGCGTGCCTGGAGCATGGGCAGATACATTCATTGCGTGTACTGTACGTACTTGGACCGTTGCAATGGCGCTGGGAGGGCTGAAAATCAGAGATATGATTGGGATTGTGCGGGGGAGAAAAGCGGGCCTGGGCCTGAAGACAGCAGTGGAATTGAGGACTCGGCACTCCACAATCGTATGACCGAGAGTAGAGTTATGTCGTCAGCGCAGAAGGTGCAGAGAAAGGAAGGGTGGCAGAAAATGAAGGGGAGAGGGAAGTGTAACCTGCGGCCCCAGCCTCTTTCCGTCTTCCATGGCAGTACCTGGTTGCGTGCGTTCAAAGCCAGCTGGCTATTATCGCATTGAGCGATTGAGCTGGTGGGCGCATATCGCAGTGAATGGACCCAGCCTCCATTTTGTGCTTCAAGCGACTGAACTCGCAGCGTGGCAGTCAAGGCATTCACAGTCTTCTGTCGTCGGAATGTATCCTGCGGATCAGCTCAGCTTTCTCTCTTTTTCAACTTTCTTGAAAACTGGGTTTAATTTATTGGTGGTGGCCAGCTCCGGAGGCCGAGGCCGAGATGTGATTGGCCGACCGGCTCCATCTTCAAGCTTTTTGCAGGCTCAGGGGCGATGGCGGTTCTACAGCTTCGTCCGGCTCTGAGCCACACCTCACTCTTCCCCAGTCTCGATGACAACACCTCCGACAACGCCTCTCTCACCCATCCCACTCCGAATCTGACTCTCAATTGCATCTACTACTCCTGCATCCACCGCCGACATCTTCACCATGCCAGCACTACCCCCAGCCAGCCTTGTTTACTAGAATGCGACCACGCCTCTCCGCACGAACCGGTTCCGCAACCCTCTGACAGGCGAAGAAACCGGCGAGCGCGCAATCTCACGTCTCCTGTGATCTTGTGTCAGTCGCTGGTGCTGTCAAGTCCAATGTCAACCTCTGCCGAAGCCCCTGCTCCAGGCTCACCGCCCGAATTGACCAACTCGCTGTCTTCCAAGAAGTCCTCGTCGTATAATTCCTCGAGTCTGTCCGATTCCGCTCCTCATGAACTCTCCCACTTCGAAGATATCAGCCTCGACGATCTGCCAAACACCGTTCACAGTGATGTCTGCATCAAGCCTGCAACATTCATGCGAAGACAAGGCAGTAACGGAAACTTGCAGCGAGACTTGGCTTCGGAAAATGCGGGTGGAAATGTCGGACGCGGACCTGGCAGCAAGTATGGCCCGCAACAACCGCTTCGCCTGTTGACGGACACGGCCAATGGTCAAAGAGTTCTCCCATCGGTAAAGTCACGTCCGGCACGACCTATCCAATATGGAGGACCATCACCAAGTAAACGCATACCTAATGGAAGCAACCCGCTTCTACCTTCATTGCTACCACCTGGCAAACGCTCACGCTCGACTTCACCCTCACCGGCACAGCCACTCAGCAGATCACCGGATTTACGCTACTCTTCACATCAACCGCCACGACGACTCTCGGTGACAAGTACTGGAACAACCATCCACCGCCGTTCGTCATGGCAACCGGGTCGAAAGACAGTTAAGGAGCTCGAAGACGAATACGACGACAACGATGAAGAACTACCCGAGGACGCCGTCATCTGGAACGTCCCACTCTCGCCACGACCCCCGTCTGAACGTGAAGCGAAATCAGAGCTCAGCGCAACGCCATCACCCCGAGACAGCGTCACATCACTGTCTCGCGTATCTACAGAAACCTCGGCAAACACCAGCGTACTTCCAACCGGATCGGGCCTTAACGTTTCATCTAACAGCAGACATCCCATTCGAAGCATGTCACTACCCGCGCCGCAAGACGTTAGCATGTCACGAGCGCATATAAAATCCTGGGACGCGGCCATGTCGGATCTGTCAGCGGAAGCGCGGATGCTAACGACAGCGCTGGAGGTATTCGCCACAGCGCGCGACAAAGAGCACGAAGACGCGCTGCAATCGGGCAAGGGCGGCGCCCACAGCGAGAAGCGGCAGTCCAGCGCGTCGGCGGTCCCGCTCCCGCCGCTGCGGCGCGGCGACGCGATGATCGACCCGCTGCCCGTCTCCAAAGAGAAGCAGGCGGTGCTCTCGCGCACGCGGCCCTCGTGGCTGCCGCCCAAGAGCCAGAAGGAGGAGCGGCGCCACCTGCGCGAGTACGCGCGCATGATGGCGTCGGCGCGCGAGGCCGAGCGCCGCCGCGACGACCGCCTCCGCCGCGACACGCTGCGCCGTGACCGCGACCAGGCCCGCCTCGGCGACCTCTGGGAGCGCCAGGTGCTGGCGCGGTGGAGCCGCGCCGTCACCGATCCCGCCACGCGCGATCTCTGGTGGCGCGGCGTCAGCGCGCGCGCCCGCGGCGAGGTGTGGCGGCGCGCGGTCGGCAACGAGCTCGGGCTGACAGAGCGCAGCTACGAGGCAGCGCTGGAGCGAGCGCGTGAGGCAGAGCGGGCGCTGCTGGCGCTGGACGAGGGCGCGCGCTCGGAGCAGCGCGAGTGGCAGGCGCTGGAGGCGCTGCGGCGCGACGCGCGCGGCGCCCACCCCGACCTGAAGATCTTCGCGGCCGGCGACGGCCCGCTGCACGGCGCCTTCGAGGACCTGCTGATGGCGTATGCGGCGTACCGCGCCGACGGCGGCTACGTCGAGGGCTCGCACGTGAGTGCATTCGCGCGCCCAACGCAACGACCGCATCACATTGCTAACGTAGGCTAGTATCTCACCGCGCTCCTGCTGCTCAACACGACCGCGCCGCAAGCCTTCATCATCCTCGCCAACCTGCTGCACCGGCCCTTGCCAACGGCGTTCCTGACGCCGGCCACTCCGCCCACAACCAGCAGCGGCCGGGCCAACCCAACGCCGAACGACAGCGCGCTCTCAGCCTCGGACGCAGCGGCCCGCGCCGCGCGCGCGCCAACCCACGCCGCGGTGCTGGCAGCGGTAGCAGCGCAGCGGCCGTCGCTGCACACGCACCTGGTCTCGTTGGCAGGAGAGCCAGCAGGAGCGGGCGCGCTGCTGGACGCGGTGGTGCGGGCACTGGTGGGCGGGCCGCTGGCGGGGCTGGAGGCGGCGAGCCGGGTGGTCGACGCGTGGGCGTTTGAGGGCGACGGCGTGCTGGTGGGTGCGGCGGCCGCCGTGCTGGTGAGCCTTGAGGCGCGCCTTTATGGCGCGCTGGAGGACGTAAGGGCTGTGTTGGCCGGGGAGACGGACGGTGGGCGCCCGCCCAGGTGGGATTTGGGCCCTACGGACGAGTTTGTGAGGCTGGTTAGGGTTATGGTGGATGAGGCGAAGGGTGCGGATTGAGGTGGAGGCTCTGAGATGGAGGATGAGGTGTGTGGATGGTGTGGTGAGCGACGTCTTTTATTGTTTTTGAAAGCTTTTTGCGCGGCATGAGTGATGCACGGCGGCGCTTTGTGGATTGGACTTGGGTTTGCCGGACTGAGACGAAGTCCTTATTGTTACGTTTTGGCTCGTTAAGCTATCACTTGTCTTCTGGACATGTACATTTGGTTGCTTCTTTTGCAATCCATTCTTGAATGCAGAATGCTATGTGTGCGTCGGCCATGAACACAACTCATCTTGTTTTGTCTACCCCGTCTCGTCAATATGAACTTCCTAGTAACCTCTCAATGAAGACGCTGTGAGCGATTGATGCTCGACGTTTCGAAACCAGTCCGAGTAGGAGCATTACTCCGTTTGATAGCCATGCGTGAGCGGAAGCAGAAACAGATGAGGTCCAAGACGATCAAACAGCGACATAAGCTCACGGTGTAGAATAAGTGGGAGCTTTACGGCGCCGGTGAAATACTACTACCTTTATCGTTTTTTCACCTATTCGATGAAACGGAACTGAACTTCATTGTCCAATTTCTGGCATTAAAGTCGGTTATCGACTGATCCGGGTCGAAGACATTGTCAGGTACGTAAAAACTAAAAAACCGTTCCATTTCGCGGTATACTAATACGAATTCAGGTAGGGAGTTTGGCTGGGGCGGCACATCTGTTAAACCATAACGTAGGTGTCCTAACGGGGACTCATGCAGAACAGAAACCTCCAGTAGAGTAAAAGAATAAAGGTTCCCTTGGTTTCGATTTTCAGTGTGGACACAAACCATGAAAGTGTGGCCTATCGACCCTTTAGTCCTTCGGAATTTGAGGCTAGAGGTGCCAGAAAAGTTACCACAGGGATTAACAAAACTTTACGCGAAGAATTTTAGTGAATGGTCAACATATTCAATAGACTAGAAGATCAGTGAAAAGTGAGATCGGATTGCAGATGCTAGGACACATTAACCCATCGATTTTGGCGATCCTCCATCAGCAATATACTCTAAACGAAGCCCTCAAGAGGCGGATTACCCCAAAGAGAGAGACAGAATGGATAAACAAAACAAAAATCAACATGGGGAGGGCAAAGAGCAGCTGTACATGGAGTCGACAGCAACACAAGGAACTTGATAGCGCAGCCGCAACCCTCCCTAGGGTATGGACATGGCCACTCGATGCACGCATCGATGCACTCCAACCATCGCACAACAGCCACCGACACACCCACAGACACGCCGATCTCCTTCACCTACGCATTTTTTTTCTAAATCTGGGCCTTCCTCGCGCGGCGCTCGCTGATCTTCTTGTTGATGAAGATGGCGCCGAGCAGGATGGCGAGGGCGCCGAGGATGCAGAAGACGAGGATGACGCCGGGCTCGTGTGCCGCCCAGTTCTTGCGCCGTGTCAGCTGGTGCAGCGTCTCTGCCGCGGCGCGTGACGATAGGTCGAGGGCGGGCATTTTGGCTTTTCGCGAGTGGTCTGTCGCGCTGGTTAGTGGTGTGCTTTCTCTTCTCATGGTGGGTTTGGTGGGCGAGTGCCGCGATATGCGTGATATATCGAGTTGAAAGGCCGGCAATGGCGGCGTTGGTTTGGAGCTTGGAGTTGGTGATGGGACTTATCAGTCGTACCTTAAGGAGTTCTGCTTTTGATGACCTTTGACAGGTTTTGGGGTGTCGCAGTGAGCTTTTTGACCGTGGCTCTGTGATGTTGAGGTTAGCCACCGGATCATGCAATCTCTGAGGTGAACAACGAGCAACCAGCACCACCACCTCGACAGCAATACAGGCAACTAAAATGCCAGTCGACGTAGCAATAGAGTCGAAGGTCTTTGGATTTGCAATTTTGATCCCCGAACAACCGATACAACGCCGCAATTGCGTGTCGTATTTGCGTAGGGCAGAGTTCTACGCACGCGGCAGCGCTCGGATTCGCGCGCGTCGACGGCCGGAAGAGGGTGAATGGGTGTGGATGGAGTCAATTGAAGGGGAATCGACATACCTTTGATAGATGGGACCGCTGCCGGCGCGATGGAATGGTGGAACGGTGAGAACAGGCTGGTGGTTGGTGGTGAGAGGTGGGAGAGTTCGAAGCTGCGGTGGAGAAGAAGCAGAGGAGAAGCAGCAGAGCACGCAGCAAAGCACAGCTCAGACTCAGCGGCGACCAACGGTAGCAACAGTTTGCCTGCGTGGGATGCGGGTTCGACTGGCGAGTCAAATCAGCGCCCTAACAGCGGCCTACCACGGGCCCGTTGCAATCTACTGCTGAACCAGCTTAGCGGGGGTTCCCATGTCGAAGGTTTTTTCTCGCAATCACCACCGCCATCCCGCCCTCTGCAAAGCTCCAATGAACCAAGAGCAGTGGCAGATCTCCCGACCGATACTCGCACCCAGCAGGTGAGTGAAATTCGTCCATCGGTGCTGGCGCTGGCCGCTGCGGTGTGCTGTGTTTGACTCTTCCGACCCACGACAAGCTTTTGAAGCTCGGACGGTTATTCGCTGCTTATCGAAGCCACTTACTGCACACTACTCCCGGACGCCGCGGAATCATCATTATCAAAGCATTGAAGAATGGAGCTAAGCGGATCTATAGCTTCGGAGTTATCTCCTGTCCGTAGAAAAGTTTTGCGCTGGCGAACCATGGTCGCGAACTCACAGACATTGAAGAAGAACCAGGCACACGAATCTTGAGACTGAGTACGTATTGTGTGATGAGAGCTACACGACACCCCTGCCACAGTTGCTTTCCGGTGCTTTCATCATTAACATAAATAAAACACGCGCGGCTTTTTCGCAGGTAGCAAACAGCCCAACCCATATCCACCTGGCCGCTAGTCAAACCCCGGAAACAGTGTGTCCCAGCAACCATGCAATCTGAACCGTACAAGCCAGAGGGGGAAAAGCGGAGCGGGCACATCTCTTTCTATGCGTTTGGCCTCGCAGCCGTGTATCACCAATCCAAATGCTCCTCGCTCCCATCGCGTGACACTCCGTGTAGATGACAATGAAAACCCAGAGAACAACGCCGCGATCCCATAATAACAAAAAAAAACACGCCGTACATCTCTCATCTCCGCCGCACGCCTCCCAAACCCTTCTCACACCGCCGCGCCGACTCCTCCAGTCCCACGCGGCGCCAGCGCGCCGTCTTCCGGGAAACTGGCGCAGTACTCGAGGATGAGCTTCTGCAGGTCGCGCAGCTTGAAGGGCTTCGACAGGAAGCCCTTCATGCCGGCCTTCTCGGCGCGCTCAAGGGCGCCGCCGGTAACATCGGCCGTGACAGCGAGGATGGTGGGCGCGGCGGCCTTGCTCGCGGCGGTGCGCGCCAGCGCAGAGTAGTCCATGGCCAGGATGCGCTCCGCCGCCTCGTACCCGTCCATGTACGGCATCCACAGGTCCATGAGCACGACGTCGACGGTTTTGGTTGCGGCGGAGGAGGATGGCGGTGATGGTGCTGCGTGGCTCGCTGCGCCTCCCAGCTCCGGCGGCGTGTCGTCGCCCGGCGCGGAGGCTGCTACGAGTCGCTGCATCTTACGTACCGCGTCCGCGCCGTCGTACGCCTCGTAGATGTCGGCGTAGCCCAGCTTCCGCAGCATGTTCACCAGCAGCTTGCGATTGATCTTGTTGTCCTCCACTACTAGGAACGTCAGCGGGTGCTTTTGCGCCAGCTTGCGGTCAAAGTCGGACGAGTCGGCGCGCGGGAGCGACTGCGTTGGTGGACTGCGCTTCGTCTTGGGTTGCGCTTTCGGCGCCGATGGTGGCGTCGGTGTTGCCGTCGTCGTGGATGCACGCTGCCGGAGGAGTGTCGGTGGCGTGCGTGATGGCTGCGTTTTGGAGTTACGTCTTTCGTGGCTGGATGGAGGTCGTGGAGAACCGTGACTCCCGGTTGAGGAAAGGTGGTGTGAGTGGTACACATCGTGCGGTGCGGCAACGTGGTCGATATCCGCGGAGAGGTGGGATCGGTAGGAGGGTGTTGGAGAACTAAAAGGCGTTACGGGTCGAGATACAACATCGGAGGGTGTGCAAGGAATCCGCATCTCAAACTCCGTGCCTCTGTTCGGTCCTGACGTTTCGGCACGGATGCAAGTCAAATCCCCGCCTAGCTTACGGGCAAGACCTTTAGCGACAAGGAGTCCAAGCCCGAGTCCTTCACTGTGACGTGTGGTTGAGTCGTCTTCTTTGGAGAAAGGTTTAAAGAGATTAGGGAGGAATGCTTCAGGGATACCGGGTCCAGTGTCGCGGATGTTGATGACGATGTAGCGTAATTTCGGACTTAATCGTGCAGTGAGTGTGATTTGACCTTCCTCCGTAAACTTAACGGCATTCAAGAAAACGCAGGAGATCATCTTGGCAAGATCTTTCTCGTCGATGAGAATGGTTTCGGGGACGGCGGGATCGACAATCCATTTGACAAGTTTCACCTTCTCTTGGCCAGCGGTATCCTTCACACGTACTTCGATCTCTTCACCATTTTCGGTTTCTTGGGCAATCGCTGAGTCGGGTCGTCCTCCGACTTTTAATAAGTCATTAACGAGATACTGCAGAACGTCTCGCAGATTAGTGTTTCTAAGACCATGTGGCACGGCACGCTCCGGAGTTGGAGAATTAGTAGATACGCCATCAATGTGCATTTTGGCGTGTGATGATGTCTGTGATGTCTGTGATGACATCTCGACATCGGCAGTTTCGTGTGCGGCTTCAGAAGTGACCCTGTGATCCCTTGACATGTTGACTATGCCCGACCGAGAAGGTTGCCGGGAGCTCGAACAAGATGGTACATCATCCGTGCGACTGCGTTTCGTCTTTCCTGAGCGCTCGGTCGAACTATCCCGTCTTCGTTTTGCATTTTTCATCGTGATCGGGATATGCTCTCCAGTGACGACGATATCCGGCCTACGGTCCGGCGGTTGCGTAGCTTTTCGTTCCGGGTTTTCGTCATCCTCAGGCGGTGAGATTGGTGCTTCTGGGACTCCCATATTCATATCATAAGCATGCACGACGTTATCAGCGGCTTCAACGGCTCGACGTGAACTATCTGCCAGGTTGTTAGCAATCGAGCGCATCTCATACATAGATCGCGAATAGATTGACCTTGAACGATCTCAATGTTTTCTCGGAGAGCGTCCAAGACGGCGCGAACTCTAGGGTCCCTTTGGCCTTCAGCGGCTTCCTGCACCGTAGCATACATAACATCAAGCATGCCAACTACACCCTGCATCGGTGTTCTGAGCTCGTGGGATAGACTCCGAGCATAAGGTTTGAGTGACTGCGTTGCGGTGACGGCTTCATGCGGTATCACGTTTTTTGTTTCTTGTGCCTTGACCGCCTTGGAGAAGTGACCGCGCTCGAGGAAGCCGTTCAAGATGATATCTTCGAGTGAGTGGAACATCATTTCCATGAAGGCGAAACTAAGTTCCCGTCTCGCCAGACCCTCGGCGGACCACATGACACCAAAGTGCGCAAAACATCGTCCTTCGTAAGTGAGCGGTACCGCAAGATAGCCTTCGGCCGGCACGACGAAAGCGGCCGCATTCGGATTTTTCGGGATGACTTCACTGAGATGGTCGGGAATGACGAAAACTTTGTCGTGCTTCATGTGCGCACACGGACAGCCGTAGGCGATATACTTGACGTTGCGAGGATTGCCAGCGTGACCATGACCGTCATTGAAGTACAAAGCCTGGCTCATGAGACATGATCCGGGTTCACCCAGCGGAGGCATCTCGACGGCAGCATCCTCTTCATCGACGAGCATTCTCTTGGATATGAAAGCGTACTGAGCGTCGGTGATATCTGCGAGGCCCTCGGTGGCCATGGTCCAAAACTCCTCGGTCTCGGCGCGCGCGAGAGCGGCCTTTAACTTGATCAATTTTTCAGCGGCATTGCTCTCGGCCGTGTCGTACCAGGCGTGAAGCTCCTGCTTGAAGCCATCATCGCCGCAGTGCAGCACGTAATCGGGCTTTGGTCGTGAAATGCACAACGTCTGGCGCTCCACCAGATCCGGCGAGTCGTCGGTCTGTCCCTCACCGCCGCCATTCATCTCGCGGCTGGTGCTGGCGGGCCTCACAGCGGTGGCATGCTCGAGGATGAGCTGGAGGATGGAATCAAGGTGCGGCGGGACGGATCGGGAGGCGGCTGGGGAGGAGGGTGTCGCGGGAGGGTCGGGCGCGGTCGTGGTGAGGGTGGTGCAGTGTGACAGAAGGTGGTGATGTGTAGGCTCCCGCTCTGCGAGGCCCCTGGGTTGGTGAGGTCGATCGCTACCATGTACAGCCACTTCACCTGCCCAAGGGTCTGGAGGAATCTCGGGTTGGTTCGAGTCGCACAAAATGTGCTGCGATGGCAGAAATGTAATTGCTTCTGCCGCCGCCGCCGCCGCCGCCGCTGCCGCTGTTGCTCGTGGTTCGACGGTGGAATCACAGCGCGCAAATAGCTGAGTAAGAGCCGATCGGGAGGCGCGAGATGCAGCCAGCGCAGATGGGTTTTAGGTTTAAAATTTGTAAAGCAACACCTCGACGACCGGTAACCTGGACCTTGGCTTGGGTGTGGCGGTGGGTGCGGAGGGCCACTGGATCCGTGCAAAAAGCTATTCTGTCCTGACGCGGAAGAGGATAACGCTTCAAGACTCGAGGCACGGCCACCATACAGTGGCTATGGGCGCGATAAAGTGATCATGAACGAAAATGAGGGGACGAGGGGAGGAAAGGTGGTTCAGTACGTAGTAATTAGGTAGAATACCGACTGGGACTGGGAATGGTGCGCCTGGATCATCTGGCGCGCGACCGAGACGTTGCTATCCAAGCTGTGCTAATATTACCGGACTTTAGGCAAGCCCTGTCGCAGAGAGGAAGGCCAGGCCCTTTAGTCTTTTGAGTTTTGAAAGTGGTGAGAGAGAGTCAAACCTCGTAAAGTAAGGCAGACAATAAAAAGCTAGGGTAGTTGGGTAATCACACGGACTCGATCAACCGTAGGTTTTGCACTGTTTGCCTTGACTCCAGCGCTGTAGCGTTACGGATTGCTCGTTCAAGAGTTATCATCAGCGGTGGCATGCTTTTTAGCGGCCATCTGCCTATCTGCGTGTCCATGCGCCGCCGCTTCTCAGGAGACCAAAAGAGCACCGTCTGGCCTCGGGTGTGGCAGAGATATTTCAGGGTGGCTACGTCGACGGATGGGCCGGTGACAATTTTTGGCTGGATCAGGGCTGGCTGCCGGTTATGGGAGCGAAGTGCCGTGCTCGCTGACACTCTGGAAACGGTGCTGGGCGTTGCTTGGCCGTGCGTGGAGTCGTTTTGCACGTCCGTAACAGATATGACGGTGGTGGGCCATTGGGTGTCGGACGGGTGAGGGTCGAGAGGCTTGGCCGGGCCTGAGCAGGTCTAGAACATGCAAAGCGTGCGAAGCCCGGGCTAGCTGAAGCCCTGAAATGTCGGCGAAGATCGTCGAGACTCGAGATGGCCGGCAGGGATTCGTGGGCAGACCAGTGGCACCAACGAGCCGTTTCTTCCGCGCGAACACTCGAAGACGAAGGGGGCGTCGCATTTACAAGTCTACGCGCCAGTCCGTCCAATGCCATGTTTGCCCCTCCACGACTGAAAAATGCCATGTAGCAGTAGACACGCTCATGCTCGACCTTTCGCTTTTTTCCCAGCCCTGCAGGACATGAAGCTATACAGCGATGTTGGTTGGTAGTGTGCAGCTTAAGGTACCGGTGGCAGTTGAATGTTCGGGTGTCGTTGCCGTGCTTCTGTGCCTTCGAAACCCGATCGACTGGTTTCAACCGGGCCGTCTACGTCATCCTGCTCCATTTTTTTCTTCGTCCTGTCACTGAGGCGTCGTGAGCGAACAAGCCGTGTGAATCCAATTGGAAAACTCATGGCCTCCATTTCGCCAATCCAACCCTCAGCCAGCCCACGCCAGACGCATCAGCTGTACCTCTCACGCCGAGGCCGATATGCACAATGACGATCGCCATCTTAGCCTCTTACATCTTGACCTTCTCATCGTCTTGCCATCTCCCACTCTTCTCGTGCTGCCCACGCTACTCCAATGCGATTGTGGACGCGCTGCCCGGCGCCGCCGATAGCATCAACATCTTCATTCGTGCGTCTGGCATCCAACCCTCTTAACCTCCGCTCTACTCTGTCCGCTGGTGGCTTTAAAGGCGCGTCTCCCTTCTTGGTCTAGACTCGCCGCTCTAAGGAACAGCTGGTCTACAGTAATTGTACGGTGCAATCCCCAACTTTTGTTTGATGCGCAATTTTTGGAAGAATGAGTACGAGATTATGCGGCCGGCTTGTCCACCACATCCCCAATGGCTCCAACCCCCCTAATTGTTCTAAGCGCTAGTCTTTTCCACAAGACGCACTTAGTAGTTACTGACAAAATATTTTATTAGCTGGTGTCCAGCGTTTTCCCTCCGCCAAGGAGCTAGGATCGAAAACCGTCGGACGCTTGTCACGAACCGCTCCGGAAGCTCCACTCTTTTAACGGTCGAGGTCACGTTTTAGCGTCGATATTGTTCTTCGCCTTGTCTGCCCTGGCTCTTCTGGAACACCGCAAACGTAATTCCTTACGATTCTGTCCTTGGCTTAAAACTTACTGCACGCATCTTGTTAATGCCAGGCATGATTACTCCGTACTCCCTGATCGATTCTATGCCGTTTGAGATCTTCATATCAAGATTACCGCTGCGATTCTTAGCAGCAAAGGACCCTTAGTAAGCATCGCTGCGCGTTTTGCAGGAGATCCGAATTATCAAGATATTGATACTCCTAGATTCGAAGACTAGTGATAATGACAGTTCTTTTGGAGTTAAAGCAGCGATTTCTGTAGGCTTGCAGACTTGAAATAGGCATGGAGCCGACGTACAGCGCTATACATTCAATGTTAGCTGTCCTTCGCCTCAGTGCCATTCGTACCGGTGTCAAATATAAACCGCCGTACACTATGACTGGGTATGAAGTTCCGTATTTTGGTCCAGTGGTAAACAACTATCGGTCTAAAAACAATTCGAGGACTGCTTCGAATTCGAAAGATTGCTTCATATCCAGCGTCGACAACATGCTCACGCTTACTCACGGCCCGCAAGGCAGAACACTGGTGATTTTTCACTCCAGTCACACCGTAGAAACTGAACTTTTATAAAGTCTTTCAACGATTATAAAGGCTCTCCACAATCTACTAAAGGATAGCATCAAGCAGCCGAATCGAATCATTTTCAAGCCCGATAACTCCTAAACTCTATTGCAAAGAGCCACTTCTCGAGCTCCTCAAGTTTCCCTTTCATCGACGTCTGAGATCACGGCCTCATCAATCGTCATGGCACCGCCAGCTGCAGTGAACACTCAACATTCCCACAGCTACCTCACTGACAGCCTGCCTCGAGAAATCCGTGACCAGATCTACGAATACGTCCTTGTATTTGACGTCAAGTTATTGCGACCATTCTGGGACCATGTCGATCCAAATGGCAAGCTGTGCAAGCACGGCGCCGCACAACTTTCCGAGAGCCATTGGACGTATCTATCAGAGCGCATGCCTAGCTTTGGGCGAGCAGACCGTGATACGGTGCTTTCGAACAGGAAGAGAGTGCCTATTGATCTTCTCCTAGTGAACAGGCGCATGAACACGGAAGCGACGAGAATCTTCCTTGGAAAGAATCTATTCACGCTCCACCCTCTCGACCTTGCCCTACGACACTTAGCTTTACCCATATTCAATCCCGTCGAGCTGTCCCTTATGACGAATGTCATACTCCAGCTAGAGATGGGTGGTTTTCATCATGTGTGCGGGCGTCCACCCTTGAACGGCCATGTGATAGGGCCATTTATTAAATCACTAAAAGGCCGTACCAACGTAAAGATCCTCGAGATAGTTATTAGCCACATATGTATGTTTCCTCACGACTGCGAGACGGAATTTCTGAAAGTCATGAGTCCCTTTGCCCACATCCGGAACATCAAATCAGTGGCCTTCATCTTATTAGACAAGAGACTCCTTCTTAGAGGACGGGAAAAAGATTTCACCTGGAGTGATGCTATCGTCGATTCGACCACTTTCCGCGGCTCCAAGAAAATACAACCTTTCCTGGACAATCTCATCAAGCAAATGACTGCTCCTGCGTCGGTGTGCGACTCGGATCCAGACGTTGGTGCAGGTTCTGAGGATTGCTTGTCAATCGGGATTAAGGCTTTGGAATTTCTTGAGACGACTTGAACTAGACTCGGCGGCCTTATACATGGCCACAAGAAGAAGGGGAATTGCTCATGCTGTTTACTTCACAATGAACGCCGATGATAGATCCTGACGGTGAAGGAGAGGAACAGCGAACGTGAGCGCCTTGGGATGGAGAAGATTGTCTAATATGGTTCGTGATTCCCAACTGAAGCTTCTTGGGCCAGAAGGACTCGTGGATCAAAAATAGTGCGAATTGGAGAAGGTCAAATACACACTCCGTTGAGTGCGAAAGTGAAATGACAGTTTGTCTCGGAAAAGCCTCCATAAAAACCGATCTTACTCCATACAGTATCTGAGTAGTACTTTCCTTAATTGAATTTCGGTAATTGAACTTTTCATCCTCAATACCTTAGCTACCATCAATTCCAATGCCTCGTTCCGAGTATTTACGCCACGCGGGAAAAGACTTCGGCAGATGTCGCAGAGCGGACACCGTCGCCCCACCTCCACTACCAAAACGTTTAAAAGCAGGCAACGAAGACGAACGTCGCCGAAAAAGTTTTAGAACATAATCAGGTGTGATTTCGATCATCTGGTGAAAGTGAAGGATTATTGAACAGAGAGTTGTATTCTTCGTTTCTTCCTTTGCGATCAATTTCTTGCGACTCCTTCAACGCATCGACTTATTACCTCCAGTCCGCGACCAACAGAGGTAGAGATTACGTGTAATAGAAAGGGATAAGCAAAGAGAGATGGACGTGTCTCTCACATCAGTCGCCGCGGCCGGCGGAATTCTGGCTGGAGCAGCATATCTCAATGCTCGCTACGGCATCTCTCGCGATCTAACTCAGCTTTATCACGATCGCAAATGGTTTCAGCGCTTCGATGCTAGAGTGAAAGAGCTGGGAGACCATACGACAATGTATCATATGATGGAACTTTGCAACCCTCAAGACGAGGCCTTGTGGTTCGAGGGCAGGACTTGGACCTATGACGAGCTCAAGAGAGAGGTCGACGCGTTGGCAGAGATTCTGTTGGATCATGGCGTGAAGGACGGTGACTATGTGGCGATTATGATGACCAATACGCCAGAAATGGTTTTCACCATTTACGCACTGGCTAAGCTGGGAGCAGCTCCAGCGATGGTTAATACAGCATTGAGGCGTGAGTACTATTTCCTTTCCTTCGCGAGTGGTTTCGCGTCACCTTAGATTGGGAGACGGTCGACATTCTTCACGATATTGAAAACCTAAGGCAAAGCAACAACGGGCAATGATTTGCATGACTGTCGCTGACAACACAGCCAGAGGCTACGCTGCTGCACTGCCTCTCTATCGTGGGGGCACGTCTGGTTATTTGCACACCGGATCATGTCAGCCATTTCGTCCAAATCCTTGATGAACCGAACATGCCCCAGCACATCATATCACTCTCTCTCGGATCGTTTGCTGGCTTCCAGTTGGGCTTCGAGATGGAATCCTCCCGAATCACCCACATCAGTCCAGTTGACCTCTCTCTGGCTTCATCTCGTAATTCGGTTATACCTCCCAAGCGGAATCTCGCCGATGTCTTCTGTCTCATCTACACATCTGGAACCTCTGGAAAACCCAAGGCAGTGTGCGTGAGGAATCACCTGCTCATGATAGTCTCGACGCCGCTGACGCTCGACGTCAACAACGCAAAGAAGTACTTCCCTCTGCGCACCTTCGCCTGTCTACCGCTCTTCCACGGCACATGCCTCTTCACAGGCCTGTGCTACTCCGCCGGAACGTCGCAAACGTTCTGTATCGGGCGGAAATTTTCGGCCACGGGGTTCACGGCGGCACTGGTGGAGTCGAGGGCGACGCGGATGCTCTACGTGGGCGAGCTGTGCCGGTACATCCTCAAGGCGCCGGCGTCGCCCAACGACACGCTGCACAGCGTGATATGTGCGTCGGGCAACGGGCTGTCCGGCGACGTGTGGGTGCGGTTCAAGCGGCGCTTCAACATCCCGGAGATCCGTGAGTTCTACCGGTCGACGGAGGGCCTTGCCAAGTTCGATAACTTCGGAACGGGCCTTGCTATGGCGGGGAAAGTGGGCTTTGAGGGTCTGATCGCGCATCGCTTCGCCAACGGCACGTTTCTCGTAAAGTATGATCCCGATACTGAAGAACCCTGGCGAGATCCCAAGACTGGATTTTGTGTGCGGGCGAAAGCGGGAGAACCAGGAGAAGCCATCGGCAGGGTTTTAAACATTCAAACGTACCCAAACTATCTGAACAATCCGGAAGCGAACGAAAAGAAGGTCATCCGAGATGTGTTCCAGAAAGGCGACTTGTTCCAGAGGATGGGCGATTTGTTAGTGCGCGACAAGGATGGTTGGGTGAGCTTTATGGAAAGAGTAGGAGACACGTATAGGTGGCAAGGAGAGAATGTAAGTTCTGGTGAGGTAAAGGAGCATATTTCAAGATTCCCAGAAGTACACGAGGTTGTGGTTCATGGTATGAAACTTGCGCAGTAAGCAGACAATATGAACGCATGGCGATGTATCACGGATGCTAATGAAGCCAAGATACGATGGTCAATGTGGTACTGCGACAATTACACTCCATGAACATCTCCCACAAAACGAACGAGACTTTACAGCGAACCTCTATAGTCGTCTTCGAGGATCTGGACTGACTCCGTATCAACTTCCTCGTCTGGTGAGAATGCTGAGACAGATGGAATTAAATGCAACATTCAAATATGCGACTGCTTCCGTCAAGCAGCTACCATGGGATCCGGATAAAGCATCTGAGGAAGTGACGTTGTGGTGGCTTGATGGAGAGACGTATCGACCATTGGAGAAAAAGTCCTGGGAGGCCATCGAGACTGGAAGAGCGAGACTGTAGAATCTTTGTACGACAAGCACTAATGGCGAACTCTCACTGGACTGGAGGATATTTGGTGTAGAGCAGAGTGTCAAGACCAATGAGACCTCTTTGTTTGTGGCAGAGTTTGTGTTGTGTTGATGCGATAGGTCAAATCTTCACGACGTACGGTATAGGCTGCAATCACTGACTCTGAGTCTCACTGCGCAGTGTAACACTCTCAGCACAAATGCCGACAGAAAGCGATCTTGTTCATAATAAATCACTTCCATCTGCGCCTTTTGCAGTCAATTTATCCATCATCCATCTCACACTGCGATTCACTCACGGAATTTGACCACTGCCCTTGCAAAGCATTTAGAGAACTCGAAATACCACCTCACTACAAACCAAAATGCCTCGAACTTGGAACGACAATGACAAGTACCGCCTACTTCTGGCCATCATCGATTCAATGGGCGACGACGGTAAAGTGAAAACACCGGACTGGAAGGTTGTGGCCAGCAAAATGGGACCAGATTTCACGACTGAAGCCGTTCGGTAAGTACCATTCATATATATATTATCTGTAGCAAGTGCTCACGTACTTCTAGCCAGAAGTTCCAAGCCATCAAAAGGGAAGCGAAGAGTGAATTGATTCAGGGTGGAACACCTGGAGTTGGCACACCGCGTAGCAAGGCGTCCAAAACACTGAATGCCGATGAAGAGCCAAAGACGCCCCAGACCAAAAAGCATGGTCTGAAAACGAAATTGGAAGCTGAATCTTCAGGTGCAGCTGCAGCTACTGAGGATGAAGACGAAGAAGTTAAGCCTACAAAGAAGAAGCAAAAGCAAAGTAACTAGATCTTTAGCAGGTAGTTCATGGGCAGTAATGTCCACTTGCAAGGTTGAGATTAGGAGATGATATTCGGACATAACCTGAGGGTCGGATCAGCAATAGTAATATTTCAGAGGTATCATTCAAAGTGTTAGCCAGCTTGTGATAGCGAAGACTGCCAATGCCATGGGATATCAAAATCAACCATTCTCGTTGGCATTCAATACCTTGTATTCTCTGCACAGTTGTCGAAAATCTCCAATTGTTCCTCTGAATGTGCGCATTTAGCTTGCTTTCATGATTAGGCTTTCTGCAGACCTAGTTCTTCAGTGGTTATTTACTTCACCGTTTGCAGTAAAACTGAGCAATCGTTTTCTCAGTGTACAACACTATGTAGTTTGCCATCGGCTTAGGCGGATACCGCTGTTCACATTCTGATTGCTTTCACTTGGCAACCTTTCTTCGTCACTAACTTCACAGCTTCCCTCTTCTTTTTCTTCGTCATTAAAGTCGAAATTGTGGTTCAGAATACATTGACTATTACTCATATCTTCGTATCCTTCAGCCTTCCATTCCATACTACGAATAGATGTCACCATGCCGATCGATTGGAAGCAGCTAGATATGACCGAGCGCTTGCTCGCAGCTCTAATAGCTGCCGGTGATGGAAAGGTTTGTTCATTGTGGCTAGCCTCTTGACAGTCTGGCTGATAGCAGTCTACAAGGTTGACTACAAGCTCGTAGCCCACTACTTCGGAAATGGAGCTACTTACGATACCATCTTCAACCGTTTCCGCAATGCCATCAAGGCCTCGAAGGATCTAATCAAGGAGGCTGAAGATCGCGGTGATCCTCCTCCAAACCGAGCCAAAAGCTCAGGCATGGCTACGCCTCGAAAGTCACGGGCTGCAGCCAACGGAGCTACTCCTAGGAAGCGCCCAGCAGGTAAGAGCCACTGGCTGATAGCCATCGAAGGTGATGAGGCCATCTTGTTGAACTCAATAGAAACCCCAAGTGAAGATGAACCCGAGGCCAAGAAAACGAAGACGTCACGCAAGAAGACTGTCGAACCTAAGACTGAAGACACGGACACCGTGGAAGCCACCTTCAATGAATGTGCAGTCGGTGCGCAACTGATCAAGAATGAAGGCGAAGGCGAGGTTTGAATCTTCCCGACGAATGGCTCACGCACTGTGGGGATTACCAAAAGCCGTGGTTGATTTCAGACTCTCAAATTTCTCATTACGGCGACAAGGCACAGCCCGCATGATACTAGATAGGCGACGGTTCGAGGACATAGTGGTTTCGTACGAGGCATCATCTCAATGAGATAATCAGAAAGCCATATTTTAGCTCCCCATTTACAAGGCTGTTGTACACATATTTGGCGCTGTGTTGCGACAACTCAGTCGGTCCAGACTGCCCACAAATTAATTCGGGGTTCTATTTCGGGTCAATCAGGCTTTACTTCATAGTACATGTAATTCGGTAGCGGCCAGCCGTAGTATTCCAGTAGTTTCTAGCTACCAAGCCGAAGATTAGTTTGATGTTGGTTTGCGTCGGCTGTGCAAACGACGAAATCATATTTCGGCAACACTTGAACTTGATGTCAGCTCACTGAAGTTTGATGCACTTTACCTTAAGTAAAATATTTCAGTTTGTTTATTTCGTTCACATTCATCCTCTCATCTTCAGGAACGCTTCTCTTCCATTCAACTCTTCCCCTGAGCTTCTTTCAGCTACAAGTTCCTGCCGTTCGCCAGCATTAGAAAGCTTGAAATTCGAATGAGAATTTTCAGACGAAGAATCTCAAAATGCCGATTAAGTGGGATGACAGGCTCGACAAATTCGTACGTGATTCGTGTGTTGTGTAGTCGTGATTGCACACTGGCTCACCATTCAAAAGCTGCTTATGCAAGTTCTCGAATTCAGAGAGATCAGATTGTGTGCTAAAGATGCTGAGGCAATTGCCAAATCGTGGCGTAAGTGACACACTCGCCAAAAGGCCAAAAGGTTCACGGAAAGTTGATCATGACAACCCAGCCAATTATCTTGGAGAGAAACCGACGGTTCGGGCACTTCAAGAGCATTTTGGGAAATTGAAGAAGGACGCTGCGGCCTGTGGAGCGGGCGTCGACACTCCAAAGAAATCCCAAACATCCAATGGCCCAATACGCTCTCTTCCAACGACGCCAGCCAAGCGGACGGCTCCCAAGTCCTCTTCGACATCCAAGAGCAAGCGTGCTCGCAAGGGCGAGTCGGATTCAGAAGAAGCGACGATTTCTCGACAGGAGGCCGATGATCTTAAAGAGGCATCGGGTACACCGACTGGGTCGCTCTCTCGCAGTGGCCGTGTTCGCCGTGCAGCCTCAGAAAATGTCCGAGCGCTGATACAAAAGGCGTATGCGAGTGACTCCAATGAGGATGACGAAGACGACCAGGAAGATTCCGACGAGGACGGGGAATACAGGGAAGATGAAGAAGAAACTACCCTTGATGAAGCTGATGAAAGCGATACACAGGTGGTTAAGACTGAGGCTGTCCAAGAGAATGCGGATATCAAAAGGGAGCCTGGTATTGCCGACGAGGAAATCTAAAGGCTCTTCATATTGAAGTTGTGGCATGGCTCATTGCACCTACATGGCATGCAAATTTCCCTGATAACGAGTCAAAACTAGAGTTTCTACGGCTATTCTTGGTGACGTGGGGGCATGATAGATCATGAATGGTGAGAGTCAGTAAGAAGACTAGAATTTCGGGAAAATGGTGAGCCAATGAAAGTAGTATTTGGCAGTCTCCAATGCATCCACATTGCTATTCCAACATGACAGCCTTGACGCTCATTGGGATGACTATGCTGGTGAATGGGAACGTAAAGACATTTTGGGCTGGAGCAAACATGATACTGCGTCTGGCATGGATGAAGGTGAAACAAGAGATGGCAACGAGACAGCGCCAGGGCATTGAGGACGGTTTGGTGATTAGATACTCTAAACCAGCATCATGCTTGGGAACGGTTGGTAGTCTACGTAGCTTATCCGCCATGCAGTACGTCCTGACTTACGGAGTACAGAAATCGGCTCTCGGACGCTCAACCTCGGCATTTAATGTTCCTAACTGGAGCTTAATAAAATTCCGTCACACGGTGATTTTGGCGTTGGCCCGCGATACTTCCAAAGCAGTCGATATCGTAATTTCTCTAATTTGTTACATCACCACGCTCAGCGGGCCATTGGATCGGAAATTATACCGCGTACGAAGCTGCAGTCAAGAACCAACAGTGTCCAGAAGCGGTGTTCTTCTTCCCTGGCCCGCTTTGAACGGAAAGTTTGCAGAAAATGAGCACTGCGGCAAAAGGAAAGAGCAAGCAGGATACTGAAGCCCCACGCAATCCGGTTGATCGTATCTCAATTTCACAGACCAGAATCGTGGGTGTGATGATGGGAGAAATTGCTTCATCTTTGCTCGTCATTGCGGCGTGGATGGGCTTGTTATCCTGAAACACCGCTTGCGTGATCTTCACCAACTGTCATTTTCACTACAACGGTAAATCTTATCTCTTCCAATTTTACGGCAGCACTCAAGCCACCCTGGTCCACTTGCTCGCGTGCCAGCCGTGTCCAAATCATCCCGTCCATTGTGCGTGACCTCCGGTAGCATGGCTTATCACAAAATTCACCCTACCGGGATTAGACCTCGCTGGAGGATGCGGGATACCAATTTCACCACTTCTATAGATCGTACAGAAGTGGCGTATGTAGTAATGAGGAGGCACACGGATAATCTCATTCCCCTTGGTCTTTTTAAGGCCTTCTCTACTCTTTTCAGATTGCGGATCTATTCGCAAACTTTCCTTTCAAGCTCTGTTCCAATCTTTTCACCCAGTCTCTTCGTACCACTAGTCTCTCGTTCATCATCAGCGGTGCTGTCCATTCGTTCACAATGGGTTATAGTAGCTACGTAAGAGCATTAACCATCTTCACTCATATGAACTCTTTCTGATCGACGCAGAATTTGGGCGCCGCAAGCAATTATGAGTGCACCGTCACACAGGTCTTGACAGTTACCACTACCGTTTACCCATCAATTACGTGGAGCACGCCACCACCGCTCAGCACCGGCACCGGAAGCCCGGTAGTGACGACAAATTCGAGTTATTCCGTCCCTTCGCCAACCGCAGCCCAAGTAACAAAGAGTGGTGCGTGTCACACTTTCGGCATGAAACAAATGCTTCCTTTCGCACTTGGCCTGCTCGCAGTCATTCAGCTCTTTTGATTCGAAGCGTCATCCTCGCTCAGCTTAGGCGGAACAGAATTATGGGTCGACAGCACGGGTGCTCACTTTACTTCGGTCACAGGCATTACATTGCATATCCTGCTGTTGCGAAGTGCAAGGCACATACGCCAGGTAGTAATGCCTAATTCTCTGGCGCTTCTTCGGAAGCCCTCAATTGTTAGATCAAACGCTGGAAGCTACGCTTCGCATTTGGAATTTGAGATATTTTAATCAATCTCGCTCATAGAAATGTGTACCAGCCATCATATCATTCCTCCAAGTTGTCCATCTCGTCCACCGTTCTAAGAAGTGAGTTGGCAACTCAGGACGCCTGCCAGATCGAACGTCCTGCATGGGGCAATTTAAACTGGCGTGATCTGGGTTTTTCCAATGCCAACCTTTAGTTGAGATGTGCTCTGTCGAGGGATCAGCGCCATGACCATTTTAATTTAGAAGGACGACGCACCATGAACAGCCTCCGTGACGCTGGGCTTCGAAGGCATATCGTCTGCGTGACTCTTTCCCTTGAAAGCGGATTCCAGCCTTTCCCTGATTCCTTCCTCTTTTAATTGCTTCCATTGCTGCAGATACTGACTCGCAGCGGAATGAATTGATCTGAGTAATCGCTCCAAGATCATCCAGAGCAATCGTGCAATCACGTCTGAAGCAAACGCAGTTCCATTTTGCGCGTACACCATTCCCACAGGCCCGAAGACAGACGTGAGACCCAATGTAATTGGTGAAAGACTTAGCTGCCTGTCATACCGCACAAGATCGCTGCCTGTCATTTCGGTAACGTCAGAACAGAACGGGAGAAAACGAAATGAAGTTTCGAAACAAAAGATTTGTTCTGCGTCGTTTAAAACTTGGAGATTAAATGAAGTACGGAAAATGATAAGAAGCTTGATCGTAGTTAAGAATAGTAAGACGGAGTTAAAGGGCAAGAGTTAACATTCGAATGTAAGGGGATATATATGAAGACGAGACGCTGCTGGTCCAGGTCCAGTAAATAAGTAAGCTCAATGTCGCGCTACCCTAAGTCATTCGTCAGCCCACGTTACGAACCATATTCTCAATGCTCTCCAGCATGCAGCAGCCACGTTTTGGGAAGATTGGCGGCAATTTCCAACGAAACTCGCCGGTAGTCCGGCAAACTCGTTTTAGATGTGCTCAACATCGGAGGTTCGCACTCAACTTTGCCCGATCACCCATCGGCAAAACCTTCCACCGTCCAAAATTCTCTTCGTACTCAGAAACCTGGGGGCGGAAAGTCCTTTTCCTCCTTTATGAACAACGCTTTTTTACCCACTCACTAAAAGCATTTCCGAAGGAGTAACAGCAATGAAACCGGAAACCGTCAGTTGAGTGCAGAGTAGATTCGGTGTCGATCTTGGGTGCGGTCTCCTCCAACTCTTCGTGAGCAATGGTGGAGAGCGCAATGATCGGCTGCACATATATTTACCTCTCGTTGATAATACGGATTATATCGACGGATACGAGGGACGGCAGAATGTTTGATCGTTGCTGTAGAAGTCGTCAATGTTCGCCAAATTTGATCGAAACGTCTCTGGCTTTCTATCGCAAAGCACACATGGGGAGCAAAGTCAATAAACAGCGAAGGGAAACATGCTGCTTTGAAACTTGAATCCTATTCAGTCTATTCTGTAGACTTCGCTGGAAACAGTTTGCCCAGTACCTCTACTTAAGGAATGTAATTTCATTTGTATCAATGGGCCATGAGAAAGAATACCCGACAGCTGGTCGCTGCCATTTTCAACATGCACCGCCACATTGACCCATCTCGAAAACACCCACACGCCAAGATTTCGTGCACCAATTCTACCTTGCCTTTTGAACCTTCAACGACAACCATCTCCTCGAAGACACTCCAGAGTTTGATTCGTCCTCACTGGCCATCATGCCACCCCCTACCAACACTCTCATCGTTGAGGGTACCTTTGAAGAGCTCGTAGACGAACTTGCGACGTACATCGACAATTTGAGAAAAGATGTAGAACCGATACAACCGGAAGTTAGCAAGCTGTTGCAGGATGGCAACCAAGAGGACGCACTCAAAAAGTTGGTCGGAAACAGCGCGGTGCTTAACACAGCCCCAGAAAAAGGTACTACTTCGATCCTCTTTCGAGGTCTACTGTGAAGCTAACCGGAGACAAGAAATTATCGCGGCATACAACTTGCTGATCTACGTCGTTCGACAGTCAGATAAACCAGAAATGTTCTTGAAGCGAATATGTCAATATCTATCGGCACCTATAACATCTTCACCCGCTAATGGCCCTGGCCTGCAACTCGAGATTCTCAGCACTATCTTCAATACCTTCCCACCCAGCGACGAAAGCCGATTCCATATCCTCGTTACGATTCTGCTTATAGTGCGATCAAGCTCAAATTTCGAGGTGTTAAAACCACAACTCAAGAACTTGGATTCTTGGCTTGCACAGTGGGATTCCGACGAAGTTGACCAGCAACAACTGTTTCTGGTGCTCGCGGATGTGGCCTCGGAAGCTGGTGAAGCAGACCTTTCCTACCAATACCTCGTTCGCGCCGTTCGTACCTTCACTTCAGACGAATCTTCGTCCCCCGAAGCTCGCGCACTGTCGCTACGCGCGCTCAAAGTCGCACTAACCCATCCATCGCACTTCGACTTTCAAGATTTGACAGAACTTGATTCCATTCAAGCACTTCGCCGCTCGGATCCAATCTATTTCGAACTACTAGAGCTCTTCACATCAGAGACTCTCGATGATTTCAACGACTTCAAGGAGCAACACTCCGGATGGCTTGGTAAAGAAGGCCTTGACGAAGCGGCGTTGGACCGAAAGATGCGTCTACTGACCCTTTGTTCACTTGCGGCTTCTGCACATCAGTCGCGTTCGCTTAAGTACTCGGAAATCGCGAAAGGACTACAGATCCCAGATAAAGACGTCGAGATGTGGGTAATTGATGTCATCCGAGCTGGGCTCGTGGAAGGAAAGCTTTCGCAGCTGAATCAGACGTTCTTGATTCACCGCGCCACGTACCGGGTGTTTGGTGAGAACCAGTGGAGAGAAGTTGATGCTCGGTTAAATATGTGGAAGAATTCTCTGAGAGGTGTCTTGGAAGTTGTTCGCCAACAGAAGGCCGAGTATGCGGTGGCCAAGGAGCAGGAGCTTAGAGAGATGGAAGCGAAAGTCAACGGAAACACGAGCGGAGGAGGTGGCGAACGTGGAGGTGGATACAGAAATCGACAGCCAAGGCAGGTCGAGGTGGATGCGGATTGAGCTGTGAAACTCCACATTTGTGGTAGCACAGAATAGGCGTTCTAGGACAAATGGGCTTACGATAGGCTGATGAAAGCAGCAAATGTCTGCAGTCTTCGATCCATAGTTAGTTGAAAGCGGCTTCATCGAATGGAACATCCCCAATGGTGAAAGAGTGCACAGACTTGATCGACCTGCAGAATTGCAAAACTAGGAATGAATCGAACCGCACATCCTGGTAACTCTTTAAGATTTACAGAGAACACAAGTTTCAACCAAGGCTGGCGACCGCGTCGACACGATGTTTGAACAATCAACTGACGCCTTTCCCCTTTCGGCATTGAGCTGGACCTGATTTTTTTTCGGCTGACGCAAGGAGCTGTTGTGGCCTACCAAATGGCCAACAAAACAGTCCAACACCCCGTATTAGTCCTTCGCCGCTCCGTCGCTCTCCATACCTGGCGTGCAGCTGGTGCTCATTGTTTCTCGACCTTCAGTTGTAGATTAGAGGGTCAATTGAAGCCGAACAAGACTCCACCGCCTCCCATAGCGCCTCGATCGAAAACATCTGCAGGACGAAGCACGGTCAGGATCTGGCCGCTGATTTTCATATTCGTTGGTGGATCATACCTATTCACAAGGCTTGTTGAAAGTCGGAAAGGTACTGCACCTAAATCTAACGAGACCGCAAAACCCAGACCCTTCTAGCCCATCCACTGCGTCCCTATCTGAAGATATTCTGCGACACGAAGCAATACCTAAACGATGTCTCTCATCTCAGACGAAGAGACCGCCAAATCTCTCCCGCAACCAAAACGATCGAAACCCCTTTTCAGCTCCGACGATGTCACTGTCATCTTCGTTCTGGGAGGGCCTGGAGCCGGAAAAGGCACGCAGTGTGCGAATCTAGTGCGAGACTATGGATTCAAACACCTCTCCGCTGGAGATCTGCTCCGCGAAGAGCAAGATCGACCTGGCAGTGAATTCGGAGATATGATCAAGAGCTACATCAAAGATGGGAAGATCGTTCCTAGCGAGGTCACTGTACAGCTACTAGAGAACGCAATTACGAAAGCAAGGAAAGAGGAAGACAAGCATCATTTCCTAATAGACGGTGCGGTTTCTTCGTAAATTGCTCTGCTCGACTTCATACTAACAATCAAATACAGGTTTTCCGCGCAAGATGGATCAAGCCCTTATTTTCGAGCAAACTGTCTGCCCTTCGAAATTCACACTGTTCTTCGATTGTCCTGAAGACGTCCTCCGTGAACGATTGTTGAATAGGGGAAAGACTTCGGGTCGTAGTGATGACAACGCTGAGAGTATCATGAAGAGATTCAAAACTTTTGTTGAGACATCAATGCCGGTTGTTGAGCATTACCGAAAGGAAGGCAAAGTTGTGGAGATCAAAGCGACACCGCCAGCGGATGAGGTGTACGAAGATGTGAAGAAAGAGTTGACCGAAAGAGGGATTGAGCCAGCTAAGAACATTAAACTGGCGCAATAAGTCCTTCGAAGGCGTAAGGTGATTGCGAGGACGATGACACGACCACTTTTGATGTAGACTTGCTATCTCTAGAGAGCGGGCGTCGAAACAAGAACCATAGGATCAGTTTTGCTGGATAGTTTATTAAGGGTGTACCTGTTTGCTCCCACTGTTTGTTTTGCCTGTTGCACTCACCGAAGTTGGCCGTCCCTTCCATAGCCAGTGGTGTTCGGAGGCTGGAGTAACCTTCACCTTTTTCTTCATTTCATCATTGACTATAAAAGTACCAATATATTTCTGACAAAACTACGACTTTATAACCGGGAATCGAGTATAACGGCAGTTAAGAGTTCAGGAGTCAACCTTGCTTATACCTTACGATTATCTTCGACATCGACTCGACACAATCTTGCAACTCCAAGAGCCTTTTCATCCTATCCCAGCAACGACCACTCGCACACTCAGCGGAAGATGAATCCAGGTTCGAAGAACAAAGATAGATTGCAGATATTTTGGAGTACAGGCCGTCAGAAACGGCAAAAGGGTTTCAGGTTCCTTGACCTCCCCGGAGGTGAAAGAGCTTGCCGTCGAACGGAACTGAGGGCCACATATCTAATGTAAATTGTAGAGATCCGGAACTAAATATACTCATACGTATACGACGACAGCATACTCCTTGATCTCAACGGCAAATCGAGCGACATTAAAGATGTAAAGATCCCAGAAGCAGAGAAAACCATCGTCTTTGGAATCCCACTGGGTCGTTACAGACCCATCAGGGGAACTTTCAGAAAGAGTACCACCGTTTCGGCTTTCTATCTTTGCAACAGACAGATATCTAATGAATGTCTCGCGTATCTCTATGGCCAGGTGATTTTGATGTCTAGGCAAACATTTCTAAGCATCGCTTTCTTCGATACAGTGCGTGAATCGACTTCACAGCACCTTCGACACCTGCAACTTCACCACTCAACCTATGGAGACCCGAAGCTTTTCGAATATGTCAAATATAAAACCAAGAGCGATCGGAAATGGGCTCTAACTTGCCTTCTCGCCGTAAAACATCTCCCCAACCTTACTCACCTTTGCATCAACATCTGCATAAACGATAAACCATTCCGCTTCAATTTGAACGAAAAATGGGTCCAGCCTCTCCTATACTTCACGTATCTAGAGCATCTCAAAACAGTGGAGGTGCATGTCTTCAGTCCTTGGCGTCGGGCCACATCAGTCGACAGCGACAACTTGAGACTTTGGCAGAACACATCGCCACAGCATGTGAGAGAACTCATTCAAAACCATCATGGCAACGTTGAGATGCACGAATTGTTCGGAGTCGCGATTGCGAAAAAGATACTGGGCTTCTGCAACGATTGTGCAATGGAGGAACTCGTTGAAGCAATTAATGATAAGTGGTCTTCCATCACCCATCAGCCCTACTGGGAGGAGTGGATTCGGAAATAAGTCTTCAAACCAGTCTCAACTAAGCCGACATTTGAAAATGGATGAACCGATAATGGTAGCTTGGTACTTCGCGGAGATTGATGGATAGTGAGAAATGGATGGTGTCCACGACTGCTACCTTCGGCACCACACGAAGACTTCTACAGAGGCAAAGCCAGGGGTGAATCTTCTATGATTCAGTAGACGCTGGAGGAGTGGTCATCAAAATGGTACCGATATTCGCCATGATAATTTAAGAAAATGAAGATCCATCTCACATGCAATATGTTATGGAAAAGAGTGACAAGGAAGCCGCAACATCGCTTGCTATAGTGACGCTTTACTAACTACCGCCCACAAGGTTGTGCTAAGATGGCTGTATACATACTCTGGCAAGGCGGTTTTTCTACTCGTCATTGAGGCTCCACTATTGAAGATTATCTCACAAGCTTCTGGTAACTCTGCCCACTTTATACTACTCGATAGTGCTTATATATGGGATCAACTGCATTATGTGTCTTACGTGTCAGCTAATTCAAGAAGCATTGTGTTCAGAAGTACCTGAGAGTAGTTACAGCTACGGACATCTTCGAGAGAAACTATTCAAATGTTACCAGGGCTCAAACGACCGCAGCTCATTTCCCCTCAAAAGCTCTCTTCAGCTCGTCAATATCATATTTCTTCATCTCCATCATAGCAAGGTTCTCATCGCCGCCCTCGCCGGGCTTTTCCCAATAATAATCGATCTCGGCCTGGTCTTCGCAGGGTATCTCGAACGAGTCAGTAGATGGTTCCAGTAGAAGATACCTGCTTGCCTCAAGGCTTAGATGAGAAACATACCGGTTCCAGGATTTTGACCACGGCGCTCCATTCCAACTTCAGGACGATAGCGGATTTTTAAAATCTCGGAGTTCTTGAAGATGGAGGCGTAATGCTTAGCGGCTTGCTCTGCATCTCCATTATAAATCCAGAGACAGATTGTGAACGGATTGGTCCTAGACATTGCTTAAACAGCAGAAATTTGAACTCATTAGGTTCTTATTCACAATCGATTTACAAGTCGGATGTGTCGTAAGACTTCGTACTTTAAACAATAGAGCTGTTAATGGGAGATTCTTGATGCCAGGCAGCAGCCCCGATGTTCGTGATGCATTGTCAGGTACTCTATTGGTTCGTGGTGTTCTTCCTGGCGTTCCCAAATCATGTCGTGCTCCAGCAGATTATTGCGTGGTCCCTCACTCTACCCTCCATCATCGTGCACGCAGAGAATGTCTACAATATGGACGAGACTGTAATTATGCTAGTTGAAAGTAGGAAACAGGCTTAGTATTGTAACACCTAGGTAACTGGGTGTTCTTATATACGTGACAATAGCCATTACTGCCTATTAGGCAGTCACACGTGATCTAGGATCCAACTATGCTCAGTATGCCTGGCTCTGTCAGAGTCTTTGAGGAAATGACGACGGGCGAGATTGTAGATGCGTGTATGTCAAGCGAACCACGACTAGCGTATTGCCCTCGAGTGCATATCCGCAGACGGTACTAGTAGGTACCTTAGGGTGTAGGTTTTGGGTCCCGTTAATCGTCCGGCCAGTGAACGCCACAATACCAGCTTCTAAATCCAACATTCTATCCCTCTTTCGTCCCGGAAAGGTTTGTTAGCCGTTCCGAATGAAAAAATCGCAGTCACCTTACAAATGCCCCACATCAATGCCCAAGCTTACAAAGACCTTTCAGGAGTTCTACCAATGATAATCCACCTACGGGGACCATTTCTCATCCAGAAACGGTAAATGCAATCAAGCAATGCTTCAAGGGCGAAATTGTTTTGGGTTTGATTTCAAAGGCACAAGGGGGTAATTTCGCGTAGCATATCGTAGATTTGTGAGCAAGTGTCTTTTCGAAGTTGGAGTATATAAAGATTCTCTCGAGAGGCGATGGCAAGAACTGCGTCAAACCAAACCCAAGTATCAGAGCTTACACCGATTGTCCGGAACTTCTCATCTTGTTCAAAATTTTATATCGCCACAGTGCCACGTCTATATAAGTGGCTTTGTCGCTCGTTGAAAGCACACCTTGCTTCAAGCCACCAGTCCACAGCAGAAACACCACATCTTCATCGCGGTCAATTTCACCCAAGCAGCCCGTCCACTTAACTCTAAGCTCTTCTAAAATGACAGGAACGGATCTTATCAAAGTCGCGGTCATCGTTACCTCAACTCGAAGCCCCCGAGTCGGTCCCAAAATCGGAGATTGGGTTAAGTCGGTCATCGATGGCCATCAATCGGACACTGCAACGTACGAGGTGGTAGACTTAGCCGACTACAAGCTACCCGTATTTGATGAGCCGATTATGCCCGCCATGGTGCCTAAGATGGGTTAGCGAGTGAAGACTTGCAAGAGACAAAGATGAAAAAGACTGACGAATAGCATAGGGCAATACACCTATGAGCACACGAAAAAGTGGACATCAAAGATAGCTTCGTACGGTGGTTATATCTTCATCACTCCCGAGTACAACTATGGCATCCCTGGCTCTACCAAGAATGCCATCGACTACCTATACCACGAGATTCAATTCAAGCCGGCTGTCATCACGTCATACGGCATCCAGGGAGGCAAGATTGCAAATGAAGCGCTCAAGACCACTCTCGAAGGAATGAAATTAAGAGTTGCCGAGACGAGAATTCATCTACCATTTCATGGAGGCTTCGGTCCAGACGCTTATGCCGCAGGCCAAGGCGCGCTGGGCGAAGACACCAAGAACGATTGGGAAAAAGAACAGAAGCCGGAGGTGTTGAAGGCTCTTGGCCAGCTTGAGAAACTATTGAAGGAACCGGTTCCAGAACAAGTGAAGAACTAGATCCACAGAGCGACCGCTGGACTCTCAAATGTTGCTGTGTAGAAGGCTAGTTCGTTTAGAAGGTGTATCATTGCGAGAAATATGAGTTAGTTCTTCCAAGCGAAATCGCATTCAGGAAACCGTATATGATAGCGCACATGCTGCATTCTGCATGCAAAGCACGGTCCATACGAGCTGCATGAATTCTGGGTTGGACTAGGTTGGAGTTAGGTAACCCAGGAGCACATTTAATATCCGCACCTGGCATACTTGATTGCAGATAACTGCTCATCTCCGTCAGTCAAGACCGTCATTCCACCACAAATTTCAAGATGACCCTCAGGAAGGCAATATGTGGGCTCCCGTCCTAATTGAGGTAAGTTTACCAGCCCCAAAGCTGACTTGCAGAGGCTGGATGTTCGCAGCTAGTAAACGAGTGCCACTGGAAACAGACAATATGCTCGAAGTGCAATGCGCTAATAAGCACCCATTGCATAAATATATGCGGAGACGAACAGCATCCAATTGATCATCCCACTTCCACCAGAGATACCGAGCACGACACTTGTGGCCAATGCAGCCATCCTACACCAGAGTCTCAATAGTGAAAAGGCGCTCGGGAACTACTGCCAAAGCTAGGGTACTTTAGGTCTTGAAATGAAAGTATTCGCACCTCTCTACGACTCGTGTGTCTGCGTGATTCTGTGCGTGCAACTTCTCGGGTTTGGGTAGGACGGCACCTCGCCGTCTGAGTGATCGATATAGAAAGGCGCCCGGCTTTGTAAACCATGTAGATCGTGAAGGCTTCGAATTTCTTCATTGATTTTGTTTGCAATCGGACCGCCTGCAATACTTGCGTGATGTTTGGAGAGGTTGACAACGATCACCGGCAGGTCGTTCTGTTTTGGAAGATGCGCGTTGACAGGATCGTAGCCGTCGTGAAAGACGTCAAACACAATCAGTGCTCGTTTGTCCCATTTGTCTACCGCAACAAGCATAGAAGAGTCGTCCAGTGCATACGCTGAGACTAGTCCATGCTCTTTTATAATCTTAAGCAGGTCCTTCATCACCTCTCCAAAAGACGGCCAAGTATCTCGCCAGTAGGAGCTCCCAGACGAAACTCGTACAAATATGCGTTTCGGATCAGTCATAATGCTGCCAAGTGAATTGAGTGTGTAAAGACAAAGAAGGTGTGTAGTGGGGATTTGATTTGGATGAGGATGGAGAAATAGTATTGCCTGAGACGCATGGTAAAGGCTGTGACCTGAACGGAGGAAGCAGCCTGCATCGCATACGCCAAACGTTGAGGACTATCAGGTAGATGGTCAAAGCTCAACGAAGGATCATCATGACAATAACAAACGCCTCCTACTAGACAGCCACCGAAACGCCGTTTTTCTCCCTCATCTTGATCATTCACATGTCCGTTCGGTTAAGCATTCGTCCCAGAGCACTTCCTTTGTCAACGGCTATACCATCCGACTACGAATACCTGAAAACACCCGGCCCACCGAGCAAATACCGCGTCACCATCCGCCATCCCGGATACCAGCCTGATGAAGATGTGCTTTGCTCAATGCATGCCTGGGACCACGGTGTTGGAGGTCTGCATCACGGATTCGCCCACACGGCATGCGGCATTCTGGCCGACAATCGCTTTGATGGGTACCTGAGTCGCTCACGCAATGGATCGGAAGGAGATCCAGTAACAGACATACCGTTCGATGGAGTGTTACCAGCCGGAGATTATTGGTACTATGTGCGAGATTCATGTGCGCGGACTCTTTTGTATCTTTAAGGCACCACAATGACAATTTCGCAGCTTCCACCTCGCAGAGAGCTTTTCGATGGCCAGTTGTGCCCACCTTCCAAGAGTATCGCTTCCCCGATACACTTCCGGATATTTGGTCGCGCTGTGCTAGTATGCACGTCGAGATCGCATCGTCGTCCTCACAGTCCGCAACAAGCGTAGCTGTTCGAGCAAGAGATATCCGCTGCAAGGTAACTGGCTGGGAAGACGGCACTGAGGTAGCGCACCTGGTGCCAGATCACGAACGCAAGTGGTTCCTCTCAAACAACATGTCGCGATACAATGAGGAGAATACTCTTGATCCTGAAAATCTCCTCCGAGATCCCAACAACCTCTTGCTACTACGTTCGGACATCCATACTCAGTTCGACGACAGGAAACTCGTCTTCTTCCCAAAAGCACCCGGGACCTACGTCATACACATGCTCAAGCCGTCAAAGGAGACCTTGCCTTTGTATCACAACACCACAATTGACCTAGCGAGCTGCGCGATTGAGTTTCTCTTTGCGCGATTCGCGTGGTCCATCTTCCCGGCGCTCTCTGGCTTCCTTTCCTGGCCAGATCGCACGCGTCTCGTGGTTTGTACAGACAAGAATACAGGGGAGAGGAAAGCTACCGAATCGACGAGCATTACACTGAGTCCACTCGTATCCGCGTCACGAAGCAGCAGTCCTTCTAAAAGATCACGAACGGCGGCGTCACTGGACGATTCACTAGAAACCTGTGAGAACAGTAAGCCAAGTGCAAAGCGCCAGCGACGAATTTCCAACGATATCCCATCGCCAAATCTCGCCAGTGCGCCTTCACTCTACGCTAGCGACACGGCGCCATCACAGGAGGAGGCCCTATCGGCGGGAGATGACCACGCCACCTTACTACGTGAAAATGCGCTTGCACAACAGCGACCGAAAGGATACGCACATCCTCCTCCGTACGATAGACATCGTCCCGCGAGACAAGAGCTAGAACTCATGGGAGTTGAGATTCTGGATGAATTAGACGATGATGAGAATGTTGACACGTGTGATGGTTAGAATGTATTGTAAATAACGAATCTTCCTGTATTGGATACTTCTACGTAGTGAACTGAATACTTTCTCACGTCTACGCTGCACTAACCCTCCCCCCGACGTGATGGAACACCCTGTGTGATGGGACGAGCTGGAGGTACTTTGACTTCCAAGCATTGCAGAATCCGCGCATGTACTGATTCTCGTATATAAATACCTAAATGATAATTCGTAGCCACTCCTTAATGTCTAGGAACCTCCGTACCAGAAAAATACAAAAGTATGGTTGTTTTGCAGCCTGCTTTCTGCAGTGTGCTTGAATTTGCGCATGAATGCCAGAGTAGTACTTCTCCGCCACAACGCCGCCTTTATCGCTGCGTCGTATTTGAATTCCATAGAAAAGGGCAAAGCCAGACTGTAAAATTCGACCATAATGCAACAGAATCATTTTCTTCATCATACGTGGTATAGAGGAGAATTCGCGCAAACAGGGTGGTACTTTGAGCAAGCAAATCTGACACGTTCGGTGGTAACTACTCCGTATAATATCATAACAAGCTAAGTCAAGAATAGCAACAGGGGTAGAACAGGTGGGCTGGCTTCGAAAATGGGGAAATCCGCAAATACGAACCTGCAGAACTGCAAGCCTTTTACCTTCACACTGCACGCGCGACGCTACATGAACCCGATTCACAACCTGCGCTACCCTAATATCTTTATTCTGTTCGGCCCTTCACGTACCTTCCTATCCGCTGCGCCGTACTCCGCTGCCTGCATGCTCCGTAGGAGCTCATGAGTTCGCGACAGCCTATGCCGACTCCTGCCAGGAACCAAGACCAGAGGAATAAAGTGAGTGGAGCGAATGAATTTACTGTAGTCTGGCTAACCGCGCACAGCTTGCGAACTCGTACTCTCAGCTCCTCGAGTAAAGACCCTAGACCTCCGTGCTTAGGGGATAGTAAACTTACGAAACATTGACAGCGAGTTTTCGTCAAAGGAGCTCAGGACAGTCGGAAACTACACCCTCGGCCGGCTCATTGGCAAGGGAAGTTTCGGCAAAGTCTATCTCGCCACCCACAAGCTTACCAATGGCTCCAAGGTTGGTCATTTGCTGGCGAACTTGGAAGAGGGGTTTCTCACACCAATTGTAACAGGTAGTACTGAAATCCGCAAAGAAAGACGATGCGAACTTGGCGCGGGAGATACATCATCACAGACAGTTCATACACCCTCATATCGCGCGATTATACGAAGTCATAGTCACCGAGACTCTGGTGTGGCTTGCATTGGAATACGTTTCCGGCGATGAGCTGTACAATCATCTACTCAGCGTTGGAGCAATACAACCAGCCAAAGTACAGAAGATATTTACTCAGCTTGTCGGCGCTGTATCATACGTGCACCAGAAATCCTGTGTGCACCGCGACTTGAAGCTTGAGAACATACTACTGGACAAACATGAGAATGTCAAACTCGTAGATTTTGGCTTCACAAGAGAGTATGAGGGTAGAACAAGCTACCTTCAAACATGGTGTGGAACAGTTTGTTACAGTGCTCCAGAAATGATCAGAGGTGAGAAATATGCGGGTGAGAAGGTGGATGTTTGGAGCCTCGGCATCATTCTGTACGCTTTACTTTGTGGAGAACTACCATTCGATGAGGATGATGAAAACACCACCAAGTCTCGAATCCTGAAAGAGGACCCAAAGTATCCCGATCACATGCCAGAGCAAGCAAAAGATCTCCTCACGAAGCTTCTATCTAAACGACCGCTCCTACGACCTAGTCTAGCCGACGTACTACAGCATCCGTGGCTTTCGGAATACGCACCGCAGCAACAAGCAATTCTGAAACTTCAACAACCTGCACCATTCACTACGGACTTGGAGAAGGATACGCTCCAGCGAATGCGCAGTGCAGGTGTGGATATTGATATGGTGATTGAGAACGTTCTCGCTCAGCGTTGCGATTCCTTGGCAGGCTGGTGGGCTCTTCTAATTGAGAAAGAGGAACGAAAGGCTAAACGAAGAGAGCGGAAGAGAAAGGAGCGCGAAGCTGAAGCAAAGAGTTTGAGGAGATTGAGCGCAGCTAGTAGTCGGCTGGAACGAATCGCACCAACTATCAGAGAGGCGGATGAAGAGTCGCATAGCCTGCAGGTGCCAGTCATTGGTGATCCACCACGCACTCGGGGTAGAACGAAGAATCGCTCGAGCCTGACATGTAAGAGTTCATCGAAGTTTGAACGTTGTCCACTGCTAACGGTAGTTTCAGCTCCTTCCGACTTACCTAAACTTCCAGAAACGATTTCACCGGGCTCACCACCTCCTCCGCCAATCGAGAAAGATGTACCTCGCTCGACTTCTTCGTCACGTGCGCGACCTCCGATACCTCCGAAGGAGCATCGCGTCTCTCGAAGTAGTATGTTGCAATATGTCCAATCCACGTCAGACTTGCCAAATGGTTCAGCTCCCCAGCTCCCGCGCAAAAGGTATCAGCACACGTTCCTCAACCCATTAGCTTCAATAAGAACATGGTTCAAAGAATCCTCGCCCCTCAAACGTGGGAAGTCTCCAAACCAATCCAAAAAATTACCTCCCGGCCAAAGCCCAACGCAACGGATCACCGGAACCGGTCAAATTCAACGTCCTAATACAGTCCGGCGGATGAGCACATCCTCTTCGACCTACCGCTACAGTAACTCGCACCTTGGCGCCTCCACTGCTGTTCGACCGCTTGCATACCCGCAGCGCCCATCCATAACAACAACCACTGCCACCGGCGTCAGCAGACCACGTCCTTCCCTCTCGCCATCGCCACTTACTCCCCATTCCTCTTACCGCCGTTCATCAGCCGGTCTCCGCGGCAGGAAATCTACCTCTTCGTCCGTGTCGTCCATACGGTCAATGCCTAACGCCGCAGGCTCCAAGCACCGGCACTCGCACTCCAAAGCGTCATCAACATCGTCGACCTCCATTGCATCGCCAACATCAACATCGACGTCGCTGCGGCACAACTCGACGCGCTCGCCGCACTCCTCGGTTAAAGTGCTCCCGGCAACCCCCACCACATCGGCCTCGTTCCCCAGCAACATCCGGGTGGTGCGGGCGCCGTCGGCCGGCGAAGCGGCCAACGCCTTCGGCGCGATGCCGCCGCCCTCACCAGGGCTGTCGGTGTTCGCGCGGCGGCGCCGCAACGTCTTCAAGGGGCCGTCGCTGTCGGTTGCGGTGGGCGGGGCGCTGGCGCATGCGCGTGGCGAGCGTGACTCGCGCTCCGGCTCCGTGCAGGGCCGGCCCTCCGGCGAGCAGATCATCGAGGAGGAGGAGGAAGACGACGGCGACGACGACGTCGAGGAGGTGGATGAGTTTAGCCCTGTCAAGGCTGGCGAGACCGTCGAGGTTCTGGAGGAGAGGACGCCGACTGTCGGCGCGTCGCGTGGGCTTTAGAACTGCGCGGCTCGGCTTTGCTCGCTGCTTCTTCGTGGTGGAGGTGGTTGCTTGCTGGATTCATGGATGATTCACGGTTCGTGAGGTTTGTTAGCGCTGACGCAGGAATGCGAAGAGCTTTTCTTCATGGCTTTTGGAAAACTCGGCGATGATGGTGAGTTTTTCTTTTTATTGTTGAGTTCGCTATGGAAAGATATGAGAAGCCCTTTGAGGCTTATGAACTTTCTTGATATACCCAGCTTTGTTCCTCTGCGGAGGTCATCCTTGGCTTGTACTTTCTCTAGAAGCTACCTTAGCGATTGAAAGATGGTCTTCTCCTTCATATGCTGTGCTGGTTCTTGATACTCCGTACAAGCGGTATATTTGCTTCTTGTATTCCATCGATGGCGTTGAATTTTCACTTCGGAGATGAGGCTTTCTATGCTGAAAGATTTGCACAAGTCAATACTCACAATACTGTTCTTGGGTCTCAGGTTATGCTCCACACCAAAGTTTCCACCTGTCAATATCACGGGATCAACGTTTAGGTCTTAAAATGATTTAATAATAAATACTTCAGTAAGTCGTAACGATTAGCTAGCGTTTCCGAAAATCTTCTTTCAGCTTGTTTCCTTATATCCTGGACTGACGTATGATTTCAAATCTTGCCAGATACTCTTCCCAATCAGATGAGAAGATCGCATTACGAAGACCAAGATGTTACACCGGAGACAGTTCCGACTGTCCAATCCTATCACTAAGTTCTATGCCATGTTCATCGCCGCTCTTGCTTCTGCTGTGCTCTCCACTACTCTTGTGACTACCAGCCAAGCTTGTGCCAACTCCAGTGCTGATATCATTCACGAAATTAACGCCATGGCTATTCTCTAGCACACCATTAATGACGACAGGAATTGGTTCTGTAGTCTTCTTTTCGGTATCCTTGGTTTTCTTCGTCCTTGCCGCTGAAATGATACGTTGAATCGCCTTGATTGGAGAAGGGAATTTCCAAGTCACAAGAAAGAGGCAGAAGAAAATAACTGCTGGTGGGATCGAGCTGGCCCAAAACGTTCCGAAGTGGCGACCACCCGGTCCTAGCCCTGGACCACCTTCCTCGTTTGGAATGGTCATGATCGCCGCAACGGCCGTGAAGGGGAAGAAAACACTCGTGACTCCGATCAAAAGAGTCAGCTTTGAATTGCGTGACTCTGATAGTTTTGTTTGTTCGTAGGATTGATCCGTGCGCTGCTGAGACAGTTTTGTTTGCTCATAAACCTGTTGGCTTTGATGAATAGCCATGAAGGATGTAATCACTTGGATGGCCAGAGCAATTCGAGCTTTGTTGTAGTCAAAATGGTCCTGAACTTGATAAAAGTCGAGCACGACAGGCGGCGGTTCCACATGTGGGACAGGCATATTGCGTGCGGCATGCTTCCAACTGCGAGGACAGAGTTCCAATTGATCGGCAACCAACATGTCGTACTTGGCGATTCGACGGCGAGCCATCATCAATTGGCGGAGCATCTTCTGGAGGAGTTCAGGTTCGCATTTCACTCCCCATTTCTCAAAATGTCTCTCAACATTGTTCAACTCTCGTTCGAAGTAAGTGTTCAAAACTATCCACTCTGAGGCAATGATACGACAAAGATCTTGTAGGATCTCAAAAGGCCTTGGGATGCGCTCCAGTTTCTTGAGATCGCTATTGTGCCGCAGGCACTTGATAAACGAGTCCTTGTATGAAGTGCGGTCATCAAAGTCATCATCATCATAGTCCGGTGGGTCTCGTCTATGTATGAATGACCGATAGATCGAATTTCGTTTCGTAAAATAATGGCCTTTGGCTTTAAATGGCGGGTCAAATAAAATTATCCCTGGTCGAGGTTAGTGTAATGGCAATAGAATAGTTGCAATGTCAAAACAAACCTCTGTTCCACCTCTTTTTCGGCATTTTGGACTGATCTTTAGAAGAGTTCTCTCCTCCAAGTGTTTCTTGCCCCTGATCTTGATTATGATCATTGGAGGAACCTCGGGCACCATCCACGGCGGCTTTCCCCTTGGACATCGCTTCCCGCCGTTGTTTATCGTGGCAATTCGAGAAACATTGACTCTCAGGTATCTGTGTTTTTTTATTATCGCAATTTGGGGAATCTTGAGCGCTATCCATAGTTTCTTCTCCAGACTTGAGCTTATCGAACCAAGCGGTTACAGAGTTTCGTATGAATCCAACAGGGTTTGCTTTCTTGGCTGATCTGGGATCATGTTTTTGATTGTTGCGCGATGCAGTATTGCGCGAATGTCTGGTCGAACCACGCTCCTCCCTGGACATAAGACGGCCCAGGGCATGGTGTAATGGTACGCTGAGAGTGTTTGTCCCTTGAGGCGGAGCACTTGCTGATTTCATCAACGGAGGGTTGCATTGGTCGCGTACAGCATCTTCATCTGCATAATAGTGGAAAAGCTCATCATCATCATCTCCTGGCGGATGTTCAAGAGGATTGAAACCGCCAGCGATGCGCCCAATAGTCGCAGAATCCGGAATCTTTGGATTAGTCTCTCCAATAAAGTGGTCCGCGAGTTCCAGGTCTGTAGAGCTGTTAGTGATTGGTTCAAATTGAGAACATCTCAGATTACCTTGGTGAACGGTAGTAGCTGCAGGTTCGACTTCGAATTCCCGGGGGCCGACGAATTGGAAACGTACGTAGTTCTGATAGACAGATCTCAAAGCCGGTAAATTCTGGGGAATATTTTGAAGCGAATACCAATTAGAATTCTCCAAGTGTGCCAAGAAGAAGTCTGGAGGAATTCCCCAATTGTCGCCAAGAAAGGTGATGACTCCTGGTGTAATGTTCTCGATCAGGAGTAACTGCGGCCTGTCTGCATTTAGGGTGAGGCGTGTCTGGAGCGCATCAAACGGGATATTGTTGTAGAGCTCTATTTCTCCGTTTTCCTCAAACTCGATGATATCGATTTTCGAAGCCGTATTGTCATGTTCGGACATGGTCAAAAACCTCTTCAACGGGGCAAAACTTGGCATCCGTTGGGCGGTTCGCCCGACTAAGTCTCTGTATGCCTTGGTGTTCCTCCTGTTAACCATAGACGAAGGTGTAGCCGCTGCCATTTTTGGTTGGAGGACTCTGAGAGTAGAAACTATGAGTGTACGTGCGAATGCATGGACGCTCCTGGCCTTTAGGATTCCGGACGAGTCCACAGGAGCTGATATTTAGGTTTGGCCAAAGGCCATGCAAATTGATCTGTCCACATGGCTTCAGCCTCACATCGAAATCGACGAGCAACATAGTGGATGCATTAGTCGATATGGTGGCGTCCGAGAGTGTTGCAGGCGTGCGACGCCCTTTTTGTTTCGATGGCGAACCAAGTTTCCCAGACTTTACAGCAAGATGCCAGATGCCTCTCGGTCGCGTGAGTTTTGCTATTCCTTCTGCGCCATCAGGGGCCGCTTTAGTTCTCGACTCTCAGCCGTGGCGCAAAAAGGAGGCTGTCGTGACCAATGATGCAAGGCTGGTGATATAACCCATCCCTCAATTTCCCAAAGCAGACGTGCCAGCATTGCGCAGCCAGCAGTGCGCTTGGCAGGCTGCAAAAAGAAAGCTCTGTGCCAGCTACACGGCCTCTACGGACTACGGAGTACCAAGTCAGCCAAATAGCCGAAGGAGGCCCACAAGCCGAAATCTTAATTCTCAACGTGCGGGTAAGTAAAGAAACGTGGGGAGCCTGATGAGTTGCAGAACGGCATTGACAAAGGCCGTACAATCGGCAATGATCGTGGAACAGAAGCGCCAGCACGGGTGAGGACTACGATAAAGTGTCAACCACTAAGCTAACACGCCGAGCCATATCGGTCTCGTCATCCCTTCAGCGAAGGGCAGCGAAGGTCGTGAATCAGCAAACACGCCGGCTTGATGCACAACCACTACCTGCCGAGACTAACGCGTCTCTTCTCTCCCATCCTACGCTCTCCAAATCAGGAAACAGCGCGGCTCAGGTCGGCAGCAATGGCGAATAGAATGCCGATCCAACATGCCTCATTCAGAGTGGATGAGATAATCTTGCGCCCAGCGATGGTAGGGATTCATTCTTGGTGACGACCATCCGAAATACAGGCGATACGCTCCAGCTTGTCTGTCTCGAGTCGGCCGAACTGCTGGAAAACACGTTGGGTAATGTGGGAATGATCAATGCCACCACCATCATCTTTTCTTCCTTAACTCATAAAAGAGATTATTCCAAAAACCGAAACCTATTTTAATGTTGGGAAACCTTGATCCAAAATGTACGTGGCGTTAGCGTTTGGTCTCAATAATCACAAAGGAGCACTTCGATTCAGAAGAGGAAGACATCTAACATACGTGTCTACCATAACTATTGGCTCTCTCATTGCTTTAATACGGCATTTTCATCGGTCCTATGCTTTGAAATAACATTTCCGCTTTCAACTGTTCCTAGGTTTGCTTGTGTTTCTACTTTTGAACCTCTCGTTGATCCACCACCAATTGCTCTCCCATCCGAGGTTTGTGCATCTTGTCTGCTTTGCTTGCACTCTGTTTTTCTCACATGTGTACTGGAGAAAAGCGTAGTTGCAAGCCACGGTTCCTCTTGCTTGGTTTGGCGCAGCCAGCGAAGGAGTGGCTGGTCGTAGTTCGACGTGCTACTATTCGATTGGGAACATGAACTTCTCCCGTTCGATGCGGACTCGCCAACAGATGTCTCAGTATATCCTCTTGTTCTCGGTTCCGTCTCTCCTGCTAGGCAAAGAAGTAAGAGATATGTCCTTCAATCGAAGTTTAACTGCGCATGTTACCGAAGTGCTGTCGAAGAGATTGATCTCTGCACCACGCTCCAATGGCATACAGCTCCCTTGGAGCTTGCTCATCATTTGTACAAGAGTTTCCATCGGTTGCGTTCATTTTAGATTGATTTGTTCTGCTCATAATGATGTATTAACGAAAAGTGGTCGATCTGGAGTATCGAGAGGCAGGCATAGCCACGGCTACGCCTGTATTGTCCTCAAGAAATACCAATTGCTATATCCCATCACCTTGTTGGACTCAATTCCCAGTTGCCCAATGCAGAATTTATCATATCAAGGCGTCCACTAATTCATCAAAGCTTAGCGTACGCCATAACACAATTCTTCGGAGCATGCGCGTGGCAGGCCAGACTCTACTCAAATATAGCATGTTCAACGTGGAGAATTTCTGTTTCACAAATTTCCAGTTACTTTGAACGTCGACAGAATGACGCTAAGGAGTTTCCAGTTACCTGAAGTTCCGTTAGCGTGAGATCTGGGCAGTCTTCGGATCTTACGCCACGGCGCTTGGTGACCTCTCGCCTTATCCTGGGACATGTCCTATACTTTATATAAAAGTTCGGTCACACACCCCTTATGACTCACATTGTTGCGTCGGCCGCCAGCGGATCCTCACGCATGCCTGCAGGGAGACGCTGACCCCGGCTGCGGCACGGTCCATGATAAACGGTCCATGACAAACCGGTCGGGCGGTCCCCTGAGGCCGCCGATCAGGGCTAACCAAGGCTGGTAACTGGAAATAAATGCCACCTCAGCTGAGGATTGGATTATCTTCATCCCACATCGTTTCAATTTTCCGGAACACTGTATTTGCAATTCACAATACGGCTGTCCTAACAAATTCTTCAGCGTAGCGAATACTCATCGTCTCGATCAAATGACTTATACACGGCCACTTAAATGGCAGGGCGGGACTGCTGTATCTCAGGCCGGCAGCATTTCTCCCGAGATCTGGGAAAAAAATAAAGATACTATCTTTGCCCTTCGACCAAAGCTAAAATTAACAGATCTCATGTCGCATATGGAGCAAATTTATGGCTTTGTTGCCACGTACGTTATGCCAAATGGATTCGCAAAGCAGAATTTAACGAGAATCAGTCGCTCTCAGTATAACCACCAATTTGAGAGATGGAGCCTCCGAAAGCGGAAAAGGAACAGTATCGCCAGCACGAATGAGAACTCACCAGTCAGCACGTCGAGTCAATCAAGCTCGTCGGCACTGCGTAGTGATCTATCATCATCAAGCTCCGCGAACACGCTTCAAAGAGTGCAAAACGAGGGCAAATTGATCTCTCATAAGCGGCAAAAGAAGTCATGGTCATCATCGAGAGCTTCAATATCCATGTCAACAATCGAAAGTCCGGAACAAAGCGACAGACCTTCGCACGAGAGCGCTTCGGAGAATGAGGATGTCATTCTTACGCCTTTTCTTCAGGCAAATAGTCCTCCCAAGGTTGCATTAGGAGACGAACAGCTAGCTTCCGATGATTCAACCCAAGATGAGAATTCGAGCTCTGCCAATACTACGACATCCAATGTATCAAATTTGGGTGAACTCTTGCAGCAATCGTTAGATGGCGCTCCTGCCGAAAGGGGAGATGCAATTCTAAACGACACTCAATCCTCGACAGAAGCTCTGCGTAATTCTTCTAATAAGGAAGCGACTAGCGTGTCATGCTTACGCATATCAAATCCGTCAAGGTTCGCCTTCCTTGAAGCCATGTCACCAACTACCGCCCAGGATTTAGGTGACTTTTTCTTCAACTTTGGTCTTCATGAGGAAGCATTTCCTTTTTATGAACATGTGCTGAAAAGTCGGAATGGCGATACACCAACGTTTTTGGATTCAACTGCGTGCGTACGCGCTGCATCCACACTGGACGAGTTAACGTGGACGGTTGCGCAGAATGCCCAGCTTCAGTGGGCGCAGCTTATGATTGAAAAAGGAGTGGAGTGGAGCGATAGCGATCTAGCCATCAACTCAGCTGAGAAGTTCTTGAGCTTGGTGCTGCTTCTCGAGGCGCAAGCTCGAATTGATGGCGCAGCCCGTCGCTATCACGATGGACTACCGAGCTACCAAGCCGCCAGTTGTCTGCTGGAAAGGATCCCGTATGGCTCCACTCGACTGGAACGATTGCTTTACTACTACCTTGACCCTTTTGATATGTACCGCCAAACGCTACCGCACTCACTGAACTTTCAGAAGCGCGAAACGCAAATAATATCAGCTCTTCCGGATAGGAATTTCATCTCAGAGGGACCACGGGAGTGGGATACCTACTTAGAGACATCGCTCGAGTGGTCAATTTCACAGCTCCAGCGGGTTGTCGACTCTAATCGCCAGAGTGTTTATATCAACCTGTCCCTATTCGATTGCGAGAAGGAAAAAGACCTATGGCTTGTAGAAGCTTCATTGTATTGCATGCTATGGGATGCTTACAGTATCTGCAACAGCGTTCAGCCATTAAAAAATCTTACGGACGAATTGGGATGTTCTGCTGCTGAATTTCTCACGACCGTTGCCGCTGTGGCAGTCGAATATATTTCACTGAAACTACATGCTTCGGGAAAAGAATATCCTGCAGAGGAGTCTAAATACACTATAATGGCCATAGAAGCACTTCAGACGATCAAAGTCCAGCCAGCAGGACCTTGCACCAGCTGGTTCTTATCGAAGATGAATTTCAAGGATCCATTGCGACAGATGCGTGATACTGAGAGAAAGAAGACTTTTCTTCGTCACTGTTGGTACTACATGAGTTCATTTACGGTTTCTGGGCCATGCTACAGCCTCTTGCACTCACTGGAGGACGCACGCCGGAAAGCTTTCGACCAACAGCACGTAACAGTGACCGACTTGAGCTCAATGGAGGACGCACGCTGGAAAGCTTTCGACCAACAGCATGTAACAGTGACCGACTTGAGCTCAATGGAGGACGCACGCTGGAAAGCTTTCGACCAACAGCATGTAACAGTGACCGACGTGAGAACACTTCGACATAGCTCGACAAGTCGAGATTCTAATTACAGCTCGGCAACGCACCGTAATTCGGATCGATCGTTCGCCTCGTTCAAGGCAACCGCGGACCGAATCAAACAGAGTCATCGACAATCGCGGTCTTCAGACGCCAGTCGAAGTTCGTTCACGTTGTTTATGGAGCAACACATGTACCGGCTGTCAGATAACCTCAGCATCATGAGCTTGGAGCCGAGAGACCAAGAAGTGCGCTTTTCAAGAGAGGGTTCATCTGTCATGAATGATGTTGTTATGGAGAGGCCAGACGAAGATGAAAACGTGCTCACCGAGAGTATCAACCTGTGAAAGAGCGCCCGATTCGGCACCTATCATAAAGCAGAAACTTCACGGTTGGAGGTAATTCGTGGCAGAAAAGCGAGTAGCATAGCGCAGGCGCGGCTCTTCGCATGAAGTATTGATCTAGTATTAATATTGACACTTATAGTGACGTAATAACTATATTCGTTGCTTACCCATCAGAAGGCGGTTTCGGTACTGAACCCTATATGGTCGGCCGAAATTGGAGATTGATGCTCTGGTCGGTATGGAATGTAAGGTCAAGTTTAGCCACCAGGAAATAAAACGAGCGTGAATAAGTTCTGCCTAGTGTTCTGGAGGTTTCCTCTGGAAGCCTGTAACATATCAAAAAGCAGTAATTTTGCCACTCCGATCTTTTAATTTGTAATAACCAGACTTCATCACACCTTTACAGCCCGAAGTTGGTGACAGCCCAAAATTGGTACAGTAACAGGCGAAGTTACTGGAAGCGGCAGTATCGCTGCGATTGAACTCACACTAGAATATTCGGCACTGCAATTTTAGCTTCGAGCGGTGTGTTGAAAACTTCTTTTGCAATCGATAAGCTTAGGCCATGCCTGGTAGCGGGGCCGGGGCGCAGGGACCATCGCGGATCCCTGTGAAGCCGACCCCTCCGAATTCGAAACCCGAGCTGAGGA
>Ga0335072_10000919_pt1 | contig 51253 bp, 48 predicted proteins | sample Lox_Sample_21_FD_206725 | JGI IMG/M metagenome (GOLD analysis project Ga0335072, IMG submission 206725) | Soil microbial communities from Loxahatchee National Wildlife Refuge, Florida, United States - Lox_Sample_2.1 | ecosystem: Environmental > Terrestrial > Soil > Wetlands | place: USA...
GCCAAGATAATACACTCCTGAAAAAGCGACTCAATGAGCTTGTCAAAGATGCCATGATTCTTGCCAAAAAGGAAGGATTCGATGTCTTCAATGCTCTGACCTTACTCGATAACCCACTTTTTTTGGAGGAGCAGAAATTTGGAGCTGGAGACGGTCATTTGCACTACTATCTTTACAACTACCGCTGCACAAGTATCCCAGGTGGTATCAACGAAAAGAAGGCTGCAGATGAAAGGGAGATGGGCGGTGTGGGAGTAGTGATGCTTTAAGTCTGAGGAAATAGTCCCCTACATTTGATTTCGACCACGGCGACCATGCATCTTGATATTTGTTGCAGATCTACAATTTCACTGGATTCAATGTACGCGTTTACTGCTTATTCACAACATGGAACACCGCCCTGGACTGTTGACGGCTAGTAATCGGATTAAGCAGCTTTTGGTAGCTAATTAAAAATTCTTACAAACATGTTGATTGTATGCTCTACTTGACACGGAGAGTAATGATAATGAGACAGAGATTGCGCAGATCTCATCTCACCCTCAGGTTCCAAACCTCTATGCCAACACCTGAAACCAGAAGCCTCTTATGCCAATGTGAATTTCCTCCTACAGCTCCGTTTAAGCTCGGAAGTACAGTAATTGAACTGACATCCGCAACAGCGGTAGGCTTATTTGCCGCTTTCTTCACATTGATACCTTCAGAACCATGCGCAGACAAGTCGATGACCACATCCCATACCTTGAGTCTCTGATCATTGCTTGATGTTACAGCTCGAAAGAAGGCTTTTGTTGGCTCCGCATCTGAATTATCTTTGGACCTAGGTTGCAGAAATATCGTGGAAGCTGTGACTGCTGCGGCGTGCGCTCGCGGGAGCAAAACTGAAGATGTCGAAATAGTATCCTGACCGGTGAACCGCCGAAGAAGTGTGATACCAACGGCGTTATCATCCCCACCGGTTAATATGACCATTGCAGTCGAACATGCCTGGATTACTGACGTCGTTTTGATTGAACTTTGGTGCAAGCGTACGCAAGTGAGTAAAGTGAAGTTGCTCACAAGGCTTTCTTCCTCGAAGTGAGTACGTAGATGCTGGCCATTATCTTTCCATATAGCTATACAACCATCGGTTCCTGTAGTAGAAACGAAACTAGATCTCTCTAAATCGATGTGGTCGATAGTCGTCAGACAGGAAGTGGTGTACTTGGTCTGTGAGAGCAAGGTCCAAGTCCGTTTGGATTTATCGCCGAAGTATCTAAAAGTCTTGATGGAAGAATTCGAATATATCATGGTGATATGGAACTCTACCATATTATTGTCGGTAGTCTGAATTTCTTTGACAATAAAATCGGATATTCGCTGCTCGGATGACTTAGTTGGGACTGGCAAACTTGACTCACAGACGACTCCGACTTCAAGAACCGGAACTCTGTTGATCTTCCAGATGAAGAACTCTTCGAAACCTCCACTACTGAATAAGTAGTTGGCTGATTTGTCCCATTTCAAATTTTGAACACCAGTGTTGTGCTTCCTAATAGTCGCCATGCATCTGAAACTCCCTTCCAAGTCAGATTCACTTTCCTTCTTCGCATATGTGAACAATCGTATGTCTGTGTCCTCGGCTCCCGTTGCTATCAGTGGTCTGAAACCACTATCATCAATATTCCCTTGAGAAACAGCAGCTGTCTTTACTTCTCGCCCATGCAGTCCAGGTCGAATGGTTTGGTTCATCGGCTTGTTAACGATGTCCAGGTTTGCCTTGGATACCTTTGTCCAGAGTAGAGTACTACCAGTTGATTGTCCAGACTCCGGAGAAAGGTGTATGTTGAAGTCCCAAGTTCTATGTGCTCCTCCACATTGGCTTGATATGACCTCTTGAGATCTGACCACATCATACAATGCGAACTTGACGTTGCGAAATCCATACACCAAAAACTCTCCATGATGTTCATTTATGTAAAGTCCCTCAAGATCTTTACCCAGAGGTATCGGCAGTTGGTGGACTAGCGTTATATCGGTCATATCTTTGTTCATGTGGTGAATGGCAATATTCCCATCTCGTCCAGAGGAGTACAGCCAGCCGCCATTGCCATCTCGATTGCGGATCCATTTTATTGATGTAACGGTATCTTTGCCGTGTGCATTCCCAATGGCTGCGAAATCATTGGAATAAGCAGGTCGAGTGATGTGAGAAGATTTGGCTGCGCTTTTGAAGTTGAACCTTGCTAGTAGAATAGTTCCGTCCCGCAGACCGAAGCATTGTACCTGGCCGTAATCTTCGACAATAGTAAGTGCAGAAGTAATTTCCCTTTTCAAAATCAAAGGCGAAAGGTCTAGGCTTACGCCGTCCACCACTGTCCAATCTTCATTCTCACGATGCTGAAGAAATGCTAATTGCGGAGATTCGTGCTTGATAAATGTTATTCCCAGCACCACGAAACTCTCATGGCCTGCGCCCATTTCGATGTGTTGAGTAAACAACCTGAGGACTTTTTGACTGCTTTTAGTTGTGCAAATGTCCAGTATCCGATCAGTCGATCCGTTATAGCAGCGAACCATTCCACTGGTGCCAGCAAAGAATGCAAGATTCTGATTCGGAAGACCAATAGCCACAGAGTAACCGGAAATGTCAGCGAACAAACCCACTTGAAGGAAAGATATCGCACTTTCTCTTAGCATTCGTCTCTGATTGCGTTTGGCAACGAACACCCTCCCATTGTTGGTCGTAAAGATAAAGGAGTCATCCAAGAGGAATGCGTAGCTTCGAATCAAATCCTCAGAAGAAGGACATCGTTTCGTATATTCTTCAACAAATGGTGGAGATAAGATGCTAACTTCTCCTGAGTATGCGTTGACAAACCATTGAAGCCGCTGATCAATTTTCTCGCCGTTTGACCTTGGTTCAATGGTGTGCATGTGGACAGCGCTGTCAGCACCTCCTGTGACAATTGACGCTTGATGCAACGGAGATGATGTAGAGAAACTAGACATAGACCAGATGTTCTTGCCAAAATGAGTGATAGGTATGTCCAGTTGTCGAAGGGTACAGAGAGCCGGCATTGAAGAGCTCTCCAGAGTCGTTGCACAGAGCTCCCACATCAAACACGTTGAATCTTCTCCAATGGAAGCAAGTGTAACTGTTCTTGAATTGAAATGCTCATTACTGACGCCTTGGATAAAATTTATGGACCATACGCGAGATAGATGGCCCATGGACGTTGCAATGCATCGCGTCTGTCGTACATTTCGCTGATTAGTATTAGAGTCTGAATGGTTTCGGAATCCACTTGTGTTTTCTTCAGCTCCATGAAGAGATCGCAGTTCGACAGCCGTTTCTTGGGCTATATCCGTGATATCCCATACTCGGATCGTACGATCATCACTGCAAGAAGCAAGCAGTCGCGTGGTCAAGTCTTGTGAGTAAAATGCAATGAGATCCGAAATTCGCACTCCGAAAATTGATCCTTCATGTCCAAGAAATGTTGTGGATGCTCGTTTCTTTAGTGTGACTTCGTCTAGCAGATAGGTATCCAAGACTATATCCCCGAAAGCAGTGCCTGCAGCTAAAAGAACTGTCTTCTCAGAGAGCCATTTTACATGTGCGGAATAGCAAATTGTCCTCGATCCCCTTTTGAGTTGCTTGACCGAAAGTGTGTAGTGGTCTTTGACGTTTGTATTCTCAAGCGGCGATTGATTTTCAAAAGGTTGGTTCACTGTCGTCAATGCTTTCGATGTATCAATCTGAATCTGAATTAAGGCATTGTGCGCGGTAACAACGAGCGCGAATTGCTCATTATATCTGGAATTCTGTGTGAAGATATCAACCGTTGCAGTTGGTTTGAATGCAGCATCCAAGATCCAGTCGTAGAGTACAGTATTGTTGAGTGTGGAGAGTACGGTAGTCGTGGTAGCACCAACAGCGGCATCATACGTTGAAACTTTGAACACGCAAATCGATCGTCCGGCCCAAGCTAAGATCAGAGTCGCGGATGATGATACATCTTGAGCCACAAGTCCATGAATGACGGATGCCTCAAAGACTTTGATAGAAGATAGCTGTGCACTTGTTTCGCTATCGTACACTCGAAGAAATGGGCCCTCCGCCGCGAGAATGTAACCTGGCAGTATAAGAACTGCAGTTACTGGAACGCGAGTAGCCTCGTTCTATATATGGTATTAGCTCATAAACCCCACCGTTGAATGTTGATATACCTTACCTTCAGAATATCGCTCATGAGTATTTGCACCAAGAGCAGAATGTTGGCGTGAGAGGTAATCTTGTGGGTCACGTGCTTGGAAGACGTGACTTTTATTGTTGTTTGAATGTCACGAAAAATGGGCCAACAGTGTCTTATTGATCTATATGTGTATTTAATAGTACTTCTCTTCCACGCCTTTGGGCAGTAGTCTTTCGTTTCCGTTTTCCGAGCAACTGTAGCAGTTTGGTAATGTCACTTCCGAGCCCGAGTTTGCTCAGGAATTGGACACATGAATCCATCTACGTGTACTCCACCTACTGTCAACCTTGTCTCTGGGATGACTCCTCCATCAAGATCCCAAGCATGTGCTTTGCGGATGTGTTCTATCAGTTCCTCCTCAGTATTCAATTGAACTGTGTGGGAAATACATCCTTCGTGTGGGCATGTCAAGCTGTCCGCTTTCCAAATCGAGTTTAAGAGTTGATCTCTAGACTTTATCTTTGCAGATGCATAATTGATGCTTGTGGAATGCTGATTAAATGCTCCATCACCCTCGGACGTGGCGAAAGACATATCTTCACCAAATAGAACGCTACAGCGTTTTGCAGCTCTCTGAATGACTTCTGAATCCCATCCCATTAGAGTTGCGGCTCCCAAGACTTCACTCCAATCACGAGGTCTAAGCCGACGAAATTGATATGGCCTTTTAAGTTTCTTCTGATCAGTACTGGAGTGAGGATGCGGTTCAAGATCGCTGTTATCGTTTGGTTCACCAGTTTTCGAAAACGGATTTCTGGCATCAGTTCCGGAACGTCTTGAATGTCGATTGTTGTAGTGTCTGTCCCTTGAATGATGTAACGAGAGAAGGAGTTTGTCGAGAACCAGGAAGATTGACTGTGAAGAATTCTCTAGCATCGATTGGCATCGATCATCGTCGAGGGGAAAGACAGCAGTTTCTCCTTCTTGGGTTCCGAGATCATCGGCATCTATAGATACACGCTCATCGACAGCAGCAGTCTCTCCGCTAGAACGGTCATCCGAATTACAGGGCGCCTGTGCCTCTCGAGTCGGTATTATATTTGCTTTGGTAAGGGAACTGGTCTTAGCCATGGCTATCCGCTTTCGTTTTTTGGCACATTGTACACCGTATGCCATCAAGCTTTGCTGTATTGTATTGGTAGCATCTCCAATCCTCATCGCGAGCGAAAGATCAGGACCTGAGGTACTTCTGGGACGTCCAATTTGCTCGTCGATGTCTGGAACCATATGCGGAGGTAATGGCCATGAGCTGAACTCTGAATGTACTTGCGTTCCGCCTAATTTCTGAAGCTGCCATACTCTTTTTGAGAGCCATGAATACGATTCATCTCCTACCGCGTTTAGTGAAATCTCATGGTGGAAATCAATTAAAGCATCTGACAATGCATTGTCCTGAGTTTGCAACAAGCTGCTATGAGTTCTGATTTCGTCGTCGTTCCATGATCGCCATGTTGATGGTTTACCGTGAAAGCGGTTAGATCGAGCGTCTTCTTCTTCGCTATACGAGTCGCTACTACCTTTATCGCTCTTCGATCCAAATTCATCATCCGTTGTTGAGCTTGAGGCACCTAGGGCCGGCGATCCATCTGATTCTGACTGCTCTCCTGCACTTTTGTCTCTATCTCTCTCCACCGGTGGAGACACCTCCTGCCCAAAGAGCGACATGATGGGGTTGTATCAATGAGTTAGGTCTTCAAAATTCTCGTTAATGGAGTATGTAGTCCATAAATCTGGTAAAAGTAGTCGTTTGGAGATGTCATATTGGGTTCACGATTGAAACGGTCGGTAGGGGCCTAGTGCGATGGAGCACTCCGTAACTGTGTAGAGACCTTAGGCCACATTCTACGATATTGATGGGTTCTGGAGACGAATTGCTTTCCAGTTTTTGGGTACCTACGAAAAGCTCGATTCCTTGCTGAAAGATGCTGTGGAGCTGGTTTACTAGCCATTAATTTGCCCCAGACCCTGCGCGGACAGGGCTTCGCCGCTGAAGAAAATGTTTTCGACTCTGAAGAAATGCTTTCGCTGCGGAAGAAATGCGCTCAAGAAAATGTTTTCGGCGTCCGCAGGAGCCGTTATCGGATGCCCTTGTCAGATGGAGGTGAGGCAGCTCTTTTTGGAGAGCAGGGCCCTGAAACCCCTCCAGTGATCTTTGAAGACCCACTCCAGAGATCAAAAGGCCAACATGACGTGTTAGAGTGCAGTCTTGAGAGACGGACGTCTTCAAAGTATGTGTAAGCTAGTGATGCCCATGAGGGACCAGTTGATGGACATGCAGCCCGCTAAATAACCTGGTCTCAAAACGCTGACATCGTGATGTCTCCTGTGTGAACGGCTGCGCGCATTCCGTTTGCTGTAGCCGGATTCACCACCGCATTGGATCTAACTTGCATCGAGTCCATTCAGTTGAGTCCTCAGAGCTCTTTCACCGAATTCTTTCGCGATTTTCAAGGCTACAGAGTCGTTTGATCGACGCCGTGGCCGTTTAGTAGCATCGATTAATCGATCGTCTGCGCAGCAAGATGCGCTTCTTCCTCCTTGCACTCACCGCAATCTGCAGCTACGAGGCTTTTGATTAGCAAGAATCTTTCTATGTCTATCGGATGATGGCGTTTTTTAGATGCTCAATCTAGGGATACTGCCCCAATATCTGAAAAGATAGTCAGCCACTGCTCTAGCATCCAGGTTGATATCGAAGCCTTCTTTGACTGCCGCGCGAATGAGACCGGCAGACCTTTCTGCGCATTCCAAATTTAATAGCTCTACCGGAATTATGACCCTTCCCGTGAGAAAAGCCGATTTTAGCCATGCCAGGTAGTATTCATTGGCGGATGTGGTCATCACGACTGAAGGCATGACCGCCCCCTTCACCCACATCAACTCGATGGCCATGCTATATTACTGCTGCATCACGTACATAAGGTACTCGCGTCATATTTCACCGTTCCCATAAGTAAACCTAATTTCCGCGCGTTTACAGCCATGTCCTCCTAGATTAGCATTCATGATCGCTTCACTGAACGACATATTCTTACTTGGCAAATGAGCAACTGTTATCGACCTGCGCTGGACGCAGCAGAATTGCAGAACAATGAAAGTCTTGATCAACAACAGCAGAATTTGACTTCTAACCGAAGCCATGGCATGCTTCAGCCTGGTGTTGATAATAGCGGAAACTCACAATTCTTTGGTGGCGAGGAGCTGTCCGACGAATTTTACAGCCTTGCTCCTGGATCTAGGCAAGAGATAGAGTATTTTGGATCTGGGCAGACAATTCTTGAACAACATCATGCCAGTCGTCACTGGACGCCTATTGCTCAACCAAGAGACTCATATTACGGCTCCACATCGCAGATTAACCACAACTCTTGGCCGAATTCGTTCAATATTCAGACCACTTACCCTGGATACTTGTCCCATGCGGAGCCAACATACATTCCTCAAAGTCACAGCAGCGACCCAACTCTCGTTGGAGCAGATATTGGCCAAGAAGGAGCATCGAGGGGCGCCATCAGAGATACAGGAATAGCCTCCACCGGCACTTTTGAAGACCTCCACAGCCTGCATAGCAGACGTCATGCAGAATTTGTGAATAATGAGAGTCAATCGGCATTCGAAAGTGCGCAATACTCACACAGCGACTTCCATTACCCACCACAGTCACAAACTTTGAAGATAATTCAGGACGATCAGTCTTTCTCGTCTCCATCTTACTCTGCGACTCTTCCTGGACCTAGCTGTGACGGATTTGACCTCACAAATCGTTCATTCGAACTTATGCCTGCACAACCTGTTCAAGAGCATGATACTCGTGATGAAGATGGAGCCAATAATTGGAAATGCACTTGCTCACGCGGCAAAGACGTTTCCTTCGGAGGAGATCCAAAGTATGTATCCTGGACGAACCAGTTTCCAACGTGGGCGTCCGCACGACCACACCTCAAGAAGCCCAACTGGACGCCACCGCAAAGCGACGATACAATCCCACGGACAGATGAAGAAGCGCGGGTGTGGGTACAGCGACTGCACGCCGCCATCATGGACGGCAGCCACGTGCACGACAACGTCAACGCGTCAGGCAAGAACAATCACCTGATCCGCGCGCTGTACACGCAGCAGGAGATTGAACTTGCATGCTGGAAAGCCGTGGTACGTATAACCTAAGAAAAAGTCGTGAAATGACACCGCGCCGCTAACGCGCTGCTCGCGGCACTCACAGCACATCGCCATCAAGCTGCACACCGAAGGCGCAACGCTTCCTCGCGTTGCCGATCCCACGCTCGACAAGAAGGCGACGGCGTCGGGCCACGGCGCGCCATCGTCGCGCAAGGAGGCCCACCGCTTCACCTTCGCCGCGCGCATGGCCCATGTGTGCTACTGGGCGCGCTGCGAGAAGGCTTTCGCTACCGACATCATCGGCGGCGTCAACATCCGCCAGGCCATCTATGATCCCAAGGCTCGTGGCTTGAGCAAGAGCTCTAACAAGAAGCAGAACAACAGGAAACGAGAGCTGCTGGAGGCTGGGAGGTCGGTGGAGGGAGATGAAGACGATGACAAAGAAATGGAGGATGGAGATGACATTGGCGAAGATAAGAAAATGGCCTGAAAATTTAGAGATATTATGAGTGAAAATGGTTTGATGATTTGGAGATGCTGTGAATCTGACTGTCATTTCATTGAGCGTATTGTTGGATTTTGATATCCTGGCTAGATACAAGAAGAATAGAATGGATGGATATCACCTGATTTCGCCGCCTATCGCTCGCTCAATCACAGCATGCTATAAGCCGTTAGTGGTCGTAGTGATTTAAACAAAACATGTTGTGGAACTGTAATCTGAATTCTAGTTTCGTCGTGCTATTAATACGAAGAGCTCTCGCTACTTGGAGCTGGATTTGCCAGATCCAATGTTGGGAGTTTTCCTCTTTTGTGATGTTCGAATAGTCTATCTGATCAATTTCCACATCTCTTAGCGCATTTTCATTGAATAAAAAGGTCAGGTGCATATGCGCGCTTATACATATGCTCCTCTGCTGCTACGTCGGCTCTGATGAGAGCGACGCGGACTGCCTGAGTAACCACGGCTCCCTGATCTGCGAGTGGTAGTCCGTCGTTCGGTGTAGACTTCTCTGGTGGGTCGGCGATTGTCGTAGTACAAGTCTGCGTGCTTCTGTCTGACCCAGAGAGCGATCAACTAGGAGGCGGTGTGTTAGGAGTTTGCAACAACTCTGCTTGAATAGTAGAACTCACAGATGTGAAGAAGAAGAAGATGCAGTTCATGATACCGAAGGCGAAGCTGGCTTTGAGCATAGAGCAGTTCTTGTTGAAGGAGAAGTACGGAAAGTTCACGCTTCCGGCGGCGTAACCGAAAGGACCGAGACTGAGATAGATGGCATTGTTTGACTCGGCAAAGTGAGAGCAATTAGCATTGGCGATATCGCGCAATTCGTAGACTCCAGCGATGAATGCGCCAACGAAGCACAGGTCGACAAAGGCAACGAAGTTGGCATTGTACTTGGTGAAGCCGTAGCAGAGGATTGTGCCGAATGCCCAAACGAGCGCGAGTACGGAGACAATGAAGAGGACGAGGACGAAGGTTGGTGTGAGCACGTTGTTCTTGACGAAGCCGTGGACAAACCACGAGAGCATTCCAACGGTCGGTATCAGAGTGATGATTTCGGCGAATCGCCAGAACGCAAAGAAGAGGCCGGGAAGCATTGTTGCTGTAAGTGTGAGCTGTAGTTCAGATTGGCGCAAGTGGAGCGAATTGGAGTGGTATGACGAAGTCGCGCGGGGTGATTACGTTGACCGTGAGCCCCAGAAGCTTGCGAAGGTGAAGAAAGGAAAGCGCAGAGTTCTTTGGTGTTTTTTGTGCCTTTGCAATTGCGACGGAGAGAAGTTCCCACAGGTTAGACTGGTCCAGCGCGTATATTATAGCGGAGGCGGGGCTGTGTCCCACCGGTGATGCTTCAGACCGGATGGAGTGACGCTTCCGAGGCTGCGCACAAGGCAGAGGAGTCGCGATGTGTCTCGGTGTGGGAAAAAGTAAGTGATATTGTGAAAAGAGTTGACCGGATTGAAGGCAGCGGAGAAAGGAAAGAAGATGACGTCTCTCAAGTGAGTGTTATGCAGGAAATCATGTGTACAGAGACAGTTGGCGGGCAGCTGCAGCGGACTTTTTGGCAGGAAAAAATGACGATGGCGGGGTTGGAGGTGGAAGGAGGTTGGCGGAGGCTGGAAGAAGACCCGCTAGCAACCCACTGCCAAATAGCGAGAACCCCCACTACCACCGCCTCCGACCCGCCAAACATTCGCCTTTGCTACTGACCTGGCTGCAATTTGCTGGTAGATCACGACTCAGCCCCCAATCACGTGTTTCAGCGCCTGGCAAAATCAATGAGTAATGCGTCGCGACTCTTCTCAGCACTCGCATGGAGGAAACACGCGAGAATCACGCCAACCCACGCTTATATTTAATCGCATGTTCCTGCTGAAAACAGACTGCTACCATCATCGTGAACGCATTGATTTCAAAGCGAAACATCGACCGCGGTAGATGTCGCGGCGCTGCCAGCCGAGGGAGGATTCAGAGTTCATTGCAGTCTGATTAGTATGTTAATAGCGACTTTGCTGTGTATGTGCGCTGTACGAAGGTCAATTGAAGCCTCTGTGGAATGATCTAATCGTGGCGAGCGAGTATCAGCAGTTCAGCACCCGCAGTGCTCGCGTAGCCTGAACAAATGGCGCGTCCAAAACTCCCAGTAATACAGCACTTGCATACGGAGTAGCGAGTGCTGACCACAGAGAGACAGAAACGGCGTTTCGACTGGCAAGCCCACGCGGCGCGCCAAGCTGCCATGTTTCTCACCGGAAAGTTTGGAGCGTCAATCATCAGCGCGAGATGACGGGCTTGGACCGCCATCGCTGCCATTCGTTCCTTTTTCTGGCACCATTGGAATAAGCAACCGGTCCAAGCCTCGGCTGGCTCTGTTCCAAGAGGCTTACTTGGGACGACCCACCCAAAAACGTGTCGCGTCCAGCTGGTCTTCTTCATTCCGACTCTCCGATCATGCCTACCGACTGCTGGAAACGAGGCTTGAAGGAACAGCATGAAACCCGAATGCCAGGAAAAAGACTCGCACTCTGCGGGAAGCCATTTCATAAAGATACAACCGGATCCGGCGTATCGGCCAAGATTAATAAATGGCGAAGCATAATGGATTGCAGCGGCCAATCAGTCGGACTGCGTCGCCAACGGGTGTGCCGTAATGTTTCCTTATCAGCGAACCGCCCTGACTTCCCCACTAACTCCAGCAAAAGAAGCTCCATCAACCACGCTGCCTCCACTGGTCGCCTGTGAATATGCCGGACAGCTTCGGGCCCCTGGTCTGGCGCCGATTCCACCTGCTGGCTCCGGCTATCTGCTTCTTTTTTGCTGCTTCAGCGCTTTGGCCTGACATTTCTATCCATCGGGCCATACCACGGCCTTCGGTATGTAGCAATACGCCAGCAGTAAATTGCCTCGTCAACCTGATTCCGACAAAGAAACTCGCTGCGAACGCGAATCCGAGACGCTGTCAACCGCTCAAACCAACGATTCGCTGCCGAGTTCGCGGCCGAATTCGCACCTGTGGCGGCTTACTGACTGGACCGGTCGAAGCTGAGCTCCAATTTGCCCTTGATCCAGGCACATACTTTACAATCCTCCGCAGCACCCTTTACCCTGTTGAGCTTTACCGTTTCCCACGTTCGACTGCTTAATTCCTTCATCTGCATGGTTGGCACCAGGAACGGATCGCAAGACCCTACCGCGACTAAACTACTTAACCTATCCGACGGCCCTTTCTCCACACTAGTCTTTTGGTTCGAATCCAACACTTAATTCCTCTACAAGGCTCAGACCCGCTCTAGAATGCTCATCTTGTAGTTGTTGCCACTGGCCTTGAATTGCTTCTGATCCGGCATCTTTCGGATTGGCTTTAGCCGCACTTTTATATCGCGCTCGGTCGCCCTTGAACTTCCGCGCCGACATTCCACCCCACGCAACTTCCACACCCAAATTAAGATACCATCAATCTCGGAGGTCAAGTACTGTCAACTCTCGCCGTTCATTTGCGTACAGCGCCTAGAGCTTTTGATACCGATCCATCCATTTTAGATGAGCAGAAACGCAACGACCCGCCTTCCTTACTTCAACAGCCTAAGACCGGCATTTTATGTGGGCACTATGATATGAGCTGCATATTCCTGTGCACTCGTTGATCTCTACAGCTTGACAGCTTGGCGTACTTGAACCTTTCACCCTACCATTCCACCACCAGTCATCCGGCGAAACTGTGGACTCGTCTCTTGCATTCATTTGTCGGCTCCCATAAGCGATTCCGTAGGATAACAGCTTGGCGATCATGTAAACAAGCAACATCTCGAACACAATCCACTGGAATCCCACAAATCAACAGGACTTATCGACCACTAATCTGCAATCTTGGGATTTGCCCTAAGATCTGATATAGAACTTCCTGCGCCGGGCGCAATTCTCCGCCGGAGTTGCTCGGCTTCCTGAGAGAACCTCTAGAGAAGCATCTTCAGCTCAACATGGCTGCGCGAGGAGCGAGGGCACGCAAGATCGTGGAGAAGGAAACGAAGAAGGAAGAGGACAAGCAGACCAAGAAAACTTTCAATGACTCTTTCAACCGTGTGAAGTCACCAAACCCTAGTACAAACACTCCTGCCTCCACGGTGAGAACGATGACAACTAGACCACCGACATCTCAATCACAACCGCGACCGCGGATTACGCAAGCCGAGTCCTCCATCATGAGCTCGTCGTCATCGGTGAATTCGAAGAATAGTGACACTTCTTCGGCGGTCGACAAACTTACATCGAAGCTCGCGGGTAAAGATTCAAAGAAAACCAGCAAGTATGCGGCACCGAAGGGAAGAGGCACACTGGCTCCAAGAGGACGATTGGGTGGTGTTCCCATGAAGAAAGCCGAGGCTGAAGCGTTGGAAGCCGCAAAATCAGCAAGACATGCCAGAAAAGCATCATCTCGATCGCACACTTTTGACCTTCCTCCACGCTCACCTACCGATTCTGCTTCGACCGGCTCGTACGAGAAATCCTGGAACAACACAAAGTCATATGTTGGTCAGGGTCAGAAACCTAAACCTTTCACAGGGTTTGAGCATGTAAGTCCTATCACGCCGGAATCTATGTGTCGACGCTGATTGTAAGCAGGATGACGAAATGTGGATGGATGATGGCAACTGCTTAATCTTCTTCAGTGAGGAAACTGACGAGAACGACCCAAAACCTATGTTGCGAGTACACACGAAGGTGTTGGAGGACGCTCGATCCGCATTTATCAGCAACCTCCTCAGATACGGCGAAATTATTCTCGAAGAAGACGAAGAAGATATGGAAATTTCGATTACCGACAATGCAACAATTCGAACATCGCCGACGCTGGCTGCACAACCCACCGGCTGGCCACTTTCACAAAACAACCTCCACGATTACATCGTTCATCCAGCTAATGGCTCGATCGATGATTTTCCTCGGCCACCGGAAACTCCTGATATTCGCGCTCAGCGTCTAACCTTGCAAGGTGGTCCTCACAGTCGTATTGGCAGCGACCAAATATCGTGGTATTTGGATGGTCAAACTGCGATTGATAGCACTTCCAGGCAACACGGGAATATCAGAGTGCCTCCAAGCATTTCGGAGACGGCCACACTTACCAGAGACTCTACAATTCCAGATGAACAGCCTGCCGGAACTCAAGATGTTGGGATCACACATGAAATTTGGTTTCGCGCTCCAGCCCACATCAAACGACCCGATATTCAGCGACGACATCACATGGCCACCCGCAATTATCTCGCTCTTCTCTATGGTCTACCAATCATCGGAAATGACTTTTACGAAATGCTCTCCGATCTACAGAACGTCATGGATACATACTACGAACTGAATGATCCATACGATCGATGGGACAGCACACAAGTCATTATCCAATATTTGCAACGGCGACAGCTAGATGACGTTCGAAATGATGTATGTGCGGCTCTCGGGCTTCTAGCTTGGGCTGAACAACCTAATGTCAATTGGGATGCAGGCTATATCGAAGCATTCGTACACTCAGTTGGACTGTGGTCTCCAAGGACACCCGATTTACCAGAATATAAGAACATATCTCAAGTTACGCGACACAAACTACAAAATGCGTACAACTCATCACAGCTAAAATTGATCGAAGTCGAGGATCGTCTCGAAAGGTTCGGTTTTCAAGAACTGTGGTATGTGGATGGTGTCGATGATAACCACCCTGCAAAGAGGAGCTTTGACTCATTCCGAGAATGGCTTTACTTCTTTTACGCAAAGAAATACAATCAATGGCCACCTAGTCGACGAGGAGGAGAAAGATGGATGACTGGAGAGGTCTGTCAACGCCTACAAAAGGATTTCGGAAGTTTGTATGACTATCTCGTTGACCGCAACATTGCGTGGGATGCTGCGGAAGAACGACACACTCGTAAATGGGAAATGGTAAACGTAAAGACGGATACAACATTTGAGGCGGATAGTCCAGGCTTGCCGCTAACTACGATGTTCGTGGGCTTTGATTCAAGTCAGAGATTGAATCACATACCGTATCCCTATCCACTACTACCCACCACCGTTACCTCGGGTTCTTCAAAAACGGATGAAAAGAAGAAAAAGCTATTCGGCGGCTTGAAGAAAGCCAAGGAAGTTGCTGGTCCTGATCCGAAAGCACAGTTCCAACTAGCTCTGGCGTTCAATGGAGCTACGAACATTAATAGGCTTGGAACTGATTTCAAAGGTACGATAAAATTTTAATGATTCCAGAGAATATTAACATTGGATTATAGATAGCGCAATGATTGAGTCATTTGCCACTTACGAGAAGACTGCCAACTTTCCAACCACAAGCCTTCAAGACGCTCGACTTGGCCGCTGGATTCTCTTATACGGCATCCTTGAATGCTTGTCATCCATTTCTGTACAAGTTTCGGGTCTCAAATACAACGATAAGGTCACCTACTTCCTCAATTCGTCTCTCGATGGCATTCCACCTTGGCGTACGTCAGCTGATCAACCCGAAGTTCTACGGCGTCTGGGCATAGAAGAACCTTCTCAACACCGGAGTCACTGCTGGTTGCGAGCAGTAGTTTGGGAGCGTGAGAAGCTCGAAGTCATGCAGAAGAGAAGTCCTCCTGCATTTTCGGCCACGTCTCTATCACCACCTCCAACACTAGAGTCACAAACTTCCAGTGCCAGAAGCACTCCTCCTCCACAGCAGAGAGCTGCAATACAGCAAAGACAATTCCAAGTTCAAAATTTCCAATCTCAACCTCCGAGCCAAAGCTACCAATCTTCTAACCCTATGTCGTCCGCACAGGCCGTCGGTGGTCCAACACTCGCAGCGCTCAAATCCGAACTCGCCAACCTCAGTGACGGTCGCTTCCAGACCGTTGGTCCGGAATTGGAACCATACAACATTCATCCGTCGACTCTCCCTCCAGTCAACGCGGCGCCTCGCCTCGCCAACATGTCACTCTACCCTAACACAACCTCGCAGCACCAACCTTCTACCTCAAGCACACAGCCCGCCAGCCTTGGCGTCAACCCTAACGGCGTGCGTACTGACATCATCTCAACGGATTCTATACCACTTCGTTTTAGGAACACACCGGACGTACCGCTGCGTAACCCTGGTCGGCCGTTACGCCTGACACCCGGACAGAGTCCCATCTTGGGCTATGACCCTCAGACCGGCGGTGAGGTGACACCTGATTTTAAAGATATGGCGTATGAGCAGGATGGAGTTGGTGGCTACTTTGACGTGCTTGACAAAAATGATATTTAGTAATGGCTCACTGGATGATTGGCGGTGAAATAGTAAAGTGTATGGTGTATTGGCGTTGCGTTACCAGCGATAGGCACCTGTCTATGGTTGAAGGTCAAGGAATTTCTGACCGCCGGTAATTGTTGCGCAGCTTGTAACTAGAGCTATATACCGTTTTGGCTGTTCTTCTGCGTTTCTGGCACTTAATTCTACAGCATTAGTTGATAGCGCTCACGCACATAGAAGAGAGCAGGAGTAGATGGATGAGATTACAAAAAAGCAAGTTCTCGGCTCTGACTATGAGTTGTCTCGTTCATTTTGCCACTTCATTCATGATAGACTTCTGCCTTCTTCTCTTCGAGCTTTCTGTGGCTCAAATGTTTGATCCCACGTTAATTACACTTCAATCTTTGATTTATCGTCTGCATCTTCAACATGCTCAATATCAGCATTCTCCTTCAGTCCATGAGTTCGAAGTTCTTGATCCACATTTGAATGTATCGTCTCCAGACGGGCCAATTCGTCCGTGTCCTATGGAGAAGTCAGTACTCTTCGCATAAATACTGGGTTTGACGATCTCCACTTACGCCGAACAGTCGCGCAACATCTTCCAGTGGCATGCCTTTGGCGTCTGGAAACGTAAATTGAATGACAAAAATCCAAATAAAGCTCGGTATAATGAAAACTAAGTAATATCTCCAACCGATGTTGCTAATCGAAAGGTTAGACAGAGCGAACAGCGGAAATCGGTCTTTGAAGCTTACTCAAATGCTGTTGTGGCGGCTTGAACGAAGCAGATGTTGGTTACCATGATCGCAACAAGACCCATTGCCAATCCCTTTGGACGCATGTGGCTCGGCCAAAGTTCCGAAACGTATGCCTATTGCGTACCGTTGAGTAGGCCTTGGAAAAAGAAATTGTATAGGAAGATCATAGCAACGGCGGCCTTGAGTGCTGGTGTGTTGGTGGTATCGACAAACTCTGCTACCAGCGCTGCCTCTATACTGAGGCAGATCATGCACCCGGCGATACCGAGTTGAAGCATATGCGGTCTAGTGACATGATCGATTATGAAGAGTCCGATTATACCACAACCAAGGCTAAGCGTTTGCCATCCGCCATTGTACAATAGTTGAGTGGGCGTATCATATCCAAGGTTCTTGTATATGAGAGGGCTGTAGTCTATAAAATTCGCCATAAGTCAATCCGATAATGGTCTAGAGAAGTAATTGGCAAACATACTGGTGATGACGAGAATGCCAGAGAATTGATTGAACCCAGTGCAAGCAATGCTGAGAAGGAGTCTCTTGCGATAGCTGGGTTTCTTCACCATGATCCAATAACTTGTGTCGAGAGTTTGTCGATGCGCATTTGAGCCTCTATTTGAACAAATTCTTTCTCAGCTTCATCGGGATCATGAAGACGCCGGAGAATTTTACGAGCTTCTTCATGTTGGTCTTTCATAAGAAGCCATCGAGGACTCTCCGAAAGCCAATAGATGCCTGCTAACAGAAGTAATGGCGGAAGACACTGCACCGCTAAGAGGTATCTTGTTAGAATTCTCTCCGACATGGTTTGATATGCAACATACCGAAAGGCGCCCTCCAGGAGTTGTCTGAATCTAAGTAGTAGAAACCATATCCGACCCATGCAGCCGCCATATAGCCAAATACATACATTACTCCATGCGTGTCTACCAGCAAGCCTCGATTCTTTGCAGGTACAACTTCGGCCATCCAAATCGGAACAGTGGCGGAAAGCATATTGCCTCCCGCAGCACTGAAAAATCTGAAGACGATAAACATTGAAGCATCCACTGATCCTGCCAAAAGAGCTCCAGATATGAGAGTGATGATGGCCGAAGCTGCTATTGCCCATTTTTGGCCATATCTTTCTGCTAGAAATCCAATACCAAAAGCGGCAATGGTTCCTCCGACGTAATACATTGAAGTCATACACGCAAGAATAGCGGATCCATTGCTTCTAGTTTCAAGATCGAAGTACTTATTGAAGCTTGGAAAGACGAAAATTGGAGATATGACATTCGCGCTATAGCCATATCCGATTGAACCAATCCCCATAGCTATAATTGCGAGGAGGTTTGATCCATTAAAATGCCGTGAACGTGACTTGATAGTATGATCCATATTCAATCTAATTCTTTGAGAGACAACAAATATTGAAGCTAAGAAGGAAGTCAGATTGAAGCGGTACACAATGACTGCACAATTGGAGCGGATTGAACGGCACAAGTAGCTCCGTCCAGCAACAAGAAGATCGGCATTACATCCCAGAAGGAGTGCGGAGATGTAAGAAGACTCCACGGAAATAGTCTAGGATAAAGGATCACTAATAAAGAATAGACGGTAGATACTATGGAGAGACGATCACGGATGACGCTTTCCGTTTACGAATCGTGAACACATAATCCCCGAAGTTACGATGTTGTGCCGAAGGATGGAGTAAGAGGAATACTCGTCAAGGTAGCTTAAGGAAAGGAAGATGTGGTAGATATCAGTAAGGCATAGTTCGAAAATGATGATAGCGTGCAATGGAAGAGTTAAACCGAGTCTTAGATGCGGGACTCTGATCTGAGGTTAAGGACAGTACTCCGATATACAGAAAATACGGCAGGTAACATAAAAGTATAATGAGCGAGGAGAAATGAAAATCTTGTACACGGCCTAATTTTGAGAATTTGAGAATATAACTATTACAGCTCATAAGACAAACGTATGTGGCGTGGGCGGAGTAGCAGTTGTAAGGTGAATACTCCATACGGAGTACTCTGTGGTGTTTTCAATGGACCCTGCCAAGTGAAGCCGCCGTGACTTCTCGTATCGTTTCTCCATCAAAAACTTTGGACCAAACAACAGCGTATCACTTTTACTCTTCCTTTACTGCCAGTGCCTGAATGCAGGCCGCTGATCATTCAGATAACCATTGCTTTAATCTACTCTTCATACTCATGTCCATGTGCTACCGGTAACGACAACGCTGGCCAGCCAGTTTACCTTTTGCGTTCGACGTCCCTCATAGCAAATGACAATGGCTCAAGAACGATCGACCAGGCCTGTTCGCGCAGCAGTGGCAGAGAAGAGACGCGCTTCAGAAAGACTGAAAGAGGAGCCTGCTAGTAAAAAAGCAGATTCTGGAACACTCAAGGCTGTCAAGACAGAGAAAGCGAAGGCGAAGGCGCGAATACCAACTCCAGAGCCAGAACCTCCAGTTGAAGAAGAGAAGGTGGTTATACTGCCATCCAAGATCGTAGATGGTCAACCTCTGCCAACCTTGAAAGAGCCGCAAGCTTCAGACCTTCCCGATTCCGAGTACAAGTCTCTCGCAGAGAGTGGTGTGCTAGCCGCTTCGATTGCTAGATCTCGCCAGAAATGGCTCCACGAAGGCATGTTTGAGAAGTACTGGTCAAAATCCGTGTATCGGCCGAAGAAACACATGACGGAACAGGAGAGGAAAGCAGAGGCAGAACACAAAACACAAGCAAAAGGCCAACGACCACCTATGACCAAGGTCGGCTCCTGCCAAATGATTATCGAGCCGCATATTTTCGATGTCACTCTATATACAGTGAAAGATCCTACTCCGCAACCACCACCTCAACCGATTAACCAGCCGTTCGTATCGTATGGTCCACTGCAGCATTCATCTGTCAATACGCCTGCGTCAACAACACCTACTTCCTCGCCCTATCGCGCACCTCCTCCACAGCAAACCAGCTCTACACAAACACATCAAGAAGCTTCTGCTCCCGCTGTTTCACCTACGACCCCACAAAAACCTCCACCTAATGCACCATCTTTACAACCTCCTCAACCTAAACCTCTTCCTACCTCTGTGCCACCACCACCACCGCCGAAGAATCCAAATCCTCCGATTCAGCGGAATACACCTCCAGTGCGTTCTCAGAGCAAACCAACTTCTCAGCAGCAATCACAGCAACAACGTCCCGACCCAGTTATACACATGTTGGCACAGCGTGCGGCCACCGACCAAGAACTGAAACAGGTTATGACGATAGTGGCGACGGGAAAAGCTTCAGCTCAACAACTTGAATTCTTTCAACGTCATATAGACGAACTTACAAAGATCGCTCGAGCCAACAAAGAAGTTGAGCGGAAACGGAAAGAGGCGCAGCTTGCTCGAACTGCCGCTGTGAATGCTCAGGTGCAACCGATTCAGGCTCCAGCTCATCCAACGGCTGTTCCAGGGACAAACGGCTATCATCAAGCAGCTAGTCAGGCTAACTCTGGTACTTCTACATCGTCGAATGGTCAACAGCCGTCATCTACGCCAATGCCACAAGCTCAATCTCAACCTCGACCGTCTCATCCAAATCAGTACACATATCAGCATTCTACGGCGCCGAAGCCACCTAAACCTCAACCAACTCCGCTGCATGTGCTATTGGAATTTTCATCAAATCAAGTAGACCGATTCCTCTTCCCGCGAAATAGTATCCTCGAATACCTACCAGGCTTCAAGTCATGCGTATGCTCATTTCTCGTTGTGCGTAAGATTAAGATCACGCCGCCACAAAGCACCGCTTCTAGCCACGCAACCACTCAAACTACCGGCAAAAAGGGAGCAAAGAAGGAAGAGGTAGCGAAGAAAGAGAAGGAGGTATACCAGCCTATGACGGTCAAGTTCACCGCTGGTGATGCCAACACGTTGGGAATTCTGGCGAAGGTGGTCGCACCACAGGAAGAGGTGCGCAAGTACATGGAGGATATTATGAGCAGAGCCGAAAGAGCGCAGGAAGGATACTTGGCGTTAAGGCTGCCAAAACGAAAAGCGGGAATTGGACTGGACGGTGCAGATGATTCGTGAGCACGACAAGAAAATGGACAGAGACATCAGAATTGATAATATGCAATGTAAGCCTAGCGGAGATGTGCCGCATGTCTCATGCCGTAAATTGTCCATATCAACGCCACGCTATGCAAATTGTGCCTTTGAGATTCTCGATCTATCCCTGCCTGCTCAAACAATTAGCATGATCGTCTTACATGAGGATGAACGCATTTCAACCCACCTCTGTTTATGCTTCGGATTCTTGCTACATATTATGTACACGTATCCTTTTCTCCTTACGCTCTTGCAGCCGTCGCAAAGCTTTTTCACTGATGTCCGGACTTTCATTCCTCGTGTTTGCTGTGATTGACTGGACTGCAGCTTTGATAGTTGTGAGGTAATTGATGATATCTGTGGTCGTAGAGAGGAGTGAGGAAGCCGAGAGCTGAGGAAAGTGCTATGGACACGGCATTGTAAAGACAGCACTTGATATGGAAAAATTACTCGGCGAACCGGTAGAAGAAGCGTTCGAGGAAGCATGGTGTGATGGTTGCTGAGAAGCTTTGAGTAATGCGTTGCTGAGCTCTGTAATCTGTTTTCGGTAGGATGAGAAGCCCAATGGCGAAGAGAAAGGAAGAAAAGGTCAACAGCAGATGGAACTAGGCCGGGCGATTGACGATTGTGAATTGGAGCGTTGGAGGCTGACATCTGAAGAGAAAAGACGTCGGAGCAGTAAGGAACCCTCTGTCTCCTTGTATGGACCTCCCTGCCACAATCAACTCGATCCACATTTGGTCACCAAAAATGGCCACGCAGTGAAAGCACGATCCTTTATTCTCGGCAATTGCTCCAATAGTGGCTTGAATAGACTTAGTCGGTAGATCCGAGACTCCAGGAACCTTTATACTACATAAATGTTTCGCTGACCAAGCATAGAATGAGCATAGAGACGCCATATTATCCTTCCCGATCCATACTTCCACTGGACTTATTTCTTCTGCGAGTATTCCACTATCAACAATGCTTGGAAGAGCTTTGTGCTGAGATTTCAAGTAAAGTTCACTCGGGTATCGAGTAAAGTGGCGCTCTTGTCCACCCGTCAACTTTCTTGTACTTGAGACCGTCCAGATCGATGTTCTTGATCGTTCGAATCTGAGATCATCAGCAGACTGACAGACACGACCTGAATTAAATCTTGACCAACATTTATACCAATGGTACCTGCACCAGGGCGGTCATCGTGGGGAATATTGATGATGCTCGTCCCACAATTGGTACAGAACATGTGGTCTCGGTAATGAGGAGCATACTGATACGACTACCTCCAAGTCAGACAACGGCAATCACTTCACACAAAATTGATACAAGAGGTCACCTTCAAGTCATCCTTGCCTCGAATGAATTTGAATCGCGTTCTCGGAGTGTAGACGTTCAAATAACCATTCTTAGTGCAAATGGAGCCTAACGCCGGAAGTCAGTAGAGTTTCGGCTGATGATAAAGTTAGCGATTAATGGTACAATTGCATATGGTGATTTCCTTCTGCTCAAGAGGCTCGTCGAGATAGAATGAGACTCTCACATTGCCACAGTGACAATTGGCATCGTAGCTTGGCTGGATGACGGTAGATTCCATGATGGAGTGAAAGAAGTTTGGCCAATAGTATGATAGTCGTAGCGGCTTGCGGAGAAAACTGGTCAGATCTAAAGGAACGCTGCAGGCCAGACCGAACTAACAATTTACCGGCGCGCCTGGCGGTTCTGCATTGCTCAGCGCCTCTCTGCATATCGTAGTGGCATCGTTTCTTTTTGGCCTGTCCTTGTCGTATCGTAGTCGTAGTCATCGTACTGCGGGGCCAAAGTGCAGCTCCAATCACTCCCGGTCTCCGCACCCTTAGATATCCAGCTCTTCAGCAGCTCACTCTTCTTATCAATCCTTTAATATATATCAGCGTAAATCCTGTACAGGGTCAATGCAATAGCAGACCGTTGAAATCATGGGCCAAGGGAGCTCCACACCTGCAGGTCCACCCTCTACAGGTACTCTATGACCCTGTTCCATATTCTCCCATTCGAACACGATAAAGAGAGAACGAGGAGATGCTAACTGCGATAACCAGAGGAATTGGCCCTTCGCCTCACCAATACATTTGCTGAGAAGTGCTTCACTCCACTTGAGATTTACTGCTTCAAGCAGACCTTTCGTTCCCTCGCCGAGGAGCAGTCCGGTCTGAAGTATTGGTCCGAACCAACGCTGCTCAAGTTTCTCGAGATACCAGATGCTCTAGGTGCTGGTCCAGTGGTATATCAGTTGTGCAGCTATCTAGGTGCCTTTCCGTTCCCTAGTCATGCACCAGCTATCCTAACGGGAGAGGCGTTGCTGAGAGTGGTGTGTTTGATGACGGGTAGGCACATGAAGGTACTGAGAAGCGGTAAAGAGGGATGGAGAAGAGAAATATGGCGAGGGTGCGCAGTATTTGATAGAGAAGCGAGCAAAACTGCTACCGAAGCCACCGTACAGCCTGTAGAACCCGAAGATGCGGAAACTACTCAGCATGCTGCAAACGGTGAAGAGCATCACGGTGCTACTGGAGGATCTTCTTCTCAAGGTTTCGCTGTCGACGAGTCGAAGAATGATGAGCCACAAGGCGAAGATGACGAAGATGAGCTTGCGTTCCATACCTTCGAGCTCATGGATGCCTTGGAAGTATTCAAGGAATCTGAGAAGGTCGATGTCCACCATGCAATTGTTCCAAGCGACAACTTCTTGAAACTGCTTGAGCTGCTTCTGTTGATAGCTCCACTTGGGCCTCAAGAGAATGTGTCCATCTACGGTTCTATGTTGGACGACAGACGTCTTGAAGATTTACGCTTGACGGCTAGCTGCATCCTTGACGCTTTTGGTGTTGAGCAAACTCCAGGCATTCGATTCAAATCGTACGATAAAGTTGTCTCAGCCACGCTTCCATATCTCTTTGATAGCCTTGGACCTCTCTTCGAACGTTTTCTTTTCCCAAAGGACTTTGACCTCTCCAAGCGCAAAGACTCGACAACCGAACAACCGGCAACTACACCTAAAGATGAACCGACTGCACCACCTAAGGATCCACAGGAACCGGTGGAGATTCCAGCACCAGAGCCACTTCTTCCCGTTCAAGGCGACATTCTAGACCTCAATCTCTTTTCGCAGCTCTCTTTCATCTTCTCTGGTCCTGCCATCTTCCATCGACTTCATCCGTTATATCTGGGACACAACCATGGATACAGCATGGGTAGTTTTGAGAAATCCGTTTTCAAGTGGCAAGCTCCATCCATTCTTCTGATAGCGGGCACATTAATCTCTCCGGGCACTAAGCAGTCTCATGCTCGTACTTTCCTTGAAGATATTCCTCATCGGCGTCTATCCTCAAGCGTTTCATCACCGATTCTTGAATCGGCATTGAAAGACATGAAGCTCAACGAACATAGAATCATTTATGGTGCATATGTGCCTACACCGTGGAAAGCTACACATAAAACCACATTTGGCAATGACAAGACCGCTCTGTTCCAGCTGTCACCGGTCCACGATGTCTTCCCGGCATCATCTCTCTCTCAGCACTATGCATACTTCAACAAACCACCAACAACATACCCTGGTCTCGGCTTCGGCAGTCCTCTGCCAAACTACTCATCTTCAACGTCATCGATGCCACGGCGGTCGTCGATCACCTACTCGGCCAGCGACAGTGCGTACGGCGGGACATCGTACAACTCGAGCTTCGGCAGCGGTAGCTTCTCCGGATCAGGTAGTCCTGGATTGACGCGGCGATCGTCTTTGGTAGGCGATGAGCAGGTACCACTCGGTCCCGTGTCGCTGCACATCGACGACGCGCTCGAGTTCGCCGTCTTCACCCATCTCGCCTCCGGTGGTGGCTCATTCCACACCAGTAAGCTGCCTAAGGAAGCTCGTCCTGGTGCCGTCAATGGCAATTGGCAGGATCGCTTCGAGATCGAGGCCATCGAGGTATGGGGTGTTGGCGGGAAGAATGAAGCCGAGGAGCAGCGAAAAGCGTGGTTGTTCGAGGAACGCGAGGCCGAGAGAAGACGTAGAGTCAACCTTGGCACTGGTGATGTCGACGCTGATCGTGAGCTACTCAAGATGGCTGGACTCATCCGAGATGAAAGTAGAAGCGGAGGATCGGTCTGATAAGTTGTACAAATGTGATACCATGTGCGATGAATTTGTGAGACAACGAGATAGCTGGGAAATCAGACTTCAGAGGATCATGATGACTCGGGTATTTGATACAATGGGATTCAATCTGTGGGTTCAGCCGGTGTTACGATATAATGAGATTTTTGGCGGTAATGCAACTCAATCTATCTTTTTCTCTGCTGCGCATTTAGTCACCGCTTGGAAGTGTACTGAGCAGAACCGAGGAGAGTACCTAGTAGTATACAGTTTACCGAGATCTGTATAACTATTAACAAGCAGACTATGTGCATCTCAGGTCCTTGAGATCTATGCAAATATACCAGTGCAATGCAGAAGCAACGTAGAGCTGTTATCACATCCGATATACATCGCAGATAATGGTGCCTTCTAAATCCAACAACAGCTAGCAACACAGCGTTTAAAGGTCTGGATATCTCTCGCATCTCAGCAGTTGAGTGCTATATTGTGCAGCGATATCGTCAGAGTCGGTATTTGGTGTCAGAGCTTAACTCACAGAGCCACTGCTTTTGAGATGCCACGAAGGTCAATTCGTATTTAGCCAGCACCTCTTGCATCTGCTCTCAATCATATTACCCTACACAACAGCAGACCACCCATTTTCTTTTCCACGCACTCTCTGGCTTCCAAGATTCCTCTATCCGTGCTCACAAACAAGCATTCGCCAGGCCGCGTCAGTCCATTGATGTATCCCGCTTTCCGCCCTCTTACAATCTGACCTAGATCGGAGCTGGACATTGATATTCGCCTTGTTGGCTTGCTCACCAAGCTCATCTCAGAAAGAACCGGGTAGTTCTCGAAGTACTTCAATCCCAGCCATATCCGTCTCTTGCCAGGCGAACGAGGGAGATTTGGAGAAACGGTGAATTGATATTCTGATGGAAGTGGTGATTTTGAATCAGACTCGATATCAGAGGAGTTGTATACCAGCCATGGTTCTTTAGCTAACGCTTCCGTCAGTTCGGATCGCGATTTAGGTGAAGGGACTTTATCGATGGGAGGAGCCATGCCCGCGATTTGAACGCTGGAGAAGAAACCTTGCTTCTGCATTCCGAGACATAATCGTAGGTGTAAGTTCGTAAGAGGGATCGAAGTGAGGCCGAGTCGTGCTTTGGAAGCATTCTGAAGGTGGGAGCAGACGTGAGCGAGGTTAACCAGGGACATTGTGAGGAGAAGCACCGTCAACGGACGATTGACTTGATGTACGGTATGTAGGAGCTTTTCTAGCTCAATTGGAGTAAATCGAGATTCATTGCGACGGGCGATGGGAATGGTTTGAATGGAGCTTCGACGGTGAGAGGAAAATAACTTAAAGCGGCCGGATAGACGGCATGTGATTGGCTGACTTAGCCGCCGAGTCGCATTGCACCGCATCCCTCCAATACAAGAGGAAGACGAAGATGCTGACAGTTGGATCACTGTCTCTTCTCTTCCTCTTCTTCCTACGGCCATTTTCCAAGTCCTTCTTTTCAATCAATTTGGTCTGGTAATACTCACTCCCTTCCATCACCTGCGCGCCTCCGTCGCTCCGTCTCAGCTTCGTCCAGCCTTGGAGCCGCCGACAAGGCCGTATCTTCAAATATGCCTCAACAGCCCGGTGAGGTTACTTTGTGCACGCTGTAAGACATTCAGATGGACTGGAAGCCGCATCTCGACTAACTACGGCCAGCTTCGCCGACGTTCACTACTATTTCTCTCCTCCCGCCGTCAAACCTGCTCATCATCGCTTCGACAAGCGATCGTATGTCTACTTATATCACGATGCTATGAATAGGAGAGGGCGGCTAGAGATCGCCAATTCTGCTGGTACTCCCGAGCAAGACGCATTTATGGGCTGTACGCTTCAACGTCTCCGGTATTAAGAGACCTACACGCTGACATAAACAGATCTCCAATCCGCCGTCATCGACTATTCCTACAAGCATCCTACTCTCCTTACAATCACCGTCGATGGCGCTCAGCCAGCCTCGAGTCCACCTCGCAGTCCTCCTCCGAATGTATCGCAATGGCACCTGCCGGCATCAGATCCTCAGAACCAAGGCAAATACATGTATAAGCTGCATACTGTGGACATATACCTCTGGAGCGCCGAGGATGGCTCCCTTTTCCTCGACTCTCTGCGAAGAGTGCTTGCTGAAGGTCAGATCCGAGTCACCGACGCTCCACCAGCGGAACACAGGGATAGCATGAGTCCCGTTGTACAACAGCTGGAAAGAGTTGCAATTTCGACACCATCCATTGCTGGGCAAAGAGACAGTATTGGCACAACTAACACTGCACATCCTCAACCTGCGCGTGCAACACCGGTGTCACCTCCAGCTTCCGTTTCTAATGATGCTACTCCGCAATATGCACCCATCGCCGCATACAATCCTGCCGCACCATCAGCGCCGGAGCCAATTGCTCACCGTGAGAAGACTCCTCCTCCACCGGATGCAGAAGCAGGTACTGGTCTGAAAGCAGTATCACAGAATGAAGCAGGAACGCCTCAATTCGCCGGACCTCCTCAGCAGGCTTTTGGTCAGCAGCCATACTTCAACGGTCCACCAGGACAACCTCAGCCTGGAATTCAACGAGCTAGTACCACAAACTACTCCGCTACTCCTCCACAGGCACAGCATGCAACATATGCTCAGACTTTTGCAGCTCCACCAACTCAGGCACTGGATCCAAATACGCAATTCATGCCTCAGCAAACATTGCTACGTCAAGCTACGATGCCAGCAGCTTCATTTGGACCATATGCTCCTTCGACCATTTCTTCCGTAGCACCAGGACAAACTCCATCTCCAGCTCCGAGCGGTGCACCTCCAGTGTATCAAGCGCACGCTACTCCAGGTTTTCCTCCTCAACCATCACCTGGATTTGCTCCTCAGCAACCGGATCCGAATGCACAGTTTATTCCTCAACAGCCACTGCAGCAGACCTATACCTATGGCAATCATGCCACGGCAACCATTAGCCATTCAATCCATAACCAACTTTATTATCCCGAAGAAGGTGCTCACGGCCACGGCCATGGCCCAGGTCAAGCTGGACCTGGTCAGGCTGGTGCAGTTGGTAAATTAGAGCGTGGAGCGAGCAAATTCGAGAATAAAATCAACAAATTCTTCAAAAGATTGGATTCTGGGTTGTGATAGGACATCCTTGAATCTACCACGGTATTTTGTTCAAGTTTAATTCTACTTTTAAGTGTCTATGGAAGGACTGGATTGCTGATGCTGTTACGATGATTATAGTAAGGAGCTTGAAGCGTAGATACCACCTATCGATATTGAATTGATCTTCTTTTCATGCTCAACAGATAACCGTCTTCTCAGTCTAGAATGTCCCAATGCTGTGGTGGACAAGACATCTTTGAGGAATATCAAGCTGACGCGTTAACAGTAACAACAGTTGGATTTGTTGAGATTAAGCAGCATCTTCGCGGCCAAAGGAAGATCGAAACGAAATATGCACACTAATATCACTTCCATCTACCATCTGGCGCCTTCTTGCTTTCATTCAACCACTTGTAAACAACTCTAGCATCTTTTCCTCTGTACCTGGGATCAGCAGCCGCTTCTTCGAACGCATCCAGAGTAGGTTTATCCAGTATGTGTCTAGCTCCCACCATCTCCGCCAAATCACTTCCCATCTTCAATACCTTCTTACAAAGCTCTATCCTAAATCCACCATTGTAATCTCGACTAGCAGGCGCATTCGCATGCACACCAGGAACAGGATTGCTCTTAGATGTCACCCAGCACTGTCCGCCACTCACGTTAATCACATCCGTCAATAGTTTTGGATCCAACTCCATCTTCACACCAATGTTGAGCGCCTCCGAAGCCGCAAGACTGGTGATTGCTGAGAGATAATTGTTGATCACTTTGAAGGCCGTGCCGGCACCAACATCGCCGCAAAGGAAAATACTATCTCGAACACCCATGTTTGAGAGCACGTCCTTGACATCTGGAAAGACTTCTTTTTCAGTCGCGCCGACCATGAAGCACAGAGTACCATCTTGCGCACCCATTGGCCCACCTGATACTGGAGCATCGACGAAAGTCAATGAAGATTCTGATTGGAGATTCGAGACAGCTGCTTTGACCGCTTCATTGACATCTAAGATCGGGGCTGTTTCGATTGTTCCGCATTCCATAAAAGGCTTCTTCGGTGAACTTGAACCAGACGATAATGCTGCTACAGCTCCCGCGATGGTACCGGATTCTGAGTTGAGATAGACTGCTTTGACAGCCTGCGAGTCGGGAAGCATTGTAATAACAATGTCCTGAAGCGAAGTTCAATACTTCTATCTCGCGATGTTCACACCGCAAAACCTACAGCTGCTTTTGCGGCTGCAAAGCCATTCTGAACAACTTCGATTGGTCCTTTTCCTTTGTTTTCGGATTGAAATTTGGTGATTGCGTCTTCTGATATGTCACAGATAAGTACCTTCCAAGATTGGTTCATCTTGGACCGAAGATTCATTGCCATAGGGTATCCCATGACACCGAGTCCTGATGCATTGCGTCAATTACAGTATTTCCACGAGTAATTCAAGCGCAGCTATTATTGAATAGTCACAACGGTGCGAAATCATCACCTAAGATCATTGTAATTCAACTCAAGTGTGGAATCTAATCTTACCAATGAAAGCAATGGTCTTGATTTTTGAAGCCATCGTGAATAGCTGTCAAGCTCGAAGCATTCTACAAAATACGGCTTGCGGAACCGTTTATGGACCAAACATATCTATATACCGCATTGAAATGTCCGAAACCCGTCTTCATAATGAGATCGACAAGAGATAACCCCGCAAAGCAGAGAAACCATTGAAATCCTTGACGTGGGAAATAATCTTCGCATGTAAATTCCGGCAAATACCAACCCGTGATCGGATCTTTTCGATTGAAATATTTCACAGCAAATTTCTTTAAATTGCAATCATCAATTCTTAGTACCTAGAGACATAATTCTATTAGAGCTTTTATATCTTTCCAGGAAGAAAGCGGTCGCTATTCTTTTCTCTCCACTCGATATCATGAGCCACGATAATCTGAACAGCGGTATTCTTACCCAGGAAATCTCTGATGCTATTCAATGTCTGCCGCGCCTTATCCGTGTCCATATGCACGCTTCGTTGTCGTCCATGTCCATCATCGTACATGCCAATGCCCTTCTCTGCCGTCAGTAATCTTCTGTCATGACAACAATCGCCTCCCAGATACACCCATTGGTCCTTACCAATCCTCGCAAGCAAGTTAACGTGCCCGGTGATGTGTCCAGGAGTATCAATGACCCAAACGCTTCCATCTCCGAACAGATCCAGTGCGTTCTTGAACCCACCGAACGACTTCCACACGTGGCCGGTCTGTTGATCACTTGCTTTACTTGGATCCGACACGCTGGAAGGAGGAAACTCATACGTTGCTTGTCTAGGCAATAGATCTTTGTTGAACTGCTCTGCTGGATAGTATGGTCCGGCTCCATTGTCAAGAACATGTAGTGTGCCTGAGCCAACGAAAAACTTCGCGCTCTTATAGTCGGATGGTGTACCAACATGGTCCCAATGGATGTGGCTAAGCATTACAATGTCGATATCTGTGTGTGGTTCGAAACCGCCAGCACGCAGGCTCCCAGCGCAATCAGGATTGGTGATTATTGGCTGACGATTGTGGATATGTGCAGCCATGGCTGGCGTGTACTGATTGAGATCTCGCTTGAGGCCGAGGTCGAACACTAGATTTGTTGTTGGCCGGCCATTGTTTCCAGGCGATGGATGTTTGATGAGAAAGCAGAGTGAAGGAACCGTGGTTTTCTTTTCTGGGTCGGCGGCTGTAACAAAAAATCGCTCTGATAAAGTCAAGTGACCGCCTTCAAGAGCTGATATTGTCACATATGCTTCATCATCAGTTGACAGCGGAAGTGAATAGTCCGGCTGGTCGTTCAGCTCCATTCTGAGTTCAATCGGACTTCTTATGGTGAGTTTGATTGCACGGATTCCAATTCGCCCGTTTCATCCTAGAAAGCTCATGAAGAAGTTGAATTGGCAGAATGATTCAATTGCTTTATCAGCGTGAAATGAGCGACTCCTAAAGCGAAGAATGGTGGGGTAAGGCGGAGTGATTGACATCTGGAGCGCAGCGGGCTTAATCCCGACGAAGTTTTGAATTCCGGGTGAAAAGGGACGGCAATGCCACGTCAATAGAAATTGGATTATTCAAATAACGTAAGGAGAAGCTGAAGAGCGGAGAAGATATGTCGTCATCAGATGAACTCAAGAAACAGTTTGAGGCTATACTTGGGGAAGAAGTATGGAACGATGGGTGGGAGCAGATGCTGAGATTTAGCCCGGAAGTATTCAAAGCAAGTCTTGAACTCCATTCGGTTCCGGTAAAGAAGAAATACCTGTCTCCAAAGATACAGCATCTCATCGCTCTCGCGGTTGACTGTGCGTCAACACACCTTTACGCGCCAGGAATCCGCGAAAAGGTCAAAGCCTCTCTGACTGCAGGCGCGAGCATCGCAGAAATCACGGAGGTCGTTGAGCTTACGTCAACTCTTGGTATCCATGCTTGCAATATCGGCGTACCGCTTCTAGTGGAAGTGATGAAGGAGCAGGGTGTTTATGAATCTCATCCGAGTTCCGGCGACATAGACGACAGGCGGAAGAAGCTGCAGGCTGAATTTACGAAGAACAGAGGGTATTGGCATACATTTTGGGGGACTTTTTGAAGCTGGATCCGGAATTCTTTGAAACATACCTAAAATTCTCTAGCGTACCTTGGCTGAAGGATGTAAAAGGAGATGGAAAGATTCGTGGTGCGCTTGAGCCGAAGGTGGCCTCTGTCTTGTACTCAGTAGTATCGAACATACTGACATTTCAGCAGGTGAAGGAATTGGTGTATTGCGCTTTTGATGCAGCTTCAACTCATCTTTATGTACCTGGATTGAAGCTGCATATGAAGAACGCAGTTGGTTATGGAGCAGCGCCGGAGGATTGGAGGAAATCATGGAAATGCTTGAAATTGCAACGTTGTTGAGTCTCCACACTGCTGAAATAACATTCCCGATCTTGGCACAATGTATTGATAAGAAGGCTTGACCCTAGCCGATGTTAGACCTGATGAAGAAAGCTTAGTTGCTGTACTCGATTTGTAGAGTCGCGTAGCTCGGAGATCATTAGAAACGAATCACCGTCAAGTCTTTGAGCATCTGCACCGTGTCATTCTTCTAATCTATCAGAAAACTTGTATTTTATCGAACGAGAGTTGTTTGACAACTAGCAAGGTGTTTTGACTTGTCGATGTGGTGATGTCTCTCACAAAACGCGTTAATCGGAGTCAAGGCTAGCTAGCATACTCGCGGATGGCGCGAAGAAGGTGGTTCCAGTCAACGGCTTCGAAAAGTCAAGGAGACGATCATGTAAACCCGGAGGATTGCCAATGAACATTCGCTGTAACATTTTCTCCATGACCCAAAGTCGACGTGAGTAGCCGATGAAATATGTGCCGAACTCATTCAATCCAGGGTTACCGAATGGCATGTTATCGCGGAGAATGCTATATTCAACACCATTCTCATCTTCAATCGTGGCGAGTGTTTTGTGCGCTGCCTGGTGACCTTCGGCTGCGTCATCAAGCTCTATGTTGTCTAGTTTGGTGCGGCCTATGATGGCTTCCTGTTGCTCTGCCGTGAGACCACGCCATGCTTTGAGGTCGTGGACATATTTTTGAATTACAATGTAACTGCCTCCGATGGCAGAAGTATCTTCCTCGGCTATGAGAATCGATTCAGGCACAGCAGGACCCACTGGATTGGCAGTTCCGTCAACGAATCCGAGAAGATCACGAACATCGAAGTAGCGGAAGCCAACGGTTTCATCAACGACGGTCACCGAATTGCCGAGAAGGTCCAACAGTTGTCGCTCGAATTCGAAACATAAATCTCTGCGTTCCGAACGAATGTGAAAGAGCAAATCACCTGGCGTCGAGATGGCTGTATGAACAGCACCTTTGATTTCAGGAAACGGGTGAAGTTCTGCCGGCCGCGGGAGACCGGTAAGACGGTCCCAGACGTTGCTGCCAATGCCAACCGTACATGCAAAAGACGCACCGAGATCACGGATAGAGACGTTCTTGGCAAGGTCGTCCAGTCCCGCGAGAGTGGATCGTATGGTCTTAACAGCGTCGGAACCATCAGCGATGGAGAGAACGAGAAACGTCGCCGACTGTGTTAGCGGAGCGTCAACGCGCTGAGGTTCAATTGGAACGCGACCGCTCATTTTTGGTTTCTTAGGCCGTCCAGATGTATGTAATTGATCCACTCTTTGGGAACGGTGCAGTAGATATTGCCGAGGATCAGGTCGTGATGATAAAAGTTGTCGAGATTCCTTGGCTAAGGTGACTTTGGTTGATTGCTGCCGTAGGCCTAGGAGATATGATGAATATCTGCCGAAACCGTTGTAGAGTCGGTTACTTATGACACTATTGATCTTGATCGAATTCATGCCACGCTTTCTACAAGTTAAATGAATACGTGATGCGCGGAGATAATCAGAGCCCACAGGTATGTCGTATCCTAGTTCTATGCTGACTCTACATGATGTGGCTACCTCTACAAACCCCGCGGCACTGCTCTTCTAGGGTGTAAGAGACGAATTAAACTTCTCTAATTTGTCATGGGAGGGATATTCACTGGCATCCTGCGAAATATCGACCTCCTTGGAGATAAACAGAGCCTCCTAGTAAATTACCCGCCTCGGACAACATCAGAAAACATTTCAGACACCTTTATCATTGAAGTATCATCCATTTATGTCTTGTTCTACCAGTTAGTAATCGATGTCTTGTGTGGGTCTTAGGCGATGGCTGCTCACTCATCGCCGATTCGACGCCATTCACTCTGCAAAAGCAGCATTGTCCTGAAAATTCCCTGATTCGGAATATGGCTCGACCTTCTGAAAAGCTTTTTCCTGCAGAATGAGACGATGGCTTGTACCAATCATGTGCTGTCTTTGTTCAACTGCAGATTTGGTTACTGACCGAAATGCAGCCATTTCCTATCGCGTGTGATCACTATCTCACTGATTTGACGCCAATGTATTTAAATCGGCATTTCCACTCAAATCTGATTACCGACATAAGTTCCTCGCGGATTCAAGGTTACTAATTGCGTCCAAGCTATACATCGACTCATATACACGTCCTTAGGCTCAATAGACACCCACTGTGGTCATTGAATTATACAATAAGATGCTCGGACACGTTCAAATCGACGTTCTTGACCGTGAAGCCACCGTCAAGTTCTATCTTGAAGCTCTCTCTCCACTTTCGTATAAAGTGGTGAACCTTCCAGAAAAAAGCGGCATCGGATCTGGCCCAATCAAAGATTTTCCCCTATGGATCCGAGTTGCTAAAGGCACAGAAAAGCCAACTCCTATCCATATTGCCTTTTACGTTGATGAAAAGAGCAAAGTAGATCAGTTCTATGAAAAGGCAATTGCTGCAGGTGGTAACGATAACGGTGGTCCTGGCTTTAGGAATATCATGAAAGGCTATTATGGTGAGCAATTCAGTGTATTCCGCCACAGTTTGATGGACAAGATGGCTAATAACTGACAGCTGCGTACGTTCTGGATCTAGACGGAAACAATATCGAAGCTGTGTACTTTGACGAGAGCTAAGAGAAGTTGCGTATTATCCGAAGAGTCTTATCACGACATTTGCTACTCAATGACCTGCGTATTTGAGTCGGGAGGCAAAGCGGTGAATTTTGTACTATGAATGATGAGAAAGGTCCAATAGCGGTACCTTGAGATTGTGTGGAATTATGCTCAAGATAGCCAAAGGCGACAATCTTGACATATCTCTCCTATTTTACACGGTACTCAAGAGCTTTGAGAGTGACGAAAAGTCCATTGCATCATCTTCGCGACTAAGGCCAAGCTTCTCTACCGCAAGTCTTTGCCTACCAGCTGCGGCAAAACATTCTGAGATTGCTTTCAGTAAGCTATGCGAGTTTAAAGACCGAGTTCCACTCTGATGATGCCATTAGAGGGGACGAAATTTGTCAAGAGGATACACTCGGAGCATCGAGACTCAGGCTTCAAGAGTCTTTCTCTACAGTTCCTTTAATGCCGTACTCAGAGTCTCCACCTCCGAATTAGTCACCTCAACTGATTCAACCTGATCCTTCATTTTGCTTGATAACACAGCGGATGTCGATGAATCAGGTGGAGTTTGCTTCGGAGGAGTCGGAGCCAAGGCCTTCATTGCTCTTTCCATTTCGCCTCCAATCGCCTCACGAGACATCATCTTTTTGATCCATTCTTTGACGTACGGGTAATTAGTCTCGTCATATTCATCCTTTGCACACAGATGATGGGCGATCGTCTGCCAAGGGACAAACGCGATGTCGGCATAAGACATTTTGTTGCCAACGAGCCAAGGTCCATTTGTGTCATCATATTTCTTCTTCTGCTCGGCCAAAACTCCATTCAAGACTCCGGATACGCGATTGATCTCTTTGACATATCGCTCAACAGCGCTGGGTACTCGTTCTTTATGATATCTCTTGAACCAAACTGCTTGTCCATAGTAAGGACCCTGACCAGACACCTGGAAGTATAGATATTGCTTTGCGTGATAAGATTCTAAAGTCCCAGGAGCAAAACTCAATCGATGAGTTGGATCGTAACGTTCTATCAGATACTCGATGATAGCGCCACTTTCCCAAATTGTGATGTCGGTGTTGGGATCGTAGATAGCAGGTATGCGTCCGTTAGGATTGATAGCGACGTACTCCGGATTCTTAACGTCTGGGATAGGAATATGAACTGTTTCACTAGGAATACCAAGTTCTCTAAGAATCATGGCCACTTTTGGTGGATTCGGACCACCTAAGCCCCAGACTTTGATTGGTTTGATTTGAGACATTTGATACGGCAAAGCTCAAAAGAGATGACAAATGGCCTAGCAAAACTTATAGAAAATACCAAACCATTAGATTGAAGACAGCATTGGAGACGAAGTAGATATATATGTTAAAAATTCGTGCCTTCGGCTCAATCGTTGGAGTCGGTCAACGAAGTCAATCGTCTACATTAGTAAGAAAGGCGAAATTCAAGGCCGAATAACGGAGGTTTTCGTAGAGTATTTCCTATGATGGATTAGTGACTTTGAACTCATTATTGCATTAAGTTTTCACTGGGACTTCAGAGCTCGGAAGTTAAGGCGCCCTGCATCTTGAAGCTATTCAAGTTGGAACAAATTGCTGTCCTTTCGCTGAGTTTCTCCGGAAAGAGGATAGCGCAGCCATTGGAGATTACACCGTCGGTTGAATTGCGCCATTTGATTGGGGTTTTACGGCTAGGTTCACCTGGTTGGTGGAGGTCGGAGTAACTCGATGTCCACACCGAAGCCATTTCGTATTCTCTTTCGTCCGGCCGAACAACTCGGGCCATAACACTTTCTAAGCACACTGTACTAGCCTAAGCAAACTTACATCGTACTCTTTGTTGAACTCTGAAAGCGAATTTGGTGCTTAGCGATGCCATACCGAAGTCCAGGATGTCATACATGCAAGATTCGACGTATCAAGGCAAGTGATTCATCTTCTAGCACATGTTCGTCGGCTAACGCCAAACTGCAAGTGTGATGGAACAAAGCCGGTATGCCAGAGATGTGCGAAATCTCATCGAATATGTCTTGACGAGAATACCGTCAATCAAAGCTCGATTTTGATTCATGACGAGAACCGTTATGCAAGTGGCAGAGTCAAGCGACCTCGAGGGCCTCGCACAAGCTTGAGCAGTTTTCGTCCTTATCTAGATCTTCAGTCACGAGCTCTTGAATACTATGTCAATTTCCATTTACGGACACTTGATGGCTTATCAAATATTGCATCATGCTTGCCTGAAAGTGTGCGTATATGGAATATGTCGGGCAAGATATGTGGTATGGTTGATCTCGCTCTATCTGCAATGGCTCTCGCTGTCTTCTCTCGAACTCAACGGCATTCACAGGCGGCAATACAAGCTTCTGCAAATTATGATCGTGTTTTGAAAATTTCACAAGGCATACTTGCCAGATTGCCCACTGATGAACGACTTGCCGAACAACACATCGATGCTTGCTTACTCACGGCTTTGATTCTTATTCGATATGAGGACTCGATGTATCATCCTCCAGAAGTTACTTCAGGAAGCCAATTTAACTCTCTACAAAGCTGGTTTCATCATGACGGAGCGATGGCAATCCTGAAAGTGTGGATTGATGACCCGAAACATAGGCCTGCCACTAGAATTATGGCGCAAGCTCGAAGAGGATTGATCAAATCTTGTCTTATTCGAAATCTCCCTTTGCCACATTGGATTCAAGATGGAATTCGCTTCGGTGAGGACGGTTTGGGATTGAAGTACGACCGCATAGCCGTAAGAATAGTCAATCTACGTCAATCGTATCAAAACCTTCTGAATTTAGGCTCAGAGCACAAAGGTTGGCTTAAATCTATACGAGTTGAAAAACTGAATCAAGAAGCTCGAGTTACAGATCAACAATTACAAGACTGGACAACGAATATGCCTGCTAAATGGTCCTACGAGCAGCAAAGACTTGGAGAACCTAGTACCTTACCAAAGGCGTACTTTTTCTCTCCAGAAGTCTATTGTTTCTCATGTCCTGGCGCAGCAGCCGTTTGGTGTCAATATTTTGCTGCCAGGATGATCATAAATAGCACGCGTCTCAAGATTCTCGAAGTCGTCCATCGGAATTCTGCAATCGATTCCAACTATGAGGTGCAGCGATTAGAATGCAAAGTTCAATTGGATGAATTGATTCGTGGATTGGCATCTACATTACCATTCTGTCTTGGTCGATTCAAAGTACATGATTCTAAGGCCACAGGTGGTGTGGATTCAATTGTACTCAACACCGAAGAAATTAATCCAAGTCTCGCTTGCTTACCGGTATGGCCATTAATCGTTGCTTCAAGTTTAGAAGGTATCGATGTCACACTACAGAAGTGGTTCAGATCCCTACTTGGAAGACTTGGGACAATACTTGGCGATGGAGTACTTGTAAATGCTGACAAGCATCTGTGGGCCACACTTTGATGAAAGGACACCGTGCGGTGCGATGACGAATGAAATAAGGCTGAAAGGTCAAGGTTTTCGTAGTCTCTGCATATGAGCCATCATGTATTTTATAGGCGATGATAGTGAGCAATGCTCATGCATCAATCCTTGGCCATTATCCTCAGCTTAGAGTAAGTTCATCGTAGACTCCTCTCAGACCTGCCATCATTCATAGTTTCTCTTTTCGTTCCAGCACAGCCTCCTTCGATAACCTCATATATAGACCAGGGAGAATGTTCGCCAAAATTGCCATCTCTTCTGTGGCGTGCTTCAGCAATCCAGATGCGAAAGCCTCTGGTACAGGTTGTGGTTGGTCTATGCCTTCGACATCTCCTAGCCAGAACCGTGATCTCATTCTACATCCATCTGGTTCCGTTTTGATCAAGTGAATAAGATGACTGATAGCCACCGATTTGTTTGTTTCAGGATCCCAATTCTGGTAACGCCCACAGATGGTGGTCGAGTATCCTTTCTCGTCGAATTTCTGACGCTAGTCGAGACCAAAGTATATCGCCGGGTCTTTGAACGAAATCTTTAGATTTGACAGAACACCAACGATGTATTCTTTGACGAGATGATGGCCACCAATGTATGTTGATGTATTATCTCGCGGACGGTCCCAATCAGAAAAAATATGATCGCGTGGATGCCAAAGTTTGTAGAAGTCGGAAGTATGAATGAAACCAAACCACCAATCTATCATTTTACCTGTTACGCCTGGCATGTACGTTGAAGCAGCAATGTAATTCATGCCGTCACTAGTTACAGAGTAACCAGTTTCCATGGGAAGGTAATCGTATTCCAAAAGAAGTGCCGCATCTTTTAGACGAAGAGCATGAAGATCTTGAGTATTCGACATTGCAGTACTTGTGATATCTACAATAAGGTTTTACTTGCGTTGCCTTTTTATGGCCAGCTTGAAAATAATGTCTTCATTTATAGTCTCTATCAAACACATAGAACAATCGAAGACGGTGTATATAGCCAAACTTCCGAGCCGATTCGGTTCAGCAGAAAGGACTCTCTAGTTCAGTCAAACTCCCAGTATGGTTGTACCAGTTAGTTATTCTGTCGAATTGGCATGCAGAATATAAATTTTATATATACGGTTAATTAGGATAGCGGATGTTCCGGTACCGCTGCTCCGCGGTCCTCGAAAGATCAACTACGAGTCATCTCACTCCTAACTGTTTAGAATATCAATTGGAACAGGTGTCAAATGGATACAAATATAGTGCACTCTGAACGAAATAAATAAGGAATACCAGATGATACAAAGAACTGAAGTGAGGATTCACTGGTTATTTCTATGAAACTGCTGAGATGCCTTGTAACCAACCACTGATCCTCTAATGCATCCGTCTCATTCTATGTCGGTATTCATACACATGAGAAACTCTGGTACCATCCTTAGGATCAAGATAACCCAAGATGTTCAACTATGAGGTGATGAATACGCTCTGGAGGGTCATATGGCTCTAGTATCGCGAGTATGTGCTGATCGGGCCGAACGAGAAGAGCGGCGCCGTTGCTGAGGCCTCCTTGGATGGAGAATAGTGTCTGATGCCCGGGATTTACGAAACTGAAGTCTGAGTCGACTGCAAACATTCTAAACTTGAATCGCATCCGCGGTAATGAGTCTATAGCTGAAAGGAAACGATCTATCCACCTACTCCTGGAAGCAACTATCAATGTGAATGCATCGAAACTGCAAAGATCGAGTGTTGAATACTGGAGTTCTTGAACTCTGGTCTGAGAAAATTCGGATACGTAAGATACATCAACTGGACGTATACTGGGCTGTATATCAGAAGGAAATCTTATCCATGCGTGTGGAAGTCGAGCTCCTGGAATGAATTTTGGTGTATAGTGCGAAGCATGTGTAGGAATCCTTTCACTGCCATAGACGAAGCCTATGTGGAGTTCAAGCTGTCAAATATTAGCGTGGTTGTTCTGATTGTACGAATTTCAACTCACGTTGTCAAAATGCTCTCTTTGGCTTTCTACATGCTCTGCAATCATCTTCTGCTTTGAAGGTTCATGGATGCTCTTGTAAAGGTTCTGTCGTGCTTCGTTGACATCTTCAATACCAGCTACACCCAGAGTCTTTAAGAATGAGAAGATTTCCTTGCCGTTTTTTACACTCTGACGAGCATTCACGATGGCTGGATGTCTTCGTTCTGCTTCATATGATTTAAGTAACTTTTCCGAGCCCATTCCTCGTTGCTGAGCAGCGATTTTGTACGCAAGGTTATGAATGTCTGCAATACCAGTATTGAGTCCTAATCCTCCGGTAGGTGGGAAGGAATGAGCAGCATCTCCAGCTAGGAAAACTTTGCCGATTTGATACTGCTTAGCGACTTTACGACTAAGGACCCATGGTCGAAAGCTGAGAACGTCGAATGGAATTTCCTTTCCTATTGCAGCAGTAACAACAGATCTTGCGATTTTCTTATTCCAGTTCTCAATTGGATATTTCTTCGCATCGAAATTGCTAATGAGAACCTGATTTCCAGACAAGTCATAGGCGATAATGAATCCTGAGCATGCAGGATCCATTATCCAATGGAGCATACCGACTCTATCTTTGACAATAGGTCGAAGATCAGCATTGAAGTGAATTGTCATCATGGTTTCGTCTGTTTTTAGTTAGAATGAGTTGGATTGTTGGTAATCAAGAACGTACAAGAGTCTTCGCCTTCACATTCAATACCGAGAGATTTACGAACCTCAGATTTCGCACCATCACAACCGATAACATTTCGTGATAGAATACGATATCTAGCTTTTGTTGCACACTCTTCCACGGTTGTGATTACTTCGTCATGATCCTGTCGTTTGTTACTCCTGGTTGGTATTGAATTTGATCGGTTTACCACTATTACCTGTACACATGATACGAAAGCAATACCTTTTCGTATTTCTACGTTTGTATCACCAGCTAACTGCTCAGCTACAAACTGCTCGAATGTGGGTTGTGGAATATTATGGATCATCTGAAATCTATTAGCAGCTTTTGTGCGGATTTGCTAGTGGAAACAATTACTTCTGGTGTATAATCCAAGACGTCAGGATCCATTCGTTCATAAGGCAAAACGCCAATTCGTTCACCGCTCAAGTTGGTAAGGAAGTTTACGCAGAGAGCATCCGCTCGTTGAGTTCCAAGCTGTCGAAGAGCTTTTGTATCAAGACCATATTGTCTACAGATCTCAATGCTTCTAGGATTTATCGCGTGAGCCTTTGGTGCCGCTAATCGAGATGGATATTTTTCAATGAGAAGACTTTGAACTAGACCTTCGTGAGAAGAATTTCTAACCATTCATCACCTACTTACTTCCGAATTTCGAAAGCATATACGACATCAACAATCCAGCAGGTCCACCACCAACAACAAGTACTGGAATTTCAGACACGGGTGGTAGATGAGAATCGTGTCCATTCAGGTGACTGTTAACAACGTTGGCAATGATCTCATTGTCACCGTTGATTAGACTTGTCATTGTGGATGAATTCAGCTTTCAATGGATGTGAATGAATACAGTCGGGTAAGAAAAGAGTATATTGCAAGCATGTTCCAATATGATCTTAAATGGCAATCGCTTCCACGACTTCGGGAATGAGCTGCCGGTAAAACTTGATGGCTGTTGAGACGACGCGTCTGCTACTCAGCTCGGTAGAGGCGCAAGGTCTCCATAGAGCACCACAAACCATTTAACATTATGGTTGCCTCGGACTAGCTGAATGCTCGGAAAGATTTGGGTTGGAGATCTACGAAAGGGCTTTAATTGGTGGTCGGAAGTTCCGTTCGGAGGAACCGCCCGGAACTACCGTTATCAACATGAAATGATGGTTGTGACTATTGACTAGTCTCCTATGAATTCGGCATGATCTTCAATAGCCGTCTAGAAACACTAGGTTAAAGCAATGAAGCAATGTACTACGTTTAGTTGAAGCCAAAGGTGGTGCACCTTATTGGGTTAATGGCATCCACAGCACATTATATGAACCACGCCATTCCAGAGAACTCAATATTCGCAGTATCAGCCTCTACTCTTCCTCGCAAGTCTGCATTAGAAGCTCATGTTCAACTCAGGGCCTAGAACAGAATTCAAGTCAAACTCCGCGACATACTCTCCATCCAAACGGCCAAACGCATCCATGAAGTTGGGATTTACTAAACTCGAGAAAAAGTCTTCTCTTGGAAGGTTGTGTAGAAGGCTGTCACTCTCTAGCTCAACTCCCGATAACCTGGCCATGCTGGCAACGGGTGTATGCCTCCTGGTAGGCTGACCGTCGTCTTGGCTGGCGGGTGGAGATGTTCTTTTTGCAATTTCCAATACCTCTTGAGTGATTTCCGCACATCTTCGAGCTACTGTAACTTGATTCATGGCAGTGAATATCTCTATGCTTTTCTCAATGTCCAGTAACAGCTGCTCTCGATTCATATTTGGCATATACAGATCACAAATGACAACGTACAGAAGAACCATACTGGCATACAGTGCATATGTCGTGTTGTACCACCTATTATGTTTGTAAGCCTATATTTGCAAGACATGTACATCAGTGTCTGTCTTACCAAGTACGAAAGTATGGTCTATGGGAATAGGCATTGTAGAGAAGAGTTATCGTACGTCTTGATGCTTCGACGCAAAGAGTGACATGATCTGACGAAATACCTGTTGTGGTTCCTCCAGCAGCCGCGATCAGAAATGGTCGGTGAATGAGGATACGAGCATTATAGAATCTCAACGTAAGAACAATCTTTTGCTTTGTGAGCCATTCTGGTTCTACGAGAGAGGCAGATTCTAGATCGAGCATTCTAGGTAGATCAGATTTCCAGTCTAGAAGGCGTTGATCCAAATCCAAACTCTTCATTGAGTTGTGCATTGTCAGAGCTTGTCGTTCTATACGTGAAGTTTCTTGATTCAGCTCTTGTAGTAAGTGAGCGAGAGCGACCATATGTTGACTTAGTGATTGCTTTGGATCGTTGGGAGCCAATGCGTACGGTAGAGGTATTCGATAGTACGAAGGCTCACGGAGTGTAGCCTCACGACCAGCAGATGCGCACATTTCAACTTCATGTGCGTACAATGCCCACCACAGAGCACTTGCAGGTGCAGATTCGCATCCTTTCAGACTAGGAATTCCAATTGCCAATGCACTCCGAACAGCCATTCCACTGTACATGTAGCAGCTATGAGGTTTCAGAGCGTTTTGACAAAATACTGCCAGTAAGAAGAGTGTCTGCGCACGTTCTATGGAACATGCTTCAAAGATGTCTCCCAAATATTTCTTGGATCTTTCGAAAAACAGTTTGGCGAACTTAAGTGGAACGAATGATGGTGTTTCCATTGATGCAACTGCTGGAGCACTTTGCATAAGTGAAGAATCCTGTCCAGCTGTTACAGCTCCAACGGCCAGAACTGCATTGAATAGAGCGAGGAAGTCGTTACTAGGTTCTAAGCGCTGACTGAGGATTTCATTTTCGCATCTTTCAAAGAATGTCGACTCCTCGAGAATAGGATGAATTAGGTGGAGGTTTTGGAAGTACAACCGAAGACACTCCCTCTGGATCGATGTTGACAATGACATGCGAAATGTAGTTGACCCAATAGAAGCTTCGTGAGATGATGGACTTGGTAGATGGCTTCTAGATTCATGAAGCAAATTGATCCGTGGTGATGTAGATTGATCTCTGGAAGAGCTTGAAACTTGCAAATCGATTGATTGCGATGTATGACCACCAGTCTGATTGTTTTGGAGTGTATTTTGAGGAGCCTGATAATCAGAACTGTGAAGAAAGTTCACTATGGAGAGATCTCTCATCGACTTTGAACATCTTGATCCATCTCCATGATGCCGTTCATTAACGTCATCTCTGAGACTTTGATTACGCGCTCTCAATCGAAGTCGGAGTAGAAATGAATAGATTCCTGTAGGGCCGTAGTATTCTGTTCCTTGAGTATGTCGATTGACTTCACCAAAACTGTCTTGACTTTCAACTTGTGCCTCAATTGTAGAAGAGACCGTTGGGGTTTGCAAATCATCTTGTTCAACTGCGGTTTGTCCATGATGACCTTCAGGCGTTCTAGAAAGTATCAGTGTTTATTATTATCGGTCAAGTGAAAGAATAGAAATGACAAGACAGTTAGATTCAGAAAAATTCAAAGAGACTCGACCATCACGGTACCGGGAGCGCACTCAAGGGATAGTTTGTACTTGAACATGTGAATCCAGTAATATGACACCTACTTGTGATTGAAAAGCAAACAATATAACGCATTAAGAAAGGATAGGCCGGAAATCCACCATACCTGGAGGTAAAGCTGCTATTTTGCGAAGCAGTAGACGAAATCTGAGTGCCTGGTAACTGAACACCATGTGAACGATAGTGACATGACTGTTGAAGTCTGACACAGTGTGAACAAGACGGAGAAGCTTGATCACATCGTAATTTTCGTCGTCTGCAAGTCTCACAAGCGATTAGTGCTCTAGGACCTCTCTTTCGCTTTAGATTTGTTGTCGGATTATCCATGAAGCGCGCGTCAATCTGATATGGAGGAAATGATAGAAGACTTTCCCAAGAGGCCGGAGCGGAAGTTTCCTATGATTGTGAATGAATATTGATGTCTTCGAGTCATCCTAATTCCGTTCCGATGTCTCAGATATGGAAAGCTTTCCAATATGATGGCGACAGCCAAGAAACGTTGTGGAAATGAGAAAGGTTAAAGTGCCACGCGGAACTTCCGTCCAAACCAACCGGCTGCTCTTCCGGTAGAAATTTATCTCCATGGCGTTCTAGTATGCTTCTTTGAACCCACAGGAGCGATTTTACCTCAGAAACAAGCCATTTTCTGGCCATTAACCCCGCAAAAGGAGTGTTGGTATCCGCAAGTAATCCCCACAATTCGTAAGTCTGGGATCCGACCATTCCTATATCCGATTGACGCGTGCCGTTGCCCATTACAAACATAGGGGGGATGTTTTAATATTTGGAGCTGTCTTCCCCGAACTTCCGTTGTTGGAGCTTTGTAGAACTATCATGGTGTGATTCTTCTTTTATTTTCAATCATGGAGCCTCGAACTGTAACTAATAGTTCAGACGACGACATTGCCGCCCATTTCACGGCTGCACCTGGTACCGAAATCCTGTATGATAAGGAGGGTGAGCATGGAGAAACATCGAAACGTCTCAAAAGTCTTCAACATCTCAAGCATGGAGACTCACACATCCTTCTGGTTCCTCAACCATCGCTAACGGATCCTAATGATCCTCTACGGTGGTCAACTTTGAAGAAATGGGGAACTTTTCTCAATGCTTGTTGGTTTGCTTTCAATGGTTCCGTTACAGGACCAATTATGGCTGCTGGTGCGTATATACATTGATCTTCTCTATACAATGTCATTCTCTAATTTATCTTAGGGATGATACCACTCTCGGAGGCATTTGGTGAGACTCTTCAACGATTGACGTATGCAAATGGTGCTACTCTCATTTGTCAAGGTGTTGCAAATACAATCTGGCTGTAAGTTTATCTGAAAATGAGTACAAAATCATGCTGACATCGTAAGTCCATTTGCCGTCAAGTATGGTAGACGACCAGTATATCTCGCCTCGAATTTGCTCATGGGTGTGGCATGTATCTGGTTAGCTGTTGCTTCAAAAGTTGGATATACACCTCTCCTCGTTGGAAGAGCTTTCTTGGGAGCATTTGAAGCACCAATTGAATCAATCGTTCCCAGTACGATCACCGATATTTTCTTCCTCCATGATCGTGGAGAGAAGGTATCCATCTATGGTCTATCTGTCCTCGGTGGTAACGAACTTGGTCCAATGTTATCTGCCTTCATCATTCAATCACTTGGAATGAACTGGGCATTCTGGATTGTGGCTACATGGATTCTAGGAAGCTTTGTCACTATGTTCTTCTTCATGCCGGAAACCAAGTACATTGGACAACGACCAAAGATTATGATCGCAGACTCAGGACACCACCTAGACGACAAATCAGTAACTGAAAAGGTTATCGAGGTAGATCGCAATGAGAATGTGGTCGCTCTGACCGAAGACACTCAAGAGAGTCAACAGGTAATAGAGAAGCGCAGCTACATACAAGAACTAAAGCCGTGGGGAACAAATGACCCTTCCGTCAGTTTGTGGAAAACGTTTCTAAGGCCTTTTGTTCTCCTGGCCTTTCCAACGGTACTCTGGAGCTGCCTTATCTATGGATTTGCACTGGCTTGGAATGTCATTCTTGGAGCTTCCATTGCACAACTTTTCGCACCTCCTCCATACAACTTCGACTCGGCAGCACAAGGTCTCATCTTCCTATCACCGCTAATCGGTTCTCTGTTTGGTACATATCTTTGCGGTCCATTGGCCGACATGGTTGCCAACTTCTATACCAAACGCAACGCCGGTATTCGCGAACCAGAAATGCGTCTTCCAACATGTGCCATTGCTGCTGTATTTGTATTCCTCGGTGCATTGATGGCAGGTCTAACATATCATTATAAAACACACTGGGCAGGGCCAATCGTTGGATTTGGTATATTGAGCGTCGGAGGTCAGATGGGAGCAACACTCGCAATGAGCTACAGTCTTGATTGTCATCGAGAGGTAACAAAGCACTCCTACTAGTGTTAGCTACACTAATATTTCATATAGTTGTCTGTTGAACTTATGGTTACTGTTGCGTCTCTTAAATCTGCCCTTGCATGGGTGAGTTTGTCGTCTACTTCAAGTATTTCGAGTCTAACAGTGACAGATCTTTACCTGGGTTATTAATAACTGGACTGCTACTGACGGATGGTTGACTGTTATCATGACCATTGCTACACTGAATGTAGTAGCTTACTTTACAACGATTCCTCTCTATTTTAAGGGAAAGTCTGTACGCATTTGGCTTCGGAGAGCGGATTTGCTTGCGAAGGCTGGTCTTAATTAGGAATCAATGTGTTCGTTCGATTTCAATTACCGGTACATATATATATTTAGTTTCTCTCTAGGAAAATTGATATTCAAGATATATATTTGGTTTGTGATTGTAGAAGTCCTACTTTAGTACGCCAAAGAAAATTGTATGATGCCTAACGGTCTTCGTGATGGGCATAGTGATTGGGCTGCAATCGAGTGCAGGATCTTATCCAACAGTTTCAGATCTTGATTAGACGTGGCAATGGGCCACGAATACAGCAGCCTCACTGTAATGAAGCAATGTAAATCGACAACTTGGTCCCATTCAAATAACGACACATGCCATTTTTTATTGCCCTAGACCATTTCCGGTGAGCTGCAGTGTGAAGTCCTTGATAGAATAAGCCTTAACCCCCACAGAACGCAAAATTTGACTGTGATTCCTCATCGGATGTGATACCTTCAACGTCTTAGGCACGAAGCAGCTGAAAACATACCTTCAATTACCGTACACAGGCTATACAAATTCTATTCAGGCCAAAGCCATTAGATCATTGCATTCCGAGTCATCATTTCGTTCTTGGAGCTTCTGTAGACCTCAAAGTGCGAGATGGATCAAAATACGAACGTTCATGTCAAACTTGAGAAATCGGATTCTCAGACACCGAAATACCCTTTGGGGCAACTTACGCTAGAAGACGGCTACCCTCTTGGCGGTAATGAACTCGTACATGGTACTTTCGAACTAAAGACTGCTTGCAAGGCTACCGAAGGACTGGCTGGCTCGGATACAGCTAAGTGGGAAGCTACTATCAACCGAGTTGCTCAGAGCACCGTTTCCATACATTTTTGCCGTCCCTATCCCTTCGATACCGAGTCAGCCGTATCTAGCGAGGCAACCGGCTTTGTCGTAGATGCCGAGAAGGGATATATTCTCACAAATCGTCATGTTGTAGGAGCTGGACCATTCTGGGGTTACTGTATCTTTGATAACCACGAAGAATGCGACGTTCTGCCTGTCTACCGCGACCCTATTCACGACTTCGGCATCCTTCGATTTAATTTGAAGGATGTTAAATATATGAAGGTCAAAGCTTTGGAAATGAGACCCGACCTAGCAAGGGTTGGAGTGGAGATTCGTGTTGTTGGCAATGACGCTGCCGAAAAATTAAGCATTCTTTCAGGCGTCATCAGCAGAGTGGATCGAAATACTCCTAACTATGGGAAAGGTTATAACGACTTCAACACAAACTACATTCAAGCCTCTGCAGCAGCCCGTGGTGGTAGTTCTGGCAGTCCTATCATCAATATTGATGGGTACGTAGTGGCTATTCAAGCTGGAGGCAGAATAGACTCGGCTGCGACGGATTACTTCCTACCTCTCGACAGACCCTTACAAGCTCTACATCATATCCAGAACGGTAGAACTGTTTTACGGGGTACACTACAAACCCAATGGCTGCTCAAACCCTATGACGAATGTCGGAAACTTGGTTTGGTCTCGGATTGGGAGACCAAACTGCGCCGTGCATTCCCACAGGACAACAACCTATTGGTTGCACAAGTCATTCTTCCAAATGGTCCAGCGCATCATAAGATACAAGAGGGAGATATACTGCTCAAGGTCAATGATGAGCTAATCAATCAGTTCGCTCGACTCGATGATATCCTAGATACCAATGTTGGCATGGATATCGAACTTCTTTTGCAGCGAGGTAGTCGAGAAGTTAAGGTTAAAGTCGATGTTGAAGATTTGCATACCATAACCCCGGATCGATTTGTAGAAGTTGCTGGAGGCACTTTCCTCGATTTCTCATATCAAAAGGCTCGTTATTACGCCCTTGCAGTCAGAGGTCATGGTGTCTGCGTTTGCGAATCGCCTATATCCTTCCGAATTGAAGGAATTACGACTGGTTGCGTAATACACGCTATTGACAACAGAGAAATATCTGATCTCGACAGCTTTGTGCAAGTGATCAAGTCGATTCCTGATCGCGCACGCGTTGAGATTTGCTATAAGGAATTGCTGTCACCGCACATCTCCCACACAGGATTCGTGATCATAGATCGCCATTGGTCTGGTAAAATGAGAATGGTAATACGAAATGACAAAACAGGCTTGTGGGATTTCAACGACATCGATGATCCATTACCTCCAGAGAAGCGTGTCTCCCAGCGAGCCAACTTTCCTCAGATACCAAGTCTAAACTATCCAAAGGCTGTCGAAATCATCAAGAGCTTTGTCAAGGTTACCACTTTCATACCTGTCAACCTAGATGGATTTCCATTCACTCGAAAAATCGGCCATGGTCTTGTAACAGATGCCAACAAAGGTCTTGTTGTGGTTTCAAGAGCCGTCGTTCCACACACAGCATGTGATGTTTACATTACTATCGCCAACTCGATCGTCATAGAAGGAAAGGTTATCTTTCTTCATCCGCTACAGAACTATGCTATTGTGCAATACGATTCGTCACTAGTCAATGCGCCAGTTCAGAGCGCGAAACTATCTGCTGAAGCAATTAAGCAAGGTGACGAAACAATATTCTTCGGTTTCAACTATAACCGTCGACCTGTAGTTGTTAAGACATCAGTCACAGACGTCAATATGGTCACCATTCCTGCAAATAGTTCTCCACGATATCGAGCCATAAATATTGATGCAACCTATGTCGATACTCATGTGGCATCTCGATGCCGTGATGGAGTTCTTGTCAATGAGGATGGAACTGTTCAAGCACTTTGGTTGACGTGTTTGGGAGAGCACTCCGATGATGACACTGAACTCGAGTATTACCTTGGCTTAGCATCACCTCTGGTTTTGCCAATTATCGATCAGGTTCGAAATGACATGCGACCTATTTTGAGGATCTTAAATGTCCAGTTACATACCATCGATATGAGCGAAGCACGTATTATGGGCATTTCCGAGGAATGGATCGAACGTGTGGAACGTAAAGATCCGGCAAGACATCAATTGCTTCTGGTTCATAAGGTCGACTTTGGGTACAATGATAACGATAGATTACAGGAAAGAGATGTTATCCTTACACTCAACAATGAACTCATCACTAGAACCTCAGATCTCGACGTCCAATACAACAATGATTGGCTTGATGCCGTCATCGTTCGGCAACGTGAACAAATCTCCATCAAAATCTCAACTGTATCAACCGCCGAACTCGAAACGTCCCGAGCTCTCTTATTCTGTGGTGCGACCTTACAATGTCCTCACCATGCTGTACGGCAACAAATATCATGCTTTCATTCCAATGTCTACGTATCTTCACGAATGCGTGGATCTCCAGCTTGGAATTATGGCCTTTCACCATCCGACTTCATCACTGAAGTTAATGGAATTTCGACTCTAGATCTTGATACCTTTCTCAGTGAGGTCAAAAAGATCTCTAACAATACCTATTTCTCGATCAAAGTGGTGACATTTAATAATATACCTTCGGTGAAAACGATGAAGAAGAATGAGCACTATTTTCCGACCACAGAATTTGTGAAGGATGAGGAAGATCCGTTAGGATGGAAAAAAATTGTTCATGAAGTAGAAATTGAAAAAACAGATGGATAAGCCATCAACTCAAGAGGATTCAAATGCGGAGTTACAAGGTTCATGAAGTTTCTTATTTCATCATTATTCTGCTACCATCAGTCCATAGATTACGTATTTACTCCAATATGGTCTTCAACAACATTGGTATTACTGCTTTTATTGTAGCGAGAGCCTGCTATTCCATAAACTATTCATCTTATAGTCTATAAGTACGTGTTTCCTCCAGTAATTTTTGGAGCAACTAATCCATAGTTGCTACTGCGGTAACATCTGTTATAAGCTTGTCAGGGCTATGGTTTAAGTTATTTCAATCTACCGGCAAGACATAGAGATGATTGAATTAACCGACAGAGGCTCTCAGCCGAGTATGGTGTTGTGAACTCATCTACGTGTACGGGTTTTCACGGCAGCGCGCATGCTACTGCAGCGCGCAACCCCACCAAAAATCAATAAAACTCACCTACTTCAGAGGCCCATATCTCCACCAATATTCGGTCAATTGATTCCGAAATTACTGT